>WNFU01009904.1_pt1 | contig 13963 bp, 15 predicted proteins | sample 5400121 | NCBI WGS metagenome assembly WNFU01 (sample SAMN13153360, study PRJNA577476) | soil metagenome | isolation source: 100 cm soil or saprolite under grassland replicate 1 | place: USA:California | collected 2016-06-15
GGTGATCTCCACGTTTTCCGGCAAGCCTCTGTTCAACTATCGCTCCATGGTCGCGGCGACGCTGTTCATCTGCCTCGTCTCCTACATGGTCTGGCTGCACCATTTCTTCACCATGGGGGCGGGCGCCGACGTCAATGCCTTCTTCGGCATCTCCACCAGCATCATCGCGGTCGGCACCGGCGTGAAGATCTACAACTGGCTGTTCACGATGTACGGCGGCCGCATCCGGTTCACGACGCCGATGCTGTGGTCGATGGGATTTCTCGTGACGTTCACAATCGGCGGCATGACCGGCGTGCTTCTTGCCGTCCCGCCCGCCGACTTTTTGCTGCACAACAGCCTGTTTCTGGTGGCCCATTTCCACAACGTCATCATCGGCGGCGTGCTGTTTGCCGCCTTCGCCGGCATCACCTACTGGTTCCCCAAGGCCTTCGGGTTCAAGCTCGACGAAGGCTGGGGCAAGGCCGCGTTCTGGCTCTCGCTCCTCGGCTTTTACGTGGTGTTCATGCCGCTCTATGTCGCCGGCCTGCTCGGCATGACGCGGCGCCTGCAGCACTACGAAGTGGCGGCGTGGCGCCCATGGGTGCTCATCGCCGGGTTCGGCATCATCATCATGATGGTGGCCGCGGCCTGCCAGGTGGTGCAGTTCGTCGTGAGCATCCGGCGGCGCGAGGAATTGCGCGACGCGACCGGCGACCCCTGGAACGGCCGCTCGCTCGAATGGGCGACGACCTCGCCGCCGCCCCCCTTCAATTTCGCGGTACTCCCGAACGTGCGCGGCGAGGAGCCCTACTGGGACATCAAGCGGCGGGCGATCGAGGCTCAGCAGTTATCGCCAGAGCCCAAATATGAAGCTATCGAGATGCCGCGGAACAGCCCGACCGGATTCATCACCGCGTTCTTCTCCACCCTCACCGGCTTCGCGCTGATCTGGCACATCTGGTGGCTGGTAGGCGTGGGAATCGTCGCCGCCTATGCGGTGTTCGTGTGGTTCGCGTGGCGCGACGCCGTCGAGTACTCGATTCCGGCGGAGGAGGTCGCCCGCTACGACCGCGAGCGCCGGCGCGCCCGCGAGCAATGGCTCGCGCAACACGCGGGTCAGCCGGCATGAGCGCGACGGATACTCCCTTCGAGCGCGCCGGCGATCCGTACCGGATCGGGCACAGCCGCGATTGGGTCAGCGCCGGCGGCGGCCGTGGATACGTGTATGCGACGGGCCATGGCGAAGGCGGCCCAGCCTCCAAGCGCGTGATCGTCGGCTACGGCTTCTGGATCTTTCTGCTCAGCGACATCGTGATGTTCTCGGCCTTCTTCGCCGCACATGCCGTGCTGCAAACGGCCACGGCGGGCGGGCCTTCCGGGCGCGAGCTGTTCAACTTTTCGAGCATCGTGCTGCAGACCGCGTTCTTGCTCGTCTCGAGCTTCACCTGCGGGCTTTCCGCCGTCGCGACCGAGGCACGCAACCAGTTGTGGACGCAGGTCGCGCTGCTGGTGACGGGCTTGTTCGGGCTGGGGTTCCTGGTGCTCGAGGGGCGCGACTTTGCCGTCATGGTCATGCAGGGCGCCGGCCCCGACCGCAGCGCCTTCCTGTCGTCCTTGTTTGCCGTCGTCGGCCTGCACGGGCTGCATGTCAGCGCGGGGCTTCTTTGGCTCGGCACGATGATGGCGCAAGTCTTCGTCAAGGGCTTCCGCCCGGATATCCTGCGCCGCCTGGTGTGCTTCAACCTGTTCTGGCACGCGCTCGACATCATCTGGGTCGCCCTGTTCACGGTCGTCTACCTGATTGGATTAGGCCGATGAGTCACGAGACCGAGACGCGAGACCCGGGCGACGTGGGACCCGGATTCATGGATGCCGCGGAACTTACGACTCGCGAGGGGATCGCGCGGTATGTCATTGGATTTGTGCTCGCGTCCGTGCTGACCGCGGCCTCGTTCTACGTGCTCGACACCTCCCTGATTTGGGGGCCGGGAATTCCGGTGGCGCTCGTGGTGCTCGCCATCGCGCAGATGGGCGTGCATCTGGTTTTCTTTCTGCACATCACCACGGCTCCCGACAACACCAACAACATACTGGCGCTGGCCTTCGGTGTGCTGATCGTCGCGCTGGTGATCGGCGGATCGCTGTGGATCATGGATCATCTGAACCAGAACATGATGCCGATGCATCAGATGATGCAGATGCAACGGTAGGCTTTCGGCGGTTGCGTCTGGCCGGGTCTCGGGAACTCCCATAACTAAGTCAGGCGGTTGTTCAATGGCTCCGCTTGCGAAAGACATAATTGAGTACAGGTGGATGGACACGCCGGACTGATCCAGTTCCAGCCACCGACTTGCGAGAGGAGCCAAATCTATGAAGATCAACGTCGAAACCACTGTCGCGGCACCCATCGAGCAAGTCTGGCGGGCCTATACGACACCCGCGGAGATCAAGCAGTGGAACGCCGCATCTGATGACTGGCACACGACAGCAGCTTCCGTTGACTTGCGCGAGGGCGGCGCCTTCTCCTCGCGCATGGAGGCCAAGGACGGCAGCATGGGCTTCGATTTCGCCGGGACTTACACGAAGATCGTCGAGCATAAGCTGATCGAGTATTCGTTCGGCGATCGCATGGCGCAAGTCGACTTCACTCCTGACCCCAAAGGCGTCGTCATCCGCGTCACCTTCGACAGCGAACCGACGCACTCCATCGAGCAGCAGCAAGGAGGGTGGCAGGCCATTCTCAATAATTTCGCCCGCCACGTTGAAGCCAATCAAAAGAAATCGTGAGTGTGTGTCGGAGCGAGGCCAATGTTACCTTCATTGCCTTAATCCGTGTACCTTGGCTGAGATGCCGATACGCTTGCCTGCATTGCGGGCGTTGTGGCCGAAGCCCTTCACGGTCTGGCTCGCCTCGAGCAATCGGTTGCCCGGCTCCATTGCGGAACGGCATGGGCGCTGGTCGCCAGAAGGCGTATAATTGCATGGTCCTTCGCGGAAAGTGATCAACATGACGTGGAGGTAGCCATGAAATATGTGCTGCTTGGAAATCTGAGCCCGGAGTGGGCAAGCAACCAATCGGAGCGGATCAAGAAGGCCAAGGCAAAGCTCGACAAACTGGGCATCAAGATCGAGTCGATCCACTACACGCAGGGCGACTACGATTTTGTCGACATCGTCGATGCTCCCAATCCGGAGGCGATGCTCGCGTTCTCCGTCTGGTACTCCAGCCAGCGTCTGGGGCGGATCCAAAGTATGCCAGCCTTCGACGCAAAGAGCTTCGAAACAGCGATCAAGAACGCAGCCGGCTGAGCGCGGGCGGCTCACAGCCTCCCAACCAGCTGTCCTGGCGACCACCTGTGCCACATCGCAACCCATGCGGGATTCGACACGAGGGCGGCTGGCCAGATTCATCGATACGCCATGGGCGATAGGGCGGATACCGCGAATGTCATCGTCCGGCCGCCGATCGCGTGGGCACTCGCGGTGCTTGCGGGGCTCGCGCTCGACTGGCTTATGCCTTTGCCGTTCGCACCGGCGATGCTGCCTGCACGCTGGCTCGGCGGCATGGTGTTCGCCCTGGCGCTGGCGCTGGTCGCCTTTGCGATCGCCACCATGACCCGAGCCGGCTCGAATGTGCCCACCAGCTTGCCGACCACGACGATCGTCGAGATCGGTCCCTACCGCTTCACGCGCAATCCCATCTACCTCGGAATGCTGCTGGGGCTCATCGGCCTGGCCATTGCCACCAACAGCCTCTGGCTGTTGGTCGCGTTGGTGCCCTTCGCATTTGTAATCCGCTACGGTGTGGTCGCCCGCGAGGAAGCCTATCTGGAGCGCAAGTTCGGAGACGTGTATCGCCGCTACCGCGCGCGTGTACGGCGCTGGCTATAGTACTCAATGACTCTAGCCGATGCGGTAGGTCTGCTTCGCCGATGATTATCAGATTGAGCGTATGATGTGCGAGCAAGCCCACGACGAAAAATGCGACATATACGCGACCAGTTCGCCGTGTCGATTGCTGCTGATTTGAACGTGCGCGTGAGTATTTGATGTCTAAAGAAAAATGGCGCGCCCGAAGAGATTCGAACTCCTGACCCCCAGATTCGTAGTCTGGTGCTCTATCCAGCTGAGCTACGGGCGCGTCTTGCGCATCGCGCGGGAAATGTTCCCGAACCGAGCAAATCCGCCGGGAACGCGCCTTTAGCTATAGGCTTCAGCCCCCATTGGCAAGTTTGCCGGCGTTAGTGCGCGGGTTAACGCGATGGCAACGCGTCCGTCACCCGCGGGCTTGACCCGCGGGTCCATCGCGGTTCGCAAAAGGCTTTTTGCAAAGAAGATGGATTGCCGGGTGATAAGCGCGTTTACGCGCGTCTTTGACGCGCTATGCCCAGCAATGACATGCGGCTACCGCGCCTCACGCCCTCGCGCGCTCGCCGCGCCGCGTGTCGAGATCCACCGCGCGGTCGGGGATGGACAGGCGGAAGGTCGCGCCGATGGTGCCTTCGACCAGGCGGATCTCGCCGCCGTGCGCGCGCACCAGCTCGGCGACGATCGCGAGCCCGAGCCCGACGCTGCCGGTGCGGGTCGAGCCTTGGAACGCCTCGAACAGATGCGCGCGGGCTTTCTCCGATAGCCCTGGGCCGGTATCGGAAACCTCGATCACGGCCACCGCGCCCTCGCGCCGGCCGGTGACGCGGATCTGATCGCGGCCAGGGTCCTTGGCGTCGCGCGTCTCGAGCGCCTGCATGGCGTTGCGCGTGAGATTGAGCAGGATGCGGAAGAGTTGGTCGGGATCGGCGTCCACCGTGAGGCCGCGCTCGACGGCGGCGACCCAGCGCACCCGCCCTTCGACATCGAGCCCCAGCGTCTCGCGCACGTCCTCGACCAATGGGTCGAGCGGGATCAAGCGGCGGTCGGGCGGCGGCTCCTGCACGCGGCCATAGGACAGCGTCGACTGGCAGAAGGCGATGGCGCGCTCGAGCGCCACCATGAGCTTGGGCGCAAAGCGCTGCACGTGCGGGTCGGAAATCTTCGCCAGCCGCTCGGAAAAAAGCTGCGCCGAGGAGAGAAGGTTGCGCAGGTCGTGGTTGATCTTGGAGACCGCGAGGCCGAGCGCGGCGAGATGGTTTTTCTGCTGCAGCAAGCTGGCGAGATCGAGCTGCATCGCCGCGAGCTCGCGCTCGGCGGTGCCGATCTCGTCGCTGCGCTCGGAGGCCGCCATGATGCGCGCGGGATTCTCCGGATCGGCGCGGAACGCCACCATGTTGGCGGTCATGCGCCGCATCGGCCGCACCAGCAGCCAGTGCAGCGCCAGATAAACGAGCGCTGCCGTGATCGCGGAAATGATCAGCGACAAGATCAAGATGCGGATGGAGAAATTCACCATCGCCTTGCGTAGCGGCGCCTCGTCCAGCACGATCTCGACGAACTCGCCGCCCATCGGCGCGGGCCCCACCACCCGCATCACGTCGGCGTCGGTGCAAACGAGCGTGTCGAAGGCATCGACGATAGCGCGGTGCCACGACATGTCGCGCATGTCGATCTCGTGGCTCACCGCCGGCGGCATGTTCTCGGCCGCGAGCAGGCGCCGGTGCTGGCCCATCTTCAGGACCACGGCGCGCGCGCCGATGCTCTCGAGGATCTGCCGCGCGACCGCCTCGGGCACTTCTGCGCTCGGCGCAGTCTCGAACACCAGCGCCGCGGTATATGCGGCGGACAAGCGGTCGTTTAGCCAGTTGAGCCGGAAGTTGGCGACCGACGGGACGTAGATGAGCACTTCCGCGATCATCACGAACAAGAGCGTGAGAACGAGAAGCTTGCCCGACAGCCCCATGCGCGGGCGCGGGCGGCTCGTTGCGTCCGCCGCAGCGGATCGAGCACTTATGTCCATGGATTCCCCGGCTCAGCCGAAGCGGCGCAACCAGCCGATGATGCGCCGCACCCAAACGTTGGTCAGACTGGGTAGGAAATATGTAACGGCGGCGCGTTTTCCAATCTCTGCCAGGGTCGGATACGGCACTATCATACCCGCCACTGCGCGGATATTGAGCCCCCGGCTGATCGCCAGGGTCCAGGCGGTGATCAGCTCGCCGGCGGCCGCCCCCACGATGGTGGCGCCGACGATCTTGCCCCGCCCGTCGGTCACGATCTTGATGTGGCCCACGGTCTCGCGCTCGGCTTGGGCGCGGTCGTTCTCGTGATAGGGCCAGCGCAGCACCCCGATCGCGATGCGGCGCGCCCGCGCTTCGGTTTCGGTCAGGCCGACATGGGCGAGCTCGGGGTCGGTGAAGGTCACCCGCGGCACCAGATCCGCGTTCACCCGCACGGGCAGGCGAAACAGCGCGTTCCGGATGACCAGACCGGCGTGATAGTTCGCGAGATGGGTGAACTGGCCGCGGCCCGCGACATCACCGATGGCATAGACGCGCCGGTTGGTGGTCTTGAGATTCTTGCCCACCCTGATGCCGTTGCGGTCGCAGGCAATGCCGGCGCGCTCGAGCGCGAGCCCGTCCATGTTCGCTTTGCGGCCGGTCGCGATCAAGAGATGGCTGCCCTCGATCGCCTGCCCGCCCTCGCCAAAGACGACCTTGACCTTCGAGCCCATGCCTTCCACGCCCGCGACCGCGAGGTTGCTGCGAATGACAATGCCCTCGCGCGCGAGCGCGTCGAGCACGATCGCGGCGCATTCGCCATCTTCGCGCGCGAGCGGCTCACCCGCGTCCAGCACCGTGACCGCGGAACCGAGGCGGTGAAAGGCCTGCGCAAGCTCGAGCCCGATCGGACCCGCGCCAATGACGATGAGATGCTCCGGCCGGGTGGTGAGATCGAACACGGTCTCGTTGGTGAGATAGGGCACTCGATCGAGACCGGGGATCGGTGGAAGCAAGGGCGAGGAGCCCGTCGCGATGACGAAGCGCCGCGCTGCGATCTCGATTCCGTCGACCACCACGGTTTTGCGGTCGGCAAAGCGCGCAGCGCCTTCGATCACGCGTACGCCGAGGCCGTTGAAGCGCTCCTTGGAATCGTTCGGCGCGATCGCCGCGATCACGTCGTGCACGTGGCGGTGAACCTTGGCGAAGTCGATGTCCGCCGCTCGTGCCGACACGCCGAAGACCGCCGCATCAGCGATCACGCGCGCGCGCTTGCCCGCGGCGATCAGCGATTTCGAGGGCACGCAGCCGGTATTGAGACACTCGCCGCCCATCTTGCCCTTCTCGATCAACACCACGGGCACGCCGAAGGCGGCCGCCGCGGCGGCAACCGAGAGGCCGCCCGAGCCGGCGCCGATCACGCAGATGTCGGGTGTCAATCGTTCGACCATGTCTTCTCCAAGCATTGCGCCGAGACATACTGGTCGTACGAGAATAGCGCCACATCATCCCCTCCCCCGCTTGCGGGGGAGGGACAGGGAGGGGGCCTAGTGTATGGGAGAGCATTGCAAAGAACCCTCTCCCCACCCCTCCCCCGCATGCGGGGGAGGGAGCAGACCGAGCTTGTCGCTCGCGCTGATTCCAATTCGCCTGAGCCCACGCTGCTCACCATTGTTGTCGCCACGGCTAGCTCGACGAACGTATGAGTCGTGTGCGCGCGCGCCATCGTTTCACCACGACAGGAACGAGCGCGAGCACGCCGAGCGCCGCCAGCGCAGCGAGAAGCTCCGGCGTGAGCGCCGCGTCGATGTGGAACTCGAGCCGGCAGTCGGAGCGGCCGGCCGCGAGGCAGAATTGATAGGCGGCCTGCTGCGCGGCGATCACGCTGTCGAGGCCGGCGCCGAGGAAGGCAAATACGAAGGTCGCAGGGATGACGCCGAGCACGGTTGCCGCGGCGAAGGTGGCAAGCTTAACCCCGACCAGCGCCGGAACGAGGTTGATGATCCAGAACGGAAAGATCGGCACCAGCCGCAGAAACAGCAGATAACTGAAAGCGTCTTCGCGAAAGCCTTGCGCCAACCTTTGCGCCAATGGACCCGCGCGGCGCACGAGATAGTCACCCACCGCGCTCTTCGCGATCAGGAAGATGCAAATCGCGCCGACCGTCGCGCTGACCACCGCCGCCGCGCCGCCGAGAACGGCCCCGAACAAGATTCCGCCGGTCACGGTGAGATAGAAGCCGACCGGAATCGACAGCGCGACGGCGCCGATATAGAGCGCGATGTAGGCCGCGACTGCCGCCACTTCGTGCACCGCGATGAACTCCTTGAGCGCCTCGTGATGACGCACGAGCGTCTCGAACGAAAGCTGGCGATGCCAACCCATCGCGAACACGAGCGCCGACGCGGCGACGACTACGATCAGCGGAATGAGGCGCCGCAGCGGGAATTTCGAGCTCCCGGCGCCCGCGGATGTCGAATCGTTATCGTCGGTCATGGTCGATCCAGGGGCATGATGCGGGCGTGCGGGCATTTGGCGGCGGCGGGCGGGCATCTGCAAGAGCGGTGCGATCCTAGCCGACCGCGAGCCGCGAAAAGCCACTTTCACCGCTTTGTGACACGCGCGCTCACGCACCTTTGCCGCTGCTGCGGCGCTCGCATTGACGACTACCGGCGCCCTCCCGTATAAGCCCGCGAGTTTTGGGCCCGGCAATCCCCCGCCTGTTGCGGGCCAAACAAGCCCAGAGCCAGTTCCTAACACCAGCGGGCGAGCCACATTAAGCGCCAGCGGAGAACAAGCCGTGAAGCGGACCTTTCAACCGAGCAATCTGGTGCGCAAGCGCCGTCACGGCTTTCGCGCCCGCATGGCCACCAAGGGCGGGCGCAGGGTCGTCGCCGCGCGCCGCGCGCGTGGACGCAAGCGGCTCAGCGCCTGAACGCCCGCCGCGGGCGCGGTCCTCCCATGCAGCGGCTCAGGCATCGCGCCGATTTCGTGGCCGCCGCGACCGGAGTCAAGGTGCCGACCGCCGCTTTCGTGTTGCAGGCTCGCAAGCGGGCCGACGACGGTCCCGTCCGCGTCGGCTTCACCGTATCGAGGAAGATTGGAACCGCGGTCGAGCGCAATCGGGTGCGGCGCCGGCTCAAGGAAGTCGTGAGGCTATCGGCCGCAACTGGTCTTTGCTGCGGCCATGACTATGTGCTGATCGGACGGCGCGCCGCCCTGTCGTTGCCGTTCGAGCAAATAACGCAAGATTTCGAGCGCGCACTGCGGCGAGTTTCCAAATGAGCGACCAAAAGAACACAATCCTCGCCATCGTGCTGTCTGCACTCGTCCTGATCGCGTGGCAGGTCTATTTCGGCGTGCCGCAGATGGAGAAGCAGAAACAGATCCAGCAGCAGCAAGCGCAGGAGCGTTCGCAGCAGCCGCCCGCAGTGCCGCAGCAGCCCGGCACGACGCAAACGCCATCGGCACCGGGAACGCCGGCGCAAACACCAACGCAGCCCGGCGCCGTCCCCGCCCAGACGATGAGCCGGGAGGCGGTGCTTGCAGCATCGCCGCGCGTGCGCATCGACACGCCGAGCCTCTCCGGCTCGATTGCGCTCAAGGGCGGCCGCATCGACGATCTCTCGCTCGTCAAATATCGCGAGACCGTGAATCCGAACTCGCCGCCCATCGTGCTGCTCGCGCCCTCGGGGAGTCCGCATCCGTTCTATGCCGAATTCGGCTGGTCTGCGCCGAGCGGGGCGTCGGTGAAGCTACCGGGCTCGGATACGATGTGGCGGCAGGAAGGCTCGGGCGCGCTCGCGGTCGGCCAGCCGGTGACGCTGACCTACGACAACGGCGAGGGACTCCAATTCCGCCGCACCATCGCGGTCGACGACAACTATCTCATCACCCTCAAGGACGAGGTCATCAACAAGAGCGCGGCGCCGGTCACGCTCTATCCCTATGGGCTGATCTCGCGCCACGGAACGCCGCAGACGCTCGGCTACTACATTCTGCACGAGGGACTGATCGGGGTGTTCGGCGACAAAGGTTTGCAGGAGGAAACCTACGCGAACATCGAGAAGCAGAAGGAGATTTCATTCTCCGCTACCGACGTATGGCTCGGCATCACCGACAAGTATTGGGCCGCAACGCTCCTCCCCAACACCAAGATGCAGGTGAATGCGAAATTCTCGACCAGCACGATCGGAAACAACATCAAGACCTATCAAAGCGACTATCTGGGCCCGGCGCAAACGATCGCACCCGGCGGCACGGGCGCCGTCGACGGGCGTCTCTTCGCCGGCGCCAAGGAAGTTTCGATCGTTGACCACTACAACGAACGGCTCGGGCTCAACAAGTTCGACCGTCTCATCGATTGGGGCTGGTTTTACTTCATCACCAAGCCGCTGTTCCTGGCGATGGACTGGATCTATCGCCAGGTCGGAAATTTCGGCGTCGCCATCCTGATCATCACGGTCATCATCAAGATCTTCTTCTTCCCGCTCGCCAACAAATCCTACGCGTCGATGGCGAAAATGAAGGCGGTGCAGCCGGAGATGATGGCGATTCGCGAGCGCTTCGCCGACGACAAGGTGAAGCAGCAGCAGGCGATGATGGAGCTCTATAAGAAGGAGCAGATCAATCCGATCGCCGGCTGTCTGCCGATCATCATTCAGATCCCGGTGTTCTTCGCACTTTATAAGGTGTTGTTCGTCACCATCGAGATGCGGCACGCGCCGTTCTTCGGCTGGATCAAGGACCTCTCCGCGCCCGATCCGACCACGATCTTCAATCTGTTCGGGCTCATTCCCTGGGATTCACGTTCATGCTTGCGAGCTTCCCGGCCGGACTGGTGATCTATTGGGCCTGGAACAACACGCTCTCGGTGATGCAGCAGAGCTTTATCATGCACAAGCACGGCGCCAAGATCGAGCTGTGGGACAATCTCAAGGCGATGTTTGCCAAGAAGAAGCCGCAGGGGTGAAGGACGCGCTCCCTGTTCGCGTTTAGCCAAAGTAGCGGCGCAAATCAGGAGAGTGGCTTGAGGGCCGTTGCTGGCCGCGGCAGCGGTTCCGCCCTCATCCTGAGGAGCGTCGCGGAGCGACGCGTCTCGAAGGATGGGGCGGCCCCCATGCTTCGAGACGCGCACTTCGTGCGCTCCTCAGCATGAGGCCGCCGGAGAATGACCACACATCCGTTTACTTCCGCGGAAATGGAAGCCGGCCGCAAATTGTTCGCGGGCGACTGGCGCTTCGCCGCCGCAGCGGGATCGGTCGAGGCGCTGCCGCCGATGCGCGGCATCGAAGTCGCCGTTGCCGGCCGCTCCAATGTCGGCAAATCGAGTCTCATCAACGCGCTCACCGGCCGCCGCGCGCTGGCGCGCATCTCGCACACGCCGGGACGCACGCAGGAGCTGATCTTCTTTCGCGGCGCGTCGAAGCTCGCGCTCGTCGACATGCCCGGCTACGGCTACGCGGCCGCGGCGAAGACGAAGATCAAGGCCTGGACCACGCTCATCCACGCGTTTCTCCTTGGCCGCGCCAATCTCGCCCGGGTCTATCTTCTCGTCGACGCGCGGCACGGCCTCAAGCCGACGGACGCCGAGGTGCTCGAGACCTTGGACAAGGCAGCGGTCAACTACCAAATCGTGCTGACCAAAGCCGACGCGACCACGCAGGTCGACCTTGCGGCACTCGTCACCGCGACCAAGGCAGCGCTCGCCAAGCACCCCGCAGCGCACCCGGAGGTGCTGGTGACCTCGGCACGCACCGGCGCCGGCATTCCCGAGCTGCGTGCCGCCATGGCGCAGCTCCTCAAGGAGCGCGGTGCCGCTTAGGTTGCGCGTCATGGACGGCGCCGCTCAGCCCTCTTTCGCGGAGGCCGCCAGGTCGCTAAAAGGCGCAACGACGTGCTCGCGGCGCGAGCGCCGATTGTTGGGAAAATCTCTCGATGACCGTTTCGCCCTACGATATCGCCCGTGTCCTGTCGGAAGCGCTCCCGCACATGCAGCGCTACGACGAGGAGACCGTCGTCGTGAAGTACGGCGGCCATGCCATGGGCGAGGAGGAGATGGCGCGAAACTTCGCCCGCGACATCGTGTTGTTGGAGCAGACCGCAATCAATCCGGTGGTCGTGCATGGCGGCGGGCCGCAGATCGGCGAGATGCTCAAGCGACTCGGCATCAAGTCGGAATTCGCCGGCGGGTTGCGCATCACCGACGCAGCGACGATCGAGATCGTCGAAATGGTGCTCGCGGGCTCGATCAACAGCCAGATCGTCGGCTTCATCAACGCGGCCGGCGGCAAAGCGGTCGGGCTGACCGGCAAGGACGGCAACATGGTGCTCGCGCGCAAGGTGAACCGCACCGTGATCGACCCTGGCTCCAATATCGAGAAAATGGTCGACCTCGGCTTCGTCGGCGAGCCCGAAAAGATCGACACGACCGTGCTCACGCAAATCCTTGGCCGCGAGCTCATTCCCGTGCTGGCCCCGCTCGCGGCCTCGGCACAAGGCGGCACCTACAACGTCAATGCCGACACCTTTGCCGGCGCCATTGCCGGTGCGCTCAAGGCCAAGCGGCTCCTCTTGCTCACTGACGTGCCCGGCGTGTTGGACAAATCCAACAAGCTGATCAAGCAGCTCTCCCCGGACGATGCACGCGAGTTGATCGCCGACGGCACGATCTCGGGCGGGATGATTCCCAAAGTGGAGACTTGCATCTATGCGCTCGAAGCGGGCGTCGAGGGCGTCGTCATCCTTGATGGCAAAGTCCCGCACGCGGTGCTGCTCGAGCTGCTCACCGACCACGGTGCCGGCACGCTGATGATGCGCTGATGCCCTCGCCCTGAGGAAGCCGCGAAAGCGGCCGTCGCGAAGCGCGGCGTCATGCTTCGAGGCGCATCGCAGCGCCATCGATCTCGCCGCCCCCACGCGCAGCCGCGTTCCTCCTCAGCATGAGTCCGCGCGTGCACGGCGTGGGCGGAGCTCGATCGCCTGTCAGTCTCCTGTAAGCGCGGCGGCGATTCTGAACAAACAGTCATCGAATGTGTCGCACGCGTGTGCCGCGCGCGGATGAAACCCGCACGCCGGCTCGCACGTTGAGTAGCGCGGGCAACGCAGGAGGTGGCGCCATGTTCCAGTGGAACAGTACGCGGATCGCGGCATGTTTCATTATTTCCGCCACGATGGCGACGACGGCCGCAGCGGAACCGCAGAAGCAGGGAGGAGGAGCGCCGCCCGGGCGCGGTGGCCCTGCAGCTTCCGCGCCGCACGCGGCGCCCGCGGCGCGCCCGGCTCCAGCCCCGCACGCCGCGCCCGCCCCCCGTGCGGCGCCCGCTCCGCAGGCATCGGCACCACGTCCCGCCCCACAGATCGCAGCACCGCGGCATGCGCCGCCGCAAGCCTCCGCGCCGCGCGCGGCTCACCAAGCGCCCCGCGCTGCGCCGCAGCAGTCTGCCCGTCCGTCCGGCGGCGCGGGAGCCTCGGCCGCTGCCCGGCATGCGCCGACGCCGCAGACCTCGGCGGCTCCCGCGCAGCAGCAGCAGCCGCAGATCACCGGACGGGGCGGCCGCGGTGGAGCGAGGGTTGCGCAACCGACCCCGCACGAAAACGTGACGCAGCAGCCCGGGCCGGGCGGCGCTTCCGGCGCGGCAACGTCGGGCCGCGGCGGCCGCAACGCCGCTCCACAACAAAACGTTCCTCCACAACAAGGTGTAATTCAGCAGAATCAGGCGAGCCGCAACGCTGCGCCGTCTGCACAACAAAACGTTGCTCCACAACACGGTGTGATTCAGCAGAATCAGGTGAGCCGCGCCATTCCCGCCTCTGCTCCGCGCGCCCGAGCGGCCAGCGACCCGCGCGCCTTTTCCGGCGGCGTGCTGCGCAACCAGGCTTTCGCCAATTTAGCCACGGCCCGCGACCCAAGCGTGCGCACACTCGCGAGCTCGACCTTCCAAGGCCGCTTGTTCAACCCGCAATGGCGGCGGCATTTTGCGCGCCCGATCGTCATCGGCTGGGTGGGCCCGCTGTTCTGGCCTTATGCCTACCATGACTTCGTCGATTACACCTTCTATCCCTATGCCTACGATACGTTCTGGCCCTACGCCTACGACGACTTCTACGAG
>WNFU01010660.1_pt1 | contig 13960 bp, 10 predicted proteins | sample 5400121 | NCBI WGS metagenome assembly WNFU01 (sample SAMN13153360, study PRJNA577476) | soil metagenome | isolation source: 100 cm soil or saprolite under grassland replicate 1 | place: USA:California | collected 2016-06-15
ATCCGGCTGGTGGTATTGAGTGTGGTATCGACTGGCTCGAGTCCCGCGGGCAGCGGATCCTCGAGCACGAGGTGCGTGAGCGTGGTTGGCGCGAGCAGGGTCAGCTTCACCAGGACGAGATCGCCAACCCGCACTTGTCCCAACGGTGTGCCATCCACAGCCAGGTACTCCCGACCAACGCTCAGTCCATGACTCTCGGCGGTGGTGTCCTCCGCCGGGCCATACGACTGCAGCTGCAACGTGTAATACAGGCGGCCCGGACCGCCACCACGACTCAGATCGACCTGGTTGGCGCCCACGTTGAGGTCCAGCCTCGGCACCGCGATCGGGATGGAGCCCGTGCTGCTCCTGACATCGGACACAGCGCCCGCCCCGCGTTGCTGGCCATTCACCGCCAGCTGCCAGCCGAACGAGCCATCGAGATCGCCGCTGCTCGCGAGGTAATCGGTCAACGCAAGCAGACTCTGGGCGGTGTCGTGGGTGGTCTCCCAGGCTCCACCACAGCCGCCGCGGTCAGGTCGGCCAACAGTCCACCGGTTCGGGTGTCCGCGGCATCCGCGCGCGCCATGGCCAGGATGAGATACGCCCGGCCATTGATGCCGAGGTCGGCCCGCCGATCGAACAACGCTGAGAGCCGCGCCCGATCCGGCGTGCCGAGCTCGCCGAGCACATACAGCACGTAGGCGCGGACATCGAGTCCGTAGATGCCCGGATCGCTGTTCAACCACCCGCGGAGAAAATTGGCGCCGCGATCGACGACGCCGTTGTCGACGATCGAGCCCGCCCGCCGCGCTTCCAGCACACCGAACAAGGCGTAGGCGGTGAGGTACGGCTGCGAGGTGTCCCCCTGCCACCAGCCCCAACCACCGTCCTGGTGCTGGTAGCCGTAAATGCGTTGGATCGAACGGCTCACCAGCCCCGGCAGTCGGCCGCGCAACGAGAGCGGATCGTCGAGCCCGAACCCAGCGATTGCCCGCGCCAGCGCCAGTCGCGGCAGGAACCGGCTCACCGTCTGTTCGACGCACTCGTAGGGGTACTCCTCGACCATGCGCAGGCTGTACTTCATCGCGGCGGCAAGTGAGGGAGCGACGTCGATGCGCAGCTCACCCTGGCGCGGATCCGCATAGCTCGGCACCTCGACAAGCTCGGTCGTCTTATCGCCGGCTGCCACCTCACCAGCGGTCTCGACCACCTGCGGCGCGGTCCACGCCAGCAGTGGCAGCCGCATCTGGACGGCATCGGAGCCCGCCGCCGCGGACGCGTCGAAGCGCAGTGTCGCCGAGCCGCCCTGCCCGACGGCGGAGCCGACCTGCCATTCGACGCGCGTCTGGCCGCCCGCGGGCACTGTCACCGTGCGTACCGAGTCGCTGCGCAGCGCCACGCCGGTCGCCTGTAGTCCGACCGCGACCTCCTGAGTATTCGGCGTCGTGTTGTGGACGGCGGCGCCGATGGTCACCGTATCCCCACCCACCAGGAAGCGCGGCGCGAGCGGACGCACCAGCACCGGCTTCGCCGTGACTACGTCCGAGAAGCCAGTTCCCAGGCGGGTGTCGCCGGTCACGCCAACCGCGGTCAGCCGCCACGTCGTCAGGTTGTCTGGCAGCTTGATGTCGACCGTGGACTGGCCACTCGCGTCAGTTCGAATGCCTGGCGCCCAGAACGCGGTCTCGGGGAAGTCCTGCCGCACGCTGCCCTGCTCGCCACCCCCACCGCCTTTGCGGCCAGTCACCTCATTGAGCCGATCGATCGACACGGCCAGGCTGCCGCCGGTGAGGACGCCGAGCGGTCGACGCCGCCAGAACGCGGCGAGCGGATCGGTGCGGGATTCGGCCAGCGCGAGGACCGCGGCATCAACCACTGCCAACGACACCTCCGCCGCGACGCCGACGCCATCCGCATCGCGGGTTTCGACTGTCAGGTGCAGAGTCTCTCCTGGACCGAGCCGCTGGCGGTCAGGCGTGAGGCTGACCTGCAGTTGCCGCTCGGGCGCGGTGACCGGCAGATCGACGCTGCCGGTCAGAAGGCGCGCTGACTCTCCACTCTTGAACAGCGCGACCGACACGAACACGTTGGGCGCGTAGCCGTCCTCGATCGGGATGTCGAGCACGCCGCTATTGCCAGTCAACCGCTGCACATGGTGCGAGATCAGATTCCCGCGTTCGATGCTGACCAGGGCAGTCGCGTCGGCAACGGGTGACGGCACGATCACATGCGCGACATCGCCCGGGCTGTAGCCAGTCGCGTCGGCCTGGAGCTCCAACTTCGAGTCCTCCGCGATGCGCCACGGCGCTACTCCAGGAGCGGTGACCCACACGCTGAGCGCGGTGTGCGCCAACTTGCCAGCCGCGTCGGTGCCCTCGACCACGACGCGGTACTCACCACCGTCAGACGGCGTAAACACCAGGTCGGTTCGACCGTCGGCTCCCGAGCGCAGATCGCTGCCGTCGACGGGTTCGTCTTCCGGACGTGACAGCCAGCGCAACTCGCCTGCTGGCGTGCGCTCGCGAACGTTGATCCAGCGGCGTTTGACGATCCGGGCCTGTACGGCTACGTCCGGCACTGGCTGGCCGTCGCGATCCAACGCGATCAGCTCGATCCGCTGCGGTCGACCGGCGCTTCCGACATAGGTACGCGGCTTCAGCCCGAGGTACACATCGGCCTTGTGCACGACCACGGAGGCTCGGTTGCTGACCTCCCCACGATCGGAATCGGTGACGGTGGCCTCGATGGTGAACCGCTGGCTGGTCGAATCTTGATCCACGTTCGATGGGACGTCGATCGTAAACCGTCCGTCGCCGTCGGTCGCGCCTTTGCCCTCCGAGCGCGGCGCGTCCAACGCTGGCGCCTGCTGCCCGCGGCGCATGCCGTCCGTGTCACCGAACTGGAATCTCGGGTCAGCCGGCCATGTGAACGCAAACGGCGTGGCACTGACCTGCCAGTGCACCTCGGCATTGGCTACGGGCATGCCGAAGTAGTAGGCGGCACGGATGCTCTGCTTCAGCGGATCGCCCGCGATCACGGCCTCGACCTTGTCCAGCGCCACCTCGAACCGCGGTCGCACATACTCCGCGACACGAAAGCTGCTCGAGCTCAGCGCGGTCGTACCGAGCTTCACCTGCACGCGGTAGGTGCCGACTGCCGCCTGTTCGCCAAGTGTGACGTCGACGACGAAGGTTCCCACGTCGGTCAGGGCGGCGTTGCCCGATGCGATCAGGCGACCCTGGCTGTCGTGCACCTCCCAGGTGGGCGCGGGGTCAGCTGGCGGCAAGCTGTACTGAGCGTCCGCGTCTGCGCGCACGATGCCCTTTGCGTGCACGACCTGGCCCGGCCGATAGATCGGTCGATCCGTGTACAGGTATGCCAGGTAGTCCTGCGCAGCCGGCGCCCACCAGCCGCCGACGATGGTGGACGCCATGGCGGTGTCTTCCGGACGGTCGAGCACCACCACGGTCGGTGACGTGTAGCCAAACTTCTGCGTATTCGGCGTGCGGGCCGGCAGCTTGTCGATGACGACGGTGCCATCGGCGCCGGTCAGCCCCGTTGCCACCTCTGCTGGCGCTCCGTCACGAAACACGCGCACCACACGATTCGCCACGGGCTGTCCGGTGCGCAGGTCCATCGCCCAGGCCAGAACCTGCTTGGCACTCTCTTTGACCGTCAGCGCGGTACGAGTGACGATCACGATGCGGTCCTGCGCGCTCACCAGCTCGCGTGCATCGACCCGCAAGCGGTAATACCCAGGCGACAGTGCGCCAAGGTCAATCGACGTCAGCGCCAGCGTGTTTGGCGGTGCGTCGACGTCGACCGTGCCTTGCCGGACGAGGCGGCCGCTCGGCGGAGTGTTGCCATACCGGTCATTGAGCGAGGCGATGACGGCGGGCTCGTCCACCGCCTCGAGCCGATAGCTGAGACCGCTCACGTTCAGGGATCGCACCAGCGCCCGCGGCTGCTCGTAGGCGTCGTACGTGCCGAGCGGGCCTGGGCTCACCAGGTATATGAACGGCCGCGTCGGCTGCGCAGCCGCGGTCACGCCGGTCGTGAAGCTGACCTGGAACGCCTCCGCGAGGGGTCGCCCAAACTGATCGAGCACACCCGCTGGTAGACGCACCGTGTACGTGGTCGAGCCTTTGAGCTGGCCCGCGCCCAGCGTGACGCGGAGACCGTCGGCCTGCCAGCTCAAATACGGTGCGTAGTCCAGCTTCGGCTCGATCTCGAGTTTCGCGCGGACATCGTTTTGATCCATCGGGCTGCTGAAGTACAGCTCGACCTGACCAGCCAGCGGCGGTTCGGCCTCAGCGCTGGGGGCTGGCACACTGCGCACGACACGCGGCGACGGCGCCACCGTGAACCGCCAATCGAACGGACTCCCGCCAACCAGCTCCACCCGTGCCTCGTATTCGACCTCCGGCGCCAGCGGTAGGTCAGGCCGAAAGACCAGCGTGCGACCATCGGCCCACTCGGTTGTGCCGGCCACCGGCGGCTGCAGGCCAAAGTGGACCAGCGTCGCGTCGGGGGGGCGATCGAAGACCACGCGCACGGGTGCGCCCGGGTCGAACAATCGCGCCCCGCGCGCAGGCTCGGTCGACGCCACACTCACGGCCTGGGTCGCGAAGGTCCAGGAGTATTCGCTGGCGAGCTTGCCGCCGCGAACGTCGCCGACGGTGGCGGGCAAGCTCACGTGATACATCGTTGCTGCCGCCCAGCCGCTACTCGGTTTGAACGTGTACAGGCCGGTGTTCAGCCATCGACCGCGGCCATCAACCGCGGGCTCGATCGTGAGAGGCGCAAGTGTGGCTGGCCGCTCGGGTCCCGTCAGCGGCACGACCGCGTGGTTGAACTGCACGAAGATCGGCGAGTCGAACAGGACTGCCGATGCATTCGGTTCTGGCACCACCGCCGTGATCGCGAGTGGCGCAACCGCCGGCGCGGCTGCTGCGCCCGAGGGCGGCGCTATGGATTCAGCAGGAGCAGTGGGGCGGGCGGGAACGCACCCCGTCAGCAGGAGCATGAGCGCGAGGAGAAGCCGCGGCAGCATACGATCGAGCGTCGCGCCGCCGAGGTACCCAGGCATGGGTGAAAGGGCCCATCTTCATGTACCCACAGTGCGCGGTCGCGCGGCTGCCCACGCAACGACTTGCGCCCTACTGGTCAATCCGAGCCTGTCCAGGATGTTGCTCACGTGGCGGTCGGCGGTGCGTTCGGAGATCACCAGTCGCTCGGCGATCTGGCGGTTGGTCAGTCCCTCGGCAATCAGTAAGACGACGTCCCATTCGCGTGCCGTAAGCACTGCTCGGGCGCCAGCCGGGATGTCGCCGCGCACCTGCGCCGCCAGCCGCGCTTCGCCGATCGCGGCATCGAGCGACAACGCTCGACCAGCCCGCCATGCGGCTCGCCAGGCCGCGGGCGTCATCGCGCTGCGAACGTGCTGCACCAGCCGCGCATGTGTCGGCCGGTCGCGCGGCGCCAGCGGCGCGTGCGTCGCCTCGCGCAGGGCCTCGGCCGCCGCCAGCAAGCGCACCGCACTCCCCGATTCACCCCGCGCCGAAACCACCTCGGCCAGTGCCTCCAGACACGTGGCGATGCCCTGCCGCACACCCAGCTCCTCGAACACGCCGAGCGCTTCATCGAGCAGCTGTGCCGCCAGCTGCTGTGAGCCGAGGTGCTGCCGCACCCGCGCGAGATCGTGCAGGCTCACAGCCATCCCCCATCGATCACCCAACTCGCGCCACAGCGCCAGACTCTCGTCGTGCAGCACGGCTGCCCTCGGCCAGTCGCCTGTTTCGCGGGCCACCGCCGCCAGGTTGTGCAACGCCGAGGCGATGCCGCGGCGATCGCCTTCCTCGCGCATCAGAGCCACGGCTTCCTCGAGCAGCGTCTCCGCCTCGCGATCATCACCACGATCGTGCGCGAGCGCACCCAGGTTCGTGAGCGAGGTGGCGATCCCCCACCGACTGCCAGCCCGCCGTTCGAGCGCGAGGCTGTCGGCGTACGCGGCGTATGCACGCTGCCAGTCGCCCTGCTCGCGCGCCAGCGCACCGAGGTTGTGCAGTGCCGCGGCGATGCCCGAGTCAGATCCAAGTTGCCGCGACAGCTCGAGACTCTCGGCAAGCAGCGCGGCAGCGCGGTCGTAGGCGCCCAGCACATGCGCGAGCACTCCGGTGCCGTTGAGCACTGCCGCGCGCAGCGGAAGCAGATCGCCCTCGACGCTGACCGAACCCGCCACCACGTTATCCAGCCATGTCATGCCCTCGCTCAGGTGGCCGTGCAGCCAGCAGAACCGCCACAGCGACTTCGCCAGCCGCAAGCCCCAGCCGATCTCACCCGATTCGAGGTCCACCGCAGCGCCGCGGCGAGGTTGTCGTGCTCGCGTTCGAGCCGCTCGAGCGAGGCGGCCTGCCGCGGCCCGAACAACGCCGGCGCTGTCTCTTCGGCCAGTCGGAGCATGTACTCGGCGTGACTGCGCGCGGCCGATTCGCGCTCGCCCGCCTGCTCCAGCCGTTCCAGGGCGTAGCTGCGCACGGTTTCGAGCATGCGGAAACGTGCCTCGCCGTTGTCGCCGACTTCGCGCCGCAGCAGGCTGTGCCGTACCAGCGTGCTCACGGTGTTGTCGCCACCCGCGCTCGCCACAACATCGGGCGCGACGCCCCCGACAAATACGGCTAGTCGGCGAAACAGCGCCGCGCTCGAAGGGTCGAGCAGGTCGTAGCTCCAGTCAAACGCCGCTCGCAGGCTCTGGTGTCGCGCCGGCAAGTCGCGTGGCCCCTCGCCCAGTGACGCCAATTGGTGCAGGACTTCGCGGGGCGTCGCGACGTCGCTACGCGCCGCCGCCAGCTCGATTGCCAGCGGCAATCCGTCGAGGCGAACGCACAGCTCGGCCACGTTGTGTGCGTTCGCCGCGGTCAGCTCGAAGCTCGGGTGCACCGCGCGTGCGCGCAGGAGATACAGCGCGACCGCGGGCACCTCGCGCAGCTCGTGCAGCCGGGGCAGATGCAGCGGATCTGGCACCGCCAACGGAGCGGTCGGCAAGACGTGCTCCCAGCGCAGCCGCAGTGGCGCGCGGCTGGTGACCACGAGCGTGAGATTGGCGCATGCCGTGAGCAGGTCCGCAATCGCGGGCGCGGCGTCGAGCACCTGCTCGAGGTTGTCCAGAATCAACAGCATCCGACGATCGCGGATGTGGCGCACCAATCGCGTTCGCGCGGGCTCGCCGCGCTGTTCCCGCAACCCGAGCGCGCGCGCGATGGCGGGCAGCACCAGATCGGGATCGCGGATCGCCGCGAGGTCGGCAAAGGCTCGCGCGCCGATGCTCGCGGCGAGTGCGATTGCGAGTCGCGTTTTGCCCGCGCCAGCTGTGCCAGTGATGGTGAGCAGCCGCACGTTTGGCGACCGCAGCTGCTGCCGCGCCCACTCCAGCTCACTGTCGCGGCCAACCAGCGGCGTCGGCTGCAACGGCAACATGGGCCACTAATCTAACGCTGCGCAGGCGCCAGGAATACGCGCAAAAACGCGGGCCTGTGCCATGCTGAGCCCGTGCTGGTTATTGGCGGCTGCGTCATCTCCGCATGGCTCTACGGGCGCGGGCTGCAGGCGCTCTGGCACAACGCGGGGCGCGGCCGCGGCATTCGACTATGGCAGGCCGTCTGTTTTGCTGGCGGACTCGTCATTCTGCTCGGGACCCTCATTACGCCCCTGGACGAGGTCGCCGCGGCCCTGTTCAGCGCACATATGGCGCAACACCTGTTGCTGCTGCTGGTGGCGCCGCCACTGCTCGTGCTGGGGCTGCCGTTGGTAGCGTTCGCCTGGGCCTTGCCCGAGTCATCACGCCAGGGTCTGCGCGAATTGCGGCGGCTGCACCCGCTCACGACACCCCCGGCAGCATTCGCGGTGCATAGCGTGGCGCTGTGGGCGTGGCATGCCCCGCGGCTGTACGACGCCGCCGTTGCCGAGCCGGTCGTGCATGGGCTCGAGCACGTGAGCTTTCTGGGTCCGGCGGTCCTGTTCTGGTGGGTGTTACTGAGCAGCGGCCGCGCGGGGCGAGGCGCAGGTGTGCTGTACGTGTTCGGCATGGCACTCCAAAGCACGCTGCTCGGCGCGCTGCTCACGTTCGCGAGTGGGACGTGGTACACGGCGCACCTGAGCACGACCACGGCATGGGGGTTATCGCCGCGGGAGGACCAGCAGCTCGCGGGGTTGATCATGTGGATCCCAGGCGGCGCGCTGTACCTCGCCGCGGCGCTGGGCCTGTTCGCGGCGTGGCTCAAAGAGAGCGGTACGCCGGATCCGGCAGCGCCAACACCGGTGTGACACAGCATGGTCGGCTCCCCGATCGGCGGACGCCACGTCCCATCACGCCAACCAGGCAACTTGCGGCGACTTCCACCCCCCTGTAGCGTGCTTCCACACGACCCGATAGAACGCATGACCGAGCAACGCTTACTCACCGTTCGCGAAGTAGCCGAGCGCCTCCGCGCGTCGCCAGAGACCGTCCGCAGGTGGCTGCGCCAGGGGCGGCTGCGTGGCTTCCGCCCGGGCGGCACCAAGCTCGGCTATCGCGTGCCCGAGGGTGAGCTGCAGCGCTTCTTTGCTGAGCTCAACCACGGTCGGTCACAGCCGCCCTCAACCGAGGGCGGCCAACAATGAAGCTGGTCCTGTTCGGCTCCGGCCTGGTCTCGACGTCCCATACGAGCACCGCCACCTACTATCGCGGCATCTGCCGCGCCATGCACGAGCGCGGCCATCAGATCGTCCTGGTCGAGGCCAATCGCCACGATCGCGAGCACTATGGCGACCTCCCCGAAGACCCACCGTACGCCGAGGCGCGGGTCTGCCACAGCTCGAACGAGCTGGCGTCTGAGCTGGAGAACGCCCGCGGTGCTGACCTGGTCGCCACGTGCGGTGGCATTGGTGGTTGGGATGCGGAGCTTGCTGAGGGCGTGCTCGACGTGCGCGCACCCGGCACCCTGGTGGCCTTCTGGGACGTCGATGCCCCGCGGACGCTGGCCTCGGCCCTCACCGAGCCGCCCGACACGCCGGGCATGTTTCGCGCGCTCATTCCGCGCTACGACCTGATCTTGCTCAACGGTGGCGGACCGCCAGTGCAGTCCGCGTACACCGAGCTCGGCGCCCGCCAGGCGCATGTCGTGTACAACGCCGTGGACCCCGAGCAGTACCACCACGTGCCTTCGCAGCCCGATCGCGTGTGCGATCTGCTGGTCATGGACGACGTCGACCTCGATCGCGAGCGGCACCTGCTCGATCTCCTGATTCGCGCCGCCGAGCTCGCGCCTGAGCGCACGTTCGTCGTCGGCGGCAACGGCTGGGATGCAAGCCAGCTGCCCGAGATCGTGCGCTATGTCGGCGACGTGCCGGCCGCCGAGCAGCTCGCCTGGAACTGCTCGGCGCGCCTGGTGCTGAGCATCAATCACGCCGGCGCGGCCGCAACCAGCTTCAGCCCGTCCACACGTCTGTTCGAAGCCGCCGCCTGCGGCAGCTGCATCGTGACCGATGTCTGGCGCGGAATGGAGGCCTTCTTCGAGCCTGACCACGAAATCCTGGTGGCTGCCTCGGCTGATGAGATCGTCGAGATCGTTCGCGCAACCACGCCAGGACAGGCACAAGCGATTGGCGCTGCCGCGCGCACCCGCGCTCTGCGTGACCACACCTACGCGCGGCGCGCGGCCGACCTCGAGGCGGTCCTGGTTCGCGCGACTCGGCGGAGCAGCCCCGCATGAGCGAGCGCATCTTGATCACCGGCGGGGCCGGCTTCGTCGGCTCGCATTTGGCCGATGCGCTCGCCGCGGCGGGCCATGAGGTCGTGCTGTTCGACAACCTCGAACCGCAGGTCCACGGGACCCTCGAGCGGCCCGCGTATCTCGATCCGGCCCATCGTCTGGTGCGCGGCGACATCCGCGACCCGGGCGCGCTCGCACCGCTGGCCCGGGATGTCGACGTCGTGTTTCACCTGGCGGCGATGGTCGGCGTTGGCCAGAGCATGTATCAGGTGCGCCGCTACACGGACGTCAATGCGATGGGTATGGCCTCGCTGCTCGAAGTGCTGGCGGAGCACCGCGGGCGCTTGCGCAAGCTGCTGGTCGCCTCGTCGATGTCGATCTACGGCGAAGGCGCCTACACCTGCACGAGCTGCGGCCGTGTCGCGCCCCGACTGCGACCGGCGGCGCAGTTGCAGTCGGGCGATTGGGAGCCGCACTGCCCGCGTTGCCACGCCTCCCTCATAGCGGCGCCGACCGACGAGGACAAGCCGCTGTATCCCACCTCGATTTACGCGATCAACAAACGCGACCACGAGGAGATGGCACTCGCGTTCGGGTACGCCTACGACCTGCCGGCGGTCGCGTTGCGATTCTTCAATATCTACGGCTCGCGACAGGCCCTGTCCAACCCCTATACGGGCGCAGCGGCGATCTTCTGCGGGCGCATGCTCGAGGGCCAGGCGCCGGTCATCTATGAGGATGGGCTGGCCAGTTCCGCGCGGGCGACATCCGCCATTGCTTCGCCGATATTTCTCGCATTCGCGATGTGCTCGGCTACGAGCCGCGGCTCGCGTTCGCGGATGGTGTTCGCGAGCTGATCGCGTGGGTGTCAGAGCAACGCGGCTTCGCAACGGCCGCGCCCGATGCCCACGCCCAGCTGGCGGCCTACGGGCTGATCCGCTGATAGTGACCGGGCGCCTTTAGCGTCCTGCCTGGCGGTCCTCCACCGGCGGCGCCTCGTACAACCGATCGGGGTTCTGGATGCCGATCAGGCGGTTCCACAGCTGGTAGTCGACCGAGTCCTTCGGCACGTACCAGTTGTCGGAGCTGGCCTGCATATCGCCAGTCGCCTTGAACTCGCGCCGATGCGGGTCCTGCAAGTCGATATAGACGGCGCCCTGCTCGAGTCGGGCGCCAGGCCACAGGACCGGGATCTGTTTCAGGCCATCATCGGTGATGCCTTCGAGCATTCGGTGGGCCTCTTTGATGTCGTACGCCGTACGCGCCTGCTGCTCGGGATGCAGCCCTGCCTCGCCGACGTTCTGCCCCTTCATCAGATCGGGGTTCAGGTCGTCGCGCCAGACGTCCGGGTGCTGTGTCCCAGGCCGGAACGCCGGCCCACCATCTTTATGCGTTTCGCGTGACATAGATGAATTGGGCCAGCACTCCTCGTGCCAGCCCTGGCCCACACCTTGCCGCGCCTTGCCTCGCGGGTGCCGCGGCGGCAAACTGGCCTCTCGGACGCGGCCCGATGGCCGGCCGCACGTCACGGGCGTGGGCGCGCTGTGGTCCGAAGGTGACCTGTTCATCGTCAGCGGCGACCGGACCCGCAAGTCGAAGAACCTGGCCGCCAACCCCGCGTGCTCGATCGCCGTGCGGTTGCCCGGCATGGACGTGATCCTGGAGGGCTCGGCTTCGCGGGTCACGGACCCCCAGACCCTGGAGCGGGCGGCCGCGCTCTATCGGCAGGTCGGTTGGCCAGCTGAGGTCGACGCCGCGGCACACGCCTTCACCGCGCCATACAGCGCGCCCAGCGCCGGCCCGCCGCCGTGGCAGCTGTATCGGTTTGTGTTTCACACCGCCTTCGCCGTCGCCAGTGCCGAGCCCCACGGCGCCACGCGCTGGCGCTTCGCTCGAGGCTGAGTACGCCCCTTCATCGAACTGGGTGCAGCTCGAAAACACGGCGACCCTCGGCCGCTTCGACCGGGTGCGCGAGGTCGACACCATCGACGATCCGAATGAACTGGACACCGAACGGGATGCCGCGCGCGAGGGGACCGAGAACGTCGCGAAAGAAGGCAAGTCGCTGCGTCTCATCGAGCTCGGTCGCCAGGACGTCTTCGCTGCGGCGGCGCACGGTGATCGTCGCGCGGCCGGCAGCGCGCAAATTGCGCACCCAGTCAACCTCGCCCCACGGTGCCCAGACCCAACGCCTGCCCGAAACCTGGACGATCGCGAGGGGCGTTGTGCGTGGCAGCCCGCTCTTGCGGCCGCGGATGGTGATGAGCCCGTTGATGCCCAGCGGGACGCCCGCGGTCAGTAGGAACTTCAAGATAGGGCTGAACAGCGTGACCGACATTGGGACGCGCATGCTCAGCGAGCCACGACTCTCAGATCTAGCTGGTCGAGCCGATCTGAATCTGCCAGGACGTCGATGCGGACGATCTTCCCGCCTCTGACCGTCATGGCCAGGACCGCAAACGGGCGCCCGTCGGGCTCCCAGGCGACGCTACCCGGGATGCCGTTCACCAGGATCCTGGTCGACGTTCCGGCGAACCGCCGGAAGCTCATCGCGCGCTCGGCGACGGCCCGCGCGCCGCGGACCAGCGAGATCAGGTCCGGACGCGCCTCCCCGCCGTCGGAGCGCAGCACGACGTCCGGGTCGAGGACGGCAACGAGGCGTTCGAAGTCACCAGCACGAGCCGCCGCCTGGAAGGCGTCGACGACGGCCCATTGGCCATCAAGATCGACGTCGGGCACGGGCGCGCCCTGGACGCGGCGGCGGGCACGGCTCGCGAGCTGCCTCGCCGCCGTCGGCGTTCGGCCGACGATCGGTGCGATTTCGTCGAACGACATCGCGAACACGTCGTGCAGCACAAAGGCCAGACGCTCGGGCGGCGAGAGCGTGTCGAGCACGACCTGAAGGGCCAAGCCAACCGAGTCGCCGATGAGCATCTCGTGCTCGGGATCGATCCCCTCGCAGGTGCTCACGAGCGGATCGGGAACGTGCGTCTCCAGGGGCGCCTCACGCCGCGTTTTGCGCGAGCGCAGCATATTGAGGCAGAGGCGAGCGACCACGGTCGTCAGCCACGCCCGCAGATCGTCGACGTCACCCGTGTCCGATCGACTCAGCCGTAGCCACGCATCTTGCACGGCGTCGTCCGCCTCGCTCACCGACCCGAGCATGCGGTACGCCACCGCCCGAAGGTGCGGGCGGTAGCCCTCGAATCGCTCGGCCAGCCAACCCTCGTGGATCATCGATCACGGTCCTCGTCTCCGTAGTGTCACATGGTTGACCCGCGAGCTCAGGCGGATGTGACAAAGTTGAGCACTCGTCCCGCGACGTAGACCACGCGCGCCGCCTGGCTTGCCGCGGGCACGAAGGCGCGCGCGGCCGAGATCGCATCGGCTTCGCTAGCCCCCAGCGCCAGCTCGATCGCGCCGCGGGTGCGGCCATTGATCTGCACCGCGACGCGCTGCGTCTCGGTCACCAGCAGGCCAGGCTCCGCCACGGGAAACGGCTGCTGGTGCACCGAGTATGGCTGACCGAGCCGCGCCCACAGCTCCTCGGCCAGATGCGGCGCCAGCGGCGCCAGCAGTCTTGCCAGCGCGGTCGCTTCCTCCGCGAACACCTGCTCTCGGGCGCGCACGTACCCCATCAGCCCCGCAATGGCCGTGTTGTAGCGCAGCGCGGCGATGTCCTCGCCAACCTGGTGGATCAGCCGATGCAGCGCGACGCGCTCTGCGTCCGTGTGGCTGGTGTCCAGCGGCTGCATCAGCAGCCGCCACGCGCGCTGCACGAAGCGGGCGATGCCGCCAATGCCGCGGTCGCTGAAGTCGCCGCCCTGGTCGAACGGGCCGATGAACATCAGGTACAGCCGCAGCACGTCGGCGCCATACCGTTCCACGTACGCATCGGGGTTGACGACGTTGCCGCGACTCTTGCTCATCTTGCCGCCGTTCAGCGTCAGCAGCCCGTGCGCGCGAAAGCGAGCGAACGGCTCCTCGAACGGGACGAGGCCCAGGTCGTACAGGGCCATGCATATGAAGCGGCTGTACATCAGGTGCAGCACCGAGTGCTCGGCGCCGCCGATGTACATGCTCACCGGCAGCCATTTCGCGGTCAGCCGCGCGTCGAACGGGGCGTCGGCCACGTGCGACGAGGGGTAGCGCAGGTAGTACCAGGCCGAGTCCAGGAAGTTGTCGGCGACGTCCGTCTCGCGCCTCGCCGGTCCCCGGCACGTAGGACA
>WNFU01006623.1_pt1 | contig 13959 bp, 14 predicted proteins | sample 5400121 | NCBI WGS metagenome assembly WNFU01 (sample SAMN13153360, study PRJNA577476) | soil metagenome | isolation source: 100 cm soil or saprolite under grassland replicate 1 | place: USA:California | collected 2016-06-15
ATCATGCGAGTGATATAGTTGCGCCCCGCGTTACCAGGCACGACACCATCCGCGATGAGGAATGCCGCGGCGCGAGCGTGATCGCAAACGACACGATAGGGGGTGAAGTCTGCATACATCTGCGCTTCGCTGTGACCCGTGAGCGAGCGCAACACGTCGAGTGAGCCGGTGAAGAGGTCCGTCTTATAGTTCGAGTCGACGCCCTGTAAGACGGAGACGATGCGCTCGAAGCCCATACCCGTGTCCACATGTTTTTGCGGCAATGGTTCGAGATGCCCATCGTCAAAGAGGTTGTATTGGATGAAGACGTTATTCCATAGTTCGAGGTAGCGCGTACATTGGCCATTCACGCCACAGATGTGATCAGTACCACGCAGGTTATCGCGCTCCTCGCCAAGGTCAATGTGTATTTCTGAGCATGGACCGCAGGGTCCCGTCTCAGCCATCTGCCAGAAATTTTCCTTGCGCCCAAAGAACAGGACATGCGAAGGATCGAAGCCAGGCTGTTCCTTCCAATGATCAGCGGCTTCATCGTCACGTGGGATACTGCCCATCTCATCCTCGAAACAGGTGGCGAAGAGTCTGTCTTTCGGCAAACCCCACACATCGGTGAGCAACTGCCACGACCAGGCAATCGCTTCCTTCTTGTAGTAATCGCCAAACGACCAGTTGCCAAGCATTTCAAAGAAGGTGTGATGCGTGTCATCACGACCGACATCATCGAGATCGTTGTGCTTGCCCGCCACGCGCATACACTTCTGCGAGTCGACGGCGCGCTTATACGGGCGCTTATCGGTGCCGAGGAACACATCCTTGAACTGCACCATGCCAGAGTTGGTGAAGAGCAGAGTTGCATCCCCACCCGGCACAAGCGACATGGACGGCACGGCGGTGTGTCCATGCTCCACGAAGAAATCGATGAAAGTCTGGCGGATCTCATTGCCAGTGAGTTTTTTAGTCATTTTGCGAGGTACTCCAGATGATTAATGCGGGAATTATACCAATGTTGAATATCATATAATATCATGCATTACTATATGCAATGGTATACTACCCGCAAGGAAACATTATGCCCACCGTTAAAGGAATTCCTGGTTCGTATCGGTTCTATTTCTACAGTTTTGATTGCAACGAGCCAATTCATGTCCATGTGCAACGCGAGAGAATGATTTGCAAATTCTGGCTTGACCCAACGGCATAAGTCAAAATCACGGTTACTCGCCACTGGAATTGAACCGCGTACGCGCCCTAATCGACACCCGTCACGACAAGATAGTTGAGGCTTGGCATGAACACTGTGGTTAAACTTGATACGAGAATAAAAGATATTGAAGTAACGGACGACTCGATCACCGCGCATTTAATGGATGGGCGTACGATCAGCGTGCCGCTGCTATGGTCATGGCGATTGAGTGAAGCCAACCCCGAGCAAAGAAAGCATTACGAAATCAGCGGGGATGGACATGGAGTCCATTGGCCCGATATTGACGAGGATATTAGCGCAGACGGTATGCTCTACGGAGTCCCTGCGCCGAGGCCAAAAAGCAAATAAGCAGGATATTGCATTTAAAGAAATGAATACGCCTAAAGTTCTATCTGTTCAAGCACTGGAGAACAAAAGATTACTCGTCCAATTCGGGAATAGCGCCGAAAAGATTTATAACTGCAAACCAATCATGGAAAAGTTTGAGCCGTTCGAGATATTGGAAAACGAGGTATTTTTCAAGCAAGTTCAAATGCACACCGGCGGTTATGCCACTTCATGGAACAACAAGGTAGATTCGAGGGAATACGAGTTGTGAATGACTGCCCTCGAAGTTGTAACGGTGTAAGCAAAGTCCTTGAAATTCAGGGACTTTTTTTGATTCCAAAACCACCATCCCGAACACGTCTTATTTGCGTCGTTGCTCACCAGTACCCATACGTAAACTATAACCCTTGCCTGTCGCGTTATCGCGGAGACACGTCAGATCCTTCCATTTTTCTTGTATACTTGGCGAAAGAGGAGAAATTGCATGCCCAAACACCCTATACCAAAACACCTTATTGGCGAGATGAATCCAAGGAACAAGGAATGGATTGAAGAATACAAACTTTGGAAAGAAACCAAAGAGAATTACCATGACGCTGGAAATTCGAAATTGCAGCCACAATAACTTGAAAACATATAGTAAATATTGTATAGTGGTTTAGAAATATTTTATTGTTACCATTGAATTGCTGACGGGGATGAAAACGCTCAATTAAGACATTGCTGCTTTTACATAAATCCATTTACATCGCTATGTCAGATAACTGCGAACTCATAAGGTTTTGGCCTGGCGACCTGCACAATGCTCCGCAAGTAGAAAGGATTTTCCAATGGGACAGATCCAAGAAACAGGTTTGACAAGAGTCGCGCCCACAAAAGTCAACTCTTGGTGGCGAGTGCTGCTAATTGGTTTTTTCTTTTATTTAGCGACTCTCGTTGCTTTGATTCTGACACGCAACCCGGTTCTATTTCCCACCGTGGTGTTGGTCGGCAGTTTCATGATCCCGGTCGCTTATGTTGCTTTCTTCTATGACCGCCGCCAACAGAGCCGCCTGACAGTTCCGATGATCGCACGGAGTTTTATCTACGGAGGCTTATTCGGGGTTCTGGCAGCCTCTCTCCTAGAGCCGCTTTTCATCCGACGATTGGATATTGTCACGGCATTTGTAGTTGGTCTCATCGAAGAGTTCGTCAAAATTCTGGGGGTATTGTTCATTGCCAGGCACATGCGTCACGATGCTGAAATGGATGGTCTCCTGCTTGGCGTAGCAGCCGGTATGGGCTTTGCCGCGCTGGAAAGTAATGGCTATGCTTTTACCGCTTTCCTGCGCAGTGAGGGAAGCCTCTCTCTGACCGTCTATGTCACCCTGTTGCGAGGAATTTTGTCGCCGATTGGTCACGGCACATGGACCGCGATCCTGACCAGCGTCTTGTTTCGTGAAAGCAGAGCAGGACATTTTCGATTCAACTTCAAAGTGATCGGCGCTTACCTGACCGTGTCGATCTTGCATGGTTTGTGGGATGGGCTTCCCGGTACGATTACGGCGCTCTTTGGGCCAGGTCTTGATGTATTCGTGGGAGCAGCGATAGTGGGGATCATCGGGTTCTTCATTCTGTGGAGACGATGGCGGGAAGCCAAACGCCTTCAGATAGAAAGCCTTGCTACCCCTGAAAGTTGAGAGCTATAGCATGCATTCGCCAGAAGTTGAAGCAGGGGAATTTTGGTAAATAGAAGAACCTGCTCTTCGACACCCCCTCAGCCGCAGGATATTCCTCAGGCGCAACTGCTTCAACTGTGCTGAGCGTAACTCCAAGTTGATGAGCGGTTATCATGGTTGGTAACTAATTTTTGATAAATTTCCAAAACCGACAAATTAGGCATTGAAATTATCTTTTAAACGTTGTATAGTATTTTTGATTGCCCCAAATCATGCACCTTTATGTGGAGAAGCAACTACCCAAGAACTTTTATAAATCACAAGTTGCAGTATTGGTGCTCGCAGGTTGGAACGAACTCCTGTATTTATGAGAACCATTGCGTTTAAATTCGACACGGCCACCCCTGCACCACTATGGCATCCTGTATTAAGGGATTATCAAAGTTAGCTATAGCCAGTTAGGTAAGCCTGAAGATGCTCCTGCTTCGCTTGATCATAATCATGATCGTCAGTTTATTATCGGCCTGTGGTACTTCAGCTTCTCCTGGAAAATCAACCAGGCAAATTACGGAGGCGGATGCCGGCCGTCAGGTCGAATTGCGTGTCGGCGACATGCTGGAATTAACATTGCCTGCGAATCCAACGACCGGCTATCAGTGGGAGACCAGTGATCTAGATTCCGCCATTATTCGACCCGTTGGTGATCAAACGTTTGAACCATCAAGCAATGCAGTTGGCAGTGGAGGTCTGGTCACGCTGCGCTTCGAAGCTGTCGGGGTTGGTCAGACGGAGTTGAAACTGATTCTCCATCGGCCATTTGAAAAAGATGTACCCCCCCACTCAAACCTTCGAAGCAACTGTAATTGTCAAGTAATCATCCATTGAATAACCTTAACTAGAGTGCAGTACTTGTTTGTGACTTAAAAGGAGAAGGATCATGGCCCAATTGAATATCAAAACACTATCCGCAGACCTTGCCCGAAGGCAAGCTCGCTGGCAGGCGCGACAAACGCCGCAGGCAAACCTAAGCGATGAAGCCAAGCGGCAGTTGCTTGGCGTTAAAGTTGATGAAGCCTCCCTTGCCAGAGCGATGACACGATCAAAAGCAATTGCAGAACCGGCACCCACATTTGCACCGGAAGTGGATTGGCGCAATCATAATGGAAACCATGTTACATCGGTCAAAGATCAGGGGTACTGTGGCTCGTGTGTTTCTTTCTGTACCACAGCAACTGTGGAATCAATGGCTTCCATTGAGAAAGGCGAATTGCTGGATTTATCGGAAGCGGATTTGCATTTCTGTTCAAGCCATGGCACAAATTGTGATGGCTGGTGGCCCAATACTGCAATTGAGCAGGTAAAAACGCGCGGCATACCCGATGAAGCCTGCTTCCCCTATTTTAGCGCATTCGACCCTCCGGGACCAACGCCTAAATGCATTATTGGTCCAAACCGGGATGCCCGTGCCGTAAAAGTCAGCTTTTCGGATACTCTGGCTTTAATTGCTGAGCGTAAAAGCTACCTGAGCGAGGTTGGGCCGTGCTGTGCGGTCTTTCAGGTATTCAATGATTTTTACTCCTATGGGGGTGGTGTATACCACCACGTGACAGGGGAGGCGGTTGGCTTGCATTGTGTGCAGGTCATAGGGTATACAGAAGCTGAACAATGCTGGATTTGCAAAAACTCCTGGGGGGTCGGATGGGGTGACGGTGGCTTTTTCAAAATTGCCTACGGCGAAGCCGGCATTGACACGGACTTTCCGTTCTGGACGATACAGGGTGTGGTAATGCCATCAGAACACTACTGGCAGGGCTGGGACAGCCTCGGTGGACTAGTAATTACTTCAAAACCCAGTGCCACATCGTGGATGGTAGATTACACTCATGTGGTTGCGCGTGGTTTGGATTCCGCGGTATGGCATCGCTGGTGGAATGGCTCGTATTGGCTTGGTTGGGAATATGTGGGCGGTCCCATCCAGGGAGCCCCAGCCATCTCCTCCACGCCGGAGGGGCGCCTGGATGTTTTCGCAGCGGGGCTTAATCACCGTCTAATGCACAAATCGTATCTGGTTGGCGGATGGAGTGACTGGGAAGATCTTGGGGGAATGTTGTCAGCCGATCCAGCAGTGGTATCAAGCGCACCGAATCGTATCGATGTCGTTGCACGCGGCACCGAAAATGCATTGTGGCATCTCTGGTGGGATGGGGATGGCTGGCACGGTTGGGAGAATTTGGGAGGCGGATTGAGTTCCAGCCCGACAATTGCTTCGTGGGGGCCAAACCGACTTGACGTGTTTGTACGTGGAGAGGAAATGCATCTCTGGCATCGCTCGTGGAATGGAACTGCATGGAGTAAATGGGAGGATCTGGGAGGGGTTTTATATGGGGATCCCAGCGCCGTATCCTGGGGAGAAAATCGCTTGGATGTGTTCTACCCAGGCAAAGATTCGCACTTGAAGCATCGCTGGTGGGATGGTTCGAACTGGAGCCATGAAGAAGATCTGGGCGGGCTTGTGAGCGCTGGCGTTGGAGTCAGCTCATGGGCGCGGGGCCGGCTCGATTGCTTTATCCAGAGCGCTGACTCTGGTGTATGGCATAAATGGTTTTCCTGATCCTGAAGAGAGAATAATATGTCAATGGACAGTATCACGGTGGCAATCGACGGGGTATTTACGATTTCACTCAAGTCTATTGCCACAGCCGGGTATTTGTGGAAGATAGAATCTCTTCCCAATGCCATTCAGCTTTTGAGCACTGAAAATGAAAAACCAGCAGGCGATACGAAACCTGGTGATCCGACCAACCAGGTCTTCCGATTCCGGGCGCAGAAAGCGGGTGAGCACAAAATCACGTTTCTGCTTGCTCGGCCGTGGGAGAACAAAGCTATTGAATCAAAGACGGTGACGGTGAAGGTAACTTACTGAGTTCCGCGCGCATGTTTGACATGCGTAGGTCAACTTGAAATTTGAATTTTAGACTACAAATTCATCCAAAAAGTTTACTTTTTAATGAGACAAGCGGTAATTGAGTTGGAAGATCGATATGCGTGAATGGTGAGTATATGGTTGCCCGTATTGTCTAATTTTTGTCCTATTTCCGAATCGGACAAAATTGGTCTTGAAATTCATTCTGAAAAGTTGTATAGTATTAACAATTGTATCAACCAGCGCACCTTTATACAGGGAGGTTATCCAATTAGGGATCCTATAAAACACCAGCAAAAATTTCCAATCAAATCATCGTAGAAATCAGCGCGGCTATGGCATTATAAGTTCTGAAAGTATTGGTGTTCAATTTGCTCAGGAGGAAAAATGGCAAATCTATCGGATCTCACGCCGCGCGAAATAGAAATTCTTGAGTTGGTTCTCGCTGGGCGGACCAATAAGGCGATTGCCACGGAAATCTGCATCGCCGAAAAAACGGTTGAGTTCCATCTTAACAAACTTTACTCAAAGATTGGCGTGCGGACGCGCATGCTGGCGGGAGTCTGGGCATTACGCCAGGGCATAGGTGTAGGAACTAGGGAAATCCCTAGCTAGATTCACTCCGCTGAAAGATATATGATTTTAATTATGCATCACTCGGTTGCTCAAATCATTTTACGAAAGGAGGCATATATGCATATGAATTCCAGCCCGTTTAGCTCTACAACCTATATTTGCGCGCCTCCTGGAAGGTTACGGTGGTAACGAGTTAGATGATCGTTACATAGACAGCTGCAGCTGTTCGCATACAGTATCCAACCGCAGGCGTGCCGTACCCTGCGGTTTTTCTTTTTAACCGTAAGGAAAAATATACTTTATTTGCGTTTATACCTATAAAGGGTTTAGGTACCACTATCTTTAAGGGATTGACTATGACAACCTTATCTGATCTCACCTCCCGCGAATTGGAAATTATCCAGTTAGTTCTTGCGGGTTATACCAACAAAGCGATTGCCGCTCAAGTTTTCATCAGCGAGAAAACGGTTGAGTTTCACCTTGAAAATATCTACACAAAGATTGGTGTGCGAACACGTCTAATGGCAGGAGTGTGGGCATTGCAGCAAGGGATATTGACAGAAACTAGGGAAATTCCTAGCTAGAATCAATCGGATGTTCAATGTATGATTTCATGCACGCCTACACTAACGACTGTCTTGTAGTTGGGAGTCTGGGGTTTTCACAAGCGCTCTGGATGCCCTACTGTATGGATGATCGTCCGAAAGCGCCCAAAGATTACTGTTCCCGTGTGTGAACTATTTAACTACAGTATCGGGGTCATCTGAAAGCAAAAGTGAAAATGGATGATGGCAAGGATAAGCACAATGAAGGCGTAGCGAAACTGGAGGCTATTTATGCTACATATTATTCACAATTTGAACACTAAGCCTTTCATATGTAGAGATCACAAGTTAGAAGGAGGTTACCCAACAAAGAATTCACAAATTCTGAATCAGCTTTCTGTTGCAATAAGTCAGAGATCGTATTACTAATTCCTTGAAAGGCAAAAATGAACACGAAATCTCAACCACATTTCCTAGAAAACATTACGAACATCTATCGTCAGGCGCGGGAAAACGAGACTGACGAGTGCTGCATGGTAGCTCCCAGCCCAGAGTTACGGGATCAAATTAAGCAAGAGTTGGAGCAACTTCGCAGCTCAACATCGGATATAGTCGCAAACCTATTGCAGGTCCGTGATAAGACTGCCCCAGGCTTGAATGACGGCCTGATTTACCCGGGCGGCTTGTTTCCAGTTGGCACCCCCTTGCACATTGCGCGCGCCGCTGCAGCGAATCGGGCACCATTACGAGGTACATTGCAGGTGATTGTTGTGCTGGTAGAGTTTAGCGACCGGGCAATGGCTCAGAATCAGCAGCACTTCCAAGATCTCTTTTTCTCGGTAGGGGTGTTACCAAACGGAAGTGTTAAAGAGTATTACCGAGAGGTGACCAATAACCTTGTGGATATCACAGGAACAGTTGTGGGACCCTATCAGCTACCCATGACATTGCAGCAGTATGCGAATGGCGGCTCTGGCACAGGATCGGCCCTTCCAAACGCACGTACGATGGCCCGGGATGCTGCCATACCGGCTGACCCAAATATTAACTTCGGCCCTTATGACAACGATGGTGACGGTTTTGTAGATGCTTTCATCGTTATTCATGCCGGAGCAGGCGCTGAAGTCACGGGCAGTGCCAACGATATATGGTCTCACAAATGGGTCCTTTCCGGTGGAGCGTACAATGCCGATGGCACTCAGATCTACGCATATTTAACAGTGCCAGAAGACTCTAGAATCGGTGTGTGCTGCCATGAACTCGGCCATCTGCTTTTCGGCTTTCCAGATTTGTATGACACTGACTATTCAGGCGAAGGAGTTGGAAATTGGTGTCTGATGAGTGGTGGAAGCTGGAACGGTGGCGGCGATATTCCGGCGCATCCGAGCGCATGGTGCAAAGTCAACCAGGAGTGGGTCTCCGTCACAAGTCCAAATAGCAATAGTACCGCAGTCAATATCAATGATGTAAAGACCAGCTTCATGATCTATAAGCTATGGAGTAACGGGGCGTCCGGGACCGAATATTTCCTGGTCGAAAACCGGCAACAGACATTGTATGATCAGAGGCTGCCCGGTTCGGGTTTATTGATCTGGCATGTGGATGAAACCATCGCCTCGAATTCAGACGAAAACCATCCTAAGGTTGCACTCATGCAGGCTGATGGCCTCCGAGACCTGGAGCAGGGCAATAACCGGGGTGATGCAGGCGATCCTTACCCTGGAAGCTCAAACAACACCACCTTTAATAACGCATCCACACCCAATTCAAGATCGTACGCAGGCACGAATACTTGCGTTGCTGTAACGAACATTGGTGCCTCAGGCTCCACTATGACAGCAGATCTATCCGTTACCTGCATCAAGCTCAAGGAACGCGGCAAAGAAATTAAAGACATCTTTGATGACAAGGGGCTCAGAAAAGAATTCAAGGAACGCAAGGAATTCAAGGAGAAGGATCGCAAGGAATTCAAAGAGAACTTCAAAGAAATCAAGGATACCTGGGAAAAAGACCCCAATGAAAAGGATCCCAAAGAAAAAGATAAGGATTTCGAAAAGCCAGGGGAGAAGCTAGGGGATTGGCCCGGGAACCTTGGAGCGACTTCCTCAGGGCTGGGGCAATATGGTGCTGGTAATCTTGAGGCACGATTGGCAGCCCTGGAAAATCGATTAGGGTCCATTGAACCTTTTATTGACGCCAGCCTTCGTCCAAATCTGCGTCAGAGCGCGCTAGCCGAAGAGGAAGACGTACAGGAAACCCGTCCTAAAAAGCAGACAAAGGCAACCGGCGCGAAAAAGAAGCGGACCACCACAAGGAAAAGCTGACGGATGACCATAGATTTGGGATACGATGCGTTTTCTAATCCTGGCCCATCCTAACGATCAAACAGCACTTCAGGTCCATGTCATGCTTAAGGCACGGCATGGACCTGATCAGGTCAAACTCGTCCTCGACGAGGAGTTGGCCTATTCATCTTTCTGGAAGCATTGTCTGGAAGACGGAAAGGTGACGACCGACCTGCGACTTCGGGATGGCACTTCTCTTAAGTCGGGATGTATTGGGGTTGTGTTTAATAGACTTCTAGCACCCACTGTACCCTACTTTGCCTCAGCCATAGATCAAAATTATGCAGCAATGGAGATGTATGCGTTATATCTAAGCTGGTTGAGCAGCCTGCCCTGCCCGGTAGTGAACCGGGTGAGTCCAATGGGTTTAGGTGTTCAGACTCGTAGCCATGCCGAATGGCTTATGCTCGCGGGGAAGGTTAGGTTGCCTGTGCGAGGTTTCCACTTCACCAGCGATCCTCGTTGGGTACAGGAGAAAATGTACTCACCTCATCGGCCGCAATTAAATTTCGGGGCATTTGCCTTCGAGAAAATTGTATCTCCTCCAATCAGTCGTGAACCTACCTTCTACTTGGAGAATTTATTGGAGGAACAAGAAAATATGCTGGTCTCCCTTCCCAATGTGACAGGTCGTTTGAGTAAGCTGTATGGCGCTCCATTGAAACGCTTAGCACACCTTACGGGATGTGACCTCTTACAAGTGTTATTCGCGCGAACAGCGACAAACAGAGCAGATACAACAGGAAGGACAGGCTGGAAAGTTTGTAGCGTCACACCCTTTCCCCATGCCCAAACCATATCTGAACTTTCTGCAATTGTCCAGTTATTGGAATCCAAGCTCGCGAAGCCTTAATAAAATAGAGAAGCATAATAATGATCCTATTGTGTGGTATTCCTTCCGAATCGCCTCTCCGGCTTGTGATGGAAGCAACCGAAAAATTAGGCGTGCCATTTTTACTTTTCAATCAGCGCCAGGCTGGGTACTCTGACATCCATCTGGAAATTAAGAAAGGAAAAGTGCGTGGCGAGATTCGAATCCAGGGAGCAGACTGGTCACTGCGGAAGTTTTCAGGCGTTTACCTTCGCCTCATGGATTCTCAAGACCTGCCAGAGAACAAGCTGCACGATCGAGCACTGATTGAGACAAGGGACATTTACAGCGCCTCTTATAAATCACAGTTGTTCCATCGTGCCTTGACGGATTGGATAGAAATTTCTGATTGTCGAGTGATGAACCGCCCGCGTGCAATGAGTTCGAATATATCCAAACCCTATCAATCACAGTTCATCAACAAAGCCGGATTTCGCATCCCGATCACACTGATTACAAATGAACCGGAAGAGGCCAGGAATTTTCTTCGTGTCCATCGCAGGGTGATTTATAAGTCAATCAGTTCTGAGCGTTCAGTTGTCAAGATGCTAAATGGCTACAAAGTGAATGAACTGGAAAGGATCCGGTACCTGCCGACTCAGTTTCAAGCTTTTGTTCCAGGCGTGAATGTGAGAGTCCATATTGTAGGTGAGGCGGTGTTCGCCACTGAAATCAGTACAGAAGCTGTAGACTATCGCTACGCCAGCGACGAGCAAAATGGTATAAAAATGGCATCGATAGATTTACCCCCCGAGATTTTGGCCCGCTGTCTGAGCTTATCACAAATGCTTGATCTTCCGCTATGTGGAATTGACTTGAAGCGCACACCCGAGGGTGACTATTATTGTTTTGAAGTGAATCCCTCGCCAGCTTACAGCTTCTATCAGGAATTCACTGGTCAAGATATTGCGACAGCCATTGTCAAATACTTGATGTAACCCAATCTAACCCTTCTAATTTAAGGGTATTGAAAACTAACTTCTATATATTACAATAGCATTCATGCAAATCATTGAGAATTGGTCCGATATCAACGGAATCGTCCGTTCTCTCCAACCATCACCCGCCGTCTCCGGATTTATAGAGGTGGAGCTGCAGGTGGAGAAGGTTAATCCTGTGGAAGGATTTGCCAACCTCTTAAGGGACTCAGAGGGCAAGTCTCTTGTCGTGTTAATTCCTGAGGAGTTGGTAAAGTCACTTGACATTCGCCCAGGCACTGTGATTGAATGTCGCGTACGTCGAGCTAACCTGGATCGGTCATTTGTTCATCGAAATCATATTTCAGTCCACCATGCTAGCTGAGACGTGAGGGTCGGAGACTCCAAGGCTGCATTGAGGATAATCCGGCTTTTGAACGCGCATTTCCCTTCTCATGAAGAATGGCGCTGGCTGGTGATTTCAGTCAAGACTGCCATGTGATTGAACAGATAGAAACATGATGAACGTGTTGCTGTCAACTTTCAATCAAGACTATACGCGTGTTTGATAGGCAACCTTTTCGGGGAATATATGCATTTCACCGGTTAAATCTCCTAGGCGGGTTTCTTTCCTTGAATTTTCAATTCTATTCTTTTCATAAGATCTTCCTATTGTGCCTTTATAGACACAAATATTTTGGAGACAGCTTTGGCGCGATAATACCTGTTAGAAGAATCCCACCTCATGCCAACGTTCTACATCATCCGTCACGCGCACAAAGAACAGGGAAATTTCTACAATCCGCGTTTGCACCATCAGGATGAGCCTATCAGCCAAAGGGGACAAGAAGAGGCGTTTCAGCTATGGTCATATTTGTACGACAAAAAGATTTCAGCGATTCATATTAGTGGGTACCGGCGAACGAGACAGATCAGTGAGCATGTCGCTAGGCTGTTGAGCATCCCACCGTATGATAAAGAAATCCTTCGATTGGTTCTCGCAGGCCGAACCAATAAAGCTATCGCCGCAATAATTTCCATTAGCGAAAAAACTGTCGAGTTTCACCTTGATCATATCTATACCAAGATCGGTGTGCGAACACGCCTCATGGCTGGCGTGTGGGCGTTGCAGCAAGGAATAAGCGCAGAAACTAGGGAAATCCCTAGCTAATATCGGTTAGGTAATAGCACTATAATTTATGTGCGCAGATTACGTGTTTAATCGTACAAAAGGTCACATGGTTGGGTAGTGTTCCCAATCTTTGTTAGATGTCCAAATCATTATCCTGCAGTGGGAAACCTTCATAGCAGAATGCCCGGATTGCCACTGTATCCTCGAAAGCGGTTCAATCACCAAACACAATTGAACATCTCAGGGTTTTTAGACATCCTTTTTGTTCGTTTGCTAACAGAGTACGTTCGTGAAACAAACAAAATTATTGTCTCAAAATAGGGGGTCTCTTCTTACTTATGCGATCTCAAGATTGAGTCCGGAAGTATTTTCACATCCAGTTTGGGTACGTTTCGGTAAGAAGGAAGTATCTGACTCTCTCAAAATCGTCGATGACCTTTTGAGTGCAGCCAAAAATCTTCAAAGTGATGCCCCGGGCACTACCTGCCAAGTGCTGCTGATCTGCGCTGTTTACCAAAATTATGCCGGTCAGCGTTTCAATGCTCTGAAAACTACCCAGCAGGCGCTAGACCTGGCTCACCGTACCAGTCTGCTCAAAGAGGCGATTTGGGCAATATGGGGGGCATGTGCGATTTCTGTCCAACAAGGGAATTATGAACAGGCAGCCAGCAATTTAGTAGATTTGCAAGCGGCTTTAAGTGAACAGAATGAGTGGATCCTGGCAGATTTTGTCGATGTCCTCAGACAAGCCTTCTCCCAGCCTGTAACGGTCAGCGCGGGAAAACATTCGGGATCGTCGCGTGACCGTCCGTTCGAAGATCTGCTGACTTTTACCTTTGACTGGCTCCAGCATTGGGGATTTTCGGATCAGGTCTTTGAACCAGAATTTGAGGTGAATTCCAGACATCCAGCAAGCCCTGAAACCAGGCAGTCGACATTAACTCAGTCTTTTTGCTCTATTCAGCGCTGGCAAGGTCGTTGGCATACCCTTATGCTGGCAATTCGAGGCGAATTGAGACTGCAATGGGCAGAAAATGATGTACATCGCACAAAGAGGCGATTTTCTTTCTGGGGATCCATCCTAAGCTCGTTACGTTTGTATCTGTCTGGTCGAAATATGGATGCTCAAGTTGTTGATGATGTTCCTGAAATTCCCAGCAATTCCCTTTTGCCGCCTGCAAAAGAGAGTGGTCCTCCCAAAGCTACATCTCGCAAGAAAAAGCCAGGTTCGAAAATCGAAAAAATCAATCGAAATCAGCGCTCCGGACAAGCAACCACTGTCATGCCTGTTGCCGTTCACATGCTAGGCCCTTTTAGCATGACGATCGGGGATTTGACGGTGAAATTGCCCACTTCGCGCGGCCTATCGCTGCTCAAATACCTGTTGCTTCATCACAAACAGTCTATCCCACGCGAAGTGCTCATGGACATTTTCTGGCCCGATGCAGAACCGGAGACAGC
>WNFU01006626.1_pt1 | contig 13956 bp, 11 predicted proteins | sample 5400121 | NCBI WGS metagenome assembly WNFU01 (sample SAMN13153360, study PRJNA577476) | soil metagenome | isolation source: 100 cm soil or saprolite under grassland replicate 1 | place: USA:California | collected 2016-06-15
CGTGAGCGCCTCGACTGCAGGCTGGATTGCGGTCGCTGCGGCGGTCTTGGCGGTCTTGGGGGTGATCGCCTGGGCCTGGACGTTGCTGCTGCTGCGGCGCGCGCGAGCTGCGCAGCGCGTGCTGCTCGGTGGCCGCAAGCAGGATCTCGTGGACTTCGCCGTTTCCCTTCAGACGCGCATCGACGACGTCCTTCGCGTGGTGGACGAGCTCGCCGCCGGGCTCTCGCGTGTCGACCGGCGCGTCGATCGCACGGTCGCGAGGACGTCGATCGTCCGCTACGACGCGCTCTCGGACGCCGGCGGCCACCAGTCTGCCTCGCTGGCGATGCTCGACTCGTCGCGTACGGGCATCGTCATCTCCGCGATCCAGGGTCGCGACTACGCGCGGATCTACGTCAAGGAGCTCGACCAGGGACGGGCGCCGGTCGCGCTGTCGCCCGAGGAACGCGAGGCCGTTGAGCGAGCGATGGCCAGGTAGCTCCGGCGCTGCGTTCTGCAAATTCGGCGCTGGAAGGTACATTTTCCGCTATGCAAGTCCTCGTTCTGAACGCCAGCTATGAGCCGCTCAACGTGTGCACGGTCAGGCGTGCGCACGTGCTGGTGTTCAAGGGGAAGGCCGAGGTGATCGAGGCGCTCGACCGGCCGCTGCGCTCGGCGACCTCCACGTTTGTCTGGCCAAACGTGATCCGGCTCGTCCACTACGTGCGCGTGCCGAGGACGGTGAAGCGCAAGATCTCCCGCCGCGCGCTCTTCGCGCGCGACGGCTGGCGCTGCGTGTACTGCGGCTCCGCCGGGCGACTCACGCTCGACCACGTGGTGCCGCGGAGCCGGGGCGGTGACTCGGTCTGGGAGAATGTCGTCACCTCATGTGCGCCCTGCAACCTGCGCAAGGGCGACAGGCTCGTCGAGGAGGTCGGGCTGACGATGCGCGTGCGTCCGACGCCGCCGTCCCCGTCGCTCTTCATCCGGATCGCGGCGCCGAAGATCCCGCAGACGTGGGCGCCGTACCTCGGCGAAGGCCCGCTCGGCAGCGCGACCGCGGCCTAGTACTGCCTGTGACGTAACCCGCGGCGGCGCCGTATAACGGCCGATGAAGGTCCGTCACGTCCTCTGGATCAGCGCTCTCGTTCTCGCGGCGTCCGCGCTCGCGGGCGTTGGAGCGCCGAGGCTGATCCGCGCGGACGCGGGCGACCCGCCGGCCGGCACGCTGAGCGTGGTCGGTACCGGCTCGGTGACGACGACCCCGGACATCGCGAGGCTCTCCGCCGGCGTCACGACTCAGGGATCGACCGCATCAGAGGCGATGGACGCGAACGCAAGAGCGATGGCGAAGGTGATCGAGGCGCTGAAGGACGCTGGCATCTCGTCGAAGGACTTGCAGACGGAGTTCGTGTCCGTCAACCCGCGCTCCGACGACGGCGGCCAGGCGATCACGGGCTACTCGGCGTCGAACGCGGTGTCCGCGGTCGTGCGCGGGCTCTCGGACGTCGGCGACGTGATCGACGCTGCGGTCGCAGCCGGAGCGAACAACGTCAACGGGCCCTCGCTTTCCCGCGACGACCAGGACAAGCTGTACCGCGACGCCCTCGAGAAAGCCGTCGCGAACGCACGGGAGAAGGCAACGGCGCTCACGCGGGCGGCCGGCGTCTCGCTTGGCAAGATCCGATCTCTGAGCGAGAGCCCGGAGAGCGTCGGCCCGCTCGTGTACGAAGCCTTTGCCCAGCGCGCCGACTCAGGAACGCCGATCGAGCCGGGCACCGCCGAGACCACGGCGACGGTACGAGTTGTCTTCGCCATTTCCTAGCGACGCCGACGGCGAGGACGGGCGTGGTGCCCGCCCTCGCCGATTTCACGACTAGCCGCTCGCCAGCGCGATCTTCCAGACACTGCGGCCGAAGGTCGCCGCGTAGAGCGTCTGCCGGTCGCCGGTCAGCTTCACGTCGAGCACGGAAGTCGCCGGCAGGCCCTGACCGAGACGCTTCCAGTTCTTCTGCCCGTTCTTCAGGTAGAAGACCCCAAAGTCGGTGGCCGCGTAAAGCTGAGCGCCCGGCTGGTCGTACGTGATCATCTCGACCGGCGCGTTCGGCAGGTTGCCGCTGATGTTCTTCCAGCTCTCGCCGCCGTCCGCCGTCTCCCAGACGTTCGCCGAGTCGTCGCCCTCGCGGTAGCCGGAGCTGATGCGGAACGATGCAACGCGTTTGTTCGTGTGCGTGCGATGCGGCCCGATGCGGCCATGCGTTGCGAAGCCTCCGCTCCGTGTCGCCGGCCGGCAGGCCAAGCGGGACGGGTCCCGCCGGACCCGCCCCAGCTCATGCGCTCGTCCTGGCGGCTACCCCGCCTGGACGGCCCAGCTGACCGCCGCCGGCGCTCCCCCGCCGATGGTGGTCTCGGTCGCCTCGAGCCAGACCCTGTCGCCGGGACTGAGCGGGAAGCTCACGGCGGTGTTGCTACAGCTCGTCGCGAGGCCGGCGATGTCGCAAAAGAGGAACGTGCCGGCACCGTTGACGATGATCGCCCAGCGTTCGAAAACACCCGCTCCAGGGGCCGTGCTGAGAGTCACGTACAGGTTGTGGAGCGTCCCGCCGACGGGCACGACCTGCTGGACGAGGCCGGAGTCGGGGATTGCCGCACACGAGCCGACGCCGATCAGGCCTCCGCAGCCTCCGCCGTTGTTTCCGGTCGAGAGCTTGCCGCCCGAGCTGCCGGCGAGGAAGCTCGAGCCCGGCGTGCCCTGCACACCGGTTGCCCCGGTCGCGCCGGTCGCGCCGGTCGCGCCGGTGGCTCCGGTCGGACCCGTCGCTCCGGTCGCTCCGGTCGCTCCGGTCGGCCCGGTCGCCCCGGTGGGCCCGGTCGCCCCAGTCAGCCCGACCTGGTTCCAGTCGAGCGCCGTCTCCGGGTGCCGACAGGTGTCCGAGCTGTCGATCACGCGGAGGTTGCCGCTCGGTCCGTAGCAACCGTTGATGATGCCGCCGGGCCCGGGAATGCTCGCCTGCACCGCGACTGCGACTACGAGCCCGGCTCCGGCAATCCCGAGGACGAGCAGGAGCCGCATCCTCCGCGACATTCCTGTGAGTCGTGTCATCTGTCTTTTCTCCCTTCCGACGTGGCGGGTCGCAAGCACTTACGGCCCGACGACTGCGATCGAGATGTAAGGAGACGTGCTCGGCGACCAGGGGCTGTTGTAGTTCCAGTCAGCGGCGAAGCCGCCGTCCCAGCCCGCCGGGTTGAAGGCCCGGCTGTCGGCGCCGATCGAGAACGTGTAACAACCGGCCGGAGCGTTGCTCGGTACCGAGAACACGGCGACGGTGCTCCACGCGTTGTCGAAGGGACCGGTGTGCCAGTGCTCGGTCGTCGCCGGTCCGCCGGTCGGTGTCGGCGTCGCGCCGCCGCACCCGCCTGCGGACAGTCGCACCGAGCGCAGGTGGCCCGCGGTGACCGTTGCGCCGACCTGGATCTGAACCTCGGAGCTTATGGCGCGCTGGATCAGCGGGCACGAGAGCGGAAGCGGCGTGAACGGCCCCGAGTTCCCGTAGCGCCAGCCGAGCACTCCAGGCGTGAAGAATGCGGTCGGGGCGTTGTTGTCGACGACGAGCAGGAGCGGCCCGATCGTGTGAATCACCGACTTGGCGGCGTTGCCGAGCTCGACGGTGATGCGATACACGCCGTCGCCGCCCGTGACCCAGTCCATCAGCAGGTGCTCCGGCTGCCAGCCGGCCGCGTCAGGAAGGATCTCGTACCAGCCGCTCGCGTCCGGCGCGACGTTGAGCTGCTGAAAGCCCGGTGCCCAGCGAGCGAGCTTCCAAGTGTTCATGAACGTCGTGGCCGGGCCGAAAGAGGCCGGGGTCGGCAGCCCGTTACCGGCGGCGTACTCCCACTTGACTCGGTAGTACTTGGCGCTCGGGTAGTGGTTGCAACCGTAGAGCTGGAGCTCGCCAAAGAACGGAGCCGTCGACGGGTAGGTGGCGGGGCTCGCGAAGAGCCCGCCGGGATGCGGCTTGTTCGGCCTCTTCGCGAACCCGCTTGCTGCGTTGAAGTACGTCGGCGCGCTCTTGACCGGCATCAGGCCGACGCGCTCTATACCCGGCTCAGCGCACGGGAACGACGGTCCGCAGAACGGCGAAGGCAGCGCAACGGCGATCGGCGAGGCCTCGAGTGTGACGTGCGGGGTCGGGCCGCCCCAGGGCACGTCGAACGCGCCGTCGTAGATCGTGTCCTCGTCGCCGTCGCCGTCGACGTCCTGGGTCACGTGGAAGCTGACGTCGGGGACCTCGAAGATCTCGACCCACTCTGGTACCCAGACGTCGGCGCAACGGATGAACGGGCCGTAGAAACGCTCGAGCTCGAGCTTGGCGACGCGCTCATGCTCGACGCCAAAGTGTTTGGCCAGCGCCTTCGTCCCACCTTCGGCGTGGAGCCGCTTCACCTCGTGCGGCAGCGGCGGCGGCAAGCCTTTCGAGAATGCCTGCGCGGCGAGCTGGTCGGTGAGCGTCGTGGAGCCGGCGCCGAAGGAAGCCGTTGCCTGGGCGGCCGTGATCAGCTGGTGCGCCGGGCGCCCGATGAGAGCCTCCACGTCCCCGCGCGACGCCAGTCTCGCGGCGAAGTCCGGTGCCGGATCCGGCGGGTTCGGGTCGCGCGGGAATCTCGGCACCTCGGCCTCGATCAGGTGCTCGAGGAGATCGGCGATCGAGGGCTTGATGAAGAAGTCGGGGAAGCAGAAACGCTCGTGACGCCAGCGAAGGATCCAATCGATGTCGAAGCGTGGAATCCACACGCAGAAGTTGCCGCACTCGTCGGTGACGACAGAGGTGAGCTCCTCGGTGTGGCAGAAGATCGGGAACAGCCAACCCCACGGCCAGTCCTCGGGGAAGTAGCCCCAGAAGTCGCAGTCGCGATCGAGGACGTGCACCGTCGCGAAGGGCACCGGGTACTTGATGCCGGTGGCCGGGTCGGTCTTGACGACTTGGCCGCACACTCTGCGAAAGAGCAGAAGCTCCACGTCGATCTCCCAGCGGAACTTCTCCGCAAGGGTCGAGATCTGCTTGCCTGCTAGCTCCTTGGCGTCGAGGCCGGTGAGCTTCGCGAGCCGCTCGGCCTGGATCTTGTTCACCTTCAGCTCGTCCGGGGGCGTTGCGGCGCGCCCAGGAGTGATCTTCGTGCGGTCGTTCGTCTTCTTCGCCATCTCGCGTCCCCCCGAACTCGGTTGGTGTTGCCCGTGACGCTTTCAGCCGGCCATCACCGCGGCGTCACGCGTGCATCACCGCCTGCGCGCGACAACGCGCGTCACGGCGGCGAACAGCGCGGCGCTCGCGGGCGAGCCCGAGGCGCGGGACCGCGACCGCGCCTCGCGACCCGCCTCGGATGCGGGCGGGCGGGCGGCGGCGACCCGCTGCCGAACCGCCGTGCGCCTGTCGCCACAGCAGCCCATCAGGGAGTCGGTTCCTCCTCGCCTGCCGGGCAACAGCGGTACTCCTGCGACTTCTCGAGGAGGTCGATCTGCTTTTTCAGGAGCTCGTTCTCGAGCTCCTTGCGGTCGAGCTCGAGCTTGATCTCGCGGTCGAGCGAAGGCTCGCAGACGTCACAGTCGTCGAGGCAGCCCTTGACGATCACGCCGGCCGTCGGCAGCGCGACCTGGCGCTCCCAGCCGAAGAGCTTCCGCGCCTGGCCCGAGACTTCGCCGCCCACGGCGGCCAGCAGCTTCTCGGAAACGAGCTGCTTGTCCACGGCGTCGAGCGCGGCCTTCCGGGCGCTTGCCGTGATCGGCTCGGCGGCCAGGCTGACTGCGCTGAGGAGCACGCCTGCCCGGACGCCCGCCGGCGCCGCGCCGGACGATTCCGCAGCGCTCTCGCGTGCACGCTGCTCGACGTCGAGGCGGGACGCCGCCGTCGCGAGGACGCTATTCGGGATCACACCCACTTGGCCGGACGGCGGCGGGTCGTTGAGCCGGACGCCGGTCGGGGCGGCCGGGTCGAGGACATGTCGCTCGATCCCCACTAGCTCCCAGCGAACCGTCTGGCACTTGTTCAGCTTGTAGAACAAGAACGTCAGCGCGTGGCAGTGATTCGGGTTCCGGAAAACGCGCGAGGACGACTCGTACTGGTCCTCTGACTCCCCCTCGCTGTGGGCACGGGTGTGCACTTCGCCGACCGAGGTGTGGCTGGCGGCGCGTGTGCCTACCTCGACGTGTCGGCTCGACGAGTCCGCGTGCTGTGTCAGGTTGTGCGCGAACTTGCTCGCCGAGCTGGCGTCGTGCGAGCTGCCCGACACACCGCCACCGAGCGAGATTACGCCGAGGTCGATGCCGAGCCCGCCGCCGCCACTCACCGACGAGCTGTGGAATGAAGATGTCGTCGCGGCGTTCTCGTTGACGCTGATGTTCGAGACGGCGTTCGCCATCCCGGCCATGTAGTACGACTCCTCCGAGGTCGTGTGGTTCCGATAGGCGAGGTTTGTTTCACTGTCGAAGCTGAAGCGGCTGTGCCGGTCGCTCGTGAACAGGCGCACCTCCTCACTCGGCAGCAACGTCGTCGAGTAGAGGATGTCCCCAAGCGTGAGCGGCCCCGCGCAGCGCGTCAGCCGAAAGTGCAGCGCCACCTCCACCGGAATGAGCCGGCGCTGGTTCTCGGCCCCCACGACCGGCCGGAAAGGCAGCCGGAACCAGAAATCGATCGAGTCGCACGTATCGCACTCGACGAGCGGCGGGCAACACTCGAGCTTGGCAAGCTCCTCCGCCTTCACTTTGTCAGCCATCGCGGCTCCTCTCATCTCGCGGGGCGTACGCGCCGCAGGAAGCGGCCCCTGCGTCGTTTGAGGTGAAGGCCTATCGCCCGGCCGTCACGGGCGCGTCACGACCGCCATCACCGCGCCGCGGCGCTGCCCGCGGAGCTGTTTTCGCGGCGCCCGGCTGCAATGTGCCGAGCGGACTTGCGAGCGTCCGCTGGTTCGGGTCAAGCGCTTTCCGCTTCTTTCCACAACAGCTCATTGCCCAGTCCTTTCCAGTCGACGGTCTCGGCGCCGGGCGCGAGAGGTTCGCGAGTCGCGCGCTCGGGCAGGCGGCGCCGGAAAGCGCGAGGCAGGTGAGCGGCACCTCGCGACGCGAGCGCGCGGCCGCGACGCTCGCGGGCGCGGCGACCCATACGCTCAAGCAGTAGAAGCAGTCCAGCAACCGTCCGAGCTGCGTATTTCCGAGGCGCGCTCGCAGGCGGACGACGGCGTCGGCGGGCCCGTCCTCCTCGACGAGCAAATGCGTCACGCGCCAGACGGCGAGTGACGCGAGCGCGAACCGCGTGCCGTCGGCAACCTCGCTCATCGGCCGAGATCTACCGGGTGCCCGTCACGGGAACGTCACCGGTCGGCGGTGACTCCGCGAAGCCACGCCCGGACGGCGTCGAGTATCTCCGCCTCGGAGGCGGCCGCCGTCTCCGTCCGGACGGGGCTCGAGACGTCCCACGACTGCGTGATCCGCGCTCGCAGCGAGTCGCGGCCGATGTCCTTCTCCTTCCAGAGCCGGATCACGAGTACGGCGGTCTGCTCGGGTGCGCCTGCCACGCGAACCGGATCGTGAACCGCGGGCGTCACGGGCTCGTCTCCTGCGTCGTCACGCCGCAAACGAGCTCCTCCATCTGCTCGGACGGGCTGACCCCGAGCTGCTCTCGCAGGAGCCGCCGGCAGAGCCGGTACTGGCGAATCGCCTCGCCGACGTTCCCCTCGGCCAGGTGGACGCGGACGAGCGCACGGTGCGCGCTCTCGCGGAGCGGCTCGCCGGCAAGCGCCGCCAAGCCGGCCTCGAGCGCCTCCCCGGTCCGGCCCCCGTCTGTCAGCCGCTCGCACAGCGCGTCGAGGGCACGGAGGCGAAGCTGCCGGAACTGCTCGCGTTCGATCAGGACCCAGTCCTCGTACCAATCGGGCAAGAGATCACGGGCGAGCGTGGCGAGGGCGAGGCGGAGCCGGGTTTCGCCGGGCGTACCGTCGAGCAGGCGGCGCGCGAGCACCTGAGCCTCGTGAAGATCGACCGAGACGTCGGCGCCGAGCTGGAGCTGATTCCCCCGAGCTTCCACGAGCTCCCAATTGCGTCGGTGCAGCCGCCAGAGGGTCGAGCGCAGGTTCGCGTGCGCCCGCTCGTCGAGTGTCTCGGGCCAGAGCGCGCCGGCTATGTACGGCCGCAACAGCGGGCGTCGGTTGAGCGCGAGGAAAGCGACGAACCGTTGCGCTCCGTGGGGCAGTGCGACGGCGCGGTCGTCACAGACGAGCTGGAAACCATCCAGAAGCGTGAGCCGGGTCTCGGCCGCTGCCGGCGCAGGAAGGTCTTGCCGCCGACGCTGCAGCCGCGTCGTCACCGGGAGCCGCGCAGGCGGAAGCGACGACTGCCGCCGAGCCGCAGCGACGCGCTGAGAGCGAGCACTGAGGCCCCCCGGTGTTCGAGCTTTCGACGATCCTCTCACCGATCGGCTTTCGCCGGGTATCACTCGTCCGAGTGATTTGTTTACGACACGTCGTTCGAGAGACGCAACTCCAGCCATTGCCGCGGAGAGGTGTCGGCAAAGTCATAGAGGCTCGAGCCGAGCGCGTCTCCTGCGTGTGCGGCTCCCACGAACGCGCGCACCTGGGCCGGTGAGGCATCGCGTGCCAGGCCGACCGATCGCGTGTACCGGGAGCGCCGGGTTGCCTGTCCACTCGCGCAGCAGGCTGATGTTGAGGCGGGTATAGGCGCCGCTGAAGAGAGGCCGATGCGACCGGTACGTGAAGTAGCCCATGGTCAGGAATACGCCGAAGTTGTGCGCGAGCTGGCGAAGGTGATCGACGCCCTGAAGCGAGTCGGCGTCGCGTCGAAGGACGTGCAGACTGAGTTCGTCTCCGTCGATCCGCGCTACGACGAACGGGGGCCGGACGATCACGGGCTACACGGCGTCAAACTCGATATCGGCGGTCGTCCGCGTCCGCCACGCCGATCGAGCCGGGCAGCGCCGAGATCACGGCGAGCGTTCGCGTCGTCTTCAGCATCTCCTAGACGTGACAGCGAGGGCGGGCGTCGCCGCCCGCCCTCGCGATTCGCGGCTAACCGCTGGGCAACGCGATCTTCCAGACACTGCGGCCGAAGGTCGCCGCATAGAGCGTCTGCCGGTCGCCCGTTAGCTTCACGTCGAGAACGGAAGTCGCCGGCAGGCCCTGACCGAGACGCTTCCAGTTCTTCTGCCCGTTCTTCAGGTAGAAGACGCCGAAGTCGGTGGCCGCGTAGAGCTGGTCGCCCGGCTGGTCGTACGTGATCATCTCGACCGGCGCGTTCGGCAGGTTGCCGCTGATGTTCTTCCAGCTCTCGCCGCCGTCCGCCGTCTCCCAGACGTTCGCCGAGTCGTCGCCCTCGCGGTAGCCGGAGAAGGCGACGATCACATGGTTCGCGTCCGTCGGGTCGACGACGATCGCGTTGACCCATCGCACCGGCAGGCCCTTGCCGGAGAACTCGGTCCAGTGTGCGCCGAGGTCGGTCGTCTTCCAGACGCGGCCGGTGTCGGTGCCGAGGTAGATCGTGCTCGACTCCGTCTTTGCCGGCGCGATCCAGGTGATCGTCGCGTACTGGTTGGCGTAGAACGGGCCGAGATCGTTCTCGTCGGGCGGCACCGGCCCGGTCAGGAAGTTCGGGTCGGGCGGACTGATCTGCGTGAACGTCGCGCCGCTGTTGATCGAGCGGTCGAGCACGTTCCCGCCGAAGTAGACGACCGTCGGGTCGCTCGGGTCGAGCGTCACGGGCGTGTCCGTCGTGATCCGCACGGAGTGCCGCGGACCGAAGCCGAACACCTGCTGCGTGCCGCCGGAATCGACGTGCCGTCGACACGATCCGACCTGGAGGCACTCGTAGTAGATGTTGTGGTTCGTGTAGTCGATCAGCACCTCGTGACCGTCTCCGCCGCCGAAGGCGTTCCACTGCGACAGATCCGAGGGCGGTGCCGTGTTCGTCCAGGTGCGGAGGCTGCCGTTGTCCTGCAGGCCGGTCGCGAGCCGCGTCGGATCATCCTGCGCCACCGCCAGGTGGTACGACTGATTCCACGGCTCGTACGTGGCGTGCACCCACGTTTGCGTGAGGCCGTTCTGCTCGGAGCGGTAGATGCCGCCGTCGTTGCCGACATAGACGCGGTTCGGCACGTTCGGATCCCACTGCATCCCGTGCTGGTCGACGTGTAGGCCGCTCGAGTTCGACCACGTCTGCCCGCCGTCGAACGACTGGCGGAGGCTGACGTCGGCGCTGAACAGGTGGCTCGGATCCTTCGGGTCGACCCAGACGCGGCCGAACCACCACTGGTAGCCCCCGGATGCGCCCGGCCGACCCGCGGCGACGAACGAGTCGCCCCCGTCGTTCGAGACGTAGAACCCCTTGTCGGGACCGTACGGCGATCCGAAGACGACGTACACGCGGTTCGGGTTCGACGGCGCGACTGCCACGCCGATCCGGCCGAGGCTCGGATCGCTCTTCAGCCCCGATCCCGTCTGGTCGTAGGTATTCACCGGCCCGACGAGGTTCTCGAGGCGCGTCCACGTGTCGCCGCCGTCGTCCGAGCGGTACAGACCGGAGCCGACGCCGCCGTAGACGCGGGCGCCGTTGTTGCGCTTGTGGTCCCAGAGCGCCGCGAAGATGCGGTTGTGGTTCGAGGGATCGATCGCGAGGTCGATCCCGCCGGTCGTGTCGTTCGGGGGCGCGAGGACGAGCTTCCAGTCCTTGCCGCCGTTCGTGACGCGGTAGATCCCGCGCTGGCCGGCGACGCGGGAGATCGAGCCCGCGGCGGCCACGAAGACACGTTGTGGATCGACCGGATCGACGACGATGCGGCCGATCGCCGCGCTCTGGGCGAGACCCCAGTGCTGCCAGTGCGCCCCGCCGTCTGTTGACTTGTAGACGCCGTCGCCGAAATACGTGATGCCGCCGCCAGACGGGTTCGCCTCGCCGGTGCCGGCCCAGAGCGTGCCGTCCGTGCCGAGCGCCAGCGCGCCCATCGCCTGCGTCTGGGAGTCCGGCCAGGCCGGCTGGAAGGTGGCGCCGGCGTCCTCGCTCTTCCAGACGCCGCCGCCCGAGACGGCGGTGTACATCGTGTCGGCGCGCGTCGGGTCGACGACCAGGTCGACGATGCGGGCGCCGATGTTCGACGGACCGACGAGCTGCCACGGCGCTCCGTGGCCCTGCGGTATCGCCGCCGCTTGCCGCTTCGCCCGCTCGACCATCGCCGGTGTGACGTCCTGGCCCGACGTCCACTTCAGCGTGAGGTACTCGGCGGGATCAGCCGGGCCGCCCGCCTCTTCCGCCTCGCCGCTCGGCAGGACCGAGAGATCCTGCACCGCGCGGTCGGACTGCGCGAGACCGACCGTCCCGACTCCGAGAGCTGCGATGAGCGCGATCAGGACAGATCGCTTCATGTGTGTCCCCCCTCAGATGGAAAGCGGGGAGATTATGCGGCTTCGGCGCGCTCGACCGGCAGCTCAGGTCGCTGCTCCCACTCCGACCACGATCCGGGATACAGCTTCCCCTCGCGTCCGCGGAGCGCGAGCCGGTGCAGCGGCACGCAGGACGTCACGCCCGAGCCGCAGTAGGCGACGAGCTCGCCCTCCGCGAGCTCGGGCAGCGGCTCGTTCCACGGCGCGTTGACGGCGCCGGGAATCCGCCCCGGCACCTTGTCGATCGGATTCGGCTCACCGCGCCAGCGCGACGGCACGCGGGCATCCACGACCACTAGCTCGCCGAGGCGTGCCGCGAGCTCGCCGGCCTCGATCGTGTCGTCCGTCCTGGGCCGCGGGACGAAGCGGGCCGGCTCGACCTCTTCGTCACCTCGGTGGAGCGGGCCGCACCACGCGTCAAGATCGAGCACCGCGCACTCGTCGTGGCCGAAATGCCGGAGCAGCCACCACAGCCGCTCGGCGCCGCCCATGGTTCCGTAGGCGACGACGAGCACGCCGAGGCTGATGCCTGCACGCGACGCGGCTGCGGCGAACTGCTCCGCACTCGGCAGCGGATGCCGTCCGCGCGGCCCCGGCGGCGCCGACAGGTCGCGTTCCACGTCCAGAAATGCTGCGCCGGGAATGTGGCCTTCGAGGTAGAGACGCCGACCCGCCTCGGGGTCGGCGATGTCCCAGCGGCAGTCGACGAACCGGTAGATCACAGCGGAATCAATACTTGATGCCGTCCGCATGCTCGCCTAAAGTCTCGGGACTCGATGAGCGGCGCGACCTTCATCTCGATTTCCAGCCTCAAGGTCGCGCGCCTCCTTACGCGCTAGCCGGCGTTCACCCTCCCGCCTTCGCCGGCTAGGACAAGCGCAACCGAGGCGGGAGATCTTCTTCAGCGACCGGGGGAGGCCCCGACTTGCACGGCTCACGCGAACGCGATTCTTGCGGCATCGGCTTTGTCGCCGACGTGCGCGGCCGCGCATCGCGCGACGTGCTCGACGCGGCGCTGGAAGGGCTGAGGCGGATGCAGCACCGCGGGGCCGTCGCGGCCGACCGGCGCACGGGGGACGGCGCGGGAGTGCTCATGCCGATCCCGCCGGCCCTCGTGCCGGGGCCATGGTGCGGGCTCGCGACCGTCTTCCTCCGCGAGGAGCCCGCGCGCGCCTCGATCGAGGACGCGTGTGAATCCGTCGGGCTCGACCTCGCCGGCTGGCGGCGAGTGCCGGTGCGCGCCGACGCTCTCGGTGCGGAAGCGCGTGCCGCGATGCCGGACATCGAGCAGCTCGTCCTCGTCCGCCCGTTCGGCGTCGACGGGGAGGAGGCGGAGCGGCGCGCCTACCGCGCGCTGCGTCTCGCGCAGACGATCGAAGGTGCGTACGTCGTCTCGCTTTCCTTCCGCACGGTCGTCTACAAGGCGCTGTGCGCGGCGGATCAGCTGGCGGAGGTCTTCCCAGACCTGCAGGATCCCGCGCTCGCGGTCCGCTTCGCGATCTTCCATCAGCGCTTCTCGACGAACACCTCGCCGTCCTGGGAGCGCGCGCAGCCCTTCAGGGCGCTCTGCCATAACGGCGAGATCAACACGATCGACGGAAACGTGGCCGCGATGCGTGCGCGTGCGGTGGAGGTCGGCGAGGTCCTCGATCTCGAAGGCTCGGACTCGGCGCTGCTCGACAACGCCTTCGAGCTGCTCGTGCGCAACGGCAGAGACGCGCGCCACGCCGTCCAGATGCTGATTCCGCCTGCGTGGCAGCACGACGAGTCGCTCACGGGGGCACAACGCGCGTTTCACGATCATCACGCCGCCCTGATCGAGCCTTGGGACGGGCCGGCTGCACTCGTCTTCACCGACGGACGGATCGTCGGCGCAGCGCTCGACCGCAACGGCTTGCGCCCGCTGCGCTATGCGGTGACGGCGGGCGGGCTCGTTGCCTGCGCCTCGGAGGCGGGCGCGATCCCGCTCCCCGAGGGCGCGCGGGTTCGCCGCGGCCGCCTCGGGCCGGGACAGATGCTCGTCGTCGACGCCGCAGGCTTCGGCCTCGAGGAGGACGCCGACGTCAAGCGCCGGCTCGCGTCTCGCAGCTCGTACGAGCGTTGGCTGCGCCGGACGCGGCGGCCACTCGATGCCGGCGAGCCGGTCGAGCCGCCGGAGCAGGCGCTCACGGTTCGACAGGCACGCGCCGGCTTCACCCGCGAGGAGCTGTCGCTACTGCTGCGCGCCGCCGCGACGACCGCGCACGAGCCGACGTCGTCGATGGGCGACGACACGGCGCTGCCTCCGCTCGCAGGCCGCGCGCGTCCCCTTTTCTCCTACTTCCGCCAGCGGTTTGCGCAGGTGACGAATCCGCCGATCGACCATCTCCGCGAGCGACACGTCACGTCGCTGCGCACGCTGCTCGGTCGGCGGCCGCCGCTGCTGGGAGCCGAGCCACCGGACGGCGTGCTCCTCGATGCCGAGAGCTTCTTTCTCTTTCCCAGCGCGGTCGAGGCGCTCGCTGCCGTGTACCTCGATACCACGTTCACTGCCGATCTCCG
>WNFU01009993.1_pt1 | contig 13956 bp, 11 predicted proteins | sample 5400121 | NCBI WGS metagenome assembly WNFU01 (sample SAMN13153360, study PRJNA577476) | soil metagenome | isolation source: 100 cm soil or saprolite under grassland replicate 1 | place: USA:California | collected 2016-06-15
TGTCAGACTGCGCACGCACATCACGGCAATCGGCGCCAGCCCGAGAATTGCGAGGACGAGAAGCGCGGTCGAGAGAGTGACGCGGCGCGCGCTCAAAGGCCAGCCCACTGTTTTAATAACGGCTCGATTTCCCTCATCTTTTGCGCGACGGTCCCGTAATCGGTCTTCATTGTCTTGATCGCCTCGATCTTTCGCACCATCGCCGGAGTCTCGACGCCTTTATGCAGCGGGATTTGAGCGGCGTCAGACGCCGCCAGCTTCCATTCCGTTTCTGCTGAAAGTAAGTAATCAATCAATTTCTTCGCGGCTTTAGGATGCGGTCCGTTTTTGATCAGCACCACGGCGTTCGGCACAATGAAACAGCCGGCATCGTTATCGCCTTGGTCGGGATAGACCATCTCGACCGGCTTACCTTGTTTAATCCGGTTCGCGGCGTCGTCGCTGTCAACGAGGGAAAAGTCTGCTTGTCCGGCGGCGACGAAGTCCGCGCTTTCGCCGTTACTGGTGGCGATCTTGACGTTGTTGCGTTTCATCTCTGCCAAAAACGTGTTGGCTTTTTCGTCGCCCCAAAGAACGAACAGCGCAGCGATCTCGGTTGTGGTCGTGCCGAAAAGTGGATTGGCAATCACGGTTTTGCCTGTGAATGTTGGATCGCCATAAGCGGTGATCGATTTTGGTTTGTTGGCTACCGACTGATTAACGATTAGCACCCGTGCTCGAGCGGAAAATCCGGTCCAGTATCCCTGCGGATCTTTGAAATTTGCGGGGATGCCTTCGGCGCTGGGCGACTGATAAGCAGCACCCACGCTCTCTTGTTTGAGTACTTCGGCCCGGATCGGCTCATTCGCCCAATAAACATCGGCTTGCGGATTATTTTTCTCCGCCAGCAGCCGGTTCATCACGCCGGTGCTTTTCGCTTCTTCGGTATCAAATACCGGCCTCACGCGGATGCCGGTTTCTCTTTCAAAGTCGCGCAGGATCGGTTCCGAGAAAACCTGGTCCTCGCTCACATAGACGACAACAGTTCGTGAACTCGTCGCCTTGCACGACGCCAAAATCGGAATCAGCGCGAGAGTTACTACTACACCAATCGCCTTACGCATAATTTTCTGACGGCACTTCGTTGCCGATTCGCCTACGGCAATGGTTTAATGCGCAACCGGGTGAATTGCACTTTCGAGCCGCCATGATGATTCTGCAGCCCGATGAATCCCTTCGCCCGCCGCGCGCCATTCGTGAGCTTGCTCACTTCCTGGCCATTGAGACGGACGGTGATCTTGGGTCCGACTGCCTGGATTTCAAACGTGTGCCATTGGCCCACTGCGGGCATTGGCGCGGTCGAAGCGGCCAGTGTGTAAATCGCGCCGGTCGCATGCAGCGGATCGCCGGTCGTGTTCGTATCGGGATTGAAGCCGGTATTGTCTATTTGAATTTCGTAACCGTCCGCGGCGGCAGGACGCCAGTCGTTAGCCGGGTCGGTCGTGCCTAGCGCCGGAATGCGGATGAAAATGCCGGAGTTATCGGTCGCGGATGAAAGACGGAAGTCGGCGCGCAAAATGAAATTGGCGAATTCCTCTTTGGTGAACCAGAGCAAGCCGATCCCGTTTTCGGCTTCGATGATGTTGTTGCCGAGCTCAACGAAGCGGCCATTGCCTGCCATCTGCCAGCCGTCGAGTCCGCCGCTGCCCAGCGGCCGGAAGTCCGGCTCGGCCGCGAGCGAATCACGCACGATGGCGAGTGCGGTGCGGCGCGCGAGAGCGAGCGCAGTCAATGACGGATTGGCGGAACCTAACGTTGGAAATATCGCGGGGCCGGCCACGTAAGCGTTCGCCACGTGATGAAATCGGCCGTCCAGGTTCGTGACGGAATTCGCGGGATCGGTGCCCATCCAAAGCGTGCCGGCTTCGTGATGCGTCGTGCCAAGCCCGTCACGTTTTTGTTCAACGAGCTTGAACTTGGCCGGATCGTCGTCGGCTAATTTTTTCGCGAGAGCCAGCGCCGCTTGATCCATCGTGTTCCAGAGCGCCTGATCATCTGCAGTGGCCGCGATGTTGATCCAGGCCCGGCGCATTTGCGCGGCCGGCGTGTTGCTAAATAGCGGGAAGTTTTCCGCCTGGTCGCTCAAATCTATCCAACTGGGCGCCGCGCCCGTATTTTTGGGCTTGTTAGGGTTTGGATCGCCTTTCATTTCGCCGATGCCGCGCAGCGTGACGACGATCCAATCTTCCCGCTGATTAGCGAGGATCTTGTCCAGCAGCTCGATGTCGGGAATCGCGCGCCACATCGTGTCTTCCGAGCCGCCGGGGACGGCCGCCGCCGTAACCTGGAGATGGTAGCGACCTTTCGGCGTCGAGCCACGCACCAGAACAGCGGCAGCTTGCAAGTCCTTTGGCAGCGTGGCGCTCAACGCTGACCGATGAATGCGAACGACCGTGTTCGAGCGCAGATGGCCCATCAGGTTTCGCCCCATCAATGCCGTGGGAAAAGATTCCATCGCCAGGCGCGTCGCTTCGATCGTGCCATTGGCCAAAACCACCGCACACCGCGGCGAGATGTTCAGAAATTTTTGCTGGCCGTTGATCCACACTTCTATCGCGCTCACTGCAGCCGCGTTGAGATGCAGTTTGGTGACGTGCGCGCGCGGGACGTAAAACAAAGGGCGCTGCCAATCGGGTTTCGCGGCCGCCTCGCGGATCGCGTCCACCAGAATGGGCGCGCTGCTCCACTTGTCGAAACTGAACAGACCGGAAGCGGGCGGTGCGGCCTGGACCGCGAGCGGCGCTTCCTCGATCGCATCGACCGACGGGACGCTCGGCGCAACTGCATCGAACTTCGCCTTTAGTGCTTCGTAGAGCGCGCCGGAGATGTAATCGGTTTTGTCCCACACGCCCGTCTCGCGCTCGATACTTTCATAGGTGTCGCCGAGGAACGTTCGTAGCTCGTTAGGCCATTGCGCAAGGTCTGCGTCGGTCAAGCGCGGCGACCACCCGCCCCAATAGAGAGAACGTCCACCGAGGCAATACGCCAGTCCCGGGAACGATGTTTGGCTCCGCCAGGGATTGCCCCACACATTCTCGCGCGGACCCGGATCTTGATTGTCGGATTGGACCGTGATTGCGCCGGCGGCATTGAGACCCATGCGGGAGAGGTTTTGCACATGCTCGGTTACAAGCAGACAGCCGGCGTCGAGCACCAGCACGCGCACATTGGCGTGGCGATAAATTTTCTCCGCGCAATACCCGCCGAACATTCCCGCGCCGATGACCACCGCGTCGAATTCTACGCCGCCGTTTTGGGTGGCTTCGTCCCAGGAATTACAGATGAAGCGTCCGAGCACATCGTTCGTGAACGCTGTGTTTTGCACGTCCACCTTGTCGGTGGCATCGACGAGTCGAGGCAGATTTGCCGCCATGAAGTCTCCTCCTTAGTTGTAAAGGGTTTTATTTCCCGCTGTAAGTGAAATCGTCGAACAGCGTCACGCTGTCAGCCTTCGTCCAGACGCCAACTTTGCCGGCTTCGGTGAACGTCGTGTCCTCCACATCGAACAGATGTTCCCCGTCGAAGCTCAGCTTGAAGTGGTTGCCCGCGAATTCCACGCGAAGCGTGTGCCACTGGCCGGACGCGACCCGCTCCTTCACGCCGTAACCGCCCTTGCGTCCCACGATGTCGAGCGAACTGCGTTTGCCGTTCACAGTCTTGTAAAGGACAACATTGCCCTCGAGCGCGTTGGCGCGTGCGATGTAATAGTTGTTCGAATCTTTTGCGCGCCAGATCACGCCGCCGGCTTGGTCTTCCCTGCCGCTGACTGGTTTGAATTTCACCTCGACGAATCCGTCTTTCAACGACGTGTCGTCTTTAATGCAGACAGGAAAGGTTGCCTGGCCAGATTGCTTTAGAACGTTCGGCTTACTCGGCGCCGAATCGTCTTTCTCCACAGACCATTTCGCGGAGCCGCTGCCAGTTTGCGTCGCAGTCCAGCCCGGCGGCGGTCCGCCCGCCTGGACGTCGTCAAAGTCGACCGTCCCGCCAAATGCGGTGCCTGTTATTAGAATTGTTGCCATCGTGAGAAACACACTACGCCTCTTCGTTTTCATGAGTTATTCTTTCTTTAATCATCTTGCTACTTTCTGCAGGAAAATAAACAGAGCGCCCGCGCGGAGCCAAGTCGCGGGCAAGCACGTAGTCTTACAACAACCGCAGCCTGGCCTACAGCTCGAGGACGATGGTGACCGGGCAGTGGTCACTGGCTTCCGTGTCCACAGGGCCAATAGTGGGATACCGCGTCAGCGCCATTGGGTATTGATGGCACTTGGTGGTCAGCCCCTTGCGGACAATCGAGGTGTTGGCGTCGAGCGCGTCCACTTCCACGGGATTCACGACGAGGCTTTTGTGAGGCAGCACGTAATCGAGCCGGCTGACTTCGCCGCCGCCGGAGTCGAAGAAGTGCGTCCAGGTTGTCGTTTTTTTGAGAGGCAAGCCGAAGGGATCCTGCAGCTCGGGATGCTTCGTCAGGGGATGCACGCTGGTGCCGTTTTTGAGGCTGGCGTCCGCGTTGAGGTCGCCCAGCACCACGGGCAAGCGGCCCGCTGCCACGTTTTCGTTCACGATCGCAGCCACGCGTGTGGATTGTTTGAGGCGGCGCTCATCCGACGGTTTGCCGCCCAATTGCGACTTGAGGTGGTTCACTAGTAGCGTGAGCGTTTTTTTCGTCCCGTCCTTCTTTTCGATGACCACGTCCACCTCGAGACAGTCGCGGGAAAAGATGGCATTTGGAGCGAGGTAGGCCGCCTTGCCTCCCAACTGGCCGATGTATCGGCGGCTGACCATCTCTTTCTTGTTCGCGGCTTCGTCGATGTGCGTGCGAATGCCGCCGACCGTCAGGCTTTTCAGGTCTTTGTGGTCGGGTCCCGTGAAGTTGCGCTTGATCAAGAGGCCCACGTCAATGCCGCGCGGGTCGTTCCCGTCAATGGAGATGACGTGGCCAAAGTAGTTGCCCAAGTATTGCTCATTGAAGTTGCGCAGCGTGTAGATGTTTTCAATCTCCTGCACCGCGAGGATGTCCGGCTGCGCGTCGAGAATCGCCAAGGCTGTGTTGTTCCGCTGAATCGTCGTCGTGGCGTAGGGAACCAGATCGCCCTGCTGGCTGGCGAGCGACACGACGCCTGTGGCCATGACGGTTTGCTCGAAGTCGCGCCCTGTAAACGGCTGATCAAGGAAGGCGTAGCGGTTGAACATGTTTTGGACGTTGAAGGTGGTGATTCGAAGCTTCATGTGTGTTTGAGCGTTGAGTTTACTTGGTTGGATCGCCGGCCTTGGCGAGCGTATCGGCGATGAAGGTGGCGACTCGTAATTGGACTGGCATAATTTTTAGCTGTTGAATGTATTCCAGGTGATCACGTCAACCCATCGCCTGATTTTGACTGCTCGACGATCCATGTTCCGACACGGAGCGCATTCGCGACGACGGTGACCATCGGATTCAAACCGAATCCGGTCGGCATGAAGCTCGAATCGACGACGAACACGTTTGGCACATCGTGGAGTCGACAGTAGCGATCAAGGACGGACTGAGTTGGATCGTCTCCCATACGACACGTTCCCATTTGATGGTCGCCAATTAGGGTAACGATTCCGCCGGCGAACTTCACCAGAGTCCCCGGGATTTTTGCATACGGTTCGAAGACCTTTTCCATAACTGGTTTCGCCAGTCGGAACATCCGGCGCTCAGCTTCACCGAAATCGCGGGTGATCCTTGCAACCGGGAACCCATACTCATCTACAAACCGTGGATCGAGGTCCACGTAATTGCTTTCCATCGGGAGGTCATCGCCGGTCAGACGCAATTCAAGTGTGCGAGCATAGACTTCCATCTGCTTGAGCAGATCAAGCCCCATCAGGCCTTTGTTCTGCAAAATGCCGATGGCGTTTTCGAGCGGGTTCTTTTTCGCGGTGCTCACCATTGTTCCCGCTTTCCACCATTTGCCGTTAGCTTCGTCGCCCGGTTTGTCGTTCATGAAGTAGTGTTCGAAAGTCGTGGTATTTCCGGTGTGACCAAATTCGCCATGCAATTTGCCTTGAAACGGCTCCGGCAACACGCAGGTCACGCCCAGACCAAACAGGTGGAAGCTCACATACCGTCCTACTTTCCCGTAGCGATTGCCCAATCCTTCTGGCGGTCCGGACATAAGCAGGAGACGTGGAGATTGAACTGCGCCGCAGGAAACAATGACGTAGCGTCCCTTTTGCACCCGCACCACTGGGTCCTCCGGATCGGTCGTGTCCAGATACCGTATGCCGGTCGCGCGGCGAACACGCTGGTCATACATGACATCGAACACGCGCGCGTCCGTTATCACTTCCACATTCGGCAAGTCAGCTAATTCCTGGAGCGTGCTGGCGCGAGCGCCAGACTTCGGACCTTCTTTGCCCCAGCACAAATACTCACCGCAGAAGCCGCACATGGTACAAGCCGAGCGCACCCGCTCCGACCAAATCTTATCGGCAGATTGGTCCCAAAAGGAGGGCACGTCGGTGTCGCCCCATTTTTTCAGAGCCTTGGCGATGGCCGCGCGCGTCTTGTAACCATTGCTTCCCGGAGCAACCATCCCGCTTGGCAAACCAACGGCAGGATACCCGGCCTTTGCCATTCCTTCGGCGATCAGATGCCCGACTGGGGTGAGAGGATAAGGCGGGCAAGGAAAAGGAAATTTCGGTTTCCAGTTGCCGGAATCTTGAAAATGGCGCTGTGACTTGAAGGCGTTGAACCAGGCACTGTCGCTAATCGATTTGTTTATCGAGTTCCGGTCGCCATTAACCGCCAGCAGAGTTTCCGCGACATTATAGAATGGCTCCATCTCGCTGTAATCGACCGGCCAATCGGGAATCGAGTAACCCTCGGCCTCAAGCTGGGCGAGTTGATTGTTGACTTTAAAGTGAGTGTTCAGCCGGTAATCGATCGGCAGCGCCCGAAACGACCACGCGCCCCAAATCACCGAGCCGCCGCCGAGCATCGAGCCTGTCCATCCGGCCCCGAACGGTTCGGCCTGTTGCTCGCTCGAAAGGCGGAACGTGTTGTAATCTCCGCGCGGACGGCGTTTCAGTTCCGGACGTTCCAGGCGAAATCGATACTCGTCGTGAGGCTGCGGGTTGTACTTGAGGTTGTCATCGTCCAAAGGCTTGCCCCAATCAGTTCCTTGTTCGAGCACGACCACTTTGAAGCCTGCTTTCGCGAGCAACCAACTGATGGTTCCACCTCCGCCACTGCTTCCGACGACTACGAAATCGGCCATTTCCATAGCATTTCTCCTTTTCGGTTTCGAATCAGCGTTTGGCGCGCTTAGTGCGTTTCGCGCGCGCAGTGGGTCGTGTGCGCGCAGTGGGTTTGGGCGGGGTAGTAGCGATGACCGATGGCGAACCAACCAACGGCGAACCAATACGCGGCGCACCCACCGGCGGCGCACTTGCCGGGACGGGTGTGCTTGGCGGCGGCGGCTGCGCCGTCACTTTCGCAATTACTTCTTTCAACTCCTTTACCGCCTTCTGCGGATCCTTTGGCGTGTAGCTGTTACCCACCCGCCGATGTTCGCCGAGCTCGATCAAGAGCGCGTAGTTGAATGGGGTGGGCGCTGGATTGCGCATGCCCATCATGGCGTAAAGCAAGTCCCTGCAAAACTGTTTGATGAAGTTGGACGAGCGACGTGGTTGGCCTTTGGGCCAGACAGGATTCGGCACGTCCTTCTCGTCCTTGAATAGATTTATTGCCAACACATCCCACTGAATCGGCCCTTGAGCGGCGGCGGCTTTGACCGCCAGTCTCAACAGCGGGAAATAGGCAGCGTAAAAGCTAGCGCGCGAAATCGGTTTCCCTTCGAAATCCGTGAGCACGTTTTCACTTTCCAGCGCCCCAAACTCAGCTTTCGGCTCAAGACCGCGGATCGCGCGCCATTGTTCCATGTCCGCACGCGTGCTGAACGAGAACGGCTCAGCGATCAGTTGATGCCAGCGTTCAATTAGCAATGCATCGGCCGAAGTCTCCCTCACCAGCGCCTCGAAGAATTGAATCGCTCCGATTCTCTTCGGAGTCAGAGATTCGCCTCCGCCGCGCCAGGGCAGATCGTTTGCGGTCGGGGTGAACGTCTTTGCGTTGATCCACGCATCTAAAGGAAACAACCCGCTCGCCAGGTTCTCCAGGATATCGTGCAGCTCGGGATCCAATGGAATAGTTTCCGTAGAGATTTTAGGGCCCTCCTTGCAAAGTCAACGGCAGTTTTCCGCTGTCGGCCTCTGACTGTCAATCGCCAAAATTGTGCAAGCACGGGAGCAAATTGGTCACTCGGCTGGATGCTGACAGGACAACGCGCGGCTTCTCGTTACTTGTTTTCGTGCTTCGTTCGCCCCAAAAGAACTCTACGGCCTGCGCAAACGGCCGCTCAATTCCCGGCTGATGTCGATACGCCAGACAAGTCGGCCGCCAGCAGCGCGCCCTTTATTCCGTAGCCGCATCTATTTGCTGCCGTAGGTGAAATCGTCAAAAAACGTCACGCTGTCAGCCTTCGTCCAGACGCCAACTTTGCCAGCTTCGGTGAACGTTGTGTCCTCCACATCGAACAGATGCTTCCCGTCGAAGCTAAGCTTGAAGTGGTTGCCCGCGAATTCCACGCGAAGCGTGTGCCATTGGCCGGACGCGACCGTTTCCTTCACGCCGTAACCGCCCTTGCGTCCCACGATTTCGAGCGAACTGCGTTTGCCGTTTACAGTCTTGTAAAGGACCACGTTGCCCTCGAGCGCGTTCGCGCGTGCAATGTAGTAGTTGTTCGAATCTTTTGCGCGCCAGATCACGCCGCCGGCTTGATCTTCCCTGCCGCTGACTGGTTTGAATTTCACTTCAACGAATCCGTTTTTCAACGACGTGTCGTCTTTAATGCAGACGGGGAACGTCGCCTGACCTGATTGTTTCAACACGTTCGGCTTGCTCGGCGCCGATTCGTCTTTTTCGATCGCCCATTTCGCCGTGCCGCTGCCGGTTTGCGTCGCAGTCCAGCCCGGAGGTGGCGCAGCTGATCTCATGTTGTCAAAGTTTACTGTCTCAGCGGCAGCGAATGCCGTTGCCGTTGTCGTCACAAGCATGATGCAGAGCGATGACTTCATAGTCTCCTGTATAAATCTAAGGGTTACGGCAGCGGCGAGCTGACCTTGAGCAGTCCACCTACTAAAATCCCGCCTTTGACAGCGTTCGCCAAGTCTTTTGCCCGGCCGCGTCCCCAATAATGGAAAAACATGATGCGCGGTTCCTCGCGTGTCATGTGCTGATGGATGGCGACAATATTGATCTTTTCCTTAAGCAGTGATTTCAAGACCGGTTGCAATTCGTCTTCCGTGACCGCGAAGTCGCCATCGACAATGGCGTTGTCATCGCTGCCAGCGAATGCCGCCCATGTGTTCACACCCATGTCCTTGTCAATCGTGACGCCGTGCATTTTTGCAGGGCGACCGATTGTGAACTTGACCATACCGTCTTTCGATTCGCCCTGCGTTCCGAAGATCTCGTTAAGAGGCGCAGCGGTGATAGAACTCTTTTCTGGCAACGGCTGAGCACCGAAAGAGTCTTTCGGCTTCGGACTTGCGGCTCGAATCTGTTTGGCGTCGTCGTAAACTTTTCTGATCGCGCTCGCCAGCTTCTCAACCGCGCCTTCGCCTTCGATGTGCATGAAGAAGACTTTGGGCTGATCGAAAAAGAAATGGTTGTGGAGGGCTGTCACGTTAAGTCCGTTGTCCAGCGCAGCTGACATCGCGGCAGTCACTTCGTCTTCAAACAAAACGGTGTCTCCCATCACCATGGCTTCGGCGTGCGCGCCTTTTGTGAATGCAGCCCAGGTCCCGAGACCCATGAACGGCGGCATCGTCCATCCATCCACAACGACCTTTACGTCATCGCGCGGGAACGTGACTCGATAAACGCCCTCTTTCTCGTTCATCTTCCCTTTGAGTCCGGTTAATTCATCGATACGCGCGGTCTCGAGCCCAGCCGCTACCGATGCACAAAGCAACGCGGCGAAGACTAAAGCTATGGTAACAATTTGTTTCATGATCGTGATGATAATTCGCACTGATTACTAACGTTGGATGTAAGCGCAGGGACGACGTGCTATACGTATTTCATTCTAGGCACTGATCGTATGCGCGCAACTTCCTGGCTTCTTCTTCTCTATAGCCTTCCTACCAGACAAAAGACGGAGCGGGTCGCGATCTGGCGGCGGTTCAAAAAGATCGGCGCCATCCAGATAAAAACATCGACATATCTCCTACCCGATCTGCCGCCGCAGTACGAGCATTTTCAGTGGCTGGCGCAGCAGATTCGAGATTTCAGCGGTGACGCGACCCTGGTTCGAGTTCAAGAGATCGAGGGGATGCCGAATGAGAAGTTGATCGCGCTTTTTAACCGGGCGCGTGACGAAGAATACGGCGCGATCAAAACGGCGTTGCATGACTTTTTAGCCCGGAGCAAGAAAACCGATCCCGAGACAAAAGCCGCAGAACTGGAACGGCTCACGCGTCAGTTCCGGGCAATCCGCGATATCGATTTTTTTCAGAGCGGCAAAACCTGGCTGACACGGCCTCGTCCCGAAATCGATCGGGTAGGGTCAGCGTGGTTGATTCGACGATTCATCGATCCTCGAGCGAGGTTTATTTTCGCCGCGGCAGTTCCGTCTAATCGCGAGGTGATTCCATTCGACATGGTGGACGTGGAGTTCTCCCATCACGGTGATTGCTGCACATTCGAGACATTGATTCGCCGATTTGGAATTGAAGACAAGGCCGGCAGGAAAATCGCCGAAATGATTCATGATGCCGATCTCGAAGACGAGAAGTTCCAGCGCTCGGAGTGCATCGGTATTGATCGCGTGTTGAAAGGTTGGGCCAAAGAGGGATTGCCTGACGAGGAGATTCTCCGTCGCGGTTTTGAGTGTTTTGACGCGCTTTACTCATTTTTGCAAAAGCGATGAATAAGGCCTCGCCACAACTTGCAGTCGCGGAAAGTGGATACCAAACAAGTCATCCAACCTTTCGCGAAGCCTTCCGCTTTTGGCTCAAGCTTGGCTTTGTTTCCTTTGGCGGGCCGACCGGCCAGATCGCGATGATGCACGCGGAGGTTGTCGAGAAAAAGAAGTGGATCGGCGAAACGCATTTTCTCCACGCCCTGAATTTTTGCATGCTGCTGCCCGGACCGGAAGCACAGCAACTCGCTATTTATATCGGCTGGCTTTTGCACAAGACGCGTGGCGGCATCGTGGCGGGCGCGCTCTTCGTCATTCCATCAATCTTCATTCTCTTGGCGCTGAGTTACATTTATGTCGCCTATGGTCACGTTCCCTCGATTGCTGCGATCTTTTACGGATTGAAACCAGCCGTGCTCGCGATTGTCGGCGCGGCCGTGATCCGCATCGGCAGCAAAGCGCTCAAGAACGCCGTCATGTGGGCAATCGCCATGGCGGCGTTCGTGGCGATTTATTTTTTCCGCGTGCCATTTCCATTGATCATCATCGGCGCCGGAATCATGGGGCTCATTGGCGGGAAGATTCTGCCGCAATTTTTTCTCGGTTCGCTCGATCAAAGCACAAGATCGACATCTTTCGTTGAAGAGGTCGGCCCGCCTCCGACTGCGCGATCTTTACTCATTCGCGCCTTCAAGATTTCCGGGACATGGATCTTTCTTTGGTGGGCGCCGATTTTGTTCGCCGGAATTTTTCTCGGTCCGCGACACACAATCTTTCGTGAGGGATTATTTTTCAGCAAAGCGGCCCTCGTGACATTCGGCGGCGCCTACGCGGTCTTGCCTTACGTCTCTCAGCTGGCGGTCGAACATTATCAATGGCTCCGTGCCGATCAGATGCTCGATGGACTCGGCCTTGCCGAAACGACGCCCGGCCCGCTCATCATGGTCTTGCAATTCGTTGGATTCCTCGGCGGTTGGAATCAACCGGGTGGTCTGCCGCCACTTCTTGCGGCTACACTCGGCGCACTAATCACCACCTGGACAACGTTTGTTCCCTGTTTTCTCTGGGTTTTTCTCGGCGCGCCGTATATCGAGAAGTTGCGCGGCGCCAAACAATTGACCGCCGCGCTTTCAACTGTCACCGCCGCCGTCGTGGGCGTGATCTTGAATCTCGCCGTCTGGTTCGGAATTCACGTCATCTTTCCGCCTGGCAGGAACGTCGACTGGTTTGCGCTTGTGGTTTGCACAATCGCTTTCGTCGGCATGCTCCGTTGGAAATGGAACATCATCGCAGTCATTCTAGGTAGCGGACTGCTCGGGTTGATTTATACGCTGGCTGGTTTCCGTTGAAGATTGGGACGCGCCATGTCCAACGCGTTTGCAGTTGAGAGCAAAATCTTATCCCGCCGGTTTCAAGCGAGTGCACTCCGCTTCGTAGTCTTCAATCAACTTTACGATTTTGGATTGGAAGGCATCCTGCGCCGAGTAGAGCGCTCCGATGGGCTCAGCGAACGCCTTTTGCTTGAGCTCTTCCTCGATCGTCAAGCTAAGTTCAGCCAGCTTTTCGATATTCGCCCGCGAGTGAAACTCCAACTCCTTTAGCTTGGAGAGAACGGCAAGCGATTTTTCCAGTTGCGTTGAATCCGGTGGTTGAACCGACTTTTCGGCCTCCGGCTTGGACTCAGTGCTTTGCTCTGTGGCAGCCGATTTCGTTTCCTCGATTTGCGGCTTCTTGACAGGCTGGGACGCACCAGCCTTTTGAGCATGCTTGGCTTTGTGATGCTTCTCCTGAGTGACTTTCTTGGCGTGAGCGATGTTGCGTGGGTCTCCCATCAACTTATAGACGGCTTTCAAAGGTTCCCCGGCCGTATCTACGGGGCAGGTACTTTCTCGTATTCTGCTAGTGCTTCGCGAAAATTTCGCGCAACGCCAATCGAGCAGCGTGATAACCGCACATACCGTGGACGCCGCCGCCTGGCGGAGTGGACGCCGAACATAAATAAACCCCGCGCAACGGGGTCCGGTATGGCGTCGGGCTGAAAGTCGGCCGCGCAATTAACTGCAGCAGGTTCGCCGCGCCGCCGTTAATATCGCCGCCGGCTAAATTCGCGTTCGATTTCTCGAGATCAGCGCCGCTCATTTTGTGACGGGCGAGAACGCAATCGCGAAATCCCGGAGCGAACCGCTCGATTTGAGATTCGATGGGATCTGACATGTCGATCTTGCAATCGAATGGAACGTGGCAGTAGGCCCACAGCGTGTGTTGTCCGGGTGGTGCCCGGGTTTCGTCAAACAGACTTTGTTGTGCGACCAGTGTAAACGGACGCTCGGGAATTGTTCCGTGAGCGACGTCGCGTTCGGCAGCAGCGATTTCATCCATGGTGCCTCCGAGATGAACTGTCCCGGCGCGACGGCAAGCTTCAGCTTTCCACGGAATCGGCTCACTCAGCGCATAGTCAATTTTGAAAATCCCGGGCGCGTGTTGAAACGATTCGAGTCGATGCCTGTACGCGGGCGGCAATTGCCCGCGGGCGATGCGCAAAAATTGCCACACCGAAATATCAAGAAGAATCACGCGCGATTTTGGCAGATCCGTCAGATTTTTGACTTGATGGTTGGTCTCGATCGTCCCGCCGAGTTCGCGGAGACAATTGGCGAGCGCATTTGCAATGGTTTGCGATCCGCCACGCGGAATTGGCCAACCTACCGCATGTCCAGCCATTCCCAGGACCACACCAAATGCCGACGAAGCGATCGCTTCCAAAGGCAGAAACGAATGTGCTGCAATCCCCCCAAACAGCGCGCGGGCGGGGTCATGCTTGAAAAGAATCTTCGCAAGCGAACTTGCCGGCCAAAGCGCCGGAATTCCAAACCGTGCCAGCGCCATGGGATGCCTTGGAAAATGCAACATCGGTTGCAGCAATTCGTTAGCCAGTTTTTCCCAGTTGCACGCGAGCGGTTTC
>WNFU01009851.1_pt1 | contig 13944 bp, 8 predicted proteins | sample 5400121 | NCBI WGS metagenome assembly WNFU01 (sample SAMN13153360, study PRJNA577476) | soil metagenome | isolation source: 100 cm soil or saprolite under grassland replicate 1 | place: USA:California | collected 2016-06-15
GACTGGGCCGAGATGCTGCTGCGCATGTACCTGCGTTTCTGCGAGGCGCGCGGGTGGAAGGCCGAGCTGATCGATCGGCAGGACGGCGAGGAAGCGGGCCTGAAGAGTGCAACCCTCCACGTCGTCGGGGACCACGCCTACGGGTACTTGAAGGGAGAAATGGGCGTCCATCGCCTCGTACGCATCTCGCCCTTCGACGCGGCGCAGCGCCGCCATACCTCTTTCGCTTCGATCTACGTTTCGCCGGAGGTGGACGAGGACATCCAGATCGAGATCGCGGACAAGGACCTGCGGGTGGACACCTACCGCTCGAGCGGAGCCGGGGGCCAGCACGTCAACGTCACGGACTCGGCCGTGCGCCTCACGCACCTTCCCACCGGAATCGTCGTGACGTGCCAGAACGAACGCAGCCAGGGGCGCAACCGCGACATGGCCATGCGGGTCCTCCGCGCGCGCCTCTATCAGAGGGCTCTGGACGAGCGGCGGGCGGAAGAAGAGAAGCTTGTCGGCGACAAGAAATCCATCGAGTGGGGAAGCCAGATCCGATCCTACGTGCTCCACCCTTACCGGATGGTCAAAGATCACCGCACCGGATACGAGACAGGCGACACGGACAAGGTTCTGGACGGCGGTCTCAATCCCTTCATCGAGGCCTATCTGAAGTCCCGGGCCGATTCCGGCCGCGCCGTAGGAGCCCAGCCCGGATAATTCATGGACACCCGGCCGAAACACGTGCAAGTGACTACGCCGAAAACCTCCATCGCGGAAGGAACCAACGGGAGACGTTGTACACCTTGTTCCCGCGAGAGATTGTTTCGTCAGGCAAGGAAGCCCGACGACGGCGATGCCGGGGCGCATCGCAGAGGAGGGCTGACGCCGCCTGGCGGAAAAAGATCCGCGGGACGGCCGGAGTCGTTCATGAATTGTTCGGGCTAATCTTGAGTCGTTCGGCCGCGCCGGGCGGCTGGATGGACGAGGTGCGCGCCCGTCTCGCGGCTCGCCCGGTACGTGAACCCGAAATTCCCGGAAGGGAGCTGCGGCGGGCCGGCGTGCTCGTTCCGCTCTTCGTGCGGGACTCCCGGCTCTGGATTCTCTTGACCCGCCGCACCGAAAGCGTCGAGCACCATCGCGGACAGATCTCCTTCCCCGGAGGGTCCGAAGAGGCCGGCGACGCCAACCTCTTCGCCGCAGCGGTGCGGGAGACAGAGGAGGAGCTCGCGGTCGCGCCCTCCGACATCATGGCGCTGGGTTCTCTCTCGCCGATCGTGACGGTCACCAACTTCTACGTCGAGCCGTACGTGGCGGCTCTGCCTCAGCCTTACGTCTGGAAGCCGGCGGAGGCGGAGATCGCCGAGGTCATCGAGGTTCCGATCGCGGCCCTCATGGACCCGGCGATCCTCGAGAAGAAGCCGATGCCCGGACGCGAGGGCTTGATTCTCTTCTACCATCACGGCAAGCACGTCATCTGGGGAGCGACCGCGACGATCCTCTCCGAACTGCTGGAAGCCCTCCGATAGTCCCGATTTGAATTTGCGATTTGCGAATGACTGACACCTATCTGTTGCCACGGCGACCCCGGTAAGCCGCCTCCTCGCCTCCAAAGCCCTCGATGGCCGCGCCGGCGGGTCGCGTACCATCCGCCTGATGGCCGATCTTCCGGACTACCTCCCGGGGTCCCGGACCGGTGCTCGCGAACTCCGACGGACGAATGGCGGGCAGCTGTTGTTCGCGGCCGTGGGCGTCGGCCTCTTCGGCGTCGCCGCGGCGATTGGGCTTGCGCGCGTTTTTCGCTGGGGTGCCTCCTCCGACCAGCTCCCGGGTCTCGCGCGGTCGATCGGCATCGATCCCAGGAACGACGTGCTTCGACTGGTCCTGCTGGTGCTGGTGCCGACGCTCGCGGGATTCGCACTCGGACGGATCCGGCGGGAATGGAGACGAAGAGCAGGGCGAGCGACATGGCGGGGGTTTCTCGGCGCCGGCTGTTTTCTGCTCGGGCTGGGGGCGACGGTGGGTGCGGGCTTGCGGGTTGGCGTCGTTGTCGGGACGCTTGCAGGGGGCATTGCGCGTCTCGTTCAGCGCCGGTGGTTCGATGTCCTGGCCAGCAATCGAGTCGGTCTGGCGGCGGTCCTGGCGCACACGCTGCTCGGCTGGGCGTTTCTGGCCGGGCCGGCCGCGCTGCGTGGTGTGACACCCCTCTTCGCCGCGTTCGGCCTCTTCTGCGCCTCGCTCGCCTTGGCGCTCTGGCTCGGCCGAGGAGATCTGGAGCGGGGAGCGATTCCCCTCGCCTGGTCCGGACTCCTGATTCCGCTCGCTCTCTGGACAGGCCGCCCGGACCGGCTCTCGTGGGCTGGGGGGATTGCCACGTGGGTTCTTCCGCTGTTCTCCCGGTCTTTCAACGACCGGTTTCCCGATTCGCGGTTCTTCTCGCGGTGGCTCTTGACGCGGGTCCTGCTTCCCGGCTCTTTCCTCGCGTTCACCGTCGTCGTGTTCCTGCGATCACCTCCGATAGCGGATCTCTTCGAGGATGGACACGGGCTGCTTCCGGCATCCGAATACCTCCGGGGCGAAAAGCCGTACCGGGACATCGTTCCCGGCCACGGGTTTCTCACGGATGGCGGGCTTCAACTCGCTTCGCTCCGCCTGTTTGGAGACGACTACGCCGGAGCCACGCGGGGCGCGAGGATCGCGGGGGCTCTCTTCTGGCCCTGCGTCTACTTCCTGGGGCTCGGCGCGACCGGCAGCGCCTCCGTCGCACTGTGGGCGCTCTTTTTGACCTTCTTTTGGTTCCCGCAGTACACGTTTCTGCGCGCGATCCTCTCGCTCGCCGTCCTTTCCCTCGCGGCCGCCGCCGCGCGAACCAGCCGCCGCGGCCTGTGGATCGCGACGGGCGCCGCCCTGCCGATCGCGTTCTTGGGCAGCGTGGATTTCGGATGGTATGCGGCATCTGGCTGCCTCGTCGCCATCGCGGTTTGCCGGCGAAACCGACGGATGGCGTTACTTCGCTTCGGAAGTGGCCTGCTGTTTAGCGCCGCGGTCGCCGCGGCGTTCCTGTCTCTGGCGGGAAGCCTTCGCGCATTCGTTTCGTCGACGTTCCTGGACCTGGGCGAGCTGATGCAGGCTTACACAATCGGGTACCGGGTCGACCGGTTTGCCATATCGTCCTGGGTCTCTCGCCTGGCATTTCTCTTCGATCGAGAGTCCTTCTTCGGATGCGCCCTCGCCGGCTCGGCGGTCTTCGCAGCCGTGCTCGCCGCCCGGTTCCCCTCGATGGGTCAGCGCACTCGAGGGCTGGCTCCGGTTCTGGCCTGGTTCTTCGCCGCCACGCTCTCGGTCATCGAAAGGCGCCACTTCGCCTATCCCGGGTTCGTCCTTGCGATGTTGGTCGTTCTCGTCTCGCGGTCGCTCATCGGATGGTCCGGCTGGGCAACCCTGAGGGGCTTTTTCGCGGCTGCGCTGATCGCGGCGACCCTCTTCTGCAACCTCCCCGGCCTGTACTACCTGTTCGATCGCGATTGTCCGATTCGCTATTACGAGGTTGCCTTCTACGAGACCGATCGCGCCCAGGACGAGGTGATCCGGGCGCTCGAGAGAAACCTCAGAGTCCGTGCCGTCCTCTGGAGAACGGGACTCGTGACGGATTCGATCGACAAGATTCCGAATTCGACCAGGGCGCCTCTGGTAGCCGCATATATCCGGCGCGAGTTTCATCCCTCCTTTTCTCGAGGCGGCGTGGAATTCTGGGAAAGAAACTCCGTACGGGTGACAGGTAACGGGAGAGGGAGAAGACCTATCGGCGCTGTGGGTATCCGACCACTAGGGTGCGCGGGACTAGTCGACGGCGACCGACCTGAGGTGGCACGAAGGTGGGACGGGACGCCCAGACTTGATGCAGCTGCTTCAGCTCGCCAGGAGTGGTGCGACTGATTCGAGGGGCGTCGATAATACCACAAGTCATGACTGACTCCCCCGATGGAGGCCGTCCGCATTCCCGGCTCTGCCCGGGGAGGTTTCGTCGTGCCCTCGTCGCGATGCTAACAAGCTCCGGCCTCGCCCTAGCCGGCGGGCGGCTCGTCGAGCCGATTCTCGTGGCCGGCGGGGATGCGAGCGAAGGCGGACCTATCCTGGCGACGTTGGGGGATCCCGAGGGGCTCGCCGTCGGCCCGGACGGGCGGCTCTTCGTGGCGGACCACGACCGGGGCCGGATCCACGTCATCGATCTGCAAGCGAGGACCGTCGAAGCGATCACCGGATCCGAGGTCAGGCGACCTCAACCCCCTGACGTCTGGACCTGTCCGGTGCGCGGCGTGCAGCATGTCGCCGTCGAGCCGGCGGGGGGCGTTCTCTTCGCTTCGCACGAGGCTCGCCACATCTGCCGATACGACCCCCGCGAACGTTCCTTCTCCGTCGTGGCCGGGAAGATCGGGAGGGAAGAGTTCGGAGGGGACGGCGGGGCGGCAACCCGGGCGGCCATCCGGGTCAATGGCCTTGCCTGCGACGCCGCGGGAAACATCTACATCTCGGGCGCGAACCGGATCCGCCGCATCTCGAGGGATTCCGGGATCATCCGAACCATCGCCGGGACCGGGAAGCTCGGGTTCTTCGGCGACGGCGGCCCGGCCGTCGCGGCCGATCTCGCAAACCCGTCGGCTCTCGCGGTCGACCGGAACGGGACGATCTACTTCTCCGACGGGGCCAACAACCGGATCCGCGCGATCGACAGGAAGGGAAGGATCCGGACCGTCGCCGGGAACGGCCGGAGCGGCCCGCCGGACGACGGGGACGCGATCCGGAACGCCGCGGGAGAAGTGAGAGCCGTTGCCGTGGACGGCGATGGGGATATCGTCTTCATCAACGAGGCGCGGCGCATCCGCCGGCTCCTGGTCTCGCAGAGCCGAATGGAGACGCTTCTCGAGAATCCCTCCGGCGAACTCGAGAGGGTGCCGGAAGTGGCCGGCCTCGCCGTGTCGCCGGACGGAACGATCTTCTTCGATTTGCCGAAGTCGAACCGGGTCTCGTCGATTCCGGCGACCCTCCTCCGGAAGAGAGCGCGGTGAAGGCCGTCTCCACCTGCCTTCGCCGCGCAGTGTTTCTTTGCCTGGCCGTTCTTTGCTCGTCACGAAGCGCGGACGCGCAGAACATGATCACCGTCGCGGGCGGCGGCGCCGGGGACGGCGGCCCTGCGACGAGCGCGGGGCTCGGGCAGCTCGGGGCCCTCGTCGTCGATTCCCGGGGAAACGTGTTCTTCGCCGACCTCCTGCACGGGAGCCTCCGGAGGATCGATCACGCGACCGGGGCGATCACGACGATCCTCCGGCTCGAGGTGAAGGATCCACCACGCTTCCTCGCTCCGGGCGGGCCCGGCCGGCTCCTCTTCACCTCCAGGCTCAGGGTCGAAGAACTCGACCTCGGCACGGGGCAGCGAAAGCCGGTTGCCGGCAACGGGCAGGTGCTCTGGGCGGGCGGGGTTGTCGAGGAGGGCCGCCCCGCGACGCAGATTGCGCTGGGGCCGATCAGCGGACTCGCGGTCGGGCCGGGCGGCGACGTTTATTTCGGCGACCCGGCCCGCGCCCAGATTTTCCGCGTGGATCCGGCAACGGGACTCCTCGGGCGCGTGCTCACGCTGGACAAGGCCCTCACGGCAGGCGGGAGCGAAACGTTGAAGACCATCGACGACCTCGCGATCGATCCCGCCGGCCGTCTTTACTTCTCCGACCAGCGGCACCAGCGGATCTTCCGCGTCGAGGCGGGGCGAGCGATCGTCGTCGCCGGCGACGGGACGCGGCGGCAGCGATTCCCACGGGTCGGGGCGGTAGTCGGAGGGGACGACGACGCCCGCGCCGCCACCCTGTCCCCGCTCGACCTGCCCGGGCCCCTGGCGTTTCGCTCCGCCGACGATCTGTTTTTTGGCGAGGCTCACGGCACCGTCCGACGTGTCAATCGCTTCGAGAGGATCAGGACGTTTCTCGGGCCGACGATTTCGGCCGGTGAGGTCTCCGGCGTCGCGTTCGACCGGGATGGAACGCTCTTCGTGGCCTCGCATCCGGCCACCACGGTCGGGCAGGTGCTGAGCGTGCCGCTTGCGTCCGGGGCGCCGGAAGTCCTCGCGGGCAGCGGAGTCCCGCACTGCTGCGGGGACGGGGCCCCGGCCCCCGAGGCGGAGCTTGCCGAGCCCGAGGGAATTGCGATCGCGCCCGACGGCGACCTCTTGATCGCGGATCGCGCCAATCACCGCATCCGGCGGGTCTCCTCGCGGACTGGCCGCATCGCAACTATCGCGGGAGGGGGCGAGTTCGCACTGCCGGGAAGCCGCCACGTCCTCTCCCGCCTCGTCCGCTCCGCCCCGCCGCTCGGGCGAATCCATGGGATGCTGTTCGAGGTTCTCGAGCCGCACTTCGTCGCGGCCGACCTGGCGGGCAATCTCTACTTCGCGCAGCAGGACGGTCCCGTCTACCGAATCGACGCGGGAAACGGAACGCTCCTCGCGCTCGGCGCGGACCGCAAGAACCCCGGCGGACCGAAGCTCCCGGACGGATTCGCAGGCATCGGAGGAATCGCGGTCGACCCGGCCGGGACCGTCTTCGTGGCGGCGGAACACCGGATCTGGAGGATCTCGCCCGGAGGTGGCATCGGCGTTCTCGCCGGGACGGGGCACGAGGGGTTTTCCGGCGACGGCGGTTACGCGCTCCTCGCCGACCTGTCCCGTCCCGGCTGGCCCGTGGCCGACGGACGCGGGATGCTCTATTTCGTCGACACGGGCAACTCCCGGATTCGGCGGGTCGATCCCTCCGGGACGATCTCGACGATCGCGGGAACCGGCCTCGGCTTCGCGACGGGCGAAGGACAGGCGGTACGGGAGTCGATCGGCGCCGCGAGGGGGTTGACGCTCGACCCGCTCGGGAACCTCGTCTACTCGACGGGAGACAACCGGATCTGGCGCCTTACCCTGGCGGACGGAAAGCTGCGTCTGGTGGCTGGCCGGGAGCCCTCGGCCATCCGGCCTCTCGCGGTGGCGTTCAATCGGCGCGGAACTCTCTACTTCTCCGAGCCCGACTCCTCCCGGGTAAGGGCCATCCGGCCGTAGACGGAACTCGAGGACCCCTGAAACGCAAGGAAGAAGACGCGATTCGGCCGGCCTCCGTCCCAAAGAATCGGCTGCGGAGAAGACGCCCGCGCCGACAGGCTCCGAGGCGACCAGGTATCGCCCGCGTCCGTGCTCTTGAAAACGAAGTTTGGGGTGCCCAAGGGAACGGCGAGCAGAACGTCGGAGTCCGATGGATCGATTGCGATATCGGTGATGAACTCGAGGTTACGAGGAAACCATTGGTCGCCCGTGTTCGCGGTCTTGAAAACGCCGCCTTGGGCGACGCAATAGACCACCTCTTCGGATGAGGGATCGGGGACGATCCGCGTGACCGAACTCGCCGAAGGGCCTACGCTCGTCCACCGATTCAGACCGGGCGAAATGGGCGCAAGCGGGCTACGCTCAACGGTCCGCGCGGCTAGACCCGCCAAGCCGACGAGTCCCAGGAGAAGCCAACGTCTCCGCACCCTCTTAGCCACCACCAAAGACTCTACGGACTTCACATCTGGTTCGCTTGAGGTGAACTCACTACGAAACGAAGGCTCGGCCCGAGCGGGATTGAACGCTGGGCGCCGTGAAGTCGCGCGCTACTCGGAATAGGTCGGAGACTTGACCCCGCCCGGGACCGAGCTCGGGTCGGACGAAGGTGGGACGTAGACCGAAAATGCGACCCTTCGAAATCGCACCTAAGTCGTTTGAGGAGAGTTGGTGGCCCCAACGGGACTCGAACCCGTGCCGCGGCCTTGAAAGAGCCGTGTCCTAACCACTAGACGATGGGGCCAAGAACGAGAAAACGATAGCACGCAGATTGACTTCGCGCCGAACTGCAAGGGACTCGAACCGCGGCCTCAGGACCCAGGAAAATGATAGCCCGTTCCTGCAGGCATTCGGGTGAAAGAGGGCAGATCCTTCGCTGCGCTCAGGATGACAGGGAGAGGAGGGAAGAATGACAGAGGGAAGAGTGACCCCAAAAAACGAGTGCCGGCGACGGGCGCCGGCACAGCGAAGACCAGATCGAAAGGGAGTCTTACTTCGCGGGGGCCTTGGTCGGCTCGGGCTTGGCTGGCTCGGTCTCGGACTTCATCTTGGTGCTCGACTCGGTGGTGGTCTTGCCCTTCTTGGTCGTCTTCTTCTTGGCCTTCTTCTTGGTCGTCGCCTTGTGGGTGGGCGCCTTGGTCTCGGTCGTGGTCTCGGTGCTGGTCGTCTGCGCGCCGGTGACCGGGTTCGTGGACTTCTTCGACTCCGTCGAAGACTTCGTCTCCGTGGTCTGCGCGAAAACGCCGGTCGGGAAGGCCAGCGCCACCGCCAGAGCCACTAACTTCAACAGGGACTTCTTCATCTCTTTTCTCCTTTCGGCGCGGAGCACTACGCACCGCGTCACTCACACGCAGAGACTCTAGAGGCCCGCGGGTGAACCCAACATGAACGCGGAGACAGTTTCCCGAGAAGACTCGATCTTATTGAGACTGTTGGTGTTACAGGCGAGATATTCGAGCGGACCAAGGAGAACTTCAGACTCCGGTCCGCCTCGGCAACCGTGTGAGATTCATGCGCCGGAGGGACCGGCGAGCTTGCCCTCGGGATCCAGAAACGAGTACAGGGCGGGCAGCACGAGAAGAACGAGAGGGCCGGACAGGAGGAATCCTCCGATGACGGCGATTGCGAGGGGTTGCTGCAGCTGCGCGCCTTCACCCAGCGCTAACGCGAGAGGGGCGAGAGCGAAGACGCTCGCCAGGACTGTCATCGCGACCGGGCGCAGTCGCCGGCGAGCCGCGGCCGGCCACGCTTGCACGGGCGGCAGACCCTCCCGCAGGGATTGGCGCGCCTCGTGGATCACGAAGATGGCGTTCTCACCAACGATTCCGACCATCATGATCGCGCCGACGAAGCTCGAAATGTTGAGCGTCATTCCCGTCAAGAGCAGCGCCCCGAAGACGCCGGCCAGGACCGAGAGCGCGATGACGCTCGTCAGCAGAGGAGCTCTCCAGTCTCCGAACTCGAAGAGGAGCACGACGGCGACCAGAATGAGCCCCGCGATCAGCACAAGCAGGAGCCCCTTGAACGAGGACTGCTGCTGCTCGTAGAGACCGCCGAAGCGGATCTCCATGCCGGCGGGCATGTCGAGGCGCGACCCGAGCAGCTTTTGGATCTCCGCCACCGCACCCCCGAGGTCGCGGCCGGAGAGACGGGCGGTGACGCCGACGAAGCTCTTCAGATTCTCGCGGTTGATCTCCGCTTCCGGTGGTCCCGTCGAGAGTGTGGCGATGGTCGAGAGCGGCACGAGCGCTCCGGATGGAGTCCGGACCTTCAATCCTTCCAGGCCGGCGGCCGCATTCTCGAAGACGCGGATGTCGTAGACCCGCTCTCCCACACGCAGCGTCCCGGCGACCGTGCCGGTGACGGCCGGCTCGACGACAGCGTGAAGGTCTTCGCTCGTCAGCCCGAAGCGCGCGGGTTCTTCTCCAGGGGAAAGACCGGCTGCCGATTCGCGGAAGCGCGGCCGGACGTTCAGAGCGGGGCCGGCGATGACAACGCCTTCGAAGACGTCCTCAACACCCCGCACGGAGGAGATCAGTTTCGCCGCCTCGCGCGCCTTCCTCTGGAGGAGCGCCTGGTCCTCACCGAAGATCTTGACGTCGATCGGCTGAGGGGCTCCGCCGGTCAAGTCGCCGATGTTGTCTTCGATCAACTGGCCGAAGTCGGTGTGGATCGCGGGCTCGACGGCGGCCAGCCGCGAGCGCAAGTCGTCGGTGATCTCGTCCACCGGACGCCGGGCCTTGCGGGGCTTCAGCTTGATGACGTAATCGCCGCGGTTAGGCTCCGTGATGAAGAAGCCGAGTTGCGTGCCGGTCCGCCGCGAGTACGCCTCGACGTCCGGCAGAGACTGGATGACCTTCTCGGCCTCGGCGAGAATCGCGTCGGTGTCGGTGAGCGAGGTCCCGGGAGGCGTCCAGTAGTCGAGGATGATCGAGCCTTCGTCCATCGCGGGGAGAAAGTCACTGCCAAGCGTCCGCGAGAGGACGTATCCGCCGGCGATCAGGAAAAGAGCCGCCGCGACCGCGAGGATCGGCCGCCGCATGAAGAGGCCCACGACCCGGTCGAACCGCCGCCCCCGGGACCGGTCGTCGCGGCCCGGGGCGGGCCGAGCGGCGCCGGCGGCGAGGGGAACGGCGAAGGCCGCAAGGAAAAACGAAGCGACGAGCGCCATCGCCATCGTCAGCGCCAGGGGCTTGAAGAACGCCCCGACCACGCCGGTCAGGAGCGCGAAGGGGAGAAAGATCACGATGGTCGAGAGACTCGAGCCGGCGAGGGCCGGCAAGAGGTCGGCCACGCCGCTTCCGGCGGGGTCCTCCGCTCCTTCTTCGCGCTTCCTGTGGATCTTCTCGACCACGACGATCGCGTCGTCGGCGATCAGGCCGAGCGCGGCGGCGATCCCGCCGAGCGTCATGAGGTTGACCGTCTGTCCTACACCACCCAGCAGCAGCAGGACGACCGCGACGCTGACGGGGATCGCGGCGACCGCGATGAGCGTCAGGCGCAGGCTTCGAAGGAAGAACAGGAGGACGATCGCGGCCAGCGCGACGCCGATCAGGATCGCGTCCCGTACGCCCCGCACCGAGCGTGAGACGAACGCGGCCTGGTCGTAGAAGGTCGTCCAGGAGACATCCTTTGGAATGAGGTCAGGCTTCTCCCGGAAGATCCTCGCGACCCCCTGCGCGATCTCCACGGTGTTGGCCGAGGGCTGGCGGATCAGGTTGACGAGCACTGCCGGCCGGCCGTTGGCCGTGGTCCGGATGTAGGAAACCGCGTCGCCCGCGGCCGCGGTTCCGAGCTCGCCGATCCGCGCCGGGACGCCGCCTCCGGGAATCGGCACCGGGATCCGCGACAGCGCGTCGATCCCGGGGACGCGCCCGTCCACGAGCGAGAGGTAGAGCTCGTGGTTCGCCTCGGTCAGCCCATTGGACAGAGTCTGGTTGTTCTTCTGGATCGCGGTGACGACGTCGGCGGGAGAGAGATGCCGCCCCGCGAGCGCCTGCGAGTCCAGGCGAATCTGAAACTCGCGCTTGCGGCCTCCCTGGATCTGGACCTCGGAGACGCCGGGGATGCGGATGAGCTCGGGCTTCAACGTGAACTCGGCCAGGACGAGCAGCTCCGCCTGGCTGCGCGTGGGCGAAGAGAGCGCGTAGCCCAGGATCGGGAAGATCGCCGTGTTCATCCACTCGACATCCACCCTCGCGTCCGCGGGGAGGTCCGGGCGGATCCGAGCGACTTCCGCCTGGACGCGCTGCAGGGCCGGCTGCATGTCGGTCCCCCAGGCAAAGTTGGCTGAGATCTCCGTCGATCCGCGGGAGGTTGTCGAGAGGACTCGGAGGATTCCCGGCACGCGGAGAATCGCTTCCTCGAGCGGGCGCGTCACCGTCGGCATCATCCAGGCGGCCGGCTCCTCGCCGACGTCCGCGATCACTTTCACGACCGGAAACGTCACCGAAGGGAAGATCGACGACGGCAGGCGCAGGGCCGTGAAGACGCCTCCGGCAACGAGGATCGCGATCAGGAGGAAAACCGCGGCGGGACGCTCGCGAGAAAGGCGCAGGAGGCTCACGCGATCACGGCTGCGCTGCGACGAGCTTGCCTTCGGGCAGTCCGACCAGGCCCGAGACGATCACCGCCTGACCTGGCGAGAGCGCCGGCGAGACGATTTCCGTCCTTCCTCCTTCCATGACTCCCGTCTGCACGTTGACCCAATGCGCCCGGTTCTGCGTGACGAGCGCGATTCGAGCGACGCCGGTCACGTCATCGCGGAGAACTGCCGCGTCGGGCACGACGGTCGCGTCGGGTTGCTCTCCGACCAGGAACCGCGCCGTGCCGACGATCCCCAGAGGGAGCCGGCGGGCCGGCTCCGGCAGATCAACCCGGACGGGAGCCGTAGAATCGGCGGGATTCGCCGCGGGGAGTGCCGAGTGGACGATTCCAGAGATCGGACGTGGTTCTCCTGCGATCTGAATGAACGCCTTCTGCCCGGGCCGGATTCGGGGAAGATCAGACTGGGCGATGTCGGCCAGGAAGACAGTCGACCCGGCATCGTTGATCGTCAGGATCTCCTGATCTTCGGAGACGCGATCTCCCGCGCTCGCCGCGTGAGAAACGACCGTGCCGTCCCACGACGCCGTCAGCGGCTTGCGGACCAGGTTCTTTTCGGCCAGTGCGACGGCCCGTTCGGCGTCGCGCCGCTCGGCCTCCGTGGCCGCCTGCCGCAGCATCTCGCGGGCTCCCGAGAGGGCGGCCTCGCTGTCGCGCGCAACGATCGTCCCGATCCTCTGCCCGCGGCGTACACGGTCGCCGTCGAAGACGGAGAGTTCCGTCAGGGTTCCGGTAAACGGCGCCCGCACCTTCTGCTGCGCGAGCGCGGCCGTCTTGCCAGGTCCCGAAACGAAGAGAGACAACGACGCCTTCTCGGCGACGGCGACGCGGACGGGCGTGGGGAGCGAGGGCGTGCCCTCCGGGCGGGCCGCTTCCCCTGGTTCGACTCCCTTCCGGCATCCGAGGACGGCCAAGAGCAGGAGAGCGACGGCTGTGCGCCTCACGGCGATCCCCAGCGGTCGGCGAGCGCCCGAGCGATCCGGTAGCGCGCGACCGCGTCGGAGAAGCGCACGGCGGCATCCACGGCGGAGGAGTAGGCATCGAGGACCTCAAGCGACGTCGCGGCGCCGCCGCGGTACCGGCTTTCCGCTTCGAGGAAGGCGTCCCGCGCGGCGGGACCCGCGCGAGAGAGAAGGTCGACCTCCCGTCCGAGCGTTTCGATCGCGGAGCGGGCCTGCGCCCATTTCAACCGGGCGTCCCGGCGCGCGACCTCGACCTTCTGGCGGGCCTGCCTCAGGGCGAGGTCCGCCTGTGCCACGCGCGCGCGCATGGCGCCGAAGTCGAAGACCTGCCAGGAGAGCGAGAGCGTGAAGGAGTACCCCGCATCGCGCCGAATGCGGTCGAAGAACGTCGCATGGGGATCGCGTTGCTTCAGGTCGAGCGGAACCAGACGCGAGGTGTCCGATCCCCAGAAGCCGAAGTCCGCCGAGAGATCGAGGTGGGGCCTGCGTTCGGCGCGAGCGCCCGAGAGGTTCGCGTCTGCCGCGCTCGCCTCGGCGCGGGCGGCCGAGACCTCGGGCGCCTCCTCCCAGGCTCCCCCTGGCGCCGCCGCCTCGCGGCCCGGGACGGAAAGCGACCCGATCTCGAGGGAAGCCCGCGGCTCTCGTCCCATCAGGTCGTTCAACTCCAGACGCGCGTCGTTCGCTCGCTTCTCTGCTTCCAGGAGGTTCGCCTGCTCGGACGCGAAGCGCACGTCTGTTTTCATGAGGTCGGGTGCGACGGCCTGCCCCGAAGCCTGGCGGCTCTGGAGCGACGTCCGGTAGCTTTCCAGCCGCGCAATCCCCTCGCGCCGCGCAGCGACTTCTTCTCGCGCGGAGAGAAGTTCGTTGTATCGGCTGATCACTTCGAGCTCGAGGTCCTTCTCTTCGATTCGGTACCGCTTCTGCGCCGCGTCGAGTTCGGCGGTGGCCTTGGCGACCGCGGCGCGGCGAGCTCCGCCGTCGTAGAGAGGCTGGCGCCCAACGGCCTGCAGGCGGACTTCGCCCAGATTGGTCACGACCGGGTCATAGCCGGAAGGAGGCGCATAGACGAAGTTCCCCTCGACGGCGACTTTGAGCCACCGCTCGGCCCGCATCTCGGTCCGCTTTTCGCGGGCAATCGCGACGTCGAAGGCCGGCAGAGGCAGCCGCGCGTCGGCGGCTCGCGCCTCTGCCAGCGCCTCCTCGAGCGTCATCGGCCCTTGCGCGCCGGCAAGTGCCGAGAGCACCAGGAGAAGGGTGGCG
>WNFU01006633.1_pt1 | contig 13942 bp, 10 predicted proteins | sample 5400121 | NCBI WGS metagenome assembly WNFU01 (sample SAMN13153360, study PRJNA577476) | soil metagenome | isolation source: 100 cm soil or saprolite under grassland replicate 1 | place: USA:California | collected 2016-06-15
CCAAGCGGTACTCGCCTCATGGAATGACGTTCCTCGATCTGGCCCAGGAGGGGAACGTGGGGCTCATCCGGGCGGTGGAGAAGTTCGACTACACCAGGGGGTACAAGTTCTCCACCTACGACACGTGGTGGATCCGCCAGGCCTGAGGGGCACGGAAACTCCCGATCTGACCTCATGCAGCAAGGTCGTACTCGTGAATGAGCCCCACCCAGCAGATCGTGTCGTCGAACGCGCACGCCCTCAGCCGGCCACGGAGCCGCCTTGGGCCGAGGGTCCGGCGTGTTGAGCCCCAGGGCCCGATGTGGCCTTCGCGCGTTGTAATGAGCGGCGAAGGTTCGGAGGACCACTTCCAGGTGACGTCGACCGTACAACAGCATCCAGTCCAGGCACTCTGCCCGGACCGTGCGAACCCACCGCTCTGCGAAGGCGTTCGCTCGGGGAGCCCGGATCGGGGTCTTGAGGATCCTCACGCCCTCGCATCGGAAGACCTCGTCGAAGGCCGGAGAACTTGGCATCCCGGTCCCGGATAAGGAACCGGATCGTCTGGAGCCGCTCCCCCACCGCCAGGTTGCGAGCCTGCTGGGTCACCCACGCCGAGTCGGGGTTCTTCGTGACCCCGAGGATGTGCACCCGGCGAGACCCAACGTGGACGGCGAAGAGCACGAACATCGTTTGAAGCAGGACCGTTTCCACCGTGAAGAAGTCCAGCGCGAGGATCCCCTCGGCCTGCGACCGGAGGAACTCGCTCCAGGTCGGACCGGACCTGCGAGGGGCCGGACCGAGGCCGTTCCCCCGCAGCAACGTGCGGATCGTAGTCGCCGAGACCCGGATGCCGAGCTTGGCGAGCTCGCCCTTGATCCTCACGGAGCCCCACCTCGGGTTCTCCCTTCCCATCCGGAGGATCAGCTCTCGAACCTCACCTGTGACCGGCGGCCTTCCGCCGACGGGCCTTCGCCTGAAGGTCCACTTCCTCTGCACGAGGTCCCGGTGCCAGCGAAGGAGCGTCTGCGGACAGACGAGGAACGATGACCACCGATCTCGAGGAAGGGCCCTGCTGATCGCCGCCATGAACAAACCGTCATGGCGGCGAAGGCGCGGTCTGCCCACTTGGCGCTTGAGGACCATCAGCTGGTGGCGCAGGACCACTACCTCGACTTCGGTGTTCGTCTGGTCATTGGAAGAGCGAGCGATCAACCTGACCACACGGCGCAGCAACAGGTACACGAGAGCGAAGAGTACGATCCGAACCTCCCACGAGAGGAAGGCCCGATGGTACGGACGCCCTGGTCGCGGCAACGATCAGGGGTTTGTGTGCCCTTCAGGAAGCACTCCCCGAAAGTAAGCCTCCACCGGAGTCGAGCCCAGAAGGCACCACGTAACGAGCGGGCGCATACTGATCAGTCGAACAGGGACTGAGCCGCGACACAGAGAACCGGTCAGATTCGCGCTCGGAGTAATCTGTTCGTATTCGGGAATCGTGAGCACGCGAGGACCACTAATGTACCAAGACGACGCCCGCTGAGGCGCAGTGCTCACGATGGGAGGTAGCGGGCAACGGCGAACTTTGGATGTGGACCGAAAATTGCCGCTGCCCCTACCGCGACGATCTTGCCATCGGCCTGGATGGCAACGCCTTCTGCCTGATCCCACTTCGGAGTGAAGTTCGTCAATACGTCGCCGCGGTTCCCGAAGGTGCCGTCACGGGCACCATCGGCATCAAAGCGTTCAATCACGAAATCGCCGTGCGCCTTATCTCCGCCTCCGCAGTCAACGACACCGGCGGCCACGATCTTCCCGTCTGCCTGGAGGGCGACGGCGTTCGCCCGACCACAGATGCCGAAGGCCACGCCGCCGCTGGCGAATGTCGTGTCGAGGGTCCCGTCCGTGTTGTAACGGGCGATCATCACGTCGTCCGCGCAATCGCCCGCGGCGAAGCACTCGAACCATTCACCCGCGGTGATGATCTTTCCGTTGGATTGCAGCGTCGCATCGTAGACCGAGACGAAGGCGGGACAGCACGTCAACACAGGTATGACTTTCCCGTCGCCGCCGAACGTCGGGTCGAGTGTCCCGTCGATGTTGTAACGGGCCAGCTTGGGACCACCGCCTGCCGCAACAATCTTCCCGTCGGGCTGAACGGCCACGGCGTTGGCGGGGTCGTCGCCGTGAGTGAAATCGGTCGTCACCTTGCCGTCGCCGCCGAAGGTCGCATCCAACGCCCCGTCTGTGTTGAACCGGGCGACGGCGAAGTCGGCTCCGCCCGACCGACCGACGGCGACGATCTTGCCATCGGCCTGGATCGCCACCGCGTTGGCTTGGTCGCGGGCGTTCGTGAAGTCGGTCGTGACCTTCCCGTCCTCAGCGAAGGTCGAGTCCAAGGTCCCGTCCGTGTTGTAGCGGACCAGTGCGAACTTTCGATTGTCCTTCCCGGAACGCCCCGCCACGACGATCTTGCCGTCGGCTTGGATCGCCACACCGTTGGCCTGATCGTCCCCCCTGGAGACATCGGTGATGACCCTTCCGTCACCGCCGAAGGTGGGATCTAGCCGTCCGCGCCTGGTGTAACGGAGCACAGCGAATCTCGGTCTTTCGCCAAACGACTGACCCGCGGCCACGATCTTCCCATCGGTCTGGATGGCGACGGCGTTCGCGACGCCGCCGTCTCGGGCTGGCGTTGTCTTGACCGTTCCGTCGCCAGCGAATGTCGGATCGAGGTCACCCGGAGCCGCCTCCGCGAGCTTCGCGATGAGGACAGGAGTCGAAGCCAGAGCGAGTAGGGCAATCGCCCGATGAAGGCTACGGTACGCCGACAAGGTCCCCTCTCCCTTTCAGGTGGAGGCGATATGCCCACGAAGTCATCAGAGGCGGGTCAACGATCTACGCCACCATGACGAGCTTCTTCTGGGCGGGGAATCGACGTCAAGCCGGACGACCGTCCTGGCGCCCTTCTTGAGCGTGCAGCTGCGTTGTTTCCTGCCGCCGACCGGCGGCCCCTAGACCTTTGCCTTCCCTCGGACAAGCTCTGAAGGACCCGAGCCATCCGTAGCGCGCCGATTCGGTGTGTGGGTACGGCCTACCTTGAGGCCCCGGGGACGACCTAGCCACGTTCTTGATCTGCCCCTTGCATCTCTCCGCCTCGTGGAGCAGGTTTTCACGAGGCAGGTCGGACATGATCAGATACAGCGTCGGTCACGGTTACGTCCTTTTCGCGGTCCTCCTCGTCGCCTGCACGTCGAACCCGACCCCAAGCACGGAGTCACCGTCGCAGACGACAGCGTCCCCCCGTGACCTCGTCGTCACGAGCGCTCTCGACGGCGGACCCGGCAGCCTGCGCCAAGCGCTCCTTGACGCCGGACCAGGCGACGTCATCACCTTCGATCCGGCCGTCTTTCCGCCCGATGCTCCAACAGCGGTGTCCCTGAGCAGCGAACTGCCTCATGTCATTGGCAACCTGACGATCGACGGCAGCGATGCGGGGGTGATCCTGGACGGAGCGCAGCTTCCACGAGGCAAATTCATCTCTGGCCTTGTGATCGACTCGGACGGGAGCAGGATCTTCGGCCTCCAGGTGATCAACTTCCCCGGTCCAGGGATCGCCATCGCCGACGGTCGCAACAACGCGATTGGTGGTGAGCGTACGACCGGTGCCGGCCCGATCGGGCAGGGCAACTTGACGAGCCGAAACGGGACCGGCATCGCCATGTGGGGCTCGGCCTCGGGCAACGTCATCACGGGCAACCTGGTGGGGACCGATGCGAGCGGCAACCAGCCGCTGGGCAATCAGGCTCACGGCGTGTGGATCACGGAGGGGGCTGAGCGGAACGTCCTTGGCCCGGGAAACGTCATCGCCTACAACGGTCAGAGTGGCGTTAGCCTCGAGGACGGAGCCGAGGGCAACACCATCGGTCCCGGGAACGTGATCGCCTACAACGGCGAAACCGGGATCATGGTCGACGGCCCTCGGTCGCTCCGCAACACCATCACCCGAAACAGCATCCACGACAACGCCGCCACGGCGATCTACCTGTCCGCGGATGGCAACGCGGGAACGATAGCACCCGGCGTGCTGGACTTCGACCTGGCTGCTGGGACCGTGGCAGGGACGGCCTGCCCACGATGCACGGTAGAGGTCTTTTCCGACAAAGGCGATCAGGGCACGACCTACGAAGGCGTCACCCTGGCCGACGGATTTGGCGTATTCGCCCTCGACGCGGGCCGCCCGCTGGCCGGGCCGCATCTCACCGCGGTGGCCATCGATGCCGGCGGCAACACCAGCCCGCTCTCCCCGCCGACATCCGGCCCGGCGCAGAACACGATCCTTCAACACGGGAATGACCTGCCGAGAACGGCGATCACGATCAAGCCTCACGAGCAGCTCACAAGCAGCCGCATCGGGGACATGTGGGGCATGGATCGTCCGCAACCTCTGTGTCCGTCTCCCGAGGAGCACTGGTATGTGAGACACGTGCTGAACTACGGGTTCAGCTGGGTCCGGCTCTCCCTCGATCCCCGCGAGTGGTGGTACGGCAACGACGTCGGCGGCCCCCGCTACGACGGTCCCTTCTCGAGCTTCGAAATCAACCGGTGCCAGGACGAGATCATCACCGAGCTGGCCGAACGCGGCATCACGATCCTCCTCACCGTCGTCTACTGGGACCAGCGCCTGCATGCAGATAGGCCACCGAACTACGGGAACGAGCGCGAGGTCCGCCGGTACCTCGACTACGTCAGGCTGCTCGCGCGACACTTCGGCGATCGGGTTGGGTACTTCGAGGTCCTGAACGAGCCCGTCTTCTTCGTCGATCTGCCCGACTACTTGAGATTGATCCGTCGGGTGGTCCCGATCATCCGTCGAGAGGCCCCGGGGGCCCGCATCGTGGCCGGGGGCGGCGCCTATCTGCTCGACCCTCACAGCCGTGAGTACCTGTTCGGCCTCCTGAGGTCAGACGTGGTGTCGTTGCTCGATGCGATCGAGCTGCATCCGATGTACGGCACTTCGCCCGAGTACGACGACACCCGTCGGTACTATGACCACTACCCCGCGCTCATCGGGAAGATCAAGAAGGTGGCCGCGGCCCACGGCTTCTCGGGCGAGATCCTCGCCGAGGAGATGTTGTGGAGGACGCCGCGCAACGCCGGCGCGGGACAGCCCTGGGTCTACACCCCGACCACCGCCGCCAAGTACCTGCTGAGGGCCATCGTGATGAACCGAGGCTTGGGCGTCTGGGTCGGGATCGACACGCCCACCGACAACCTGGGGATCCGGGGCGGGTCGACGATCCCCTCGTTCTTCCAGACCGGGCCGAGGCTGACGACCATCATGGACGGTGCCGAACCTGCGGATCTCGCGTTCCATATCGACAGTGAGGCGGACGACATCGCGAGCTACGGCTTCACCCTTCCGAACGGTGACGCGCTGCTCGCGCTGTGGACGGACGGCGTGGCGGTCGACGACCTCGCCGGCGTGCCGGCGGACATCACGTTCCAGGGAGCGGCCGACGCCGTGGTGGGCGTGGACGCGCTCGCCGGCTTCCAGCAGGAGCTGATCGCGAGCCGGACCGACGGGAAGCTGGTCCTTGACGACGTCGTCGTGCCCGACTACCCGATCTTCCTGCGACTGAGCGGGTGGCGGAGCTAGTCGCGCCCGACCGCGGCGAGGGCGTTCGGGCCCGGTGTCCCGGGGGTGACCGGCGTCCAGGCGGCCTCGATCCTGCCCTCCTCGCAAACGAGGAACGACGAACGGATCAAAGGCGCTCGTCCGGTCGTCCTCTCGGGCGCGGGTCGGCGCGAGAATCCTCCGGTTCCATCGAAGACGTCGCTACCGGCGCCCGACGTCGGGGCGGGGGACATCATCGGTCGCAGGAACGGGGTGGACGACGCCGGTCCCGGTCGGTCCTCCATTCATTCGGGATCGACCCCCGCGAACGCGGGATGCGATGTTCCGAACCACGTGTTCTGCGTCCCTGCCCACCCCGCCGATCAGCACCGAGGACAGCGAATACTGAAAGACGAGTCCCACGAAGTACAGGCCGGGCTCCGATTCCGCGACGCCGCGGTCGTGCACGGGGTGACCGTCCTCGGCCAGGATCGGAAGTTCGATCCAGCGGAAGTCCGACACAAACCCCGTGCACCAGATCACGTTCGCCACTTCAAGAACTCGTCCGTCTTCGAGCTCGGGCAGGCCGTCCCGCACGCCCGCCGTTCTGGGCACGCACTCGACCCCTGCCGCGGCGAGGGCCTTCCGCCTGACGCGCGCGAGCGGGATGCCTCGGTCACGGAACTTCCGCTTCACCATTCGCCCGATCGGCGTCTTCACGGTTAGTACATGCGAGACGATGAACCACAAGACGGGCGTGAGCAGCCGGTCAGGCGCGGTTCCGGGACGAGTGGGTTCGTGGCCGGTGTCTCTGCCGGACAGCCACGTCTGGTGACCACGGGAGGCTTCGAGGGCGACCTCGGCCCCCGAGTTGCCGGCGCCCACGACCAAGACGCCGCCCTCCCGAAGCTGAGACGGGTTTCGGTATTCCGTGGAGTGCATTTGCACGATAGTCGGATCGAGCTCGGATGCGAACGCGGGGATCCTGGGGATCTGGTAGGCGCCGGTCGCCACCACCACCTGCTCGGCCTCGAATCGGCGGTCGCCGGCAGCCACGACGAACCGGTCCCCCTCCTGGGTGAGCCGGTCCACCCTGACACCGGTTCGAACCGGCAGATCGAACCGTGTTGCGTAGGCCTCGAGGTAGTCGGCCACCTCGTCCTTGGTGGGGAAGGAGTGGGCCGGTCCGGGGAAGGGCATCCCCGGCAGCCCGTTGTAGCGGGCCGGGGTGAACAGGCGGAGCGAATCCCACCGCTTCCGCCAAGCGTCGCCGATCCGCTCGTGGGCGTCTAGGATCACGAAGGGGAGATCACACTGAGCCAGGTGATATCCGATCGCAAGGCCTGCCTGGCCGCCGCCGATCACCACGGTCAGGAAAGGCCCTGGCTCACCTACACGGCTATCTGGCCACTTCCCTGTCTGCACGTTGGCACCGTCCTCACCATCCAACACCGGACGTACACCTCCGAAATCCGCTTCTACCAGCACCCTCCGCTTGCTCGGCTTGTAGGTGAGGGTCAGTCCGAGCTCTCGTACAGAGCGGCCTTCTTTGCCGGCTCAGCCGCCTCCAGGACGCGATCGGGACCCGTTAGGAGGTGCGTCTGCCCGGTGGTCTCAAGCGAACTTTGACTTTCATCCGCACGCTTCGTCCAGGTCATTGCACGAAGTCTGCGAGCGCCGCGGCAGCCTGCTCGGGCTGCCCGAGCCAGGGCGCGTGCCCGCCGGCCAGCACTTCCAGACGCGCGTGCGGGATCAGCTCGGTCACTGCCCGGGCGACCGAAACACTGCCCAGCGGCTCCTGCTCGCCCCATATGACCAGCGTGGGCACGGCCACCTGGCGCAGCTCGTCGGCCCTCACGCGTGACTGACGCCGGAACCCGCGCAGCGATACCAAGGCGAACGGCGACACGAGCACGCGTGCCTCAGCCCTGTCGACCGACGCAGCGAGCGAGTCCCGGCCGGCGGCCACCATGAAGTCGATCAGATCCGGGTGACGGGGGAGGGTCGCCCCCTCGCCCATGAAGCTCGCGAACCGCAACAGCGACTTCGGGCTGGCTGGCACCAACCGGGAGAGCAGCTCTCCCAGTCCGGGCGTAGCGATCAGCCGGTACGGCAGCGGACAGCGCGTCTTCGGCAGCGCGGGCGGACCGATCAGCACGAGCCGCGTGACCCGCTCTGGGTGAGCAAGCGCGTACCACAACGACCACACTCCGCCCGCGGAGTGGCCAACCAGCGCAGCGGTGTCCAACTCAAGGGCGTCGAGCAGGCCGTCCAGCCAAGCGACCGCGATCTCCCGGTAGCGATGTCGCGGCAGGTCGATCGGGTCGCTCAGCCCCTGGCCCGGTCTGTCTGGGGCTATCGCGCGGACGTGGTGGAGTTCGTTCAGCAGCGGCAGGAAGAACCCCGCTGGGCTCCCTGTGCCATGGACGAGCACTACAGGCCGCCCATCGCCGATCTCCAGGAGGTGGACCCGACCGCCGGCGCCCGCCTCGAGATAGCGGCTGCGAACCGAGGACCCGGCCAGCACGCGTTCGCACGCCTGCCGGACCTCCCCGGAATGGGCTGAGCGCACCTGCTGCCGCCTACTCATCGGTGCCGCCTCCGGAAGGCGAGCCCGCCAGCAGGCGCTCCCGGGCGTCCTGACTGGTGGGGCCGCTGATAGGGCGGTGCGTTCCCCGGGGCCATGCCTGTGTTCTTGTGACCAACATGACGCGCGGCCATGGGTCGCTCCTCAGCCCTTAGTACGAGGGCATAGTCGTCGCCGGAGTGCACGCTGCATCCTCCTGCGGGACGGTAGCTACGAGCCTAGACTGCCCGCATCGCACGCAAGTACCAAACTTCCGCTTACCCCGGCGTGGTCCGTTCGTACCAGGTGGCGATCAGACGAGGTTGTGCTGGAACGCGTAGGCCGTTGCCGCAGCGCGTGAAGACACACCGAGCTTGGTGAAGACGTTCTGGAGGTGCCGGCGGACCGTGTGCTCGCTGATGACCAGGGCGGCCGCTATCTCCCGATTTGTCTTCCCTGCAGCGGCGAGAGTGAGCACCTGGAGCTCGCGCGCGGTCAGCCCGCCCGCGGCTCCGGGGGCCGACTTCCCTGATAGCTCCTGCACCCGGGCAAGATCGGGCGCCGCGCCGAGCTCCTGGAAGACCGAGCGCGCCGCATCGAGCTCCATCTCCGCGGTGTCCTCATCCCCGAGGTGCCGGCAGGCCAGCCCCAGAAGGACCCGGACGCGAGCGGTTTCGTACGGCGCCTCGAGCTCCCGCCAGGACCTCCACGCGTAACGCAGCGCGTCGAGCGCGGCGCGGGCATTGCCCTCGACCAAGAGGACGGCCCCAGTGGCGTGCCAGGACATTCCATTCAGGAGCGGCGCGTCAAGGGCAGCTGCGATTTGCGACAGCTCGTCGGCGGCGGCCCGCGCCGCCCCGACGTCATTGGCTGCAAGCAAGATCTCCACGTACGCGGACAGCAGCCTCGACCTGGCCATGCGGTCATGGGCCTCGTCGACGACACGGCGCATCGCCGCCACCGCGGCATCGACCTGACCCTGGCCCAGCCTCAGCAGCGCCAGGCCTGGCTGCGGGCTCCGTCCCAACTGGTTGGCATGGCGGTACGACTCCTCCGCCTTTGCGAACTCGCCGCGCACCCGGTGGAGTTCGGCCAGCCGATACAGGGCCGCGCCGAGGGCTGGCTGGCCGGGCGGCTCGGAGAGTCGTTCGTGCGCCTGCCTGGCTTCTTCCATGGCGTCCTGCCACGCCCCATGCATCTGCAGGATCTCGGAGCGATAGACGAGGCACTGACCGCGGTAGGGGACGAGGTCGGGCTGAGACTCACACCAGTGGCTCAGCGCCGCCGTCCACTCCTGCGCCCGGCGCAGGTCGAAGGCCGCCTGGCACGCCTCAATCACGCCGCAGTAGACGATCCCGACCACGACCGGGGACACCTCGCCGGCCGTGACGGCGACCATGGCCTCATCGAGCAACGCCATACCCTCAGCGATCTCTCCCAACATGATCAGAGCATGGCCCTGGCCATCCTGAGCGAGAGTGACCAGGTCCCGGTCGCCGAAGCGGTCGCCGATCTTGGCGGCTTGACCGAAGGTGGCGTACGCAGTCGCGGCGTCGCCCTCGCCCGCGCTCTGGAGTGCCACCGGCAGGAGCAGATACCCATGCTCAACGCAGTCCTTGTGGCTGTCGTCGAGCAGCCGCCGGGCCCTGGCCAGCCACCCTCCACCGCGCGCCATCTCGCCTCTGTCCAGGAGCCCGAAGGCCAGCCAGAACGCGTACCGTACGGCTCGCGCTGCATCGCCCATGCGCAGGCACTCCTGATGCGCGCGCGCCAGGGTGTCGTCGCTGGCGTCGTCCCTGCCGATCAGGTAAGCCGCGACGGCTAGGCGTTCGAGATCCTCAAGCTGGAGCGGTGCCGCGTCGTCTGCGGCCGACAGGGCGGCGTATGCATCGCGCCACTTCTGCCGTTCGAAGGACTCCCGGCCTCGGGCGAGAGCGTCCTCGGTGGTAGTCACAGGCCCTCCCGCCACGGGGTTCGTAACCGGCGATCCTCCGCATCAAGGTGTCCCGGTGATTATGGACACTTCGGCAGGTAGCTGCGAAGCTCCGTCGGCCGGCCTGTCCACTAGCATCTTGGAGCTCCATCAGGAGCATCATCGGCTGTCTCGCCAATGTCAGGGTCCTCAGATCCCGTCACCACGGCCAGGACCGTTGCCAACCAAGGGCATCACCATCGGAGCTTGGCAAGCGGGACGCCAAAACATCTCAGGCATCAGGTGCCAGGCGTCACCCAGGAGACAATCTCGCTCTGCACCACGCGCCCGCCACACTCCCGCCATGCCGAGGGCTCGTTCGAGGATCCGGTTCCTAGCCCTGCGGCTAGTCCTTGTGTTGGAGCGTGTACCTGACGGTCTGGACCCTGATCAGCCCGTCTCGAAACACGAACGTGTCGATCCCGTCGTCCACGCGAGTGCGCTCCGAGTCTGCAGACCACTCGAGCAGCAGTATGTCCTCCTCGTAGATCTGGGTCGGGAGGTCCCACTTGGCCTGCGGGACGTCGGCCAGGAGCTTCGTGAAAGCCTGCCGGATCCCGTCCGGGCCCCGGAGAACTCCCTCCAGGGTGATGAAACGGCCACACGGCTGGCGACCAGCTCGCCTTGGACACCGGAGCCGCCTCCTTGCTCGCGTCCATAGAGAATGACGCGATGTTATCGTCCGACTTGATCAGCCGGTTGTAGAGACGCCGGTACTTCTGCTCGGACTACAAGTAGTAGACATCAGCCATCAGAAGGCCGCGACCGGCAATAGGCCGACAACAGCGATCCGCCGGCTCAGGCTCTTTGCGGCGAAGCCGTAGAAGGCCGCCGCCGAGGTCGGCTGGGGCGGAGTGAGTCGCCGACTACGGACCCCATGGCACCTTCGAGACAGATGATGTCGCACCCCGGGGAACTTGGGGCAAAAGTTGGGCAAAAGTCTTGGCGGCCCCGAGACTCGGAGCCGCCAGTATGCCCTCTGATCTGCAGTTTTCCTCGTCGCGGGGACGGGATTTGAACCCGTGACCTCTGGGTTATGAGCTCTGCCGATGCTGGTCCTCTTGGATAGTCTTCGCTGCTCACGGGTCATCTGAGGTTCTGCGAGGTCGTCTCAGATCGTCTCAGTCGGGCAAAAGTTGAGGCAAAAGTGCTACGCTTGGTGTACACATGGGATCGAGCCAGGTCGGCGTTCGAGAGCTTCGCCAGAACCTGTCGAAGTACCTGCGCAGGGTGGCGTCCGGGGAACGCCTGGAGGTGACGGAGCGGGGAATGCCCGTTGCAGTCCTCGCTCCCCTGTCCGAGTCCTCTTCCCCCCTTCAGCGACTCGTCAGCTCGGGACGGGCGCGACCGCCCCAGGGCGACCTCCTCGACCTTGCTTCGCCAAGGGGGCCCGTCACGACGAAGGGGAGCGACGCGCTCCGGGAGCTTCGTGAGGATCGGCGGTAGTCCATGGCCGAAGGTCTGCTGTACCTCGACTCCTCGGCGTTGGTGAAGCTCATCGTGCCCGAGTCCGAGTCGCGGGCGCTTCGCGAGGCTTTGCGGCCGTGGCCGGAGCGGGTCTCGAGCGTCGTGGCGGAGATCGAGGTGGAGCGGGTCGGACGACGCGTCGGCACCGGGGCGATCCGAAGGGCTCGGAGCGTCCTTGCCCGCCTCGCACTCGTCGAGCTGGACACGGAGGTCCGCGGAAGGGCCGCCGCGCTATGGCCTGCCGAGTTGAGCGTGATCGACGCCATCCATCTGGCCACTGCGATTACCCTCGGGGACGATCTCGGGGCTCTCTGCGCCAACGACGCCCGCCTCCAGGATGCTGCGTCTGCCGCGGGGGTGGGCGTAGTGACGCCGGTCTGAAGAGCCAGCCTTGCCGTGGCTCTCGGGGTATCGGTAGAGCAACGGACTCTTAATCCGCAGGTTCGGGGTTCAAGTCCCCGGGGGCCCACCAAGCGGTTGTGCGGTTGACGGAACGTCGGCTGATTCTTGACACGGCCCGCCGTCACAACTCTCCCCGGGTCTGAGACCCGGGGAGAGTTGTGAGTGGTTTGGTGACCACCATCCGCCCTTCCGGTATCAAGAGCCGCCGATTGGAACGGTCGCCGAGGCCATCCATACGTTGCACGACGTTGGGTCATCGAGCTTACACCGGCCCCTGGAGCAATCGGGAACACCACCACGGCCTTCCCTTCGACGAACGACGCGCCGATGTAGTCCCCCACCATGTATCCAGCCTCTGTCGGCAGGAACCAGGTGTGCTTGAACGGGCCGGCGAGCTGCCGGTCGTCCCACGTCGAGCCTCCGTCGTCCGACGAGACGAAGCCGACGTCGAGCTCGCACGTCTTGACGTCGCACCTCTGCTCGGGGTGGAAGTAGTACACGACCGCGATATGTGCGGAAGAACCGGACGTCTCAGGATCGACGGCGACGGCGTGGATGAAGTGATCCACTGAGCTCGTGACGGGATCGATCGGGATCCGCTTGAAGTACGTCCAGTCACGTCCATCCTCTGAGGTGCTCAGGACGATGTCGTTGTGCGTGCAGTACCGACCCTCGAACGACGGAACGTGCAATCTGGCCACACGCCGTAGATCGTTCCATCGGCATCCACGGCGAAAGAGTCTCCTCGCGTCCTGAGGCCGCCCGGCACGCCTGGCGTGTTCCCGGTGGGGATGTCGAACGGCCCATGGTAGCTAACTCCCCCGTCCGTGGACACGAGCGTGTGCCGCAAGTAGGTCTCGCAGTTGTCGTAGTACGGCAGAACGACGTCCCCGTCCGGCTGGACGACGAGGTGCGGAGTCACTACGCAAAGTCCTTGATGCTTCGGCGTGATTGTCGCCCTCGTCCAGCTCAGGCCGCCGTCGGTGGACCGGTACACGTGCGGATGGCCACCGTGGTAGACCTCGTACCAAGCCATATAGCAGTTGCCGTAGTAGGGGCTGACCAGGAAGTTGTCGCACGTGATCCGCGGATCGTTGAACATCTGCGTCGAACGAGCGCGTTCGACCATCACGGGATCACTGAACATCTGAGCCTTGTCGGTGGACAAACTGACGAAGGCAGCGCCTTTGCGGGTGAAGCCAGGCGGCTCATCGAGGTCAAGCGCGCCGAGCCCGCCCACGAGCCACGTGTCGTGCCTTGCGTCATAAGCGACCACAGCATCTACCACGCGCTTCCAACGACCAGGGGGGTCGCGTGGATCGTCGTTCCGGGCAGGAACCCGCCGGCCCACGTGGCGCCGGCATCCGTCGATATCGACCAACCAAGGTTCGATGCCCCCCAGCTCCAGTCTCGACCCGACTGGAAGGCGCTCACGATTGTCGAGCCGTACGCGGACGTATCGGGCTGAACCTGCGTTTGGTGGTACGTCCCGGGATTGGTGTAGGGATCCTCGCTTACGACGGTGAGCTCGGTCGCAGCTTCGGCCGACGGTCCGCGGGTCGTCTCTCGGACCTCCTGATCCGCGCTGGCTCGGATCGGTGGAACGCCGAGCACCAAGCTGGCGAACGCGATGAGACGGATGCACGTCTGCGCTTCATGGTCGGCTCCTTTCGACCGGGCTCGGCCCTTCGCCGATAGAACCGCCGTGACGATGAAGCGCCCCGCTGGAATCCCTGGGGACCAAGGCTGGAGGAACGCTGGAGTCGCTGAACGGGGTGTTCCCTCCTGGAAGAGGTCGGCTTCCCTCGCATGGAGTTCCGGGTGTTGGGGCTGCTCGAGTCCCCGGAGGCCCACCTTGTCGGCTGGGCACCCACGGAAGACCAGGTCGGGTGAGAGGGAACTGATCCACCGTGCAAGGCGCCGCTAGGCGGGAGATCTT
>WNFU01014814.1_pt1 | contig 13942 bp, 14 predicted proteins | sample 5400121 | NCBI WGS metagenome assembly WNFU01 (sample SAMN13153360, study PRJNA577476) | soil metagenome | isolation source: 100 cm soil or saprolite under grassland replicate 1 | place: USA:California | collected 2016-06-15
TGCCGGCACGGCGTGACCGACGCCGCCACCTCCACGATACCCAGCGGCGGCGTCGGTCCTGCCTGGCCTCGGGCCACCCACCCGACGATCCTGCGTCCGGTGGGTGTCGCTCGCCACGCGTCCCCGACCTGACGCCTGGCGAGGATCACGCAACGCCGCCCAACAGGGCGTAGTTGCTGAAGGGGCACTAGCATCGAACGCGTGACCGCGGTCCCCCTGCGCCGTAACCGCGACTTCCTGCTGCTCCAGGTCGGGCAGTTCCTCTCGGACACCGGCACACAGTCGACCGCGATCGCCTACCCGCTGCTCGTGCTGGCGGTGACGGGGTCGGCGGCGAAGGCGGGCGTGGTCGCGTTCGCGCGAACCCTGCCCTGGGTGCTGTTCACGCTTCCCGCCGGCGTGGCGGCCGACCGCTGGAACCGCAGGCGGCTGATGATCGCGGCCGACGGCGTCCGCGTGGTGGCGATCGGCGGCCTCGCCGCGGCGATCCTGCTGCACCGGACCGCCTTCTGGGCGATCCCGCTGGTCGCCTTCGTCGAGGGCAGCGGCGCGGCCCTGTTCTCCTCGGCGCACATCGGCGCCATGCGCGCCGTCGTGCCGGCGCGGCAACTGCCGGCGGCCGTGGGCGCCCAGACGGGCCGGCAGGCGGCGGTGCGGCTGGCCGGCCCCCCGCTCGGCGGCGCGCTGTTCGGGCTCGCCCACGCGCTGCCGTTCCTGGTCGACGCGGTCTCCTACGCGTTCTCGACCGTCTCGCTGCTGGCGATGCGCACGCCATTCCAGCAGGAGCGCGAGCCCGACCGCTCGTCGCTGCGCGCACGACTCGCCGAGGGCGTTCGCTTCCTGTGGGGCCATCGGTTCCTGCGCACCTGCGCGTTGCTGTTCGGGCTGGCGAACTTCATCGGCCCCGGCCTCCTCCTCGCGGTCGTCGTGCTCGGCAGGCGGCAGGGGCTGTCGGGCGGCGAGGTCGGCGTGCTCGTCGCGGCCTTCGGCGCCTGCCTGCTGCTCGGCTCGCTCGTCGCGCCGCTGGTCCGCCGGCACCTCCCGGTCCGCGCCGTGCTGCTGCTGGAGCTGTGGACCTGGCCCGGCTGCGCCCTGTTCCTGGTCTGGCCGAACGTCTATGCGCTGACCGCCGGCATCCTGCTGACGGCCCTGGCGATCCCGTCGACCGACTCGGTCGTCCACGGCTACCGGATCGCGATGACGCCCGACCGGCTGCTCGGCCGCGCCGAGTCGGTGCGGGGCACCATCTCGCTGCTGATCGCGCCGCTCGGCCCGCTCGCCGCCGGCGTCCTGCTGGATGCCACCTCGGCGCGCGCCACGATCGGCCTGTTCGCCGCCTTCGGCCTCGTGCTGGCCGTCTGGGGCACGCTGAGCCCGTCGATCCGCGCGGCGCCGAGCATCGACGAGCTCTAGTCGCCGCGCTCGGCGCGGGCGGCGTCGATCACCCGCCGCACGCTGGACTGGCGCCAGGGGGCGCGGGTGGGGCGGTCGCCGAACAGGCCCGGAGCGGCCTCGGCGAGCCGCTCCGGCGTCCAGCGGCCGGGGATCTCCTGGCTGGCCACCACGTGCCAGCCCTCGTAGAGCTCGACCAGGCCACCGGTGATGCCGAGCACCTGGCCGGAGACCTCGGCGGCGGCGTCCGACAGCAGCCAGACCACCACCGGGGCGACGTTGGCGGGATCGAGCGGGTCGAAGTCGCCCGGGAAGCTGAGGTCGCCGAAGGCGCCCTCGGTCATCCGCGTCCGCGCGCCCGGCGCGATCGCGTTGACCCGCACCCCGTATCTCGCCAGTTCCAGCGCGGTGATGACGGTGAACGCGGCCACGCCGGCCTTGGCGGCGCCGTAGTTGGACTGGCCAAGGTTGCCGAGGATGCCCGAGGTGGAGGTGGTGTTGACGATCGCCCCCGGACGGCCCGCGCGCTTCCACCAGGCGGCGGCGTGCCTGGTCATGCAGAACGTGCCTCGCAGGTTGACGCGGACGACCAGGTCGAACTCGTCCGGGCTCATGTTGAACACCATGCGGTCGCGGAGCACGCCGGCGTTGTTGACCACCCCGTCGAGGCGTCCGAAGGCTTCGACGGCGGCGTCGACCAGCCGGCCGGCGGCGTCGAAGTCGCCGACGTCCAGGTCGAGGGCGAGCGCCTGGCCGCCCGCCGCGGTGACGGCCGCGGCCGTCTCGTCGGCGCCCGCCAGGTCGTCGACCACCACCCGCGCGCCGGCGCGGGCGCACGCGAGCGCCTCCTCGCGGCCGATGCCCTGCCCGGCCCCGGTGACGACCACCACCTTGCCGTCGAGCACGCCCATCAGGCGGCTCGGCGACGCTGGTGGAAGCGGGCGAGCCTGGCCCGGTTCCCGCAGCTCGGCCCGCACCAGGTCTGCCGGGGCCGGGACGCGACGAAGAAGCGGCCGCAGCCGGGCGCCGCGCAGCGCCGCAGCAGATCCCTCCTGGGGCCACCGACCAGCGTGATCGCCGAGGTGGCGATGTCGGCCAGGAACGCATCGGGCGGCGAGGCGGCGTAGTGGTACACCAGCTCGTCGGCTTCGAGCTGGGCGACCGCCGGCGCGGCGGCGACGGCCCGGTTGACCGCGGCCACCGCCGCCCGCGGCAGGGTGCGCTGCCGCACCGCGGCGGCCAGCAGCGCGCGAACCTCGCCGCGCAGCGCCTGCAGCGCCGGCGCGCCGACCCCACCGGGAACGCCCCTGCGCTGCAGCCAGCGCGCCAGGCGGTCCCGGTCCGCCAGCAGGTCGGCGGTGCCGCCGTCGCGTTCGAGCCTGAGCGTGTTCGCCAGGTCGATCGCCAGCTCGCCGCTGAGCTCGTCCCAGGGTTCCATGCTGAAACGGTATGTCATCGGAAAACCGTTCGCCACCCGAATCGTGCTGCCGCGCAAGTGACCGGGTGCCCGATGCCTCAGATCTCGAGGCGGGAGTCCTCCAGGTCGAGGTCGCGCTCGATGCGGTGCATGACGTCGCTGGAGATCGCGCCCTGGTTGCGGAGCCGGACGATCGTCCGCCGCTGGGCCTCCAGCAGCTCGCGCACCAGCCGCTGGTAGGCCAGGGAGCGGTCCTCGTAGCCGTCGTCCTCGATCTTGCCGACCCGTGCCTTCAGGCGCCGGCGGCGGAAGGCGTAGGCGGCGCGAAGCCGCTCGATCGTGTCGTCGCGCGTCCAGTCCTCGCTCGCGAGCTCCTCCAGACGCGCCAGCGCCGCGTTCGTCGCCTCCAGGCGTGCCCGCGTCTCCTCCTGCTCCTCGGCGCCGTCGCCGCGGACGCCGAGGCGGCGGATCAACGCCGGGAGCGTCAGCCCCTGCACCACCAGGGTGGCGAAGATCACGCCGAAGGTCAGGAAGACGATCAGGTCGCGCTCAGGGAACGGCTGCCCCGCGGCGCCCTCCAGCGGCAGCGCCAGCGCCGCGGCCAGCGAGACCGCGCCGCGCATCCCGCTCCAGCCCGACACCAGCCGCTCTCTGGGGCCGACGCGCCGGGCGACCTGCGATGGTCGCCGGTCGATCGCCCGCACCAGGTACGGGACGGTGAACTGCCAGGCGATGCGGACGACGATCACCACGGCGCTGATGAGGGCCGCCTGGCCGAGCAGCGCGGCGGTCGAGCGGCCGCTCAGCTCGCTCAGGATCGGGCGGAGCTGCAGGCCGACGAGGATGAACAGGATGGCGTTGAGCAGGTAGTTGAGGACCTCCCAGAAGGAGAAGCCGAGCAGTCTCGTGGGGACCGACGCCAGCTCTGGGGCGCGCCAGCCGATGTAGAGGCCGGCGGTCACGGCGGCCAGGACCCCGGAGGCGTTCAGCCGCTCGGCCGGCAGGTAGGCGGCATAGCCGGTCACCAGCGACAGGACGATCTCGGCCGGCGGGTCGTCCACCCGGCGGCGGACCTCGGCGGCGAGCCAGCCGACCCCGAGCCCGACCGCCACGCCGCCGGCCGCGCCGACCACGAACCGCAGGCCGGCCTGCCACAGCACGAAGCTCCCCCCGACCGTGGCGGCCACCGCGATACGGTAGGCGACCAGCGCGGACGCGTCGTTGACGAGGCTCTCGCCCTCCAGCACCGTGACCAGGCGGCGTGGCACGCCCAGCCGGCGGCCGATGGCGGTGGCGGCCAGCGGATCGGTGGGCGCCACGATCGCCCCGAGCGTGAACGCCGCCCCCCATGGCAGCCCCTCGACGAGGGCGTGGGCGGTCACGGCGGCGGCCACCATCGTCGCCAGCACCAGCCCGACCGCCAGCAGCGAGATCGCGCGCAGGTCGGCCCGCAGGTCCCGCGGCGAGGAGAAGAACGCCGCCGAGTACAGCAGCGGCGGCAGGAACAGCACCAGCACCAGGTCGGGCGGCAGCTCCACGGCGGACAGCCCTGGGACGAACCCGAGCGCCAGGCCGCCCACCACCAGCAGGATCGGGTAGGGCACGCCGAGCGGACGAGCCAGGACGCTCAGCCCGGCTCCGGCTACCATCAGCCCCAACAGCAGCAGCTCGACCTCGTGCATGCAGGTCCCCCGACGTCCCGACCGGGCGAGCATCCCACACCGGGCTGGAGGAGCAAGATGCCAACCGTCGGCCCATGGCTGGTCGTCGGCCTCGACAACGGCGGCACCACCAACAACGCCACGGTGCTGGACCAGGGTGGCCGGTTCCTGGTGGAGCGGATGGTCGAGACCCCGAGCGCGGTCCGGGAAGGCCCGGACGTCGCCGTCGCGGCGCTGGTGGCGGCGTTCGAGCACGTCCTGGAGGTGACCGGCGCGGCGCGGTCGTCGGTGCGCGCGGTGGGCCTGGACAGCCCCGGGCCCGCGAGCGCGGACGGCGTCATCTCCTCCAAGGGCTCCACGAACTTCTCGCATCCGGGCTGGCGCGGGTTCGACTTCCGCGGCGCGCTCCAGGAACGCCTCGGCCTGCCGGTCGTCTACAACAACGACGCCAACGCCGCGGCGTTGTACGCCCACCACGTGCGTTTCGGCGCCGAGGCGGCGGCGCGCTCCTCCATCTCGGCGATCGTCGGCACCGGCTTGGGCGGCGGGGTCGTGGAGGCCGGGCGGGTGGTGCGGGGCGTCGCCGGGATGGCCGGAGAGCTGGGCCACGTCCCCATCCCGATGGAGGGCCTGCTCGGCGAGGCGCAGCCGCTGCCCGAGTGCAACTGCGGCTTCGTGGGCGACGCCGAGAGCGTCGCGTCGCTGACCGGCATCGAGAGGAACCTCCTCCCCTACTGGCTGACCCGGTTCGAGGGTCACGCGCTCGGCAAGCTGGAATCGGTCGCGGAGGCCGCGAAGCTGGTCCGCGACTACGGCGAGCGGGGCGACCCGCTGGCGCTGGAGATCTTCCAGCAGCAGGCGATGGCGCTGGGACGGCTGTTCACGATCGCCGCCAACTACAGCGACCCGAGCACCTACTTCCTCGGCGGCGGTGTGGTCGAGGCGACGCCGCGGTTCCGTGACTGGTTCCTGGCCAAGGTGCGGGAGCACACGCTGCTGCGCGAGGAGCAGGCGCGGGTGGCGAGCTTCGCCCTCGTCCCGGACCTGGACATGGCGGGGGCGCGGGGGGCCGCGATCGCCGCGGCCGAGTCGCTCAGGAGTCGCTGACGGGAGGCTGGGGGCGGCGGGACGACGCCGCGACCTGCCCTCAACGGCCGGCTTCCCCCGAAGCCGGCCTTTGAAGGGTCCCCCGGAGGCCGCGGCGTCGCGCCTCCCGTGCCTGTATTGGCGTCGCGACGCCGCGAAAGGATACGGGCGGCTTCCTTCCTCCAGAGCGGTGGTCACGCATCCCCATTCGAGGAGATTGCGTGGCCGCCGGGGGCGGCGCGCAAGCTTCAAAGCTTCAAGTATGGCCCAGCGCTGTATGCGGCGCCGGATGCGTGACCACCGCTCTGGGAACGAACGCACAATCGTACGTAGCGGGCAGTACGACAGGATCGTGGCTTGCTAGGTAGAACAACGGATTCAGTAGTTTTGCTGGAGAGGGGTAGTCTCCCCCAGGGACAACAGAAAGTCCCCAACCGGGACGACTACCGTAAAGGAGCGTCGAGCGATGAGCCGGACCAGCAGGCCGACGTATCTGCGGACGTCCGAGGTCGCCGGTCTACTTCACGTCTCGCCGAAGACCGTGTCCCGGTGGGCCCAGGAGGGCAAGCTTCCCTTCCTGCGGACGTTGGGGGGACACCGGCGCTACCCGGACACCGAGATCCGCGCCCTCGCGGAGGAGCTGCGGATGTGGCCGGTCGAGGAGCCTCGTCGGGCAGAATCCCAGTAAGCCTTGAGACGAGGGCCCGGCCGCGGCCGGGCCCTCGTGGTCACGCCGCTAGCCCGCCGGGGGCTCCTCGAGCGCCTTCTCGAGCATGATGCGGGTGCCGCTCAGGCCGGAGTCGACCACCACCCGGTCCATGAGCGCATGCATGATGTACAGGCCACGGCCGCGGTTCTGCGAGGGGTGGGCGCGGCGCGACATCGCCGTGCGGGAGCTGTCGAAGCCGGGGCCCCGGTCCTGCACCGAGAACGAGAACACCCCGTCCACCACCGACCAGCGCACCACCATCACCGAGTCCTGCTGCCCCCAGGACCCGTGGACGACCGCGTTGGTGACCGCCTCGCCGGTGGCGAGCAGGATCGCGTCGGCCACCTCCGCGGCGACCTCCCAGCGCTCCAGGTCACGGTGGAGTAGGGCGCGCAGGGTCGGCACAGAGTCGCTGCGGCACGGCAGCAGCAGGTGCGCCGTCGGGCGCTCCAGTCTTGCTGGCGTCGGTTCCTCCACGTGACAACTCCCCCCGGCTCGGCGCTGGGCTCACCCCACCAGAGCCCATTGCCGCCCTTTGAATACAACGAGCGGCCACACTCAGTCCAACCGGGCGGGCCCCCCGGCGATTTCCCGCTGGCCCTCCGGGCAGCGTCCGAGCAGGTCGCAGCGGCCGCACCAGGGCCCGGGGCGGGGCGTGAACTCGTGGTCGTCGCGCAGCCGCCGGGCGGTCGCCAGCACCTCGCCGAGCCGCTCGCGCAGCACGTCCGGTGGACGCTCGGTGACCACCTGCTCGCCGGCCACGACGTAGTCGAGCACCAGCCGGGTGACCGGCCGCCCGAGCCGGCGCTCGGCCAGCGCGGCGTAGATCGTGAGCGCCTCGTCGGCGTCGGCGGCCTCCTGGGTCGCCGCGCTGCGCCCGGTCTTGTAGTCGACCACCACCAGGCCACCGTCGTCGGCGGCGTCGAGGCGATCCAGCCGTCCCTTGACGACGATGTCGCCGTAGACGGCCTGGAGCCCAAGCTCGGTCGCGTGCGGCACGACGGTGGTGTCGGCCCGCTGGTACCAGGCGCGCAGCGCCTGCAGGCCGCGCTCCCGCTCACGCTGCTGCTCGTCCTTGCCGCGGTAGCCGTCGCGCACCCATAGGCGGCGGAACAGCTCGAGCAGGGTGCGAAGGCTGCGGCGGCCGACCGGCAGGCGGTAGAACTCCCGCAGGGCGGCGTGCACGCTGGTCCCGAAGGCCTGCTGCGGGCTGTTGCGGGAGAAGCGCCACAACCCGTCCACGTACAGGAACCGGTACAGGCGCGGGCAGTGCCGGTAGCGCTCCAGCGCCGACGGGCTCACGAAGGTCACCCTGCCGAGGTCCATGCCGGGCAGGGCCTGCTGCTCGGACCTCTTCATCCTTCGAGGCTACGCCCTGGCCGCCACAACGAACGAGGCTTGCGCAGTACCGCGACGTCCGACCTGATCGCCTCAGGGATCCCCTCGGTCTTGGTAATGCGCAAGCCTCGTTGGGTATGGTTGCGGCTGTCGCGCCGCAGGGAGGTGGGGCTCGTGGACCAGGTGGGGGAACGGGTCCAGGCCGTCGACGCACTGGGCGGGCGTCTGCTCGCCCACGGGCCGATGGTCGTCTGCCGCGGCCTGCTGGACGACCCGAGCACCTGGCGGTTCAGCGCCAACGCCGAGCGGGTGCTCGGCTGGCCGGTCGCCTCCGCGGATGGCCTCCAGGCCGAGCTCCACATGCGGCTGCGCCAGGCGGACGGCGACTACCGGTGGATCTGGACGCTGATGCGGACCGAGCAGGACGACGCCACCGGCCAGCGCTACATGGTCGGCTACGACCTGGACGTCACCGACCGGATGCTCGCCGAGGAGCGGGCCCGCCGCCAGAACCAGGAACTGGAGCGGCGCATCCGCGACCGCGCGACCGAGCTGGAGAACGCCAACGCGACGCTGCGGGCGGTGCTGGAGGGCATCGCCGACCCCGTCTACGTCAAGGACGCCGACGGCCGCTACGTGCTGGTGAACTCGGCCGCGGCGGGGTCGGTCGGCCTGCGGCCGGAGGAGTACGTCGGGCGCACCGACCACGAGCTGTTCCCCGCCGACGTGGCCGGGCATCTCCGGGCCGACGACCGGGAGGTCACGGCGTCCGGGGGACCGCGCCGGTTCCGCGAGACGCTCGACACCCCGGAGGGCCCGCGCGTCTACCAGGCCGTCAAGGCACCGTGGCGGGACGGGGCCGGCCAGATCCTCGGCGTTGTCGGGGTGAGCCGCGACGTCACCGAGCAGGAACGGGTCGAGGCCGAGCGGCGCCGGCTGCTGGAGCGCCTCCACGACGTGCAGGAGGACGAGCGCCGCCACATCGCGATCGACCTGCACGACGGCCCCGTCCAGGGGCTGGCGATGCTCGGCTACAAGCTGGCGAGGGCGCGGGTGCTGCTGGAGGCGGGCGCGACCGAACCGGCCCTGGCGCTGGTCGGCGAGTGCGAGGCCGACGTCGCCGGCGAGGTCGAGGCGCTGCGCCGGACCCTGCGCGACCTGCGGCCGCTGGTGCTCGACCAGCACGGCCTGGAGGTGGCCCTCCACGACCATGCCCACGGGGTGCGGGAGCGGGCGGGCCTGGCGTCCTGCCGGGTGACCGCCCGGCTCGGCGGGCGGCGGCTGGACCCGTCCACCGAGACCGCGCTGTTCCGGGTCGCGCAGCAGGCGCTCGCCAACGTGGCCGCCCACGCCGGCGCCACCAGCGCCGAGGTGCTGCTGGAGCGGTCGGCGGCGGGCGAGGTGCTGCTGCGGGTGGTCGACGACGGTTGCGGGTTCGACCCGTCCCACGTCCAGACGGCGGGCCAGGCTGGCGCTCCGCGAGCCGCGGCCGCCGGCTTCGGGCTCACCGCGATGCGGGAGCGGGCGGAGGCGATCGGCGGACGCCTGACGATCCGGACCGCGCCGGGAAAGGGCACCACCGTCGAGGTCCTGGTGCCTGGCGATCCCCAACGGCCGGGAGCGCGGCCGTGAGCCGGCTCCCTCCCCGGCCCCGCGTGCTGCTCGCCGACGACCACAGCGGCCTGCGGTGGGCGCTGCGTGGCCTGTTGGAGGAGACCGGCTTCGAGGTGGTGGGCGAGAGCGGCGACGGCGCCGACGCGGTGGCGCTCGCCAGGCTGCTGCAGCCCGACATCGTCGTCATCGACGTCCGCATGCCGGTGCTGAACGGCCTGGACGCGGCCAAGCTCATCAAGGACCAGCGGCCCGCGACCCAGGTGGTCGTCCTCAGCGCCTTCGAGAGCCCGGAGCTGGAGCGCCAGGCCAGGGAGGCCGGCGCGTTCGCGTACCTGGACAAGGGGACCATGGCGGATCGGGTCCGGCGGGTGCTGCTGGGCGCCGCCGTGCAGGCCGTGCTCGACGCCCACCCCCTGCCGCCCGCCGAGCCGGGCCCGCGGCCGGCGCCGGAACGCCGCGAGACCTCCTGAGCTCAGCGGCCTGAGCTCAGCGGCGCGCGCCTCGGAGCTGGGCGCGGGTCTGCGCCAGGTACTCCGACCGGTAGCGCTTGACCTCCTCCGGCGCCTCCAGCAGGCCGAGCTCGCCAGCGCCGGCCCAGCGGTCCAGCTCGTCCATGAGCGCCTCCACCTGGTCGCAGGCGTCGAGCGCGGCCGGGACCAGCTCGTCGGGGACGGAGAACCGGACCGTGAAGGTCGGCTCGCCGGCCATGAACGCCTGCTCGGCCACCTCGTCGGCCGGGCTGCGCGGGAACTGCCGGTTCAGCCGCTCGACCAGCTCGGTGAGCCGCCGCGGCGGCGCGTCCGGCTGCATGGCGGCGAGCTGCGCCTCGCGGCGGATCGCCTCGTAGTGGTCGCGGCTCCTGATGTGCACCGCCGGGTCGAACGGTCCCACCTCCAGCTCCATGCCACAGAGCATACGATCCCGGCGCGACCGGCACCCGTCGGCTCAGGCTTGCGCGCGGGCGAGCAGGCGCTCGACGGTCGTATCGGGCGTGCGCTCGACGCCGAGGCGGTAGCCGTAGAGGGCGCCGTGGCAGTCGGAGGCGCCGGTGACCTCCAGGCGGAGCTCGCCGGCGAGCGCCCGCAGGCGGGCCCGCTCGGCGGGCTCCTGGTCGGGATGGTCGACCTCCAGCCCGTCCAGCCCGGCGGCGGCCATGGCCCGGATCACCGGCTCTGGCACCGCGCCGGCGCCGGCGTGGAGGGACGGGTGGGCGAGCACGGCGACGCCGCCGGCACCCCGGATCAGCTCGACCGCCTCCACGGGGCCGACCGCGTCCTTGGCCACGTAGGCGCGGCCGCCGGTGCCGATCCATTCGGGGACGAACGCGGACTTGACGTCCGCGACCACCCCGGCCTCGACCATCGCGTGGGCGACGTGCGGCCGGCCGACCGAGCCGGACCCGGCCAGCTCGAGCACGCGGTCGAGGTCGACGTCGCTCGCAGCCGAGCAGGACCTCCAGGCCGCTGGCCCTGGCCGCCTTGCGGGCCCGCTCCACGCCCTCGGTGGTGTCGTGGTCGGTGAGGGCGATGCCGGCAAGGTCGCGGGTGGTGGCCAGCTCCACGACCTGCTCTGGCTGGAGGGTGCCGTCCGAGAAGGTCGAGTGGGTGTGCAGGTCGAAGCCGGGCATGACCCGACGATAGCGCAGCCACGGATGCATCGATCCGCTACCGATCAGGTAACGACCCTCCAGAATGACCGGTCGCGCTCCGATAGAGCTGCCAGACTGCCGACGTCGTTCAGTGACGAGGAGGTTGTTTCGTCGTGTCGCTGCTCATGCTCGCGGTCGTGGCCCTGTTCCCGGTCCTGCTGCTCGCCCTCCTGCTGGTCACCAATGGCCTGGAGGGGCGGGTGGTGGCCGCGCCCTCGCATACAAGCGCTTCGCCGCCGACCTCGCCGTGGTGGCGGAGGACCTCAGCCACCGCTCCTGCGGCGCGGTAGCATCGCGCTCCTGGGGCGGGCGAGGAGGCGATGCGGGGCGATGGGGCCGGAGGAGCTGACCGACCTGGCGCTGCGGGCGGCGGTGGCGGCCGGTGCCGGCTACGCCGACGCCCGCTGGGTGCGCCAGGAGACCGAGTCGCTCACCGTCACCGACGACCGCGTCGACGACCTGGAGGCCGAGGACTCCAGCGGGCTCGGGGTGCGGGTGCTGGTCGACGGCTGCTGGGGGTTCGCGGCCAGCGCCGTGCTCGACCCGGAGCGGGTGCGCGAGCTTGGCCGGCGGGCTGTCGAGATCGCGCGCGCGGTCGCGTCGCTGCCCGGCGAGCCCGTGCGGCTGGCGGCGCTCGAGCCGGCGGTCGCGAGCTGGTCGACGCCGCTGGGACGCGACCCGTTCGCGGTGCCGCTGGCCGAGCGGGCCGAGCTGCTGCTGGCCGCCTGCGAGGCGCAGCGGGCGGTCGCCGGCCTGACCCACGCCCGCGCCACCGTCGACCTGTGGCGCCGGCGCACGCTGTTCTGGTCGAGCGAGGGCGCCCGCCTGGACCAGACGGTGACCCAGACCGGCGCCGGCGTCGAGGCGGTCGCGGTCGGCGACGGCGACCTCCAGCAGCGGAGCTGGCCGAACTCGTTCCGTGGCCAGTTCCTGGCCGGTGGTTGGGAGGTGGTCGAGGCCGCCGACCTGGTCGGCAACGCCCCCAGGGTGGCCGGGGAGGCGGTGGACCTGCTGCGCGCCCCCGAGCTGCCCGAGCGGGTGACCACCGTGGTCCTCGACGGCCAGCAGCTCTCCCTGCAGGTGCACGAGTCGGTCGGCCATCCGCTGGAGCTGGACCGGATCTTCGGCACGGAGGCGGCCTACGCCGGCACGTCGTTCGTTCGCCCCGAGGACCGGGGACGGCTGCGCTACGGCTCGGCGGCCATGTCCGTCACCTCCGACGCGACCACGCCCGGCGGGCTGGGCACCTTCGGCTTCGACGACGAGGGCGTGCCGGCGCAGCGGGTGCCGCTGGTCGCCGGCGGGATGCTCGAGGGCTTCCTGACCAGCCGGGAGACCGCGACCGCGATCGGCGCCACCTCGGGCGGCGCCATGCGCGCCGACGGCTGGGGCAACCCGCCGCTGATCCGCATGACCAACGTCAACCTGGAGCCGGGCGAGGGCAGCTTGGAGGAGCTGGTCGCCGACACCGCCGACGGGCTGCTGCTGTCGGTCAACCGCTCCTGGTCGATCGACGACCGCCGGGTCAACTTCCAGTTCGGCGTCGAGGCGGCATGGGAGATCCGCGGCGGCCGCCTCGGCCGGCTCTACAAGAACGCCACCTACGACGGCCGCACCACCGAGTTCTGGGGATCGCTGGACGCCGTCTGCGGTCCCGAGGCGTGGGTGGTGTGGGGCATCCCCAACTGCGGCAAGGGCCAGCCGTACCAGAACGGCCGGGTCTCCCACGGCGCCGCCCCCGCGCGCTTCCGCGAGGTGCACGTGGGGGTCCGGAGGTCCGGAGGGTCCAGGGGGGCGCATGGTTAGGCTCGCCGAGCGGCTGCTTGAGGTGGCCGAGGCCGCGATCGCCGCCGAGGGCGCCGACGACGCCGAGGCCCTGGTGATCCGCGAGGCCGGCGGCCTCACCCGCTTCGCCTCCAGCCGCATCCACCAGTCGACCTGGCGCGAGGACGTGTCGGTGCGGCTGCGCCTGGTGGTCGACGGCAACCGGGTCGGGACCGCGACGGTCCACGACACGCAGCCCGCGGCGGTCGCGGCGGCCGCCCGGCGGGCGGCCGAGGTCGCCCGGACGATGCCGCCAGACCCCGGCTATCCCGGCATGCCCGGGCCGGCGGCCTACGCCGCCGGCGCGCGGTGGGACGAGGCGACCGCGGCCACCGACCCGGCCACCCGCGCCGGCCTGGTCGCCGGGGTGGTGCGCCGCCTCCCCGCCGGGGTGACCGCCGCCGGCGCCTGCGAGACCCGCGAGCTGGAGGTCGCGGTCGCCAACCTCCGCGGCGTGCGCGCCCTGGGCGCGAGCACGGCGGCCAGCTTCTCGATCCTCGCCGACGCCGGCTCGGGGACGGGATGGGCCGAGGGCGCCGAGCCCTGCCTCGCCGACCTCGACGTGGCGGCGCTCGGGGAGCGGGCTGCCCGCAAGGCGGTCGACGCCCGCGAGCCACGGGAGCTCTCCCCCGGCGCCTACCAGGTCGTGCTCGAGCCCGCGGCAGTGGCCACCCTCGTGCAGTTCCTCGGCTGGCTCGGGTTCGGGGCCAAGGCCTACGACGAGGGGCGCAGCTTCCTGGTCGGGCGGCTCGGCCAGCGGGTGTGCTCGCCGCTGGTCACGATCGTCGACGATGCCCTCGCCGCCGACACGATCGGCGTCGGCTTCGACTTCGAGGGCGTCCCCAAGCGGCGGGTGACCCTGATCGAGGAGGGGGTGGCGGCCAGCCTGGTGTACGACTACCGGGCCGCCCGCCAGCACGGGGTCGAGCCGACCGGGCACGGCCTGCCGGCCCCCTCGGCGGAGGGCGCCTACCCGATGCATCTCGCCATGCTGCCCGGCGACACGCCCCAGTGGGGGCTGGTCGCCGGCGTGGAGCGGGGCCTGCTGGTCACCCGCTTCCACTACACCAACCTGGTCAACCTGATGGAGACCACGATCACGGGCATGACCAGGGACGGCACCTTCTGGGTCGAGGACGGACGGGTGCGGGGCGCGGTGCGGAACCTGCGCTTCACCCAGTCGATCCTCGACGCCCTCTCGGTGGTCCGGGCGGTCGGCGCCGAGACGGAGCTCGCCAGCGAGGACGGCTACG
>WNFU01006634.1_pt1 | contig 13940 bp, 14 predicted proteins | sample 5400121 | NCBI WGS metagenome assembly WNFU01 (sample SAMN13153360, study PRJNA577476) | soil metagenome | isolation source: 100 cm soil or saprolite under grassland replicate 1 | place: USA:California | collected 2016-06-15
ATAAAATCATGATTTGAAAAAAGGTAAAAGAAGATAAACCACTTAAATATTTTCCCCTCGAAGAAATAATTAAAGAACCAGGTTTAATCAATATCGCGATAACTGCGAGGGGATATGGTAAAACTTATGCGTTTGTGAAATGAGTTATCAAAGAAATAGATAAAAACAAAAGGTTTGTTTGAATGCGAAGGGATTATGGTGAACTTAGAACCGCCGCGCTTGACTTTACAAGTCAACTAGCTGGTAGCTCAGATTACCTCGTTCAATTAGATGGTATCTATAAATCAAAAATATCACAAATAGAGTCACATAAGCTCGTTTCTGAAGTACTTAAAGAGAGAATGCGGTATCTTACTCGAAAAGGTTTACTAGAGCGTTTTAGTATTGATATTTTAAACGAAATTGGGGGTTATGTTTCTTCTGAAGACATAATTTTAAAAGAAGAAGTAAAAAAGGAGATTATTAATAACCTCGCAAATAAATATGTGTTTTTAACTCATAAAGATGTTAATCTCGTTGACTTATTTTTCAAAGAGCGCGGAAGGTTAAAAACAAATAAAGTAGTTCACTTTACTTCTTTATCTAGGTATATGGAATATCGAGGATTAATTGATACTCCAATTGAAGCAATCATTTTTGACGAGGCAATTGAGTCAGTTCAGAAAGGTAAATATAAAGCTGAAATATTAAAAAAGATATATGAAAATGAGTACCATGCATTTTCTGACTTAGTAAATACTTTCTCTCGAAAAAGTTCTCCCAATATCTATATATTAGCTAATCCCTGAACTTCGAAAGTTTGATTTTTTGATAAGTTTGAACTATTGAACCCGGTTCAAGAAGCTGACGGAAGAAGAATGTTTATTTTTGAGGAAAAAGATAAAAATATAAAAATGCTTATTTCTCCACTTTCAGAAGAAATTATTAAAACAAAAAAGTTACAAGAATTAACTGAAACGAAAGAATTGAAATATGTCACTGAAAAAGGTCTTTTCCCAGACCTTCAGAGAACAAAGAATATCATTCCCTACAAAGACCTTAAAAACTATATCTATGTACACTTAAATAGTTATATTTATAAGGGAGAAATTTTTCATACTTGAAGATGTAATAATCAAGAAATAAGTAAAGGTAGCTTTGTTTATGTATCCTCTTTTGAAGAAAGAGCATTAAAAATAAAAGGAAAAAGGTTCCTTTGTTTATCTCAAGAAGACTTTCTTAATTTTCCTCACTATCCAAGATTAATGGTTGATAAATCAAAAATAAGTCATCTATTTAATCAATATTTCAGTGAAAATAAATTAATATTTAGCTCAAGTAAAATTGAAAGTTTAATTTTTGATATAATGTTAGTTAGTAGTTTATCTTATGATTTGTTATAATAAAAAATGAAGTCGGAGTTAATCTGCTTCATGATTTTTAGAAAAGCCCATGAAGGTGATTTTATGAAGTTGGCTCTTCAGCTTCGACTTCAATAAAGCAAAAAAAATAAATGATGAACCAAGAAATAGTAAATGCTTTAATTACTGGTATAATAACTATTATTAGTGCTTTAGTTGGACTCTGTGTTGTCTACATCAACTCTTTAAAGAAAAGAATTGAAAAAGGCGAAAAAGAGGATAAAATAAATAAAATGAAGATTGATAATTTGTATACCCAAACTGAAAACTTAATTGATACTATTCAGAAAAAAGAAGATGAGATTTTACGAGTTAAGCAACTTTTAAAGAAAATAAAAAATGGAAGAGAAAAAAACAATCAGTAGTGAAGAAGAAGCTTTAATTGAATATAAGAAAAATATTCAAGATCTTAAGCAACAAAGAAGCGACTGAAAGGAAAAATACTGAAAACTGGAAAAAGATTACTTAAATCAAAATAAGAAACTTGAAGAACTTGAGAGTAAAAATTTAAGTCTTGAGAGAGAATTTCTTCGCTCAAAGCGAGCCGACTTAAATAGTTCACAAAACAGAGAAGAGAATAAAACCGAAAAGATTGATAGTATAATTGCTGAAAATATCCGAAAGGAAATTAAAAAATAACAAAATGGTTAATAGAAAAAAACAAAATATTGATGAAAATAATGTTTACAAAGCAACAAAATATTATGCTACTGGATTTAATGCTAAACATAAATTAGAATTAGAACAATTAGCTTTAAAATATGGTTTACCACCAGCACTGTATATTAGACATGTAATAATTAATTTATTAGAAGGGCATTTAGCATTTGTTGAAGCAGAATTACCAGATGATAAAGAGGAGGAAATATATAATAAATAATGGCAAAGAATATAGTATTTAAAGAACTAACAAATAAAGCTGTACAAGATAGTATATTAGATATATTAAAATACCGCAACCCGTTTCTAAGGCATTTTGAAAAAGAAGTAAATATCTGAAATACTCTTCCAGGAGTATGAGGAGATAAAGCTACTTTTCTTGGTAGTCAACCAAACGAGGGAGTAGATTATCGATATGATATTAAACAAGATGAATTTAAGCCCTCAGAAACATTAAGTCAAGATATTGACTTAAAAATAAAGAAGATTTATTACGATGTTACCAGTGAAGATATTGGTAAGTTGGCAATGGATAACCCAAAAAAGCTTGCTGAGTTGATTGCTCTTAAGGTTAAATACATCAGCCGGAAAGCTGATTTTGATCTTTCCCGAGCTGTAGTTGACGAAATATGTAAATTAGACCACTATAGTAAGAATAGTTTAATTAAACACCCAAAAGCTATATATGATAGCTTAGAAGGCCTATTTGCAGAAATTCTTGAAGCGGGAACAAATCTTACTTACCCGACAACAAAGTTTAATAAACAAGGGAAATTAGCGGCAGCTTTATCACCAAAAGATTTAGTATTAATTGTTAGCCCAGATCTATATAATAAAATTGTTGAGAAAATTTACACAAAAACATATAACCTAAGTCTAGTTGATCTAAAACAAATGTTTAAAGACGTTATTGTTCAACCACTTGAAGCACCTTTTAAAATGTTACTATTAGATAGTGATAATATAGCTATCAGATATGCGATAAAAAAGACTGGTTCAGAGTATGTAGAAAGAAACATGTGTACTTATATTTATTCACACCATTGAGCTTTTGTTGGTCAGATTGGTTTTAGTAATGCAGTTGCTTGAGTAGTTGAAGAACACGGAAAGGAAATTAAAAAAGCATAAAATGGCACTTGAGGATGTTGATTGATATGCAAAGCAGTGAATTAAAGAAAGACAACGTTTTAAGTATAATACCGATTCAACAGCTTTACGTTCAGAAATAAGGCGTCTTTTAAGAGAGATTGAAGATTTTGAACGAGGGGAAAATATAAGAAAATATCTTGAACAACTCAAAGAATTAACTTCTTTATTGAAAGATAAGGAAAAAATTATCAAAGAGCAAGTTCAAGAAATAAGAGAAAATATTAACCGAATTGATGAGTTAAATAAAGCTCTAGCTGATTGTCGTGCTCGTAAACCCTGAAGCCGTACCACTTAAAAACTACTCCTAGAGCACTCATACGTACTCAAGAATGCATAGTTCCGTTAGCGTGGGGTAAAACACACAAACCTCAAAGGAAAAATTAGGTAAATAAAATGATTCAATTTTATAAAGAAGATAAGTTATTAAGTCTGGTAAAAAAGAACGAAAAAGAAGAGTTTATTCTTTCTTTAAAGAATTGAGCTCATCTTTATTTTAAGGGTTTATTTACAATCATTACTGAAGAGAAAAATCAACAACTCCTCATCGATTTATGGCCAAAAATCTCAACTATTTTAACTTATGAAGGTGAAGCAGTTGTTTTAAAATTAGGTGGTAAGTTTCTTGTTTGCCAGGTAAAAGAAGTTAAATTTAATTTATTAGATGAAATTGAATACCTCGAAGTTTATCTTCCCGATACTAAGAAAACTCCAAAAGTAATTGATTCAAAGAAAGAACAATATGTATTTTTTCAAAATAATGAATCAAGAATTCCTGATTTAACTAATGTTCAGTATTTGCTAGAAAGATTATCAAATATCTGACTTTCAATTGGTTATGATAATGAAATGTCAAAAAAGAGAATTCTTTTAAGTTCTTATGAAAAAATGACTCCGGGATTAGAAAATTATATTAAGAAGAAATGAGCTGAAGGTGTGCTCTTCTTAACTACTCCGACTGAGAGTAAACTTCCAATCTTTAATTTTACTCCTTATGAAGTTGAAAGCCTTCAATCTGATCTTTGAGATGACTTTCGGAAAACATTTAATTTCTTTCGCCAAATAGTTGGAATTAGGCATAATTATGACTTCAAAAAAGCTTCCATGAGGGTGTCAGAATTAGACTTTATTGAAGCGCCATTTCTTGCTTTAGAAAATGAAAAATTATTAGTTCGGAGAAAATCAATTAATGATTTTGAAAGAGTATTTGGAGGAAAATATACCATTATAAGAAGTGTTGATGAAGATGAGAACAGATAAAGAATTAACGATTATTCAGAAAAAGTTAGAGAAAGAGTTGTCGTTGTCGTTTTCTCTATTATCTAAAGACTTCTTTACAGAAAATATCCCTGTTGAAACAAAGATATTTGAGGTAAAAAATGTTTTATCAAAAACAAAGATTACCCTCCCAAAAAAATATCTTGAAAAGAGTAATATCTATCGTTTTGTTACTACGAGTTCAACCGAACTTAAAGAAAGAAAAAAAAGCCAAGATTATTTAAGAAAAATAGCCCCAAGCCTCGTTGAACTTGGGGAAGAGTTTTTAACTCGTGGTTTTTCCTTTTATAGTAAAAATACCTGAATAAGTAAACTTGAATTTGTTAATTTAATATACTCATATTATCGGGGGTCCTTAATTGCTTATCCAGAAGATGACTTTTTTGATCTTTTTGTCTCAAAGTTAAATAGTGACTATAAATCAAAGATATTCTTTACCGGAAGAATTACAAATCTTCTTGGGATTCTTGAAGAAACCAAATTCAAGGATTTATATAAAATAGATGTCGAGAGCGAGCAAGAAAGTTTATCTTCACCTGAATATTCAGGTTCAGAAACACCAATAAAAGAAAGGGTATTACATCATTCAAAAAGTCAAGATAAAACTTCTTTTGCAAGGATTTTACAGTTATTACCAGAACTAAAAATTGATTTAGATGCTATAATAAAGAGTTATGGGTTTTTATTTACTAATTTTAATTTACAGCCTTATCAAACATATGAAGAAATAGAAGAAAAGGAGGAAAAAGAAGAAAAATAAAATGTCAAGAGTTTTAGATAGAATACGCGGTTATAAAGAAGAAGATCCTTGATATGAAAAAAGAGCAAAGGGATTTACAGTAATGCCTCCAAAAACAATTCCGTGGTATATCGGGGTGGCTGACTATGCGAGACATATACGTGGAACTGATAGAGATTTATATTACTTTATTGACTTTGAGCAAGCTTTTCTTGATGGCCATCCGTATACTTATAGAGAACAGAAATTTACTGGTCTTCCAGAATCATATCAAATATGACTTGATAAAAATGCCTGACCCCAACCATTATTAGATCAACTAGTACGAATGGATGATTGGTTTGTATTACGGGTAATTGCTGCAGGAATGGGCCTTGATTTTGATAAATATCGCGATATAATATATACTAAGAAAAGTGTTCTTTTAATGGATTAAAAAAATGAAAATAAAATATTTACCTTTTAATCGTTATTGAGATAAGGAGTATAATCTTATTCCCTCAATAAAGCAATTTCCTCTTGTTTTAGAAATGATGCTTCAGGAAAGTCAAGATTATGAGGTTAATATTACTAGTAGCGATAATAATTATATTACCTTTGAACTTAATACTCAAAGAAGTAGTTCTCCAACTGTAAAACCGCAAGCTATAGATCCAGATTGAGCATATCAACCATGTGGAGAAGGATATTGAAAAATTGATGAAGTCACTCATTTTTCATCTTTTAGTAATACTGGAAAGGAGCTTTATTATAAGGGAATAGTCTTTATTGACCGACGAAAAGTTGGGTGACCAAAATGAGACGAATCTTCAGTTCATTTTGAATCATCTCACAACCGTCGTGAATGTTGTGTGTTTGCACGAGTACCTTCCCCAGATCCTGATTCTTCTGATTATGAAACTTTACATAATCATCGTTTATATTCCTCTAATTCGGATATATTTTATGCTGATGAACCAAATATTTTTAATCTATTTCCCTATCATAAATACGAAGATTTTCGTAAACATATTGATCGAGGGATGAAATACTACCCACAAGTTTTTTACCATCGTACTTACGGAAAAGGTAATTTAAAAGAAGAGTATCGATTTCATGTAAAACATTGACATGTTTTATATGGATCATTAAAAAAATGAGCCTGAGGAAGAAAAGAATTTTCGGTAAAAACATTATCTCTTCCTGAATTTGATTACCAACAATTTCCTTTACTAAATCCAGACTGAATTCCGATTAAGAAAAGTAAGTTAATTACTCGAGAAATTAGTATTTATGAGATCTTATCTTTTACTTACGAAAATGATGTTTATACCCCCGATCATGACTTCCAGGTTGATTTATTAAAGATTAATAATGAAGACTATTATATTGTCAATCATCCTCCCGTTAATGCAAATTTAGAGCATGTACGGCAACAATTTGAGAACAGTCTTCAGTTGAAAAAGTTAGATTCAACTAATGAATATTACCATTATAGACTAGATAATAAACCCTCAATTTATTATTATCAAATAACTGATATTGGTCATGAAGATTTATCAAATTGATGAGCAATTAAAAATATTGATAATATTGGAGTTAAAGAAAGGAAAATTAAGAGAATAGAAATTCTTCTTTCCTTAACTTGAGTTATAAAATTAGATGATTTTGAAGATGGATTAAAAACTGAAAGATATATCTTTAAAGCAGCAAATCAGTACCCATTTAAAGAGATTATTTCAATATCAGAATGAGAAAAGATCCGTGAAGAATTGAAACTTCAGTTTCTAAGAATAAAAGATCCGAGGTCAATTTGAAAAGAGTTATATGGCTGGAAATTTAGTTGTTATTACTTAGATGGTATTTACTATATTCGAGAAGTGCTTTTAAGAGGTCAAATAAAGTATACAATTCCGATCGGTGGTAAACCGCCTCTACCAAAAGAACCCCCAAAAGGTTCAATTCCTCTACCAACTGAACCAGATTATTCAGACATTTTAGATAACCCAAATCTTTTAATTAACTTTTATTGATATATCTATAATAGTTGGTATAAAACCGATAGCTGAAGAAAAATAAGTAATACCCAATTCGAAATTACTATTACTTTAGATAAGTTCTCAAATTTCTATTTTACCTTTATGAATAGTGCGGTTTCGGGGCAGCTAGAGTATAAACCTTATTTACTACCCGGAGATAGTAAAAAAAGCAATCTAGCACTACAAAACTTTAGTAATATCTGTCAGTGTCCCCAGACTTATCAAAACGATCTAAATTCGATCTTTTTACTCCCAGCTGAAGTAAATCAAATATTCAAGTTAAAACTCTATCGTTTAGAGTTTATTAAACCAATTGTTGATTGATCACCTTCTGTGAACCTCAGCGAGTATATCCGCTTTGTAAATGTTCTCAGATTACCTGATAAAAAAGGGGAAGAAGTACCCGCTCAGAGTTTTTATGTTTGGCTCCCGGAGTATATTAAGCAACCAGAGAAGAATATGTGAAATAAGTGAGAAAACATCTCCTATAAACAGTTTAACTACTATGGTGGAAATAAAAGCTTAAATCTTGAAGAATTAATCAATACTCTCAAAACTTACAATAATCATGCCTTAGACCATATCTTGATTAATATTCTCTGAAACAACCAAGTAATCAATACAATTAATCTCAGAAAGCTAGATATCCATAAAACCTTCCGGTTGGAAATGTGAACAACTGTTGGAAGCACTCTTTTTGTAATTAATTTTGGTGAAAAACTTGTTCGGATTAAAGAAAATTATCATTACTATGTTGATAAAGATAAGTGAGCTAAATTCGCTGACAATGCAATTAAACAGGGTATTATGGGTGGTGCTACTGGATTAGCTATTGGGATGCATGGCGGTGGCCCAGCAGCTATTGCTGGAGCTCTAATTGGTGTTGCTGGTGGTATTGGGGCTTCAATTGCCGATACCTATGCCCAACCGATGTATCAAGAGTTTAACTTCACTAGTGGTGATATTTTATTAAATGAAGTGCCATTTCCAAGATTAGCATTACAGTTAGTTATGTCTTCACATTTGCTAGAATGAATTGAGTATAATAGTATTCAGAAAGGTATCCCAGTTTATGAATATTTTCAAAGTAGTAATTTTGGAAAAGAGTTAGCATTAGTAAATCATCGTTGTAGTTTTTATAAAATTGATATTGATTATTCTGCTGGAGATGTTGATGAATTTTTTAAAAATATCTTTTTAAAAGGAGTTTTTATGTATAATAGTTTAGAAAAGATTTATTCATTAGCAGATAGTGAAAATAAAACAAAAAATATATTAAACAAATTAAGAAAAAGGTGATAACTAAATAGAAATGATCAAAATATTCGAGCATGAAGGAACATATCAAGATACAGCCGGTATAATTGCTTTATTAGTCTTTTTTGGAGTTATTGGTTTAGTATTCTTTATTTGGTGAATTATTCGAATAATTCAGTTGATTAATGGAGGTAATACTGTTGGTGGTATAATCACTTTAGTTCTTGGATTATTTATTACTCCAATAATTGCTACTCCGATAAGTTATGCTTTCACAGCTACCTCAAAGAAAAGTACTACTTTAGAAGCTTTAGAAGAAGAATTAAGAATTAAAGAATTAAGAGAAAGATTATTAGGTGGTGATAAAAAACCCTCGAATATCAACACCGAAATTGAAGAATTAGAAGCAAAATTGAAAAAGATTGAATTAGAAAAAAAGATAAAAGCCGCAGAGGGTAAATAATAGAAAAAAAATGGATTTAAGTAATATTGTATGTAAAAATGGTACAGAAATGTGTAATAAAACAGTACTTCCAAAAAACATTTCTACAATTACTTTACAATACGCTCCTGGCCTTGATTACTTCTTTTTAAATAATAAAATAGTTCAAATAGGTAGATCTAATTATGAGTATGAAGAACTTAATTGGGGAAAAGGTAATGTTTTAAAACCCCACTATCATGGTGAAGACTTTGTTATGCCGCCGGGAAGTTTTAAAATAATAAGTACTAAAAATTGAAAAGAACCTGAATTAGAAGTTGATGAAATGGATTATCCCGAAGAGCCAGAGCAAATATTGAAAAAAGTATATTTTTCAATGAGATTATCTTGCCTAAAGAGGAAAAAACATTTTCACTTAAATAATGTAAAATGTGATGGGTATAGATATTATCATTCACCTAGTTATTATTTTTTTGATGAAGAAATAGAAAATGAAGTTATAATGATTGAAACAGAAAGTTTAAATAATTCAAAAGAAGAATACTTATGAGAAAATTCAAAGCTCTAAATTCAATTTATTTTCCAAAAGTTGAACTCAATCGAGAAATTAAGCGAATAAGCTCTCTCGATCGTGACAACTATATAAAACTACTTCATAGTAACATAACTGAGGTAAATTACCAAGAAGAAGATTTTGAAAGAGAACAGAGTTTAATAAATAATTATTGCTCGAAAAAGAGGATAAAAGAATTACTGGAAAAATATAAAATTACTCGCTCTGAGGCTCAGAAAATACAAGATATTGATGCAGATATAGAAACTGAAGATATTAAACTAAAACCTAAAAATAATAAACTAAAATCTGAAGATATAAACAAAAAACTACCAGATTTTTTCATAGCTTTAGGAATAACCCATATTGCAATTAGATGGCATGTAGAAGGGTTATTTTGGGGTAAGGGTTTACTTTTTTATAATAATAAAGATTTTCTTGAATTTATCATCTTTCTCGACCAAATTTCTTCAAGAAAAAAATATTTAAAATTTCACTATGGAAGTAGATTTGATTTTGTTCTAAATAAAACCCACTGAGCTAATACAAAATTGCTGAAAGATATGGGTATTTTCGGGATGAATTATAATACTATCTGTTTTCGCGATTCTTATAATACCCATAAAAATCCTCTCGAGACCTATTCTCCAGTTAATATGGCAAAAAAGATAAATCAAGAAAAGAAAAAATTTTTAAATAGTGAAGAATTTAAAAATGGTGAGTTAGATAAATTAATCTCAAAAAAAGACTTTTCTATTTATCCCCTAAATGATATTTTTACAGCTACTTGAATAAGAATGAAAGAAGGACCAGGAAGATTTCATATTGGATCTAATCCAATGCTGGCGGTCGCGATGGTGCGAGAAAAATATTTTCCTGAAAACCAAAAGAAATTTAATGAAGTATTAGAAGAATGATTTCAAGAAGAAGAAAAAAGTCATCGTTTTTGTAATAATCAAATTAAAGATTGCTATGTCTTATATATAAAAAATATATATTTAGAGAAGAAAAAAAAGATGCATGCCGGATATTGGTGGCGAAAGATATATGGAACTATTACTAAAAAGATAAAAACAGATCCTTATTATAATACCTTAAAACATAAGTTATTTGCAGTTATACCTTTTTATGAAAAATACAAAGATCTAAATTCTCTTGATTACAGTAATAGTGAAAAAACTCAGGCTTTTCGGGAATATCTTGATGAAGTTCAGCCTTTTATTCAAAAAACTCTTCGAGGAGGTATTTGTCTTCAATCACCCCGTCCTTTTATTAAAGTACCAAAAGGATATACAATTAAAAAATTTGACTTATCTGGAGCCTATACTCTTCCTTTTATTGATACAGTACTTGATGAAAGAAAATGATATCTTCCTGGTGGTATCCCAAGAAGACTTAAGTTATGAAACAGAAAACAAACAGAGCTAGTTCCTAAAAATATAATAACTCCTGACATAAAAAGAACTCTTTGGCATCCAGAATTGAAAGAATTAAAAGAGGCTAGATATATTGCCTATTACAAGGTAAAAATTGATTGGTTAAAAATAAAAGAAAAATATTCTGATGAAACTAAATACCCCCCTATTTTTCAGTTACCTTCTGCCGATAATAAGTATCGAGAGCATTTACTTGAGGGTAAGAATATTACTGTTAATACTACCGGCGAGGAATTAAAATTTTTGATGAAAAAATATGATATGGAGGGCGAAATTCTTGAATGTAAATATGCCTACGCTGACCATGATATAATTTTAGAAAAGATTTTTCTTGATTTTCGTAAAGAAAAAAAAATAGCAAAAGCAAAATATTTAAGTGCTAAAAAGTTACGAAAGGTTAATGAAAAATTAGAGAAAAAATTCTTGGATGAGATGATAAATTATCTCGAATTTAAAGCAATTATTCATTCAAGTATTTTTGGGAAATTCGCGCAACGAGTAAGCAGAAAGGTAACCAATTATCCACCTTTAACTACCGCACAAGCAAATATGCTATCAAATAAGGGGTACAAGACGTATGTTTGTCAGCGTTGTAATCACTGTATTTTTCATCGTGAGTCAAATAAAAAATTTGTTTTTATTGAAAGTAAAGATAGGTTAGCAAAAAATATAACCTCCCTAAAAAAACAATATCCAGACTACAACTGAACTTTTGGAAGAGAAATTGAACCAAAACAACAAATGAGGGTTACTGAAAAAATGAGAAAATCCTCAATGTGAAAACATATAAAATTATTCACATATTCTGATAGAACAAAACATTTGGTAGTAAACTTAAAAAGTTTATTTAATCCTGATATTAATAATATTGTAAATATCCTTAAGGTAAAAAGAACTTTGTTTGATATTATTATTCCTAGTAAATGAAGAATGGACACTTACTGACGACATTTATTTAGTGAAAAATGAAATTTCTGGAAAAATTATATTAAAGTTAATAAAAAAAACTGAAATTATTTTTTTTCTTGAAGTAAAAATCAAGTAAGTGAATCATTTAAAAATAATTTATATTCTCTTTACGAAAAGTACTTAAATCCTATTACCGGGGGAATAGTATATGTCGGAGAAAAAGAAAATGATAATTTAGTTCGTGTAAAAGGGTTTAACTATGCCCCTTTACCTTCTTCTTTAACTTCTTATATTAGGACCTATTTAATGGAAAAAATTTACCAATTAATTGATTTAGGTTGCATTTTTTTAAAATGTGATACCGACTCAATTATTATACTTGTTCCGAAGGGGCTAAAGCTACCAGCAGAATTTTCTAATCTTGAGATCTGAACCGATGAAAGTGAAGATATTAGTATTGATGTGAAAACTATTTTTACCCCTCGTGATAAAGTCTTTATTACTGACTTAAAGAAAATTCACTGTTGTAAGGGGATTCAAAAAAAGAATCATACAGAGATAATCAACAAAATATCAAACGAGGCCCTCTTAAAACAAGTAATTGGAGGCAAAGTTAAAAATATTGTCCAGGAAGAGATTTGGACTCGGAAGCCAGAATGGCAAACTATTGTTAAAGAAATTAGAGAAAAGAAATTTGACTTTCCTCGTTTTGGGGGCCCCCCTTCTAATCCAGAAAAATATTATTGATTTACTGATGATTATAATGATTTAACTAAAATTATTAGATTACCTCGTAATTCAGTTGAAAAGTATCGAAAGAAATATAAATATATTCTTGGGGAAAATGATTGAGAACAAAATTTCTAAAAGTAACAGTAATCTTGATAAGAAATGAAATACTTGCCTTCTGGAAGAAAAAAAATTGAAAGAGAAAATTTCTCTCTTAAAATTAGAATATAACCGTGAAATAAACCTCCTAAAACAAGAGGAGATTAAACTGTCAAAAATAGAAGCGAAAGAGCCTAGAAAAGCGATTGAGTGAATGTATAAAGAGAGGCGTGATCTTTATGAAGAAGCTTTTGATGGTTCAGCAGTTCTTGCTAGTTTTAACCAAGAAATTAAAAAAATGAAAAATACTCTCGAAAAAGAGGGAGGAAAAATAGAAGAGAATTTTAATTACTTGGAAAAATTGAAAAGAGATTTAGCTCAAAAACACTTAGATTGTAATAAGATTAAAAGTGAAATTGACATAATTGAAAGAAAAAAGAAACAATATCTTATCGAGCAAAAGAAAAAAAGAGAAATACTTCAAAAAAGTTATCTTGGTGGCTTAAAAACGCTAATGAAAGAGCGGAAAAAACTCTTAAAAAAGCTCTATCGTAAAGACACAAAAGTCTCAAAAGACTTTAAATTACCCCCTGGAGCTGTAAAACTTCTCCAAGTAAGGAAAAGGCTTCGTAAGGTACAAAAACAGCACTCTAAATTGAAAAAACTTTTAAAGAAAAATTAGTTTCTTCTCTTGAATTCCTTCCTTAAAATAGTGTTAATTTCCTTCAAATTAACTTCATGTTTCTTTATATAAACGACTGCAAGTAATATAAGGAATAATCACTTTGATGCTAACAAAACGCTCTTAGAAATTAGGTATAAACCCTGTATATGCATCGGTAAAATAAGGAAATTGCTAATAAATTCGACTATTATATTTCAAGGAAAAATAAAGAAGCTTATAATCTGCTTAGCTAATAAATAATTCCTAAAACTCTCCTTATATAAGCCATAAAAAGAGATCTCTGATGTTAATATATTAATACAACTGACGAAGAAACTACCGATAAAAAATCCTAATATTAGTATTATAAACCTATGTTTTAGTTCTTTTATTTCCATTAGTTATTTTCTGTATTATTATTTTTTAGTCATAAATCCTTTACTTACTATAATATATTGTAATATAATTTTCTTCACAAACGCATAAGTTTTACCATATCCCCTCGCAGTTATCGCGATATTGATTAAACCTGGTTCTTTAATTATTTCTTCGAGGGGAAAATATTTAAGTGGTTTATCTTCTTTTACCTTTTTTCAAATCATGATTTTAT
>WNFU01011916.1_pt1 | contig 13939 bp, 10 predicted proteins | sample 5400121 | NCBI WGS metagenome assembly WNFU01 (sample SAMN13153360, study PRJNA577476) | soil metagenome | isolation source: 100 cm soil or saprolite under grassland replicate 1 | place: USA:California | collected 2016-06-15
GAGTTTTACTTTCGCCGAACCGTCGGACAGCGGCGTCACGCTTGCGGGCGTGCCGGGATGGTTGTAACGAATCTTGGCGGTCACCTCGATGCTGTCCGGCGGCGTATCGAAGGGAATCCAGTTGCAGCGCCCCACCGTGAATTCGTCGCGCTGCAGGGCGGAGTCATCAGCGACCACGACACGGTTGTTCGCGGCGTCGAGTTCGATGACGTAAAGCGGCTTCGGACTGGAAATGCCGAGGCCTTTGCGCTGGCCAATGGTATAAAACTCCACGCCGTCGTGGTGGCCGAGCACGCCACCATGCAGGTCCACAATCTCGCCTCGATGCGGCTCCACGAGTTTCGCCTTCTGCAGGAACGCGCCATAGTCGTTGTCCGGCACGAAACAAATTTCCATGCTCTCTTCCTTCTCGGCGGTCTTCAGATGCGCCTCGCGCGCAACGTCGCGTGTGCTGTCCTTGTTCAATTCGCCGAGCGGGAAGAGGGAGTGCCGCAATTGGTCCTGTCGGAGCGAGAACAGGAAGTAGCTCTGGTCCTTGCGCAAGTCGCGTCCCCGCTTCAGCAGCACGCGGCCATCCTCCCGCCGTTCCAGCCGCGCGTAGTGGCCGGTGGCGATATATTCGCCGCTCAGTTGTCGGGCGCGATGGATGAGCGTGCCGAACTTCAAATGCTGGTTGCACATCACACACGGGTTCGGCGTGCGGCCGGACTTGTATTCCTCGGCAAAGTAGTTGATGACGAGCTTCTGGAAATCCACCGCCTCGTCCACGAGATAGAATGGGATGCCGAGCCGATGGCATACCGCTCGGGCGTCGGCGACTGCCTGCGGCCCGCAGCACTTGTCTTCCGCGCGCGAGATGCAGTCCTGCGGCCAGAGCTTCAGCGTAATGCCCACGACGTCGTAGCCTTGCTCGAGCAACAACGCGGCCGCTGCGGAGGAATCCACTCCACCACTCATGCCGACGATCACGCGTGTCTTCTTGTTTTCCGTCACCGACCGGCAAGCATACGTGGCGTGGAAGCGAGTGTAAAGCAGGGCGGTGCAGCGCTGCCGTCCGGATGGCGCATGATGAAAACGTCAGAGCGTGGTCTGAAGATGGGGAGCGCGGGCGACTCGCCCGCCCCGGTCGGCGACCCGCCGGCCGGACCGTGTGTTCTGCGAGGGCGCCGAACCCCGCGCGCGAGGCGCGCGCGCGCTCCCCGGCCCACTGCGAACGCATATGACGGAGACGAACCTCGCCGTTCCCTTTCCGAACACCCGCTCCCTGGCAGACGAGAATCCAGTGTTTGTCCATTGTTGGGCGGGTCGAGGCCGCACGGGCACCGTGGTGGGCTGCTACCTGAAGCGGCGCGGGCTGGCAACGGACGAGAATGTCAGAGCGAAGATTGCCGAGCTGCGCCGGTTGATGCCCAGCGGGCACACGACTTCACCCCATACGCCCGAGCAGGTTCGCATGGTGACGAATTGGAAGAAGGGCGTGTGATGTCGCGGACCGGCGATTGCCCGGTTACGCGCCTCGGCCCAGCATGCGGTCGAGCGAATCGGAAGTTTGATAGATAAGCGCCTCCGGATAGTGGGCGTAGGGATGGAAGTATTCAAAAGTCAGGTAGCCGCGATAGTTCACGCGGTCCAATGCCTCCAGCACCGCCGGCCAGTTCGTTGTGCCGTCCAGAAGCGGCCGAAAGCTTTCGAGCGAATGGTCCGTACCTTTCTTGGTGAATTCCTTGAAATGGATGTTTTTGATCCGCTGGCCCAGGATCGGAATCCAGTTTTCAGGGTGCTGAAACAGCATGATGTTGCCGGTGTCAAAATGGACCCGGACATACTCGCTCTGAAAACCGTCCACGAAAGCGTTCATCTCCATGGGTGTCATGAGGTAGCCGTTGAAGAAGATGTTCTCGATGTTCAGAAAGACCTTCAGTTTTTCCGCCTGGGCGACCAGTTTCCCGATTGCCTCGCGGGCCCGCTGATCACAGACGTCGTTGGGAACCGGTTCGTGGTCCGTGCGCCAGGGAATGTGCACGGCGCCAGGCACGACCAACAGGTTTTCCACCGCGAGGTCGTGCGCTGCCTGGGCCATCTTGCCGGCCAGCTCCAACCCGCGGGCTCGCTTCTCCGGATCATTGCTGGTCAGCGGATACGGCCAGAACAGGAACGAGCAAAGACCGCTGATGGCGATGCCAATGGAATCGGCCATTTTGCGTATGGCCTGAAACTCTTTCGCGCCTGCTTTTGGCGAAAGGTCGTTATCCAGGTCGTAGTTCAGCTCAATCCCATCGAATCTGGCGTCCTTCGCCAGTTGCAGGCATTCTTTGAGCGACATCCGGTCCGGATACGGGAAGGCCCAGAGGTTGATCGACTTCTTCATGTCGTAACGCTTGGGTGAGGCGCGTCGGGAATCGGGTTTGGGACCCGGCGCGCCGAGCAAGGCGTCGGGGCCGAATGCCGTCAAGCCGGCTGCTGCGATGGTGGACATAATCGCAGTTCGGCGGGAGACGACATTTTCATCGGATTCGGGTTGGGTACCCGGTCGGGGCGCTGCGACCGAGAGGGCAGGATTGGATGGAGGCGAGGAGGAATTCATGGTTGCTTCTTACAAGATTTGTGGCGGCTTTCAAGCGGTTCGCGTGGACGGGTGGCCTGGAAGGTCGCAGTACCCTCCAGCCCTCGTCGAACGAGGCGCCTGGGGCAACGCCCCAGGAACAGGTGCAAGAAGAAGGCGAGCTAAGCGCCCGCGGGCGCGATTCAGAAGGCCGCCGCCACGAGCCACGTGCGGACCCGACTGACCGGGTGGCAATCCCACTCGTTTCTTGCCTTGGATTTTTCCCCGGCTAGCGCCTATATTTTGCCCGTGAATCAGCCAAACCCGACTTGCGCCGCATGACGTTGAAGAATTACTCGAATATCGGCCTCGTTCGATCCTGTGCGTGCTGTATTCTCGCGGCGCTGCCTGTCCTCACGCTCGGCGCCGCCGCCGTGCCGAACGTCGATCACGCCAAACTTCCGGCCGAGGCCGTGAAGGTCGAAATCTTCGAGGACATCCCCGACCAGAATTCGTGGGACTTTACGCCGCTCGCTCCGAGTGAAAGCTATTCGGAACCGGCGTTCGGATTCGTCGTAACGCCGACGAAATATTCAAGCCACGGGTTGAAGGAGGACCGTCCGGCACCGTTCCTGTTTCGCGCCTCCGCTCGAGTCACGCTGCCTGGCGGCGAACATCGCCTTCTGCTGCGTGCCCGGGCGGGTGCCCGGTTATGGATGGACGGACAGGTCTTGATCCGGACCAAATTTCCGGACCTGAACGCGGACGGGCACGAGGAGGTGCCGGAGCTGCCGGCCGCCGTCGCGCCGGACGTTCGCTATCTGCGCCCCGGCCATTTCGAAAGCCTCACGACAATCGCGTCGGATGGGCGTCCGCACCTGTTTGTTCTCGAAGCCATCATCGGCAATAAGGGTCGCCGACCGGAACTGGGCGAACTCTCCGTCAGCGTCGCCTCCGCAGGAGAGTCGTTCCGCCTGCTCACGCCGGAGCCGCGGCGACTCATTCCTTTGACCGAGGAAGGTTGGGCCGCCTATGACGCGGAACGCCGCAGTAGCCACACGGCGCAAGACGCGCAACGGCGTCAGTTTGCCGCCGTTGCCGAAGCGAATTACTGGTCAACGCGCCACCAACTCGCCCGCGAACAGATCGCTGCCCGGCCGGCTCCCCTGGCTCCCCAGGTCTCCAAAGAGATGCCGGCGCGCAATCCGATAGACCGTTTCATTGGCGCAAGACTCGAAGCCGCAAAAGTCAAACCCGCGCCGCTGCTCGACGACTATTCGTTCCTCAGGCGCGTCTCGCTCGACACCGTCGGCACGGTGCCGACGCCGGAGCAGATTGATGCCTTGATGCGGGACGGGATCGAAAACCGCCGCGCCAACGCGATTGAGCGGCTCCTGAACCATCCCGGCTGGGCGGACCATTGGGTGAGTTATTGGCAGGATGTGCTGGCGGAGAATCCGGGCATACTCAAGCCGATGCTGAACAACACCGGCCCATTCCGCTGGTGGATCCACGAATCGTTTACCGACAACAAACCGATGGACCGCTTCGTCACCGAGTTGGTGATGATGGAGGGCAGCGTCTATTACGGTGGTCCGGCCGGCTTCGGCATGGCCACCGACAACGACGTTCCGATGGCGCAAAAGGCTCAGATCGTCGCGCAGGCGTTTCTGGGGATGCAGATGCAGTGCGCGCGTTGTCACGATGCGCCGTACCATGACTTCAAGCAGAAGGATTTGTTCAGCCTGGCTGCAATGCTGAAGAGGGAGCCGCAACGGGTGCCGTTGACCAGTTCGGTCCCCACCAATTCGAACATCGTCATCGGGCGCGTGGTGAAAGTCACACTCCAGCCCGGTTCCAAAGTTGAACCTGCCTGGCCGTTTCCGGAGGTGATGCGCGACGAGTTGCCGCCGGAAGTGTTGCGGAATCCGGCTGATCCGCGTGAAAGGCTGGCGGCGCTGATTACCGACCCGCGCAACGCGCGTTTCGCGAAGGTCCTCGTCAATCGGGTTTGGAAGCGTTACCTCGGCTGGGGCATGGTGGAACCGGCGGATGATTGGGAAACCGCCCGACCGTCCCATCCCGAACTGCTCGAGTGGCTGGCCCGTGAGCTGATGACGCACGACTACGATCTGAAACACATCGCCCGGCTGATCCTCAATTCGCACACCTATCAGCGCGAAGCCGCGCCCGAGGGATCGAAAGATGTTAAACCGGAAGAACGCCTCTTTGCCTCGCCGGCGCGCCGGCGTATGAGCGCCGAACAAGTGGTGGATTCCCTCTTCACCGTGGTCGGCAAGCGCTTTGACTGCGAAGAGATGAACCTCGATGTGGACTGCCGCCGGCCGGTCAAGGATTTCAACAACCTCGGCACGCCGGAGCATGCCTGGGAATTTACTTCGCTTTCCAACGAACGGGATCGCCCGGCACTGTCGATGCCGAAAGCGCAGTTGGTTGTAGATACGCTCACCGCTTTCGGTTGGCGGGAATCCCGCCAAAGCCCCCAGACGGTCCGCGACAGCGCGCCCAACGTCCTCCAACCCGCGGCCCTCGCCAACGGTCTCCTCAGCAACAGCCGCGTCACGCGGTTATCTGACGACAACGTCATTACGGCGCTCGCCCTGCAGAACCAACCGCTGCCCGAACTGGTCCGTGCCGTCTTCCTTCGGTTGCTGACGCGCCCACCGACCGGCGAAGAGGCGGAACTCTTTCTAGCTTACTTAAAGGACGGCTATGACCATCGCACAGGCGGGCTGTCGGAGGGTGGGGCGGCCAGCAAACCGAAGCCGCGGCGCCCGGTGTCGTGGTCCAACCACCTCAGTCCCGACGCGACGCGGATCAAACAGGAAATGGAACGCGACGCCCGCGTCGGCGATCCGCCAACGCAGCGCCTCCGCGCCGAGTGGCGCGAGCGACTGGAAGACGTGCTCTGGGCGCTGATCAACTCACCGGAATTTGTATTCCTGCCCTGACGATGAGAAGTCAGCGACCGTCGGCAAAGACCGAGGCCTGAGATGAAACGTTCAAATCAGGGTGGGGGGAAACGGCGCCTTGCTCATCACGGAGCGGCGTAAGACGGCCAACCGTCGAACACTGTGACTGCCCTGCCTGAGCCGGAGGTTTCCCAAGGATGACTATGAGTGCAAAGATAATTGACCCACCCTGTTCCCGCCGCGAGTTCCTGGCGCGCACGGGAAAGGCGGGGCTTCTGGCATCGACTGCATTTGGCCCACTCGCGAGCCTTGTTCAGGCCGCGCAGAAAAAGGACGACATCGTCTATCCGAAAGGCAAGGCCGAACAGTGCATCTTCATCTGGCTCGGAGGCGGCGCCGCGCACATCGATACCTGGGACCCGAAGCGATTGGGCGACTCGGGCCGCAGAATCACTGGCTCCGCCTATCCCGCCATCGACACCGCGGTCCGCGGCGTGCAAGTCTGCGCACACCTGAAGCACTGCGCGCCGATTCTCGACCGCTTTATTCTGCTGCGCACCGTGCATCACGATGTCATCGACGAACACGCCGCCGCCACGAATCGGTTGCATACAGGCCGGCCTACCAGCGGCACGGTCATTTATCCCTCGATCGGTTCTATTGTCGCCCGCGAACGTGGCCAGGCGGCGGAAGGAGTGCCCCCCTACATCGTGATGGGCTATCCGAATGTGACCCGCGGCCCCGGATTCCTGGGGGCCAAGCACGGCTACATTTACCTCACCGACACCGAAGCCGGACCGAGCGGTTTGACCCGCCCCGAGTGCATCACGGCCGGGCGACAGGCTGAGCGCGAGGCGCTGCTGGCGAGGCTGCGGCAGAGATACCTGGCCCGGCGCAGGGAGGACAAGATCGTCGCCGATTACGACGCCGCGTTGGGCGAAGGGTTCCGCCTCGCCGGCGGTGACTTCATGAAGGCGTTCCAACTGAGGTCCGAGCCGGCCACGCTTCGCGAATCGTACGGCGGCGAGTTCGGTCAGCGCTGCCTGCTCGCGCGCCGGCTGGTCCAGACCGGAGTCCGTTTCATCGAGGTGTCCTTCAACCTGAATTTCATCAACGGCACCGGCTGGGACACCCACAATGAAGGCCACAAGAATCAGCATCTCCTGATTGATGACTTGGACCGCGCGCTGGCCACGCTCGTGTTGGACCTGGAAGAGCACCGGCTGCTCGACCAAACGTTGATCGTGGTGGCGACTGAATTTGGCCGGCCGCCGGAGTTCGACAATGGTGGCGGCCGCGGCCATTACTCCAAGGCGTTCAGCGTCGTGCTGGCGGGCGGCGGATTGAAAACCGGCCAGGCCATAGGAGAGACAGATGAACTCGGGAAAAAGATCCTGTCCACGCCGATTTCCGTGCCCGACCTGCACGCGACGATCCATTGCGCGCTCGGCATCAACCCCGAAAAATTCCTCTACGACGAAGATCGCCCGGTGCCGATCACCGACCGTGGGCAGCCGGTGCGCGAGGTATTCTCCTGACGGTACCGCTCGGCTCAAAGTTTCAACTGATCAATCTTCGCGGCCAGGATGAAATCGCTCTCGGTCAGGCCATCAATCTTGTGCGTCCAGAGCGTCACCTTCACTCGGCCCCAGGCCAGGTAAATGTCCGGATGATGTTTGCTGGCTTCGGCCAGTTCGCCGACCTTGATTGTGAAGGCCAGCGCCTCGCGAAAGTTTTTGAAGGAGAATTCCTTTTCGAGGTGGTGTTCGTTGATCCCCTGCCAACCGTTGCCGAGCTGGCTCTGCAGATCGACCAACGCCTGGCCTCTCAGCGGCGGCACGCCGCCTTTACACGGGACACATTCTCGTTCTGCCAGTTCACTCATAATTGGGTACGACGTATTCTAAATGTCTCCAACGCCTTGACGGTCCCCGATGGCTCGCCTACTTTTCAGCGCAGATATCAAACCACTATGGCCCTCGACATCACAATCGAATATTGCGCGGCTTGAAATTACGAACCGCAAGCCGTCGGTCTGACGGACAAGCTCCTGAAACTCAAGCAGCACATCGGCTCACTCAAGCTAATCCCCTCGAGCGGTGGCGTGTTTGAGGTCACGGTCAATGCCAAAAAAATCTATTCGAAGAAGGCCACGGGAGAATTCCCCGATCCCGACGCCATCGTCAAAATGGTCCGGGAGAAGCGTTAATCGTCATTCGTCCTCGTCCTCGTTCTCGTCCTCGACTGCGGTCAGATCCAATTCGATGACGACGACGAGAACGAGGACGATTCATCGTCGGAGAGTGATGGGTGCCTGGTGGCCCTCGCGGTCTTCAAAACCGTCGTCGGCCTGCGTCGCAGGTCGAGGTATGTTCGATTCGTACCCTCTCCGCCAATGTTTACAGTAGTTTTGTGAATTATGTTGACTTTCTATGACTGATTTATGACTATTCGCGCGTGAACGCGAAGTCACCCAAACGAAGCAACGTCAACAAATTCCCCATCTCCGTCAGCGAAGGATCGGCCACGGTCAAGGTTTACAATACCACCCCCAAGAGTGGCGCCTACAAGTCCTTCACCGTGATTTATTGGCTCGCCGGCAGGCGGGAACGAAAGGTCTTTGGAAAACTGGACGATGCCCTGGTCGAAGCCGACAAGGCGGTCGTGCGCCTCGCCAATGCCCAGACGGACGCGCTGACATTCGATAACAAGGACGTGGCGGTCTATTGCGAAGCCGTCGAAACCCTGAAGCCTCACGGCATCCCGCTTCATCACGCCGTAAAGGAATTCGCTGAAGCTCGCACAACCCTCGCGCCCCACGGATGCACCCTGGCGACCGTGGTGAAGGAGTACACGGGCGCGATGAGCCAACTCGCCGACGCCAAACTCCCCGGTGTCACATTACAGCTTCTCGTGGACTACTACGTCCGCCGTCACGTCACCGGGATGGCGAGCACGACCGTTGCCGATGCTGTGGAAACCTACGCCGCGGAATTGGACAAACGCGCCAGCCGCAAAGAAATCTCCGACGAATACGCCCGCGTGGTCGGCGTCACGCTCCGCAAGTTCGCCGAATCCTTCAACTGCAACCTCGACGCCATCACCGGTGAGTCTCTCAAGATATGGCTCGACAACCGTGGAGGAAAGAGCGCGACCCTCAACGGCTACCGAGGCGCGCTGATGACCTTCTTCAAATGGTGCCAGAACAACAAGCTCCTGCCCAAGACATGGGATGAGCACGACGCAATAAAACGACGCGCCGACACTGGCGACACCGACGCCGTGATCTATCGCCCGGCCGATATGAAGCAACTGCTGCTGGCCGCGCACGAACAGACGCCGGCACTGCTGCCCTTCGTCGCGATCGCTGGGTTCGCCGGACTCCGAACCGTCGAGATCACTCGCTTGCGGTGGCAGGACTTCCGTTTGCCGGCCGACAAGCCAGATCGCCGCTGGATCATCGTGCCCTCCGAGAACAAGACCGGTCGCCGGGTCGTCCCCGTGAAAGCCAATCTCTACGCATGGTTGCGGCCCTACATTCAGACCTCCGGATTTCTTGTCCCGCGCGAGCATTTGCAACCTGGCAAGCTCCACGCCCTGAATAGCAAGATCACCGACGCTCTCGCCGCCGACGCCGGCCTGAAATGGCAACGCAACGCGTTGCGAAAATCCTACGCCTCGTATCGCTTAGCCGAGACGGGCAACAGCTACACCACAGCCGAAGAAACCGGCCACGCCGTCGCCGTTCTCAAGCGTGTGTACCGTGAAGTCGTCACCGCTGACGATGCCTCCGAATGGTTTGGCCTGATGCCGCCGGAAGGCTACGCCGCTAATCTTATTCCCATTCCTGCCGGACGCTATTTAGTGTGATTTGGGCGAACGGCGCTGTGGGCGGGTGAATCGGTGGTAAATCCTGCTGACCATGCACGGCGATGAGCGCGAAACCCAGGCAACCGAATGGTTCGGCATCGTGCCTCCGAAGGATTGCAAGAACATCACGTCAATGGTCGCCGAATTCTCCGCAAACCAACCGACAGCAGCGACGCCACACGGCGCCGCGATCGGATGAAGCGAGCGTGGCAAGCGCCAGCGCACGCAGTTTTACCCAAGGCAAGCCCTACCCCTTAGTAAACTGAGGATTCTGTGTCCGCGACATCGGCGCGGGCCTTACGCGAAATGTCCGCGCGTTAATCCAGTCCGGCGGACGCGATCACGGCCAATCCGTGTCCGCGACCACCCCGCAGTCAGTCCTTGTCCTGTCCACGACCGCGACCGCCATCAGTCCGCAACCGCGCATTGACCACGGCCAATGCGTGTCCGCTTTCAGTCCGCGATCAATCCGCGATTTCGATTCATCCACGGCCGGACCGCGTCCAGGGATAGTCCACGCCCGCGAACGGTCCACGGCCATGCTCAGGCCGAAGACGCGGTTTGTCTTACATCAAACGAAGGTCGTAGTCAGTCCATCACCAGTCCGGGAACATGACGCGCGGAAGCCGGTTCGACTGTGGGTCGGCGGCGGTCGCGTCAATCTCTTGCTCGCCCTGTCACCCTTCTGCGCTCCAAATTGACTCGCCCGCCGCCTCCGGGAATTGGCCTTTAGATTTCCGCGCGTGAACCGTTGGCGTTATTGGATTGAGTGAACGCATTTTGTGATGGTGATACACCTTAACCCGGCAATCGTGCGGCAGAATGCTCGCCAAAAACTAAAGAACGAGCATGTCCTCAGAACGAACAGAAATTCCCGGAGCGGCGGACTACGAAACCAAGTCGCAGGTCGCGCGGCGATTGAACGTCAGCAAGCGGACGATTGACAACCTGATGAAACAGCGCCGCCTACCCTTCATCAAACTCACGTCCAAGATTGTCCGCTTCCCCAAGGCCGACGTTGACGCCTTCCTCGCCCGGAATTTCCGTGTCAAGGCTCGTTGCCCGGAATCGCGAGACCAGGATTAAGCACGAGCCGATGCGCTGATTGCTTCCGCCGCTCGCGCGGATACCAACAAGAGCGCGCCGTGCGGAAGCGATGGGCTGATAGGGACAAACGGGCGCACCGTTGAGAATTTGCATTTGGGTGGTTAACAGTTCGGCAATTTTCGGTATAGAGCAATAGTGGCTGTTGTCACGGGCGGTGAAATTCGGTTGACATCGTTGGCCCGATTTCACAGTCTCGACTCGTCAGCAACGCGAACGGTTCGCACACGAGAGCCAAATACGGCTCCACATGAAAGCGCGAATACTCAGTGTTGAACCTTCGCTCGCAGGAAACACGATGACGAAAGGTTCAACAACAAATGAACGCGTTCACGGCTGAACTCCCCTCGGGTCGCGTAGCGATCCTCTCACAAATTGCCCCGTTTTCGGCGTCGCGCATCGACGCGGAGGAAGTATTCCGTGGGTTTTCGCCACGTATAGCAACGCTCTCGTATCTCTACAGTGGCGGCGATTACCACCGCCGGGAAGACCTGTTTCAAGAGGGTACCTTGGGTCTGCTGCACGCTGTCGAGAGATTCGACGCCTCCAAGGGAGCAAAGCTGGCGACGTTCGCCAATGTGCATATCCGCGGGCGGATGCAGAATTTCCTGCGAGCTGAATCGAAGCATCGAGGAACGTGGTCGTTGCAGGACACCTTGTGGCGAATCGAAGCCGAAGGAGAAGTCGACGACGGCACGTTACCGCTAAGTGCTACTGAGTGCTTCCGGGCGGCGGATGAATTCCTTTTTCAAGTCGAGTTGCGGCTCATCCAACAGCCGCTTCGGTTCCTCCGAGACGGTTTCACAGTGAAACAGCGACGCGTCTTCACGTTGCGCTTTGGCGACGGGATGAACCCTACTGAAATCGCTAGTTTACTTCGGGTTTCTCCCGCGCGGGTTTCCAAAGTTTTGACCGAGGCCATTGCCAAGTTGCGTCGAGCCTTCCTGGTGGTTTGAGATTTCGCCCTGACGGGCAACTGTTGCCGTTCGGCCGGGGCGCCGGAAGCCAGCAGGAAAAGCAAAAGCCCCAACCAGAGCCAAATCGGGGCACAAGAGTTATGAAGAACAAAAAAGATACGAACGGAAATGCCGGAACAGATGCAAGCCAGACGGACGCTCTCATGTCTGACCTAGCCGCACAACACCGCTACGTCGAGGGTCTGAAAAAAACTGGAAACAAGGGGTTTCAACTTATTGCCACGTCTGCTTTCGTCGAAGGGATGAGAGACAGCGGTTACAAGTCGACCGGCACTGCCATTGACGAGTTCGTGGACAATGGGTTTCAGGCGCAAGCGACCCGCGTGGACATTGCGTACGACATTGTGAACCCACAAGGCAATCAACACGAGATCAACTGCATCGCCGTCATCGACAATGGACATGGGATGGAGCCGGAGATGATACGAGCCGCGGTGCTATGGGGCGGGACTCACCGCCACAACGACCGCACCGGTCTTGGCCGATTTGGCTTTGGCCTGCCATCAGCGGCCGTCAGCATCACGCGACATTTTGAAGTGTTGTCCAAAGTGAAGGGAGGCGAGTGGCATCACGTTGTGGTTGACTTGGACGAGATTTGCCAGGGCAAACATACCACTGATGATGGGCTTGTGATTGCGCCGGAAGCTGAACAGACGCCACTGCCCTCATGGATTCTCAAGGCGCTGGGCAAGCGAGGTCTTGATCAGGGCACGATAGTGCTTCTCGTAACTCCCGATCGATTGACAACCGGGTTCCGAAAGCCCAAGGCGTTTCACAACAGCATGATGGAGCACCTCGGTTTGATTTATCGCGGGATAGTGAATCGATGCGCGCTCTTCGTGAACGACCAGAGAGTCGAACCAGTGGATCCGCTGTTTCTCGACCCGAACGGGCGGTTCTACGACGTGGGAAACGATGTTCTTGCCCAAGGTCGCGAGCCACTCCGATTCGCGATGAAGAACAGCCGCACGGGCGCTGAAGGCATGATGCGGTTGCGGTTCTCCTACATGCCGCCTGAGTTTCAGCGAAACAAGGACGAAACGGAGAACAAAGAGCGGCTAGGCGTCATGAAGGAAAACAACGCCTATCTCATTGTAACTCGGGCGGGCCGACAAATTGACCTGGTTATGCGGTCAAACTACGCGAAGGACGAGTTGAACAAGAAAAACCTCAATATCTACGACCGCAACTGGGCCGTAGAACTGGATTTCGACCCTGAACTCGATGAGGAGTTCGGGATTACGGTCAACAAACAGCAAGTCAACTTGAGCGAGCGTACATGGCAGGTTCTTATGGATAACGGGCTCCCTGCTATCATAAAAAACGACCTTGTTGCAACGCTTAACAAGGCCCGGAAAGATGAGAAGGCCAAGGTGGACGCGGACACGCCGAAGGCATCTGAACACGTGATGGCGGAAGCAGAGAAGTTTACAAAAAAGCGTGCGCCCTTGCCAGACAGCAAGAAAGAGCAGGCTCGGAAAAAGGTTGAAGACGAGGCCGCGAAAGAAGCGAAGGAAACGAAAAGGCCCAAAGAAGAGGTTGAGAAAAAACTGCTGGCACAGGCTGAGGCAAAGAGATACGTCATCATGTTCGAGGCGTTGGAAGGGGCGCCTTTCTACAGACCGGATCTGTTTGGACCGCAGACCCGGGTCTGGGTCAACACGCGTCATCGGTTTTACACGGAGGTTTACGACGGTCTGCGGTCGATGCCTCGTGTCCGATCCGCAGTGGAGTTGCTGCTTTTTACTCTGGCCGCAGAGGAACTCACAGCAGACGGTGACCGCGATCTGTTTTACAAGGGTGAGCGAAAGCAGTGGTCCGACAGACTTGAAATGTTGCTGCACTTGTTGGACCGCAAGTCGTCGCTGGAAGAAGAGCAGTCTGCAGAAGACGAGTTAAAGGAAGAGCAGTGATGCCGTGAAAATGAAACGTGACCGTTCGTTGGCGCGCTCGAAAGCGCGTTGTCGGGCGACAGCGCGCTCGGGATTGCGGGTCAGCGGATGGAGCCCGACAAGCCATGCACAAGAACAGCGCTGCTTCTCTGATTGTGGCCTCGCAATTTATCGAGGCGACGCGCGACTCTGGCTACAAGAGCCTTGGCTCTGCCGTCGCAGAACTAATCGACAACGCATTCGAGGCGAAAGCTACGGAAGTTGTCCTGACGATTGGGTGTCCTGGGGCCGACGACTGGTCAGCGGCTACCGTTGTGGTCTCAGACAACGGACGAGGGATGGACTCTGACGCTTGCCGGAACTCATTGCGATTCGGTTGGAGTTCGCGATTCAACAAGCGGGATAGTCATGGACGCTACGGCATGGGACTGCCGAATGCGTCCTTGAGCCAGGCCCGTCGCGTGGAAGTCTTTAGCAGCGTGGATGGCCGCACCGCGGCTATGGCCCATCTGGATGCCGACGACTTTCGAGATGGAAGTCGTGACGCGATTCCAGAGTCGTGCCACATCGCCGCGACGGAATTCCGGGAGCGGCATCCATTCCAACGCGGGACGACCATCG
>WNFU01006635.1_pt1 | contig 13937 bp, 17 predicted proteins | sample 5400121 | NCBI WGS metagenome assembly WNFU01 (sample SAMN13153360, study PRJNA577476) | soil metagenome | isolation source: 100 cm soil or saprolite under grassland replicate 1 | place: USA:California | collected 2016-06-15
CGGAATCTGTCAAGATTTTTTGGACACTGGGTTGTCAGTTCGTCTGTAGTCGGGTGGGTTCGGCGGGTGGGTTGATCCAGGTCACGGTGGGCAGCTTGGGTGGTTCGGGCGGCTGGCTGAACCGTTCGGGGTTGCGGGCGTAGGCGGTGGCTAGGACGTTTGCGCGGTTGGCGCGGATGGTCTGGGCGGTTCCGAAGTGGACGGATGCGGGAGTGTGCAGTCCGAGCCCGGAGTGGTAGTGCTGGTGGTTGTAGTAGTCGAAGAAGTCCTTGCAGAACGCGCGTGCGGCGTCGATGTCGTCGAACTGGTCCGGGAAGGCTGGGCAGTACTTGAGGGTTTTGAACGCTGCCTCGCTGAATGGGTTGTCGTTGCTCACGTGTGGCCGGGAGTGGCTGCGGGCCACGTCCAGGTCCACGAGGAGTTGGGCGACGGACTTGCTGGTCATCGAGGTGCCCCGGTCGGCGTGTACCGCCTTGGGTTTGCCGTGGGTGCGGATGACGTCGTCGATGAACTCGGTGGCGAGTTCGGCGGTCTCGGTCGCCTCGACCCGCCAGCCGACCACGTAGCGGCTGAAGATGTCGAGCATCACGTACAGGTCGTACCAGACGCCGCGGTGCGGCCCGCGGAGCTTGGTGATGTCCCAGCTGTAGATTTCGCCGGGCTTGTAGGCGACCAGCTCGGGTTTGACCTTGCTGGGGTGGGTGGCCTGCCGGCGTCGCTCGCGTGACTCGCCCGAGGCGCGCAGGATCCGGTACATGGTGGACTGGCTGCACAGGTAGGTCCCGTTGTCGAGCAGACGGGCCCACACCTGCGCCGGAGACTTGTCCACGAAGGACGGATCCCGCAGCAGCTCCAGTACCCGGTCACGCTCAGCGTCGCGCAGCGCGTTGGCCGGCCGCGGCCGGGGTTGGCGCTGCGCCGTCGGCGCCGGCTCGGGCCGGGCCCGCCAGTAGTGCGTCGAGCGCGGCCGGCCCACGAGCTTGCACGCACGCCGCACGTCCACCTCGGCGGCGACGAGGCCGGTGAACGTCTCGTCCATCACCTGCTCGACCCCGGCTCGCGCTTGGGTTCCACGCTCTCGGAGAGCAGTTCCAAGAGCGCGTGTGCTTTTCCCATGATCTCGAGCGCGGCCTGGGTGCGGGCCAGGTCCTTGGCCAGCTTCTCGTTCTGCCGGCGCAGCCGCTCCAGCTCCGCCTGTTCGGCGCTGGCCCTGCCCCGCCGCCGACGCGGCGGCGACACCGGCGCCCCACCATCACCCGCCGGCGCGGGCGGCTCGGCCGCTGGGCGGACTACCAGCGTGCCCGCGTCGCGGGCCTTGCGCCACTCGATGATGTGCGAGTGGTAGAGCCCTTCCCGGCGCAGCAACGCGCCGCGCTCGCCGGGCGCGGTCGCCCGGTCGTAGGCGGCCACCATCCGCAGCTTGTACTCGACGGTGAACGCCCGCCGACGCGGCTGGTCGGCACGCGGGCCGTCGGAGGAACTCACGACACCATCATCGGCCCGAAGGCCCCGGGTGTCAGCGATGGTCAAGGTCACGGAAGTCGATCATCCTGTCTCGCCCTGCGGTTGGCTCAGATCTCACGCTCTACGGCCTGTCCAACTCGACCTTGACAGAGAGGGGTATGCGTCCGACGAACGTACGTATGATGGACGACGTGCCGTCGGTGGTTCGCGGGCGGTTGACCGAGGATCCGATAGTGGGAGGCCCGTTGCCGTCCCGCGTCGTAGCCGTGACGCCCAGCATGAGGGACCTGCGTGTCGGCGACATCATTTCAATACCGGATGGTCCATAGTGGCGAGTCGCGTCATCGAGGGTCAGGGACTGAGGACGACGTACGCCTTCGCGCCGTTAGTACATGTCACAACGAGGCGTGATGGGCCAACCTCGGTCCGTCTTGAGTTCAGCTCATCCTCGGTGACTGGGCCAGGGCAGGCGTTCAGGGTCACCATATTGACGTTTGACGGAGTCGTCGCGTACAGCTGGAACGACTTCGAGTTCCATCGGCTGCCGTCCAATCCGGACAACTCGGGGTTCGAGCTGCTCGAAATCCTGGACTCGCCGATAGTTTCTGAGATCGTGTCAACAGGTCGGTACATCGGGGATCCGCTCAAGCACTATCGCATTACGTTTGACGACCATGGGACGTATGACATTGTCAGCGGCCGACTGATGGTCGATCACACCATGTCAACAAGCGACGCCTATCCATAGACGTGGTTCATGTCCTTCACAGGTAACTGATCAGGTTGTTATTGGTGGCAACGCCGCCCCGTTGGGCCCGCCTCCTCGTACAGGCGGGGGCTCTCGCCTTGCCAGTCGACACGGCCGGCGACAGAAGCGGGTCAGGTCCGCGCGAAAAGATCACCCTTGCCCACCACGATGATGAACCTGTCGCCGCTGTGCCCGGGTTCGCCGCAACAACCACAGCAACTGCGCGATCAGCGACAAGGCAAGAGCGGCCCCGAACCCGCTTAGAATACGTTTTCCTGGCTGGTCGTCCGGGGCGAGGGCAATAATCATACCCACGACCGCAGCGACGGAAGAAGCGACGATAGAAAGCTTCAGCGTCAACTCAGCTCGACGTAGCGCCGTGATCGCGAGGCATCGTCCATGTCTGTCGGTACCCGCCAGTGTCGGCGGCCACGGATCTCCCCGGTGGTGGTCATGTTTCTCCCCAGTTCAGCCGTGTCGCTGCGCCTGGTTGGCGCGGCGGTGGGGTGCCCTGGAGCCAGGTTGATCTGGCTTTGGGGGAGGAAGGACGTGAAGCGACCGGAGGAGATCATGGACATTCTGGAGGCGTACGACCTGACCGGCAGTTACCGCGCGGCGGCCGAGCTGGCCGGCTGCGACCACCACACGGTGGCCCACTATGTGGCGTTGCGGGAGGCCGGGCGGGCGCCGGAGCGGATGCGCGCCGAGCGGGTGGCGGACGCGTTCGCGGCGAAGATCGAGGAGTGGGTGGAGCGCTCGCGGGGACGGGTCGGCGCCGACGTGTGCCACGACAAGCTGACCGCGATGGGCTATACCTCGGCGTTTCAGGATCTTCGTTGCGTTGATATGTGTTGATGCTTGGCTGTCGCGGGGTGGGATTCTCGGGCCGGGGTGTGCCTGCAGGCGGTGGTCAAGGCGGTCGACTACACCGGGGACAGGAAGACCGATATCGGCGCCCAGTACCTCAACGGCTATGTCCGCGTGGCCGCCAGCTCCGGCGACTTGTCCGCCGACGGGCGGCTGTTCCCAGGCCCGTTCCCGTTGGTGGGCACCGGCTGGCAGAGCAGCTACGTCGAACGGGTCATCACCGGCGACTTCACCGGTGACGGCAAGAGCGACATCGGCGCCCAGTACATCAACGGTTACTTGCGCGTGGTCGCCAGCAGCGGCGACCTGTCCGCCGATGGGCGACTGCTCCCCGGCCCAGCCCCGCTCGTCGGCATCGGCTGGCAGAGCTTCAACGTCGAACGCATCGTCTGATCTTGCCCCTCGGTCGGGCTGGCCGGGCACCGCAGCTTTGGAGAAGTCGAAACTCGCCGGAAGTACGGAGGCACACCATGACGAGAAAGAGTCTGGCGGCGGCGCTGACGGTCGGCGTACTCACCGTCGTCCCGGCGGTCGTCTCGGCCGGCTGTGAAGGCTCGGCAAGCCCATGGCCGGGCGGAGCCGGGCCCACGCCGCGTCCGGCGAGTCCGGGTACCGTAAGTCCGGGCGTGGCGCGTCCAGGTGGGGCGATGCTGGGGGACGCGAACACACCATCGAGCCCACCGGCCACGAGCCAACCGCCCGCACATGGCCGGTCGACGGGATCCGCTGACCCGTTCCAACACGCCTGTACCACTGACGTGCTACTGCCGGTCGTCAGGCACGAACTCGACAGCGCCGCGACCAGATTCACCGTCGAACGGCTCGAGGTTGCCGCATGCCGCAACGGGTACGCGCGCGTGTTCGCCGTGTCGAAGAAGGTCGACCCACCCGTGGAAGGCGATCAGCTGTTCCTCCGGTATGCGAACGGGGCGTGGCACGTGATCGATCGAGGCGCCAGCATCGACTGCGGGGACAGCAACCTGAAACCGGAGACCGCTACCGCCTGCCGCGCGCTGGCATGACCCGAACTCGAACTCCTCGCATGCCGAAATCCGTGCCCCTCGCCCGCCCGCATTCGATGAACGCCGCTGGTCGGGTTCTGGTTTCCGGAGCTACGCCAGCACGCGGGCAGGCCCGATTCGTCACGGCGACTTCCCGATCGACGGCGATCGCTTCAGTGGCACGATCCGTATCGGTTCGCGACGCAGCAGGGAGGCGACGGTGGTCACGGCTCGGCCGACTCGATAGATCCGGGACACCGACCGTGGCAGCTGACCTGGGTCAACAGCGCGAAATCCCCACCGCTCGAAATGCGGCCCGACACGCCGGTCGATCAGCGTGTAAGAGCCTGGTAAATAACCGGATCGGGGCTGGCTGATGCCCGTGATCATCGATACATCGGTGCGGTGGCGGCGTGTCGGGCTGACCGGAAGGAGGGCCTTCGAGTAGGAGCACTGGTTACCACACCTCTGCTCTGTCCTCGAAGGCCCGTCCTTGAGTATCCACGTTCTGACCGGCCATGGCGCACCCGCGGTGGCCGAACCCGACCAGCATCTGCCTACCCAGCGTCGGCGCGTCTACCCGTCGGATACCACCGACGTCGAATGGCAGATCCTGGCTCCGTTGGTTCCCGTGGGTGGCACCCGACCCGGCCGTGGCGGCCGGCCGGTGACCTACCCCCGCCGGGACGTGGTCGACGCCATCCGCTACCTGACGCGTACCGGCTGCCAGTGGGACGCGCTACCGGTCGACTTCCCGCCCGCCCCGCTGGTCAAGCACTACTTCACTACCTGGACCCGCGACGGCACCCTGGGCCGGCTACACAACACGCTGCGCGAACAGGTGCGTCAGGTCGAAGGCCGCAACCCCGACCCGTCCGCGGCGCTGGTTGACTCCCAGTCGCTGCGCGGCGCGGAGACCGTACCCTCCACCAGCCGCGGCTTCGACGCGGGCAAACGCGTCAACGGCCGCAAGCGCCACGTCGTCACCGACACCTGCGGATGGCTGTTGGCCGTGCTGGTCACCGGCGCGCATGTGCAGGACCGCGACGCCGGCCACCTCCTGATGTGGATCATCCGCACGGTCTTTCCCACCATCCGCCTGGTGTGGGCCGACTCCGGCTACGCCGGCAAGCTGGTTGACTACGCCGCCACCACGCTCGGGCTGGCCGTGCAGATCGTGGCCAAGCTGGCCGGACAGGTCGGTTTCGTGGTGCTGCACCGCCGCTGGTGCGTGGAGCGCACGTTCTCCTGGATCAATCGCTGCCGCCGTACCGTGCGTGACTACGAGCGCCTACCCGCTCACCACGCCGCCATGGTCTACTGGGCGATGATCATCATCATGAGCCGCCGCCTGGCCCGTCACCAGGCCGCCGGACGCCTCATCCCGCAACCCGCCCGCGCCCCCTGAACCGGTTATTTACCAGGCTCTAAGCCTCGTCACACTCCTCAGCCAACAAGGCATCGATCAAAGCACAACCAGCGTCGCGGTCATGAGCACCCAGTCGTGCGGCCACATACCGACGCACCGTGTCGGCGTAGGCGCGGTATATACCGAACTGATCTTGAATGGTGATCCGCGAGTCCCGGAGCTGACATGATTGACTATCACGGACAGTCACCGAAGAAGATCTTGCATCTTTGTGGTGCTCGGGCGTGTCGCGCCGATGATCGAGAATCGGTGGCGCATTCAGTCGATCTCCTTCGGCTTGGCGGGTCGAAGGGCCGGATGGACGGGTCGTTGACGCGCTGTAGCTGTGGTTGACGGCCTTGCCAGGGCGGGCGCAGCATGCATGTCCATGACGATGTCTGACACCGTCGGGTCTGCCTCGACGTCGTTCTGGCGTGGTCCAGCAGGAAAGGGCCGGGGGCCGCGGCGGCTGATCGTGGCGGCGGTGGTCATCAGTGTCGCTTGGACCGTCGCTGCGGCGCTGATCCAAGCTCGGGTCTTCTGGCTTTTCGCGGTGCTGCACATTGGGCCGGCGCTGGTCGCCTTGGCGGCGTTCGTGGCGTCTGTCCTTCTGGGCCGTGCCAAGCCGGCCGGCTTCGAGGTGCGGGAGGATGTCGGGTTTGTCGTACCGGCCAGTCGAGGGTTTGGCTTGCTGGTGGTGGGTGAGGTGGTGATGATGGCGTTCCTCACCGATCAGGTGATCCACATATGGACCTGGGGCGGTGCGGATGGGCCAGTCTTGCGCTTCTGGGCCGGGGCCGCCCTGTCGGTGGCCTTGCTGGTTGCCGGTGGACCGGTGGCCGTGCTGGTGGTCACCGCGCTACGTGGAAGGCCGCAGATCCTGCTCACGCCCAGTGCGGTAGTGCAGGAGGACTGGTGGGGCAACCGCACTATTCCGTGGGAAGCGTTGCGGCCTGGGTGGCCGGTGAGGCGGGTGCGCCGGCGCATCCTGACCTTGATCGTCGACCGGCCGGAACTCGTTGTCCGGCGCGGACTTCTTCGCATTTCGACAAGGCGGCAGTGGTTGGTCGTGGCTCACTTGCGGGTGCGTCCCAGGGTTCTCGCAGACGCGATCTGCTTCTATGTCGGTCACCCGCAGCGCCGTGACGCGATCGGTGCGCGGGCGGAGTACGAACGCCTCCTTCCCGAACTCGGGGTGCCCGTAGGGGAGTAAAAGGCCGCAATACATTCCATTGTTTCTGCGTGTGGCAGTCGGTTCGGTCGCTCGCTATGTGTGATGGCTGTTCGGGACCCCTGGACAGCCAGTGACGGCTGCCAAAGGCAGTCTTCACGGGGCGCGCGAACGCGGGCAGCACGGCGTGACAGTGCGCGGCCGCTTCTGGCGCAGGTAGTGGATGTGCTGGCTGGAGGTCAAGAAGGAGCGGATCGTCCGGTGGCGGCGCGGAAGTCCGGCATGCCGAGGTGGGTGATCGTGTGTTTGGCAGAGATCTGGCGCATGGTCTCCAGGTACGGGCCGCGTAGCCGGAACCGGGATACCGCTGCCCGGTCACCGCGTTCACCGACCCGGGCGCCGGCGCCTCGGCCCGGCGGGGCGCGGGTTGGTTTGGCGGTCAACCGGCCAGGCGCAACGTGGCCTGGGTGGGGGACCTGAGGCGGTGAAGGTCGCCTCGGACGTTCACCGTGTGGTCGGGGACGCCGGTGGCGTGGTCTGGGTGCAGAGGCTGGCAACCTTCGCCTGGGACGGCGGCGACGAGACCGGGCGGCGGTTGGCGGCGGTGCAGCTGGTCCGGGTCAGGGCCGCCACGCAGGCACAGGGGTTGAGCATGCGCAGGCATCGGCGTGAGGTCTATGGCCCGCACTGATGGCTGCCGTGTCCGATTATCGAGGCCGGCTTCGACGTCTCTGTCGAACGGCCGGCCAGACGAGTGGTCGACTTCGATCGAAAGGACGACGGATATGACCTCATCCGCCCAGTTCGCGAAGGAGACGCGCTCGAGATCGCCCGTCGCATCCACCGTGACCTCGCCCGTGGCGCCCTACGTGGCCATCGGCACGATCCTTTGTTACCAGGTGCTGCTGGCGGCCGAGATCTACGTTCGGCCGGACCTGGATGTCGCGCGCAAGCCCATCAGCGAATATGCCATCGGGCAGTTCGGCTGGGTCATGGTGTCTGCGTTCCTGCTCTCGGCGCTCAGCTACGGGTCCCTGCTGGCCGCCGTCCGGCCTTACCTGTCCGACCGCTCGGGCAACACGGGCGCGGCGATCCTGCTCGTATGCACCATCGGCACCGTCGGCGTGGGGGTCTTCATCGCTGATCCGATCACCACGCCGATGACGTCGCTGTCGACGCGAGGGCTGCTGCATGTCGTGTTCGGCACCACCGCGTTGCTGCTGTTGCCCTTCGGCGCCCTTCTGATCAACCGCAGCCTGGCTCGCGGGTTCGCGACGTCAGGGCAGGCGTGGCGGGCCTTGCGGCTCACCGGCTGGGTGCCGATGATCGGCCTGGCGGCATTCCTGGTGCTGGTTGCAGTCGTCGTCCCGGCCGAAGGTTGGCCACCTCGGCTTCTGTTTCTCACGTATGCGGTCTGGGTGGTCACCCTCAGCCGGCAGATCGCCAGGTTGGCTCGATCCACGAAAGGACAGACACCGTGAAGTACATGATCCTCACCTATGCCTCGCAGCAGGACTACGACGCCATGTCGGGCAAGCCAGGGGCCACCACCTGGACGCCGGCCGACTTCATGGCAATGGGCACGTTCATGGAGGAGTTCAACCGGGACCTCGAGGAATCGGGGGTACTGGTGGAGACTCGGGCCCTGGCGGGTCCGGCGCACACTCGTCGGATCCAGATGCAGAAAGGGTTGCCGGTCGTCACCGACGGGCCGTACGCCGAGACGCAAGAGGTTCTCGCGGGCTACTGGATCGTGGAGTGCGAGAGCTTCGACCGGGCGACGGAGATCGCAGCTCGGCTCTCGAAATGCCCGGCTCCTGCCGATGTGGCTGCGCGCGCCATGGCCGACGTCAGGCCTCTGGTGGACGGACGGGACGATCCCGATCTGTAGCCGTTGCCATGAACGACCGCGAGACCGAGGGCTTGCTGCGCCGGTTGGCGCCGCAAGTCCTCGGCGCGCTCGTGCGACGCTATGGGCATCTCGACCTGGCGGAGGACGCCGTCCAAGAGGCCCTTGTAGCCGCCGTCTCACAGTGGTCGGTCGAGGGCATCCCGGACAGTCCCCGGGCCTGGCTGATCACGGTGGCGTCGCGTCGGCTGACCGACCTGCTGCGCGCTGAGCAAGCCCGACGGCGTCGCGAGGAGACCGTCGCCGGGTGGCTGCTGGAGGACGACTGGCTGGCTCCAGCCGCCGACCGCTACGTGCCGGCGGAGGACGACACGCTCGTGCTGCTGCTCATGTGTTGCCATGCGGTCCTGGACCCATCGGCGCAGGTGGCGCTCACGTTGCGGGCGGTAGGCGGGCTCACCACGAAGGAGATCGCCCGGGCGTTCTTGGTTCCTGAAGCGACCATGACCCGACGCATCACGCGCGCTAAACAGCGCATCAAGTCCAGCGGCGAGCCGTTCGCCATGCCGCGGCCAGAGGAACGCGCGGGCCGGGTCGCCGCTGCGCTCCACGTCCTCTACCTGATCTTCAACGAGGGGTACTCGAGCACCTCTGGCCCCGGTCTGTATCGAGCCGACCTGTCGGGCGAGGCGATCCGCCTTACCCGAATGGTGCAGCGTCTGCTGCCCGGCGACAGCGAGGCAGCGGGCCTGCTCGCGCTCATGTTGCTCACCGAAGCCCGCCGTCCCGCGCGCATGGGCCCCGCCGGACAGCTGATCCCGATGGCCGAACAGGACCGCAGCCTCTGGAACGCAGAGCAGATCACCGAAGGCATCGCCCTTGTCACTGGGGCGCTGACGCGCGGGCCGATCGGGCCCTACCAACTTCAGGCTGCGGTCGCCGCCGTCCATGACGAGGCGCCGAATGCGGAAGCCACAGACTGGCCCCAGATCAAGGCGCTCTACGAGCTGCAGCTGCGCATCAGCGACAACCCGGTGGTCAGTCTGAACCACGCGGTGGCCGTCGCGATGGTCGAAGGCCCGGACGCCGGCCTCGCCCGGCTCGCCGCCCTCCAGAGCGACGACAGGATGGCCCAGGACCATCGGCTCCACGCCGTTCGCGGGCACTTGCTCGAGAAGGCAGGCGACCTCGAGTCGGCCAAGGCTGCTTACGAGTCCGCCGCCGCACGGACGACGAGCGTTCCACTCCGGCGCTACCTGCATGGCCGAGCTGCTCGGCTCGACCGTCCCAGCAATCCGGGCCTGTCTCGTGGTGTCCATGCCTGAGGGCTTCGGCAAGACGGCAGTGGAGGGTGGGAGAATGATCGTTCGCATCACCGTGATTCCAGCACGCGGAAAAGGAACTCGTCGCAGGCGATCTTGGATTGACCGTCGCCGGACGGCGGCAGGCCCGACGCGGCCCGACGCGTCGCGGATCACTTGGCTGGCGGCCTACCTGTCGACACGATCTTGTCCGGCCCACCTACGGCGAGCCTGTGAGACCGCCGATCCCGTGGCCCGCTGCTGCGCGGTGACACCCCCGTCCGGAGGCCCGGTTGGTGGAACGGATGAACTGGGACGGCGGCCTGCCGCTGGCGGAGTTCCTGTCCGACTGGAGTCGCGCCACCGATGACAGGACATTCAAGCCTCGAATCGGGCTCGTCATCAGGCTCCTGAGGTAGGGCGCCGGGCGGGGTTTGCGGTAGGTCGGTGACCTGCAGGTTTCTCCTGGTCGGGGGGTTGTTTGAGCGCCCCGCATCCTCTGAGTGAGCAGCCGGTACAGCGCGATCAGCAGGGAGCCGAGCACGACGGCGAGCCCGACGGCCACGGGTCACAGGCCGATCACCGCGGGCACCGCGGCGAGGATCAGCACTAGCCCGAGCAGTACGAGCGGCACGAACCGCAGCCACGGGTAGCGGTCGAGGAGCCGCTTGACGGCCGGGGGCTCGTCCGCGGGTGTCAGCGCGTCGACGGCGTCATCGATGTCGACGGTGCCGTCCGGAGGCAGCTTGGGCGGCGCCGGCTGAAGCGTGCCCGTGGTGATGCCGGTCAGGCCGTCCGCGGCCGCCGCCGGCGTCAGGCCGAGTCGCTTCGCCAGCGGCGTGCCGGGGCGTGCGATCTTGCGGAACTCGGGTGAGATCAGCACCGTCGGCACGGTGCTCTCCCGCACGTGTGCTGCCACCGTGAGGCCGTCGGCGACCACGCGCGCGTGCAGCGGCGCCGTGACCAGGAACGCGCGCGCGTCGGTCAGCGATGCGATGTGGCGCCGGTGCCACGACAGCGACACGGCCTGCGCGATCTGCGGCGAAGCGGATCAGCGCGTTGGCGGTCAGCACGTCGCCGATCTGCTGCCATGCGGCGTTCATGTATCGCTCGTCGTTCTCCTGGACGACGTCCGTGCCGAAGCCCGCCGCGACGCGGAACCGCGGATCGAGGTTGAGCCGGTTTTGGTTGTCCGGCAGCGGTGCGCCGCCGGGGCCCTCGAGCACGCGGTCGGTCAGCGCGTGCCAGCGCCCGTACAGCGGTGAGGTGACGACCGGGTCGGGGTCGTTGTCCGGGTTGACGGTCGCGGGTGCGGCGGTCGCGTAGTCGGCGGCAAGGTTGATCCGGCGCGCGATCGCCGTCTCGAACGGATGCGGGAACGGCACGTCCCACCAGTCGTACTTGGTGATCTCGGCCTGGTCGCCGGGCGGGAGCGTCGCGAACGGCACCTGCAGCGCGCCGCCGAGCTTGAGGACACCGCCGAGCTCCGCCGGCGTGGAGATCGGCGGCAGGCCGGGCCTGGGGTGCAGCACGTCCATGTCGCGCACCCCGACGCGCCGATCGACCGGGCGTGGCTTGAGCAGCTTCACGAGGTACTCGAAGTCGCCGAGCGTGCTCGTGCGGAAGCGCCAGCGCAGGTAGTAGGGGAAGCGCGACTGGTGATCGGCCCACGCCGACTTCGTCGCGACCGTCGCGTCCGGCACCGGCTCGCCGAGGCCGGCGAGCCGGCCGGTCTCGAAGCTCGGGATCAGGAACGCGTGGTAGTCCTTGTCGGGTTCGAGGCGCCGCGGCGCGAGGATGCGCGAGTAGCCGCGGTCGGGGTCGGCCGCGAGGTTCTGCTCGAGCCGCTGCAGCACGCCCGGCATCGAGGCGTCGCCGTTGGCGGAGAGATCGTGGTTGACGTGCACGTGCGCCCACGCCCACAGCTCGGAGGCCGGCGGCATGATGCTCACCGAGTCCACGCCGGCGCGCAGGTCGATGTACGGCAGCGGCTTGCCCCGCACGTCCTGCCCGTCGTCGAACTCGTCCGCCGCGAGCACCATCAGCGCCATCCATGGCCGCAGCCGGTGCGCCGAGCTGTCGGCCGCCGCGGGCGTGTAGCGCCACGGCAGGTCCTCGGGGTAGAACTCGATGTACGGCAGGTGGTTGGGCGCGAAGTTCGTGATCCAGTCGCGCGGCTCGACCTTGATGTGGGCGCGCGTCTCAACGCCGATCACGTCGCCCGGACCATACAGGCTGATGTCGCGGTGCACGGGCTCGGTCGTCTCGCTGCCGTCGAGCTTGCGGGCGCTGAGCGTGACGTCGAGCGGCAGCCTGGCGCGCACGTGGACGCTGGAGTCGCCGTCGGGCTGCGTGATGTGGTTGGCCACGCCCGTGCGCAGCCAGGCGAGGAACGAGTAGGTGGGGACCTGGGCGCTCATGCGTTCACCTCGAAGGCCGGCAGGACGTGCAGCGTGCCGGCCAGCGATGGATCGTTGGCCAGGTGCTGCTGGAGCGCGTCGCGCGCCATCGCCTTGCTGGAGAACGAGGTGGCGCCCGCGAACGGCGTGTTGTCGTGCGTGGAGGCGATCGTGAAGCCCTCGTGGGCGACCGCCACCTTCTCGTCGTACGGCTCGAGCTGGGTCTTGACGTGGTGCGACAGCGGCGACTTCGCGACGGCGGCGCCGGACAGGAACGGCAGGAACAGCCCGATCGCCGCCTTGATCTTGAGCACGGGCCTGACCGGCTCCTTGTCGATGACCGTGATCTGGTACTCGATCCGGCGGCGCGTCATCCGGCTCGGCCGCGGCGCGCCGGCGACGCCGATCGTCACGCCGCCTTCAGCGGCTGATACGACGGGCGCGAGAGCTTCTCGGCGTCCGACATCGTCTGGAACTGCGCGGCCGCGAACAGGTCGTCGACGCCGGTCAGCGGCAGCTCCGTGGTGCCGCTGACGGCCTTCTTGATGTCCACGCGGTTGACGTCGTCAGGCTTCTGGGCGCCGACTTTGTCGAGCGTCAGCGCGAGCGGGAGCGCGCGCTGGGTCACGCGCAGGGCGCCGAACGGATGCAGCACCTCGAGCGTGGGGTCGAGTTTGCGCAGCGACACCAGCAGGTTGCCGGACGCGGGCGGCAGCGCCTGCCAGTTGTCGCGCTTGTTGATCTCGGCCGCGAAGATCGGCAGCACGTGGATGCCCGGCAGCGAGGTGTTCTCCTGCTCGCCCCAGGTCACGTCGATGATGAAGCACGGTCACCGAAAGCACAGGGTATCCGCCTGCATCTGTCCGAGGCCGTCCGGCGGCTTCGCCAGCATCTATCTCTCCAGTCCATGATCATGCGAGTCTGCCGGGCCCTGCCACCAGCGCCCCTGGCCCAAACATGTCCAATCACGACATTCCACTACCTTGCCGGGCCCTTGGGGCGTGTCGATAAATTGCTGGCTCATGTCCTCTGGGCTGGTGTCTGGCCAATCAAGGTCAGGCGTTGGTGGTGGTGGCTGAGCTTCCCCCGCTTTCTCGGAGGCTGTCGATCATGGTCTGATGACCGTGGGAAGGAGTCTTCGTGGCAGCGCAGAAGAGGTACCCGGACGAGTTGCGGGCCCGTGCGGTGCGGTTGTACCGGGAGTCGAACCCGAAGCCGACGTTTCGCCGGCTGGGTGAGCAGTTGGGCGTGCATCCGGAGGCGCTGAGGAACTGGGTCCGCCAGGACGAGGCTGATCATGGCGAGCGCGACGACCAACTGTCCACACTAGAGCGTGCGGAAATGGCGCGGTTGCGCAAGGAGAACGCGGAACTGCGTCGGGGCCAACGAGATCCTGAAGGCCGCCTCCGCGCTTTTCGCGTCGGAGCTCGACCCAACCCGGCGACGGTCATGATGCTCGTGGACGAGTTGGGTGGCCGCTTCGGAGTTCGGGCCGGCGACGGCGAGGCCGAGGTGGCCTTCCCCTGGGGGGATCGACCGTGGTTCATGCAGGGAGCGCAGCTCTACGGCCCTGGCGACCAGCCGGTCGGTCCCTACCGGGTCAACCCGCACTACCGAAACTGGCGGCATGGATGACTAGCCCAGAGTCGTATCCTCCCGAACCCCCACGCGCCTGGGAGCGTCCGGTCACCCTGGTCGGCCCCGGTGGACGCCACACCGGGCGGATCGC
>WNFU01014813.1_pt1 | contig 13933 bp, 12 predicted proteins | sample 5400121 | NCBI WGS metagenome assembly WNFU01 (sample SAMN13153360, study PRJNA577476) | soil metagenome | isolation source: 100 cm soil or saprolite under grassland replicate 1 | place: USA:California | collected 2016-06-15
GAGGCGCGCCTGAACGCGTACCCCCAGTTCGTCACCGAGATCGAGGGGGTGAACGTGCATTTCCTGCACGTCCGCTCTCCGGAGGCGGATGCGTTGCCGCTGATCCTGACCCACGGCTGGCCGGGGACCGTGGCCGAGTTCCTGGACGTCATCGAACCGCTCACCGATCCGGTCGCACATGGCGGTGCCGCCGCCGACGCCTTCCACCTCGTGATTCCTTCGATTCCCGGGTACGCGTTCTCGGGACCGACCGGTCAGGTGGGCTGGGACACCGGCCGCGTCGCCGGCGCGTGGAAGGAACTGATGAGCCGTCTGGGCTATGACCGGTACGCGGTGCAGGGCGGCGACTGGGGAATGCCGATCTCGCTGCGGCTGGGTCTGGCCGATCCCGAGCATGTCGTGGGCGTTCACCTCAACATGTGTGTGACGTTCCCGCCGCAGGATCCGGCGGCCATGGCCGGCCTGGGTGAGGCCGATCTGGCCCGCCTGGAATTCACCGCCCAGTTCATGCAGGACGGGACCGGATGGCAGCGGATCCAGTCCACCCGACCGCAGACGCTGTCGTATGCGCTGACCGACTCGCCGGTAGGGCAGCTGGCCTGGATCGCGGAGAAGTACAAGGAATGGACCGACTCCGCGAAGGTGCCGGAGGACGCGGTGAGCCGCGACCACATTCTCACCGCGGTCTCCATCTACTGGCTGACGGCGACGGCCGGATCCAGCGCCCAGCTCTACTACGAGTCCAGCCACATGGACGCCGACTTCGTCCGGACCTGGGCCGGGCCCTGGCCGTTGACGATGCCGGTGGGCGTTGCATCGTTCCCCAAGGATGCGGTGCGGCCGGTGCGCCGGTTCGCCGAACAGATCCTGCCCACCCTCAGCCAGTGGACCGAGTTCGACCGTGGGGGACACTTCCCGGCTCTGGAACAGCCCCAGCTTCTGGTCAGCGATATCCGCACGTTCGCCCGGTCGCTCGCGCGTTGACCGTACCGTGTGCCGCAGGCCGCACGGGTCCGAAGGCTCTTCATGCCTTACCGGACCCGCGCGGGTGCTGTTTCGCCGGCCACCTGGAGCGAAGAGCGTTGATATGACGCCGGTGCTTCCGTGCAGAAACGCGATTGACAACCATGACTGGAGAGGCGTCTTCGATGCTGGCATCAGTGTGTCCCGCGGCCGGTCAGATCTGGGAGTTGCGCGAGGTTCCCACGCCCGTTCGCGGTCCGGGCGAGGTCCTCATTTGCGTGCACGCGAGCGGCCCTACGGGATGGCCGCGCCGCTGCTGTGCGCCGGGTACACCTCATGGTCGGTGCTGCGGGCAGGCAATCCGCAGCCGCACGAACGGGTCGCGGTGGTCGGCATCGGCGGCCTCGGCCACCTCGCCGTGCAATTCAGCAGGGCCTGCGGCTTCGAAACCGTAGCGGGTCGCGTTCATGCTGTTCACCAACTACATGATCAGCGATCCGGGCACCACGCCCACGGAGGGCATGCCGAAGTTCATGTTCGGCGCCACGGGTGGCGACGGTCTATGGCGTGCTGATGGAGTTCAACGTGGTCTTCACGCTGTTCTACGCGACCACGCTGGTCTGCCTCGGCCGCGGCGTCGGTTGGTGGGTGGCGCACTACTGGACCCGGAACCGTCAACGCCGCGCGGCCGGCATCGACACCGTTCTGGTGCGCACCATGCGGCAAACCTGAAGTAGTCGGCGGTCCCGCATCGCTGCGAGTTTGGTCGCAATTGGTGTATCCGCCGGCTTGCCGGCCGACGATGGAGGGCACACATGACATCTGCAGACAGTTCCCGCCGCTACTCGGAGGGGGCAGGGAAGACCACGATCAACGTGTGGTTGACGGATCCCGCCAGCCTGCCGACGCACGGGGGGAACCTGGCCGTGTCCGCCGCCATAGAGTTCAACGCGGCCCACCCGGAGTACCACATAGAGATCGTCAGCCGTGACTACCTAACGATGCCGGAGGAGGTCGCCCAAGCGGCGGAGCGAGGCGAGGCGCCCGATCTGGCCGAGTACCACTTCACCCTCAACCGTGCCGCCCTCGACTCGCTCAGGCCCGACGGCGAGCGCCTGTACACGCCCATCGACCGGGCGATCGCCGGGCGGACCGAGATCCTCGGTGAGCGGGTCGTGACCGATGACATGGTCCCGGTGGCCCGCGACTACTTCCGCTACGCCGGTGAGCTGACGTCAATGCCCCGGACCGCGTCCGGAGCGGTGCTCTACGCCAACATGGACGTCCTCGCCCGGGCCGGCGTGACCGAGCTGCCCCGCACGTGGCGGGAGGTGACGGCGGTCTGCGAGGCGATCGCGAAACTCCCTGACGGTCCGACCCACGGCATCGCCTGGCCGAACATGTACTGGTTCTTCCTGCAGGCGGTCGCCCAGCAGGGCGGCCTGATCGTGGACAACGACAACGGACACTCGGGCCGTGCCGAGAAGGTGGATCTCGCCTCGACCGAGATGCTGGCCTTCGTCGAGTGGTGGAAGAGCCTCCATCGCGCCGGTCACTTCCTGTACACCGGGAAGACCAGCGACTTCGGCAGCTGCTTCGCCGGCTTCGAGAACCAGGAGGTGGCTCTCGTCGTCAGCTCGTCCGTTGATACTTCGCACATGCTGGACCGGGCCGAGCGGAGCAGGTTCCGCGTCCAGGTCGGCCGCCTGCCCTACAACGATGAGGTCGAGTTCGCCGGCAACATGACCGGCGGATTCGCGTTCTGGCTCGCCGCCGGTCTCAGCCCGGCCAAGCAGGACGGAGCGCTGGCCTTCCTGCAGTATCTGAACACCCCGCGCATCGCCGCGGAATGGGCCAAGCAGCATTTCCGCATTCCGGTCACCAAATCGGCGATCGACGTGCTGGAGGCCGAGGGCTTGTACCGCGACAATCCGAACCTCCGGGTGGCCGGCGACCAGCTCCTGGCGTCCGGGACCTCACCGGCCGTGCTCGGGCCGTTCATGGGTAGCCATGCCGACATCATGGGCGAGATCACCAGCGCGATGCACGACGTCCTGACCGGTGATGTCGAGCCGGCGGCCCGGTTCGCCGAGGCGAGCACGCGGGCCCAGCAGATCCTCGACGCCTACAACTCGCACTGCGACGGGCCCCCCCGCCGCACGCCCGGCCGGCGCGCGCTAGTCGTCAGCCTGTAGATGCCGTCCCATTTGCAGGCCGCATGCTCTCGGCCGAGTTCCGACGCGTACGGGTTGTCGCGCTTCACCGGCGGCGACCCGTACCCGTCGGCGATCCGCTGGCCTTTCGGCGCCAGGCACCGGTGGCTACCGGTGCCTGGCAAGCCGTCGGACGGCCCGGTGTGCCGGTGCGGTCAGTGCGCGGTCTCCCGTTCCAGCGGCTCCGGCCCGTCGTTGAGGATGGCGAGGAACTGCTGGAAGATCCGGTCGGCGACGCCGGCCTCGTGCAGGTCGGTCCGCACGCTCAGTTCCATGCGGAGACCGTCCGGAACCGGGACCACTTGGAGCCGGACCGGGAATGGGATTCTCCGCTCGTCGCCGGATTCGAACGTGATCGTCCCGGAGATGCCGCCGAGGGTCAGGTCGGGCACCGAGTTGTAGCTTAGGCACGCCATCCGTTCAAGGTGGACCAGCCCGTCCGGGCCACTGTCGGTGAGGACGGCGGCCTGCTCCTTCGGGTCCATCAGGACGTCGCGCGAGGCCATGGCCTGGTGGTACGCGTCGCGCATGCGCGCGATGACGTGACCGGACCGCCACGGGCTGTTCGGACGCAGGAAGATGCTGCCCACTCGGTTGGTGATGGTCCGGTCGATCACGTCGCCGGCCCGGTTCGCCACGGGGACCAGCATCGCGAAGTCGCGCGACCCGCCCGCCCGGATGATCGCCATGGTGTAGGCCGCTGCGATGCCGACGGATGTCGTCATGCCGTTGGCCTTGGCGTAGTCGTCCCAGCTGCGCAGCTGCGAGTGCGGCACCGTGAACTCGCGCGACGAGGCCGGTCCCGCCGGTGTGAACCGCGCGCCGCGGTTGGCCGGGATCACCGATGCCGACCCGTCGCCAGGCCCGGGAAGCCGGCAGGCTGGCACCTCGTGGAGCTCATCGCGCCAGTACTGGCGCTGCGCGTCGACGTCCGCCGATGCGAGCTGGGCCCGGAAGTCGGCGGCCATCTCGGCCAGCGACGCGGTGCGGCCCGACCACTGCGGCGCTTGTCCCGCCACCCGCGCCGCATAGGCCACGGGCAGCTCGGCCGTCAGGATGTCCCAGGACCGGCCGTCGAACGCTGTGTGATCCACGACCAGCCCGAACAAGGTACGCCCGGTCCGACCGTCGCGGGCGAGCGCACACCGCCACACCTCTCCCTCGCCGAGCCGGAGCGGCGGGCGCAGGATCCGCCAGAACTCCTCGGTCGCGGCTGTGCCGTCGCCCAGCTCCAGCCGGTGGAACCGCACCTTCCCCGGATCGGCGGGCACCTCGGCCAGCCCGAGATCCGGCCCGGCGAAGTATTTGGCCTGCAGCGGCTGATGGCGGAGGTGAATGTCGTTGACTGCGTCCTCGAGCGCCGTGTCATCCACGCCCGTGTCGAACGCCCAGGCGATCTTGACCACGATGTTCTGCCGAACCGTCTCCGCCTGGATCGGCGTGATCGCCACCAGCTCAGCCGCCGGGCGGGCTCCGGCCCGCGCGAGCCGGCTCGGTTCGGCGTCCAGCTTTGCGCGGGCGGCGTCGATCCAGGCAGCCAGTTCGGCAAGGGTCGGCGCCCGGAAGATCTGGGAGAACCGGATCGGTACGCCGGTCGCCTGTTCCAGCCGGGCACACGCGAGCGTCACCGACAGCGAGTCAAGTCCGAGATCGAACAGCGAGACGGTACGGGGCAGCGTGGACGTACCGAGGATCTCGGCGAACACCGACCCTACGGCGATCTCGGTCTCGCTTCGCGGCCTCTTCTGGAGAGTCAGGCCGGCGCGGTAGCCGGTCGCCGGGTCCGTACCGTCGATCTCAAGGTGATCGTGCTCCATCATTCCGCTCCTCCGAGGACGCGAGACTCACTCCGCGCAACTGCCGCGCGCCGTGAGGATGGCTCAGGCTCCAGACCGGTCGCACCTCTACGGTTGCGCTCGGTGCCGGCTCGGGATGCGCGTGGTCCGACCCGCAATTCCGGAGATGCGGACGAATGGCGCCGGGCACTACGCTGGTCGATGCGAACGGATCGGCGGCGGCGCCGCTTTTCCGTTCCCAGGAAGCGAGCGAATGGGGAGAGGCATGGGTGAAGGCAGGGGAGCCGACGTGACCGAGATCTTCGATTATCGTGCGGATCGCGACGGCACGACACCGTTTCAGCCGCCGCTTCGGTATCAAATGCTCCGCGACGAACATCCCATCAGCCAGGTCACCATGTGGGACGGCAGCAAAGCCTGGTTCATCACCCGGCAGAAGGACGTCCGGGCCGCGCTGGCCGACGAGCGCCTCAGCGCCGACAACCGCAGTCCGGGCTTCCCTCTGGTGAGCCCCGGATCGGAGACTCTCACCGACCGCAACCCCACCTTCGCCCGGATGGATCCTCCCGAGCACTCCCGGCAGCGGGCCATGGTCACCGCCGACTTCACGCACAAGTCCGCGGCCCACATGCGGCCGCGCATCCAAGAGATCGTCGACCGGCTCGTGGACACGATGATGGCGAAGTCCCCGCCCGCCGACCTGGTCGCCGAGCTCGCCCAGCCGCTCGCGGCGCAGGTGATGTGCCTGATCCTCGACATTCCATACAAGGGCCAGGACTTCTTCCAGCGAGTGGCATCCACGATTCCCAACCACTATGTCGGCCAGGACCGGCTCGACGCCGCCAGCGAGGAGCTGACGAGGTTCATCGCCGGGACGCTCGAGAGCAAGGCCAAGCATCCGGGCGACGACGTGCTCAGCCGCCTCATCGTGGAGCAGGAGGCGAAGGGCGAGCTCGCGAGGGACGACATCATCGCGATGACCCGAGTGATGATCGTTGCCGGGTACGACCCGGCCGTACACGGAGTCTCTCTCGGCCTGACCGCACTGTTCTTCAACCCGGATCAACTGGCAGCGCTGCGCGACGACCCGGCCTTGATCGCGGGCGGCCTGGAGGAACTGCTGCGGTACGCCACCAACTTCCACACCGGGTTGCCCCGGGTCGCGATCGCCGACACCGAGATCGGCGGACAGCAGATCAAGACCGGCGAGGCCGTCCTGTGCTACATGCCCACGGCGAACTTCGATCCCGAGTGGTTCGAGGATCCCGAGACGCTCAACCTGCGCCGAAAGGACTCCGGCAACGTGTCCTTCGGCTACGGGCTGCACCGGTGTCTCGGACAGCACGTGGTCAAGATTCAGATGGAAACGGTGATCGAGACGCTCCTGCGCCGGATTCCGGACGTGCGGCTGGCCGTCGATCTGGACCAGGTCCGCTTCCGGCGGGAAGCGGCCGTGTACGGCGTGTACGAGCTCCCCGTGACCTGGGGATAGTCAAGCGCGGTTTGTCGATCCACTCGTCGGGTGACTCAATCGATGAGTTCGACGGGGCCGTTGACAGCTGGGTGGCCGCCATTGGAGGATCGACCGAGTGCCCTCTCGGCATTCCGGGTTCGGGAAGCTGACCGTAACGGACAACACGATCGCCGTCATACGGTGGTTATAGACGAAATGGGTCTTGATGAAGTTTCTTCTCACCTCCTCCGGCATCCGTAACCCGAGCATCTCCGATGCGCTTGTCGACCTGCTGGGCAAGCCGATCGCCGAGTCCAGCGCCCTGTTCGTTCCGACCGGTGTATACCCCTTCCAAGGCGGCGGTGAAATGGCCTGGAAGGCGATCCACGGCCAGGCCCCGAGCCCGTTGTGCCAGCTGGGCTGGAAGTCCCTGGGGGTGCTGGAACTCACCGCGCTGCCGACCATTCGGGAAGAGAACTGGGTCCCGATGGTCCGGGAAGCGGACGCGCTCCTCGTCTGGGGCGGCGACGTGCTGTACCTGACCCACTGGATGCGTCAGTCGGGCCTGGCCGACCTCTTGCCGTCGCTGAGCGAGACGGTCTACGTGGGGGTGAGCGCCGGTAGCATCGCGGTGACCCCGTACAACTGCGACGCGGAGTTCGACCTGGCCTACGTGCCCGACGGCAGCGACATGGCGGTGGGCGCCGACCGGGCGCTGGGCCTGGTGGACTTCACGCTGTACCCGCACCTCGATCACCCGGACATGCCGGACACCGAATTGTCCAACATTCAGAAGTGGGCGTCCGGAATCCCGGTTCCGACCTACGCCATCGACGACGCGACGGCCATCAAGGTGGTCGACGGCACCGTTGAGGTCATTTCCGAAGGAAACTGGAAGCTGTTCAATCCCTGACCGACGAGATCACCAGTGAGGAACAGGCGGCGGCGCCGTCGACGGAGATCATCAACTGCGGCTGTACGACGCCTTCCACCTGGAGATGCGCTACAACGCCACCGACCGGTCCGTCAGGATCCGGGTCACGATCACGGGGAGATGCTACCGGCCCTGGCCGCGACCGCCGAGACGGTCATCAGTGAGTCCGTTCAGCACAACGGCCGGGAGCGAAGCCCGAGCTTCGCCCCCGGCCGATGTGGTGGGGATGCACGGTGTGCCCCTGATGCAGCACCTTACGAACGCCGCTGTCGCGGTGCCCGAACACCCACCGGTCCTGCCTGGCGGGGTTGAACTGGCCGAGGTACCGCTGGACGATCCAGGATTTCGGCTTGTTCGAGCGGCTGTACTTCGTCCACTTCTAGGTGAGCTGCCACAGGTGGCGATCCAAGGAGGAGAACATCTTCTTGGACACCACAGCCCGGTCGTAGGCGGCCCATCCCCGCACGATCGGCGCGATCGTGCGGGGATGGCCTGCGCGTTCGTGCCGCGCAGCGCGCGGAACTCTCGGGCAAGCCTGCTACGGATCCGTTTGATGGCCGGCTTGCTGGGTTTGATCAACAGCTTGTCGGAGGACCTCGTCGGCATGCGGTATCGGATCTGTCGATCACGATACCGCACCCGACGAGGTCGCATGTGCACAGAGACACTGGTGAGCCGCTCAGGTGGTGACGGCAAGGGAGGTCGGGGGTGCGGCGCGCTGGTGGATCCACTGTCCCGGAACTGCGGCCCCGAGTGCGACTCCGGGATTGCTCACCCCTTTCCCAGCGAAGCGACCTCGTCGTGTGGCACGCCACCACGCCGGCAGCAGCACTCAGCAAGATGTGTCACCTGACGTGTCATGCCATCGTCATCGACGAAGATTGGCCATTCCCATCACGATGGTCAGACTGAGACAGCGGGGACGGTGTCATGCAGGAAGAAATCTCTCCGGTTGTCATCGACACTTCCGGTACCAATATTCATGCGGAGAACGCACAAATTCGCGAGCGTGGACCAGTCGCCCGAGTTGAGCTCCCGAACGGTGTGCGAGCGTGGTCGATCACCGGCTACGAGGCTGGTAAGCAAGCGCTGAGCGACCAGCGGATGTCCAAGGACGGACGTCAACACTGGACTGCGTTCATCGGTGGCGAGGTTGATCCGGAGTTCCCACTCATCAGTTGGGCGCTCATGGACAACATGAGCACAACTTACGGAAGCGCGTACAGCCGTCTGCGCCGACTAGTAGCACAGGGATTCACGCCGCGGCGGATCGAGGCAATGCGGTGATAGTCGATCTCATCGGTATTCCCGATGCGGCCCGGAGGACCATGGTCGGCGACGGTGAGGCGCAGGTCGACACAACCAAGACCGGCGAGGAGATAGCGACGAGTGTCGACCAGGCGCTGCAGGAGATGGCCTCGCTGGTCGAGGCCAAGCGCGGTAACCCGGCGGACGACCTCACGAGTGACCTGATTGCCGCCCAGGAAGAAGATGGCTCGGGGCTGCGCTACGCCGAGATTGTCGGCACGTTGTCGCTGCTGCTGGGGATCGGTACCGAAACCGTGACGAATCTCGTGGCCAACTCGATACTCGCCCTGCTCGTCCATCCTGACCAGCTGCAGCTGATCAGGTCCGGGCAGGCCTCGTGGGGGGACGCGATCGAGGAAGCGCTCCCCGTGGAGACTCCGGTGGCGCATCTGCCGTTCCGGGTTCCTACCGAAGATGTTCAGCTCGGCGAAGTGACGACAACCGCCGGCGATCCGGTCCTCGTGAATTTCGCCGCTATCGGGCGCGATCCCGCCGTTCATGGTGCGAGCGCGGGTTCCTTCGACATCGTCCGGCCACGTAAAGACCATCTGTCCTTCGGTCATGGCGCGTACAGCTGCATCGGCAAGGCCCTCGGCCGGTTGGAGGCCGAGGTCGCGGTCGCTGCGCTGTTCGCCCGCTTTCCCGACCTTGCTCTCGCGGTTCCGGAATCGGATATCAAGCCGCAGAGCAGTTTCATCATGAACGGCCGTAGGGAGTTGCCGGTCCTTCTGTCCGCGCCTGTTGCCGACCGCCAGGGTTAGGCCAGGCATCTGTGGCCGGTGCGGAGTGCAACGGCCGTCGACGAGAGCGAGAGACGAGCATGCCGACAGGAACGTCCACCGTATCGACCATTTCCAGCACCGATCAGGCAGAAGTCGCGGCTGTTCCCGCGCGCATGGTCGCAGCCTGGGCCAAACACGACGCCGATGCCTTCGCCGACCTGTTCACGCCGGACGGGACGCTGATCCTTCCGGGCGTGTACCAGAAAGGCCGCGACCGGATCCGGGAGTTCATGGCGATGGCTTACGCCGGGCCTTATCAGGGCACCCGCGTCACCGGATCGCCTATCGATGTGAAGGTACTCGCCGATGGCGCGGTGGCGTTGCTCACTATGGGGGGTGTGCTGGCGCCGGGGGAAACCGAACTGTCGGACCAGGCGGCCATCCGGGCATCCTGGATTCTCGTCAAGCGCGAGGGCCGGTGGCAATTGGCGGTCTATCAGAACTGCCCCCGGGACTGAGCGGCGTGACTCCACCATCCACTTCCCTCGTGCGGGACCGCCTACGGGCCGAGGTCACGGATGCCGCCGCGCGCGTGGCCGACTTGTTGTCGACGTTGCCCGCTCCCGCTGATCGCAACCCCGACCAGCAGGCGCGAGCCACCGCGGCACATGTACGCGCGCGAGCTGCGAGGCGTGAGCTTCTGAATGCGCAATCGAGCCGGCTCTACCAGGAGGTCGTGGAACAGAACCCGCAACGGCAATCCTTGACCGAACTGTCGTACGGGTTGGCCGACATCGTGCCCGGCCTGACGCCGAACCGGGCCGAGATGGCGATGGAACGTGGCCGCCGTCAGAGTGCCAAGGAGGGCCTCGAGATCGACCAGGGCATCGCCTACTCCGCGCTGCTCAGATCCGCTGCGGGCGGCGACCTCCTGCGCTCCCAGCGGCTGCCGACGGACGAAGCCCGTTGGCGGTTGTCGGACTTCCAGCGGACCGGAGCGGTCGAGATGCCCGTGGTGTCGGTTCGGCGTACGGCCGGGGTGGCCGAGATAACGGTGGCCAACCAGCGCTACCTCAATGCGGAGGACGAGGCCCTCGGCCAGCAGCTGGAGATCGCTGTCGATCTGGCGCTGCTCGATCCGGGCGTACGCGTGGGCATGGTGCGGGGCGCCGTCATGGAGCACCCGAGATACGCCGGCCGGCGGGTCTTCAGCTCAGGAATCAACCTGACACTTCTGTGTACGGGGCAGATCCCCTTTCTGGGCTTCGTGATGCAGCGTGAGCTGGGCTACCTGAGCAAGATCCAGCGTGGCCTGTGGGACCCCCGGCAGCGGGCCGATCCCGGTGCTCGGGGCGGCAAGCCGTGGGTCGCGGTGGTCGACGGGTTCGCCATCGGCGGCGGCCTGCAGCTGATGCTGACCTTCGACTATGTGATCAGCTCGGACACGGCCTATTTCACGTTGCCGGCGGCACGAGAGGGCATAGTGCCCGGTGCGGCCAATCTCCGGCTCGGCCGCGTCCTCGGCCAACGGCTGAGTCGACAGGTTCTCCTGGGCGGCCGGCGGATAGCGGCCCGCGATCCGGTCGCGGCGCTGCTGTGCGACGTCGTCGTGGCCGAGGACGCGGTCGATGGCGCGGTCGACCAGGCGGTCCGCGCGATGGACAACCCGGCCGTGGTAGCCAATCGGCACATGATCACCGCCTTCGAGGAACCCGAGGATCAGTTCCGGAGCTATCTCGCCGAGTTCGCGGAAGTTCAGGTACAGCGGCTGTACAGCCACGACGTACTGGATCGGTTGGAGCAGGAGTGGATGCAACGGCAACGCTGACCAGCGGGGCGCACCTCCACGCCGACGAGCTGCATCGCAGCGTGTCGAGCCGGCAGGTCGCCATGTTGGCCTTTCTCACCGGGATAGTGGCCGAGTTCCCCGATGCGATCTCGTTCGCACCGGGCGCCCCGTACGAGCCGTTCTTCGCCGACATCGCGGTCGGTCCGCTGATGGACACCTTCATCGAGGCCCGGCGCGCCGCGGGCTTCAGCGAGGAAGCGGTGCGCCGGCACCTGTTCCAGTACGGTCCGAGCAAAGGGATCATCAATGACCTAGTTGCCGCCGCGCTGCGGGCCGACGAGGCCATCGACGTCTCGCCGGACGCGATCGTCATGACGGTCGGTTGCCAGGAGGCGCTGTACCTCACCCTGCGTGTTCTTCATCCGCCGGGTGCCAGCCTGGCGGTAACGGATCCGTCCTATGCCGGGGTGATCGCGGCGGCCGAATCGCTGGACATAGCGGTTCACCCGGTGCCGGATGACGGTACCGGCCCCGACCTGGCGGCCCTCCGTACGACTGCGGAGCGGGAAAGGGCGGCCGGCCGTCGCCTCCGGGCGCTGTACGTTTCCCCCGATTTCGCGAACCCGTCCGGCAGCCGGCTCACGCTTGCCGCCCGACAGCGTCTGCTGGCCACGGCATCGGCTCTCGACCTCATTCTCATCGAGGACAATCCGTACGCGTTCACGGCCGCTCCGGACGACCGGCTGCCCAGTCTCAAAGCGCTCGATCGCGAGGGTCGTGTGGTACACGCCGGCACCTTCGCGAAGGTCGCCGTACCGGGTGCCCGGGTCGGTTACGTGGTGGCCGACCAGTGGGTCGAGTCGCGCTCCGGTCCGCCGGTGCGATTGGCCGCCATGATCGCTGCCGCCAAGAACGCGGTCACCCTGAATACGTCACCGCTGGCTCAGGCATTGATCGGCGGGCTTCTCCTTCGGCATGGTGGCTCCATCGCCGCCCTCAGCCGGCGTAATGCGGAGCACCTGCGCGGCAACCGTGCCGTCCTCCTCGAGCGGCTTGTTCACCACTTCGGCGAACCCAATCGGCCGGGCGCCGGCGTTCGCTGGTGGGCGCCCGAAGGCGGCTACTTCGTCCAGGCCGAGCTCCCGGTCGAGGCCGACGACGCGCTGTTGCGGTACTCCGCGGAGACATTCGGCGTGCTCTGGACCCCGATGCGCGGCTTCCATCTCGGCGGGGGAGGCGAGCGCCGGATCCGGCTGTCGTGTTCGTCTCTGGAACACGAGGAGATCGTCGAGGGCGCCGCCCGGTTGGCCGACTTCGTCAACGCACTGGAGAGGCGATGAGCGACGACACATCGTCCTCCGCGCGACGACCGTCAGCCAACCAGCTCGCGTTGTATCTGGCCGAGCAGACGGATTTCTGGGCCGGTGGTCTGCAGCACTGCCGGGCCATTCTCGTCGCGGGTGAAGTGGTCCCTTCCGTGCTGGCGGCGGCGTGCGTAGATCTTCAGTGCCGCCACGCCATGCTGCGACAGCACTTCCGCGACGTCGACGGGGAACCGCTGCTGGTTGCGGGCGATGGGCCGGTGGAGCTCATCGCCGGTGTTCCACGACCGCTGGCTGCCGCGCTCACGGTGGCCGCGGCCGACGCGAGCCGTCATTTCGACCTGGACGAACGACCCGCGATCCGGGTGGGCGTATATCCGGTGGAGGGCGGTGGGACCCTGGTAACGCTGACCATCCACGGCGCGGTGGGCGGCCGGTACGCCGCATCGCGGCTGCTCGAGGAGCTGGGTGAGCGGTACCGGTCCGCGGTCGCCGGGCCGCCCCCCATCGAGCAGGACGGCACTGACCGCGTCATCGGCGACAGTGTCCACTGTGCCCCGGCCGCGGCACGGCAGGCCATCGCGTGGCCCACCAGCCGGGGCCGTGGCCGCAGCCACGGCCGGTCGATCACGACGGCATGGTCGCTGGATAAAAGCCACACCGCACTCCTGCGGCGGTTTGCCGATCGCGTGGGCGTTTCCCCGGCCACCGTCCTGCGGTCTGCCTTGCGCATCCTTCTCCTCCGCGAGACCGGCGAGCGGGACATCCTGATCGGCTCACCGAAGCGCGCTCGCACCGACACCGATGTCACACCCGAAGACATCCAGATCCTTCGGTACGCGCTCAGCGCGCACACCTCGGTTGTCGACACGATCCGGGCCGAGCAGGCCGTTGCGACGCAGCCGGTCGACCATCCCGACGTGCTGAACGCGCTGCTGTCGCGGCCGTTACGACCAGACCGGAGCGCCGGGGTCGAAGTCCAGGTCGGCTTTCGGGTCACCATCGCAGCCGAACCGCCTACCACCTGGGCCGGCATGGTGACGCGCGACATCGATCTGCCGGTGGCGCACTCACCGTACGAGCTCGAGCTCGACGTGACCATCGGCGGCGATCGTGTCGTCGGTGCGTGGCGAGGCGCGGTCGGGCTGTTCGACGAGCACACCCTCGACCGGATGGGGCGCAGCTACTCGACACTGCTCCATGGGCTCGTACAGTGTGCCGTGGGGCCGATCGGCGAGCTTGACGTGATCCATCCGGCCGACCGGGCGCGGCTTGCGAAGTGGGAGGCGCCAACCCCGGGCGTGAGCGGTGAGGACACGCTGGTCGAGTTGGTCGATCGTTGGATCCGCAGCACCCCCGACCGGCCGGCGGTGGTCATGGCCGACGCGGTACACAACTACCGGGAGCTGGACGAGGCGGCGAGCCGGATAGCA
>WNFU01006640.1_pt1 | contig 13929 bp, 8 predicted proteins | sample 5400121 | NCBI WGS metagenome assembly WNFU01 (sample SAMN13153360, study PRJNA577476) | soil metagenome | isolation source: 100 cm soil or saprolite under grassland replicate 1 | place: USA:California | collected 2016-06-15
TCGACACGACCGCCGGCGAACTCCGCTTCGATGGCCGTCGTGATCGGCGCGTCCACGGTCACCTGGTTGTCTTCAATGGCAGTGACAACGCGGTCCCAGACGATGTCGCGGCTGCCGGGTTTCCAGCCTCCGCCCACGCCGCCGCCGAATTCGGTCGCGCCGAGCTTCTCGATCCACGCCTGTGTGCTGGGGCGGGTGAGGAGAATTGAATCGCCGGGCTTTAGTCCGTTCGCGCTTTTCAACCGGAAGCTCGTTGCGCCGACGGGCACGTAATCGTCGCTGACGTCCCAGTCCACCTGTGTGCGCGTAGCGCGGTCCTTGCGTCCAGCAACTCGAATGAGCGTGCGGCGGTCCAGTCCGGCGGCGACCAGCACGGTGCCCGTCTCGCTCATGCCCTGACCCCGCAGCACCACGCCGGAGTTTGTGAGGTGCAGTCCTCCAAGAACTTCATGACGGCCTTTGAGCAGCAGGACGGCGCCGCGCGCGCCGTTGCTTCCCGCCGGCAGCGTGGCGACGTAATCAATCGCCCGCTGGATGCGCGCCGTGTTATCGCCGGGTTTCGGCTCGACAACAACGCAGACCAGCGCTTCGGGAATTGCGCGGTCGCCCCCAGCGTAGCCGCAGTGTGAGAAATCGGGAACGCGATTGCCGCGTTCGTCCGCGTCATAAGCCATGCGACCCTCTTTGCCGAGGGAGATGATGAGGGATTGGTTGCGCGCAGCGGCGAGGAGGGTTTCACCAAAGGCGAGAGACAGCGCAGCAGCCGACGTAAGAAAGCTCACTCTGATCGCCGACCAGATCACGGCAGCCTCCCGGTCACGCGTTCGAGTTTGTCTGCTCTCGCGATCTGCTTTCCGTCCGCGAACACGAACAGTCCCGAGCCGCGTTGGTAGCGCGAGCCGTGCTTGTCCCAGAGAATGGTTAGCGTGTGGCCGTGATACTTCACCTCGTCGAGGCAGAACCAGTCCCATCCTCCCGCCGGCAGCAACGGATGGATGTCCACCACGTCATCCGCCCGCGGGCGCAGGCCGACGACGCCGGTGATGACCAGGTCGGCGAACGTCGAGTGGTTGTAATACCGGCTGCGTTCCTGGCGGCCCTTGAGCCACTGGCCGGTCGTTTCATCGAGGTATTCACCGATGTAGGGCTTGCCATCGAAGCGATGCGAGCGGGTGTAGGCGAGGAAGGCGTCGAAATAGTCGCGCGACGTGACGACGTTCTGCGGATAATCACGCAGGACATTCGCGAGCGCGCCCAGCGTTTGCGAAGTGGCGAACGGCCAGACGGCGCCATCCCATTCGCACTCGCAGCATCCGTGCGAGCGGAACTGCGGATGCCGTCTCTCCGCCGTGGTGATACCGAAGGGCGCGCGGAAACCTTGCGGGTCGGTGAGTTGCACCCAGGCAGCTTCATAACCTTTGTTCGCGTCCGGCAAAGCAAACGACCACGGGATGAAACCGATGGCCTCGCGCACGTCGCTGAGTGTGCCGTCCTCGCGCCGCACTTTGAAGAACCTCGCTTTGCTGTCCCAAAGTTTTTCCTGCGTGAGCCGTTTCAGGTCCGCGGCTTTTGACTCGAAATCCTTCGCCAACCCGGCGCGGCCCGCGAGTTGAGCAATGCCTGAGATAGCCCGGGCGTTTGCGAACATGTAGCTGTTTATCGTTGGCCGCGCTTGCTTCGCCGTGCGCGAGCCGCTGATGGATTCCTCCATGCCGTCCTTCACATCGTGCTGCCAGAATAGGCCGTCAGGCAGGCGGCGCTCGGCTTCCCAAACGTGGTAATCGGCGACCAGATCATCGAGGAGATTTGTGACGAACGCGCGGTTACCTTCGACGAGGTAGCGGTCCCAAACGGCCGCGGCGAACCAACTGCTGAAGTTGTGGAATTTTCTTTCGGGTTTGCTGGCATCCCCGCGCAGCCAGAAATGTGCGTAGTCATCGACGTAGCGTGAATCGTGCAGCCAGCGGCCTTCTGCGAGGTGATGGCCGGCGGCGCAACTGATGGTGTTGTGCGCGCCCGCGTGCTTCATGGGGACGAGGAATTCGGTAAACACAAAACCGTTGGTCGTCTGCTGGAGATGCTTTCGGAACGACCACCAGCGGAAGTAGTAAATCTCCTCCACCTCGCGGTCAGGACATTCAAAGCGCGGGATGTTCGCGGTGAGCCAGTCGAACGACTGCGCGTTGGAGATGAAGTTGGTGATGTTCTCGTCCTCCATCGAGTTGAACCGGGCGATGTGAGCGGCGAAGGCGGAGGGCGTGAGGATCGGGAAATTGTCGGCGGCGCACAGGCCGGATGAAAGGGTGACGAGGATGACGACAAGAACATTCACTTCGACGCGCTCACATTGTTCTCGAGCCTGGTGTAATCCACGAACTGCTTCGGGTCGGTGCCGTTGAGAAATTCCTCCACGTTCGTGTAGCCGTCGCCGTCTGCGTCGGTGGAGGCGTCGGAGGCGTCGCTAAAGTTCAGTCCGTGTTTCTTTTCCCAATCGTCGGGCAGGCCGTCGCCGTCCGTGTCCTTGTAAGGCTTGCCTTTGTATTCGGGATAGCCGCCGACCTGATCGGGATGGGTGATGATGCACTTGGGGATATCAGAAATGAGCTCCGCAACGAGTTCTTTGCTGAAGTTCGCGTTAGTGAGAGAAGCCTCGACATCCGGGCTGGCCGTGGCGGCGACTTTGCCGGTGTGAACCATCCGCACGACGCGTTCATCGACAGCGTCGCGTCTGGGCAGCGTGGCGCCAGCGTTGGCCAGAACGAATGTGAACGCTTCGTCGGCTGGCTGAAGCTTGAGTGGCGCATAAGGATGGGGCGCGTTGGTGCGGATGTTCGGCAAAACGGATTCGACCGGCGCACGCGAGGCGGGCTGCACGCCACCCTCCCAATTGTCTTTGGTCACGCGCGCGTTCCCTTCAATAACGTTGCCGGCCACGTAAGCCTTCCCGAAGTGGTCCACCACCGTCTTGCTGCGTTCGGACTCGGGCTTGAGCAGGCGATAACCGATCGGTTCGCCCTTGGGCGTGACCGGCCCGGGCTTCAAGTAGTTGTTGATGATGTTGAAGTAGCTGCGGTGATCGCCGCCGTCCACGGTGCGATGGTGCCAATTAAAGAGGACGTTGTTGGCAAAAGTGAAATCGCCATACATCCCGACGCTCGGATTGCGCCCGGCGTTGCAGGCCCAAAGGTTGTGATGAAACGTGCTGTTCAATCCTCCGATGGTGCTGCCAAACGAGTGATGGTACGTGTTGAGCGCCTCACTGAAGATCGAATTCTGAATCGTGATGTTCACCGTGGGCAGCTTGAGATCGGGCGTGGTGTCGTTGCCGTCGTGGTCGAACATGTGGCGATACAGGGACATGTTTTCGTCCAGGCCCCAACTCGCCGAGACGTGATCGATCATGATGTTGCCGGTCGGATTGCCGCCGATAGAATCGTTGCGCTCGCCCACCCACGTTTCGCCGCGACGAAAACGCATGTGTCGGATGACGACGTCGTGCGTCTCCAACTCCACAGTGTTGCCCGCGATACAGACGCCGTCGCCGGGCGCGGTGGCGCCGGAAATCGTGATGTAAGGCGCGCGGATGCGAATGCGCTCCTTGAGTTTGATGATTCCCGCCACGTTGAACAGAACGATGCGCGGCCCCCCCGCCTCGCAAGCTTCGCGAAAGCTTCCTGGCCCGCTGTCGTTCAAGTTCTTGACGATGAAAACATTTCCGCCGCGTCCGCCAAACGAATACATGCCGCCACCCCACGCTCCGGGAAACGCCGGAATCTTCGCCTGCGGAAGATCTTTCGGCTCCGCCGCGCCCGGCAGATAGGGTTTGCCCCTCGCTTCCCATTCTTTGATGACCGGCAGCGCCTTCGCGAATGCTTCATCGGAGAGTTTGTCTGCGGCGGCCCTTCTCGCGTCAGCCTCGGCCTGCACCGCCTTGGGCACCCGCGGATACTGGGCGATGGCGGTGGAGGCGAAAGTTGAAACGAGCGCGATCAGAGAAGTGAGTTTCATTTCATTCGTCCATGGTCCTCCCGCGCGTGTCCGGCGCCCACCAGATCACGACCATTCCCAGCGCGTAGATCAGTGCCGTCGCCGCGCCGACTTTCGCGAGGTCGCCATTGAACCAGCCGACGAGCGTGCCGGCCACGCACACGCCGAGCGCCGTGGCAAACCGCCCCACATTGTAAGCGATACCGGTGCCGGTCGCCCGGACTCGCGTGGGGAAAAGTTCCGGCAGGTAAAGCGGCAACCAGCCAAAGAACAGCGTGGCCACAAATCCTTGCGCGAACACGAGCGGCAGAAACTCCGGGCGCAGCGGCGCGGTGAACAGGAAGATGCCGCACGTCAGCGCGGCGGATCCGACGCTGATCAGAAAATAGGACAGCCGCCGGCCCACACGGCTCGCAAGCTGCGCGCCCAGAAAGCTGCCGAGCACCGCGCCGAGTGCCCAATAACCTTGCGTGGACGCTTTGTAGCCCGGCTGCGCCGTGCCGCCGATCTGGTCCGCCCACGGAATCATCCACTTGCTCGCGGCCCAGGCGCCGATCATGGGAATCGCGCCGAGCATAATGCCAATCATCAACGTGCGCCGGAGCGGCGGCCGCAGCAATTCGGCAAGCGGCGTGGCGGGAGCCCTCTTCGCGCCACGCATGGCGAGCCAGTGCGGCGATTCCGAAACCGTCCAAAGCACGAACACGCCAAGGACGGCAGGCAGCGCGCTCCAGCCAAAAAGCCAGCGCCACGAATCCGGCGTGACGTGCCAAATGCGCGCGACCTGGGAGAGCAAAAGAATTCCGACGTTGATGCCCGCGCCGACTATGCCGGCTACGACCGGACGCGAAACGTTGGGCCAGCATTCCGAGACGAGCGCCACGCCGTTCGGCCACACGCCGCCGACACCCAGCCCGACCAGGAAACGCAACACGAGCATCTGTTCGAGGCTCGTCACGAAGGCGCCGAGACCGGCGAACACGGAATAGAACAACACGCTCACGCCAAGCGCCCGCCTTCGCCCGATGCGATCGCCCAATGCGCCCAACGCAATGCCACCGACGGCAGCGCCCAGCATCAGGCTCGCCGTGAGCCAGGCAAACCAGTCGCCGCCCAGTTTCACGGTGAACTGTTCCCCGAGCAGGTTCTTCGCAACCGAAAGCGAGCCGACCGGCATCAAGCCCAGTTCCACGCCATCGAACAGGAGCGCGCCGAACGCAGCCGCGAGGACAAGCAGCCGTGCGGAGCGTGGGAGTGATGAAGTGGTGACCGGGACGGCGAGCGTCAGAGTTGGCGCCGAGTTCATGAGCAGTAATGGGCAGACCGGTTCATGGTCCACAGTGTGAGGAACCCTTCCGACACTCCCAACGGGTTTGAAGAATGACGGGCCGCGCACGTGGTAAGAGTCGAAGGCATGTTTCCCCGCTCCATGTTCTTCGCGCGTCTGAGTGATGGAACCGTTGGCTGGGCTACAGTTTGTTTCCCCTCACCCCAGCCCTCTCCCCTGGGGCGAGGGAGAATCCTCCTCCGTCTCTGGGCCATACCCGCGAGGGCGTGTGCCAAGCCAGCGTGCACAAGACAGGCGCCTGGCGGAGACTGTTCCCTCTCCCCGAGGGAGAGGGTCAGGGTGAGGGGAAATGACGGTTCGACAGCCACCAGGTGTAGCATATCCAAGAGACTGCTCAGTACGGCCGCAAATTTTTCAGGAGTTCAATCGCGCGGATGATGGCGCTGTTGTCGAGTTGCCCCAGGCCGTTCTGTTCGCCGAAAACGAGAATGTCGCGGTGCGTTTCGCTGAGCGGCAACTTCGTGTTGGTCTTGGCGGCGGCCTCGATCATGAGCCTTACGTCCTTGAGATGTTGCGAAAGCTTGGCGTGCGGCTCGAAATCCTCCTGCACCATCTTTTCTCCTTTGGCGTCCATGATGCGCGAGTAGGCCATGCTGTCGCGCAACACCTGCAACGCCTGTTCATCGTTCAGGCCCAGCGATCTGGCGAAGACCAGTCCCTCGGCGAGCGCGGCGCGGTTCAGTCCCAGAACCAGGTTCGTGATCAGTTTCATCTTCGCGCCGCTGCCGCACGGGCCGGTGTGGATGATGTGTTTCGCGAACAGGCGAAAAAGCTCCTGGCACTTCTCGAATGCGGCGCGCGAGCCGCCCACCATCATCACCACTTCGCCGTGGCGCGCCTGCTCGCTGTTGCCGGACACGGTGGCGTCGAGGTAATCCACGCCGCGCGGCGCGAGCAGACGATCGATTTTTGCGGCGGTGTCCGGCGCGCCGCTCGATGTGTCCATCACAATCTGCCCCGCGCGCAGCGCCGGGCTGGCTTCAGTCAAGACGCGCGTGACAACATCGTCATCGGGCAGGCTGAGGATGACGTGGTTGCACCGGGTGAAGACCTCGTTTGAATTGCCCGCGACTGCGCCGCCGAGATTCGAGAGCGCGGAACGTTGCGCCGAGGAGATGTCCCAGCCGAGAACGTCGTGTCCACCCGCACATAACCGCTCCGCCATCGCAAGGCCCATGAGCCCGGCGCCGATTAGCCCGACCCTCGCGCCTTTCAGTCCATTTATTGTCCCGCGCCGTTTCATCACGGGTAAACCAGTCTGAAGAATGACGAACCCATCGCCGGATTGTTCGTCAGGTTCACCAGGTTGTTCGTCGTCGAGCCGGCCACGGTGAACCAGTTCGTGGTGATGCCGACCCCGGGCTCATTGGTTTGCGCCTGCAATCGCCACCCGGTATGGCTCGCGGGCCATGACAGCGTCGAGACGTCGCCCGCGAGTGAGAAGGTGATGTTCGTCGGCGTCCCGGAGGTGATCTGGAGAACTCCGACGAAGCCATTCGTGCGAAGGATATTCGGCGCCGTGTTCGTGAGCCAAACCATTCCCGGTCCCGGCACCGACGGAATGAAGGGCGAGACATTCGCGTTGTTTGGGATGTTGGGCGGAAAATTCGGCTGCAGAATCTGAAAGCTCTGTCCGCTCGCGAACGGCGTCGTGCCGATGTTCACGATCATGATTTGTCCGCCGAAGTTGATCGTGTCCGCTGCCGCCACGTCCTTCGTTCCAGCCGTAAGGTCCACCTCGAAGATATTTGTGGAACCGGCGTTCATATCGAAGCGTGTGTTCATCGTCAAAGTGCCAATCCCGCCATTGCCGGGCGAGAAGGTGCCGCCGCTGTTCACCGCCACGCGGGAATTGTCACCGCTCACGCCCGAGGCGGCTTCGAAGAGGCCGGTGCCCTGCAGGATACCGCCCACATCGAGTCGCCCGGCTTGAACGATCGTGCCGAGGTTCACGACGCGCGCGCCGGTCGGAATGGTCCACGCCGCGGCGACATTCATGATGCCGGAGGCTGTGTTGGTGAGCGTGGCGTTGGCTTGAAGGCTGAGGGCGCCGGACAGTGTGCCGGCATTTACGAACACGCCCCCGGATTGGACTGCCAGCGAGCCGGCGACGGTGCCGGAACTCGAAGCCGTTCCGCCCGCAACCACCGGGCCACTGATGCCGCCCGAGAAAGTCAATGTCGCGTTCGTGGCCACGGTCACGGCGCCGATGTTGCCGTTTCCATTCAGCGTGCCGGCGCTCACGAGGATAGGCGATTCCGTGTCCGCATTCATGGTCACTGTGCCGGCGCCTTGCTTCACCGTCCGCGCCGCGCCCACGATTTTGCCCGCGCCGTTGAACGTGTAATTGAGCGTGGTGTTGCTGATGAGGATTCCCGGAATCGTCGGCGACTGCGCGGGAAGAACCGTTCCAACCAAGGTCACCGTGGTCGCGCCGCTGGCCGTGTCGTCCATCACGACGAAATCGCCGTCGGCAAAAGTTGTCGCGGCGAGCGTGCTCGCGTCCATCCAGTTCGCGGTGGCGGTGTCCCAATTGCCGTTCACGTTGCCGCGCCAGATCACGGTCTTGGGCGCGTTGGTGTTGATGACCACGTCGATGGTTTTGTTCGCCGTGTTGTTCTCGACGAACCCAAACAGTCCCGAGGGCAAACTGCCCATCGCGATGTTCGGCAGCGCCGGCGCGGCCTGGTAGGAAATAACCGCGATGCGCGCCGGATACGAAGACACGCCGGTGACCGAGGCGACGTTGATCAAGTTCTGAAGTCCGCCGCACACGAGATCGGTCACGAACGCATTTGTGTTGCCGCTGGTGAGATGCACCGTGAGCGCAGCGTCGGACATGCCGAGTTCACCCAGCGGTTTCGCAGTCGAAGCGATGGAGTTGCTCAGGATCAAATTCCCGCCGCTGTTCAGACGCACGAAGTTCGCGCCCGAAAGTTGCCCCACCGTGATTTGATTCACGCGCGCCACGCCGTGGTTGGTGATGGTGATCTGGCCGAAACCCATCGCGGCGGAACCCGCGATGTAATCGCCGCTCGTGTGGCCCAACTCCAACTCATCGTTCACCACCAGGACGCCCGGGCCGCCGACCCGCAGGATGCCGCGCGCGTTCATGTCATTCGTGTAGGCCTGGTAGCCGAGACGCAGTGTGTTCACGTCCACGACGCCGCTGTTGAAAGTCATCACGCCTTCCGCGCGCGCGGCGGACGTGTTCGTGAAGCGGTTGCGGCCAATCCAAATTTCTTCCGCAAGCAAATCGAGCGCGCCGCCGTTGAAGTTGCCGGTGATTCTCGTGTTGCTCCCGGGCGCGTTCTCGCCGTCATCGATGGCCAGCCCGAAGAGCCTCATGCGCCCGCCGTTCGTGTTGCGGAAGACGGCGCTCGGCGAGTCCGCCAGAAACGAAGGATTGAATCGCACGGTGTTGTTCGCGCTGCCAACCCGCGCGCGCGCCGCCGTGAAGCTGTCCGCGAAAAACTGGTTCACGACACCGAGGTTGAGGGTGTTGGCCGAGCCGTTGTTGAAGTCCTGGCCGTTGTGAAAAACCTGGATCGAGTTCGTGATGCGCTGGCCGGTGTAAGGTTCCGCGAAGCCCGCGCGAATGACGTTCGTCCTCGCGAGTGAAACCGCCACGAGTTGAGCGCCCACGCTGCCGGCCTGCGCCAGCGTCACGTCTCCGACGCCGAAGCGGCTGACGGTTGCCGTGAAATTGCTCAAGCCCGACATGTCGAGCGTCGTTCCGGATCCGCCCGTGTTCAGCGCGTTCACGGCGAAATTCGCAGCCTCATTGCTCACGACGAGCGTGCCGCCGCCCGTAATGTTGATCGTGGTTGTCTTGTTGTTGCCGACGACGGACTCGACGCTCGCGGAAAAACCACCCGCGCCGACCACGGACAGCGTGTTGCCGGCCGGAATGACCGTCGTGTGATTGCTGCCGGAAACGAAGCTCGCGTAGGTGAGCGAGTCGATGGTCACCGACGTGTCCACGATGTTCGTGCGGACGTCGGCCTCCTCGAACTTCACGTGATCGCCTGCCGTGGTGACGAGGCCGCTGCTCCAATTGGCCGCGACGGACCAATTGACATTGGCGAGATTGGTTGCGCTCCAGAGCTGGCCCGCGATGAGGTCCATGTTCGCGGAAGCTGACGCGCCGCCGCTCGCGTCGATGGTCACGGGATAAACGCCCTTGGCAATGCCCGCGACATTGACGAGCAGATTGATGGTCTGCGAATTCGTAATCGAATTCGTGTTGAAGCTTGCCGTCGCGCCCGCCGGCAAACCCAACGCCGCCAAATTCACCGCCGCGTTGCCGCCCGCGAACACGACGGCGATGGGCAGCGTGTAAGTGTTCGTGTGCGTGATGTTCGCTCCGGTGACGATCTTCGGCATCAACGGCTGAAGCGTGACCGTCTGCTGGGCCGAAGCGGTGGACGCAAGCGCCCACCCGCAGAGGACGAACCGGACGAGCAACCGACGGCTGAACGCCCCGCCGTCACTCGAATGAGTTGGAAACGAGTTCTTGCTCATGGGTTGGCTTGGGTTGATGTCCAATGTCTGATCGAAAGCAACCAGGGATGCCCATGCGCCGTGATCATTTGGGCCGGTAAGGCATGCGGTCGGTAATCCATTGGTAGTCCACACTGCCTCGAACGTTCATGCCGGTGAAATTCATTTTTGTGATCGCCTTCTTCGTGCGGCCGTCCTGCCATTTCTTGATTTTGCAATGCCCATCAGCGTAGGAAAAATTCGCGCCACCGCCGTAATGATAGCTGGCAGGAAGGTCACGCCATCGGAAATTCGCTGGCGCGAGGCCGGGGACCACGTGGAATGTCCCGTCGTTGATGCTGTCGGGATGCTCGTCCAGAAAGGCAAATGTATCGCAGGGTCCTGGTGTGCTGAGTTCCGTCAGCTTTTTGGCATTAAAGTAATCCCGGTCGGGCGACACGTTTTCGCTCACGTCCGCGCTTCCGCCCAAGGCCGCATTCAGCGATACGCTGCGCACGCGCTGACCGTTTTGGGCAGGCAGCTTGTCGGCGGGACACTTATAAATCCCGGGACTCACTGTGTACGGGCCGAGTGCGGAATTCGTGTCCACCATCTGTTGGGCGTTGATGTTATCCGGCGAATTGAGCCAATCCAACCCGCCCGCCACCCAACCCGGGTTGCCTACCAGAGCGTCGTCGTTATCCATGGTGTACATGATCCACGCCAGGGTGAGTTGCCGGGTGTTGTGCATGCAATACGTGGCCTGTGCCTGCCCTTTGGCCCGGCCCAGCGCCGGCAAAAGTAGTGATGCCAGGATTGCGATGATAGCCATCACGACGAGCAGTTCAATCAGGGTGAAGCCAGAGATTCGTCTCCGGCTGGTGGAAATCGTCCTCGGAACACCCAGCCATAAAATCATCGGAACGGGTAGCGGTTGAACGCACGCGGATAACGAAGAAAGCTCCGGGCCCACAACGGAAACCCACCGGCGATGGACGCTCAAACGGACTGAAGCAGAGCTTCCCAGTATTTTTCGGGCGGTGCGCAGTCGCATATTTTGCTCCGGGTGTTCGAGCGTTACGTTGTGGCACGCCAGTCCGGAGCGCCATGCCTTTTCAGTCACAAATACATGCCTTTTGGAACAATGATTTGGTAACTGTTCGCACGGATAGGAGGAAGACTTCGGGCGCTGGATGCTCGGAGCGCGCGGACGGAGACGCTGGCCGAATCGCGGCACAGGAACCTTCGACCGCAGGCCGGCCCGAGCCGTTGGCCATTATTTTCAGCCTCGCGTGCTCGACGCGCAGAAGCAGATCCTAAGTCTGCACCGCGACCAGCTTGAGAAGGTGACGACCGAGCTGCTCGTGCGTGAAACGCTGGACGGCGTAGAATTTTACAAGCTCGTCGGCAAGGAAATGCCGCGCGCCAAAGAACCCGTGCCGCTGATGCCCGTGTCCGGGGCGGTCGCAGCGTTGGTCCAGAAAGGCGCTGGACAGAACGGGCGTTGAGCGGGAACGGGCGACGGTCGGCTTATGAAGTCCTGGAAACGATCACGGTGAAGTATTGCCGAACGCTCGAGATATCAATCTTAAGAGCTGGCGACAGCTCCCCAACATCCCAAGTTAGCATTCGGAACGGTTTCATTTGGGACGCGTCTGATATCAGAACGTGACGTTGCTGTGTGCGGCTTGAGACAGGAGCCGCTGGCTGACGGACGCCTCGAGCCTCACGTTCACCGGCGTCGTCGATTCAAGGAAGTCGAGCCTGGTGTTATGAAGTCCTATTTGACCGCTGTGATCGACGTAACACGCAGTCACCAGAAGATGGTGGAGAGGCGGCTGGAATTTGCGCCTGAGTTTTTCGGAGGAACTTGTCAGTACGATGCGGTTTGAATCAGCGGGATTGAAATGGCTTGTCGTCTTGAGTAATCGTCGAAATTGCTCATTTGAAGCCTCCAGCGTCGCTCGTGCCCTCCTGCTGTTGACACATACCGAATCGATTGGCGCATGCTCCCCGAGTGTCAATGATCCGGGCTTCGGTCGCTTGCCTTCTTTGGATGGCCTCGAAGGCGCAACGGGCAACTGTTATTTTGCGTACCTTGGGCGGAAAGCAGCAGCCTCTCACGCTGCATCGCCGTTCGCAATGGTGGAGCGCGCGCCAGAATATTGCGTTTTTGGCAGCAGGTAGTTCGCGGGCGTGAAGCGTTCCAAGTCGAACAATTTGCGTGGAGAAAGGTAGTCGGCTTGTCGAACCTTCCGTGGGACTCGGAGTTGGCCGTGAGCGTTGAGCGTCGTTTGCATGACACTCTTTTACGCGATTTGAGGTGGTCCGCCAAGTCGCGGTTTCGTCGAAAGTCGAGCGTTCGCACGAGTTGGTCTCGCGCTGTGAGCGGCTTGCTGGCGCCCATTAACGCATTCCCGACCGCCTCGCCACTGGATCGCTCGGAAGCAGTGTAGCACTCCCGAACAGAAGGCATGCTCTCGGAAAAGCGCCGCTGGAGCAGCGAGCTCTCAGCTTGTGAGCGCAAAACTTCCATTGGTTTCGGGTCGTCTCGTCTTGCCGTCGCGAACCAAACAGTGTTGCAGATTGCCTGGCTAGGGTCCGGCGCCGTAAGTTGCCCGCTGCTTGACAATTAGACGGAGAAAGCCGGACCAGTTCGTCGAGATGATCAACAACCAGGTGCAGCAAATCCAAACGCTCACCGACCAGCTCAATGAGTTCAACCATTACGAAAGCCTGTTCGGTGATCCAATGCGGTCGTGCTCACGGCCGTCCAGCCGCTCGTGAACGACCTTCGCAAGACGGAACTCGGCGAGACGCTCACCGCGCTCGAAAGCCGCCGCCAAAGCGAGAACGAGGAGAAACTCGACCTCACCAAGAACCAGGCTCCCAACCAAGTTGATGCCGTTTCCGGGATCGACGATGAAGCGAAGAATTCCGAAATCCAAAATGTCGAGAAAGCTAGTCGCCACAAAAGGCGCGCGGGGGTGAGGGTATGAAGCCCTCGATTCCTTTACCTTGAATTGGCGATATGCAAGCTGGTGGCATTTTTGACGGTAGGCTAAAATCGTGACGATATGAAGACCCCCCTGCTCGAAATCGAGACCATCTTAGCCAACACAGCCGCCCCGTTTGCATATCGTCCTGTGGCGGGCTTTGCGGCCTGTCTGTTGATGGCGGCCGAGGCGACGCTGTCGGGGTGGGCGGGAACAAAGTCCGAGTGGAAGGGGGGCGCCGGCGATTGGGACGACGCCGCGATGTGGAGCGGCGCAATTCCGTCGCGAACGAGCGAGGTCGGGATCAACGGCACGAAAGAGAAGCCCAGCCAGGTAACGTTGGCGCGCGGGAATGGCCTGGTGAGCCACGTCAGCGTGGCTGACGGCGGCAACAGCCTGGCCTCTCTGGTCCTCGATGGGCCATCGCTGACGGTGATCGGAACTTTTGACGTGGGCAAGTACGACGGGTCGGATGGGCGCTTCGTGATGAAGTCGGGAAACGCGTTCGTCGGCACCATTTTCCTTTCGGGCGGCGGCGGGCGGGGCCAGCGTGGCCGCGGCACGGTGGAAATTCAGGGCGGCACTTTGGTCACGAAGGATATTGAGCTGGGCGTTTCCGCCGGCTGCAATTCCACTCTGCGCATCGTGGGATCGAAGCCGTCCGGCATCGTCGCGGAGGATGGATTGCACATCGGCGTGTACAACTATCTGAGCCTGGAAAAGGAGCCGCCGCCGAGCGTGAGCGAACTGATCTTCGACGTGGACGCCGAGGGCGTGACACCCATCTTCGCGTGGGGCAAGACCGAAGGGCGCGTGTACTTCCCTGTTCCCGACGGCAAGGGCAACGGCGTCGGATCCTGCCGGTTGCGGGTCCATCTCCTGGCCCAGCCTCCGTCGGGCGACATCCTGCTGTTCGGTTGCGCGAACCCTTGCCGGGGCGCCTTTACCGGCCTGGCCGAAGGCGGGGCGGTGCGGGCGGAATTTGAGGGCAAAACTTACGAGTGGAAGCTGACGTACCGCGGGGGCCCGAACCGCAGCGACATCCTGTTGACCGAACCCCGTGTCGCGACCGCCGACGGGACGATGGCTCCTTACGTAACCGGGCGGACGGCGAGG
>WNFU01006642.1_pt1 | contig 13926 bp, 17 predicted proteins | sample 5400121 | NCBI WGS metagenome assembly WNFU01 (sample SAMN13153360, study PRJNA577476) | soil metagenome | isolation source: 100 cm soil or saprolite under grassland replicate 1 | place: USA:California | collected 2016-06-15
CTGTAATTGCCTTTCGGAAGATCGGGGGTGAGGTAGCGCCCGCGGTCGTCGGTGACCACGATCTTGGCGAACTTGGTGGGCAGGTCGGTGGTTTCGGCGATCACCCAGACGCCGGCCTCCGGCCCGTTCGGCCCGGTGACGACGCCACCGAGATCGCTGTTGCCGATCGCAACCGCCGGGGCGGGGGTCTGCTGGGCGTGCAATGGGGCAGGCGGACCGGCCAACAGCACGGCGACGGCGGCTGCCGCGACGGTGAGGTGCAAGCTGGTTTTCGTTTTCATGGTGCAATCCTCTCTCGTTTCTTCCCTTTGCGTTTTGTCTTGTTGAGTCTTGTTGCATTCAGTCTTGGGCGATCTGTTCGCCGGATCGATGACCCGGAGTTGAGCAGCTCCGTTGTCCAAGTTCTGTCGCCGCCGCAGATGACCATCGCGCGCCAGGATCCCGCGGGCTGGTGCAAGCCGTCTCAAGTCGAGAAAGGTACTACAATTAGTGACCGCGATGCGATTGCAAAACGACCCGGCGAGGCCCGACTGGTCGACGAGGCGTGTGGGGGAGGGAGCGCTCCACCGGCTCGTACCAGCGGCACCAATCCATGACCGTCACCCTTGTATGGGCGAGGCTCGAAGGGCGACGGCCCGGCTATCGCCGCACGGATGCAAGCGGCAACGGCGGGGCCGATCTTCCTTCGAGGGCCTCGCTTCGCTCGGCCACCTCAGGTGACGGGTCAAGCTCTGGCCGTCGCGTAATCGATCCCCAACCTTGCCAATCCGGGACGAAGCCTATAGCTATGGCCCCGCTCCTCGCCTTTGCGGCGTGGAACATCTCCCGCGCGATGCGCAAGGGCGCCCGTAGCTCAGCTGGATAGAGCACCAGACTACGAATCTGGGGGTCGGAGGTTCGAATCCTTCCGGGCGCGCCAGCACTTAGCTCAATTCCAACGGCTTCAAAATTGGTTCAGGGTAGGAGTGGGGTAGCGCGATTCCAAAAACACGGCACCCCTGATTAGCGGCGGACTTTTTTCGAGGTTGAGGGTGTGCGCTGTAAGCAATGGCGTTGCAAATTTCCGCTACATGTCGGAATGGTCCGGCGCATCAAGCGGTGAACAACATGCAACCTTCTTCACGTGAGCGGCGCTCGTTTCCGACCTCTCTGTCGTCGATCAAGTCCGAATTCGAAAAGATGTGCGATGAATTCGGGGGACCTGCCGACATTGGCGCGACAATTGAGCATCGTGATTTAGAGCGGTACTGCAACGAATATCCGCTTCGGTCAATCCAGCCGGTCTTGATTCAGTTTCAAGCTGACGCGACCTCAGTCCGGCGGCACTGGCCTTGGGCGGCCTTCGCGCTAACTAAGCCAATTCATCTTCGAAAGACGCGAGCGTGAAAAATATACGGATGAATTGAAGCCCGAGGAAATCGCAGACTTGCTATCTCAGGTCGCAAAATCAGCCCGCGATTTAGCGTCCGCACTGTGTCGGCTGCAAACCTTTGCGAACCGCTTGCCGGACCCTAGCGCCACGCTTCGGGTCATTTGCCGCTGGTCCGCAGATGTACGCGCGCACATTCGTTAGGGCACACTGATGGCCTTGCTATCAAAGCTCTTTGGCGGTCGCGCTGACCCGCTCGACTCGCAAGCCGAGCGTCTTGTTAGCTCTTGCGCCATATTGGCAACGGCGTCCTTCGTTCCAATCATTGACCAGTTCACGTTTCTGCGGACGTGCAAGCCGGAAGATTGGGATTCCGGCATCGGGACATGGGCAAGTGCCATCGCGATTCCCCGTCGTCAGTTCCCTGACGGCAGCTGCTCGAACGGGTTGACGGTCGGCAGCTCCAACGGCTCGAAATGCCGAGTGTTCCGCGTCAGAATGGTCAGCCCGTGACAACGGGCCGTCGCTTCGATCACGATGTCGGCGAAGCCCGGGTGCCGCCCTTTGCTGCGGGCGAGATCCGACAGGGCTCCGGCGACGCGAGCTGCGGCGACGTCGAAGGCAAGAACGCGATTCCCGTAAAGATGCAGGAGAGTTTCAAGCCACGCCGTCAGCTCGGCCGCTTTGCGCTTGGCCTTTTCTCGACGCAATTTTGCAATTCCGTCCTCGACCTCCGTCACGGTGACCGCGGACAAGTAAAGATCGGCCGAATGCTCGTCCATCCACCTGACCACATCGGCTGCAGCCGCTGACCTCGACGGGGCGCCGGCCGAGATGACATTGGTGTCCACGAGGTACATGGAGAGGACTAGAGTTTTACACGACGGACTGGCCGACGATTCCGCTGCGGCAAATCTCCCGGCGCGATCGGTGCGGACATCAGCAGCCGGCCGAAGGAGGGAACGTTCGCCAAGCGCTGCCATTCCTCGAAGCCCACGACAACGGCTTCCGGCTTGCCGTGTCGCGTGATGATCGCAGGCGCACCGCGCACCGCGTCATCAACCACGGACGACAGGGTCGCCTTGGCATCTTTCAATTGAATTTCGCGCATGGTTTGCTTCCCTACATATGACTACTGTGGTCATATGTAGCCGCTGGGACAGACATGCACAAGGACGACGCTCTCCGGGTTGCCGCTTATTGCAATCATTCGCTGTCCGACACCCGGCGATTACCGCTAAAGATCCTGCGTGCGCTGCGAGTAGCCGGACTCCCAAACCTTGTCGCGGTCCTCGTCGAAAATCAGCTTGGGTTCTCCCGGTGCGATCGACCAGTCGCGACGCGCGAGCTCGCCCTCGAGCTGGCCGGGTGCCCAGCCGGCATAGCCGAAGGCGATCAGGCTCTGCTTCGGACCTTTGCCGTTGCCGATGTCGCGCAATATTTCACGGGTCGAGGTCATGGCCACGCGGGCGTTGATGTCGATGGTGCCGGGCCCGTGATAGTCGGTGCTGTGGATGACGAAGCCCAATTCAGGTTGCACCGGACCGCCGGCAAAGATGCGGACCTTGCCGGCGACCGTTGCGTCCTTCTCGCCGAGCATCTCCAAGAGACCCGCGAGCGGGCGCTCGCCGAGCGGTCGATTGACGACGATCCCGAACGCGCCCTCCTTGTTGTGCCGGACCATCAAGATGACCGTGCGATCGAAGCGCGGGTCGGCCATCGACGGCGAAGCGACCAGGAGCTGACCGACGAGCGAAACGGGGGCCGGCGCTTGCGCCGCGGTCGGCGGCGCGACGACGAGCAGCAATGCCGACGCGAGCGTTGCCGCGAGCGCCGAGATCGGGTGCTTTTGCCAGGCCGAAGACATCACCCGCGTCCCTCATCGAGCGCGCCCGTCAATCGTGCCGCGAGACCAGCCAGAATGCCGGCCTCGCCCACGAAAGGAAGCGCCGCGTCGGGCCTGCGACCTGATCGCGTTGTCCGCCGCTCGGGCTTGAACCGCCGCAGCGACCGCTTGAGATCAAAACTCAAGGTCGATGTCCCGCGGGACACGCCCTTCTCGTGCGATCAGCTTCGGCCCGAAGTCGTCCTCCAGAGCGACCCGGGCAAGCGCGTATTCGAGCAGTTCCGTGTCCGACTCGATGCCGGAACGGGCCTTTGCGGCAGCGACCAACTGCTTGCGAATCCGTCCCGCAATACGACCGCTTTTGCCTGCGAGCAGCCCGGCGTCCTTCGCCGTCTCGAGAACGGCGGCCCGGCGCGGATTCTCCTGCGGCCGACACCGTCTCGGGACAGCTTGTCTTGCCGCGGCCATCGCGCTTTCCCTCATATCGATCGTTGCACGAAATGGACGAATTGTGCAACGAGGGCAAGGGCGCGCGGGTACCCGGTGTTACTCGATCGACAGCGGCGCGCTGCTCATTCCGGCATCGCCCAATCTTCGAACTTCAGCCCCGGCACACGGGCGAATTCGCGCTCGTTCGCGGTCACAAGAAGGGCGTCGCGCCGGCGCGCCTGTGCCGCGACGAGAACGTCGTAGGGGCCGATAGGCGTTCCCGCACGCTCCAGCGCGGCGCGGATGTCGCCCGCCTCCTCGGCGTCCGCCGGCTCGAAGGGCAGAACCGCGATCGGCCCCGCCAGAAAGTCGGCGATCCGTCGCGCGTTGCGCTCCGGCTGCGCGCTCTTCGCGGCGCCATACCGGAGCTCGAACAGCACGATCGGCGATATGGTGAGCGGGCGGCCCAGTCCGATCGCCGCGTCGATCCTCGCGCGGACCGGTGAGGTTCGGTTGTTGAGCACGACGATGACCGCGTTGGTATCGAGGCAGATCATTCGTCGAACATCTTACGTGGACGCGGCATGGGGGGCTGCTGCCGCCCGTCGCGCATGAAGGGCTCGTCGAGATATTCGTCGATCTTGGCGAACCACGCTTTCACGTCGAAGGGCGCGTCGATCGGTTCCAAGAGCACGCCGCGTCCGATCCGGCGCACGCGTACCTCCGTGCCCGGCATGCGGAATTCCTTCGGCAGACGCACGGCCTGACTGCGTCCATGCTTGAAAAGCTTGGCCGTTCCGGTGTCGGACATGGATCGCCGGCCTCAAATGATAGATATCAGAAGGTATATATCGCCAGCGGAGACGGTCGGCAAGGCCAAAAAGGCAAGATCAAGCCCTACGCCACAAAATCGCTTGTGCTCGGCAAGCTGCCGCTTACATGTTTGGCATATTGCCGCTGCGAGGCTAAGTCCCCAAATGCACACACCTGAACCAATAGTAGAGATGGTGTATCGAAAGTTGGGTGGGCGTCAGGTCCTTGGCGAGGAGGTGACCTCCGACGCGGACCTCGCTCGCCTCGTTCATCGTCGAATACCTTTGCGAGTGCTGACGTACATCAAACGCGGCGGCTTCTCGGACAGAGAAATCCGGCAATTCATAATTCCCGAGCGCACGCAGCGGCACCGGAAAGCCAAAAGGCAACCTCTCACCATCGAGGAATCGGACCGCCTCGTACGATTGACGCGCATTCAGGCATTGGCCGAGGATGTGTTCGGCGACGCGGAAAAGGCAAACCGGTGGCTCCGCGAAGGCCTGGGGGTCGTTGGCGGCAAGTCGCCGCTCGAAATAGCGCAAACAGACTCCGGCGCCCGTGTCATCGAGCAGATATTGGCCAAGATCGATTGGGGAGCCGCGGCCTAAATGCGGTTTTGGCGGCTGTCGAGCGTGCGGCGAGCGCGCGACTTCGATGGGGGATACGGACTTTCCAACAACGGCCGCTGGAGCACCAGGGGCCGACCGGTGACATACTGCTCAACCGTGCCGTCGCTTGCGGCGCTCGAGAAGCGCGTACACGTCACCGATCCCGGATTGCTGCCGCCTCAGGCGTTGGTGGAATACGACGTTCCGGACGACATCCCGGTGCACGCCATACCAATAGGCAGTCTGCCAAGCGACTGGACGACGCGCGAGACGCATTCGCAAAAGCTCGGGGACGAATGGCTCGACAAAGCGACTGAAGCTGTTCTCATCATCCCGTCCGTGATCATGCCGATCAGCAGCGCCATGGATCGAAATGTGCTGATCAACCATCGGCATGAGGGGGCAGCCCGAATTACGATTTCGGCGGTCACGCCGTTCACACTCGATCCGCGACTTTTTCAGCCGTAGGTGTCACGTGAACGCCTTATTCCTTATGACCGCGGCAGCTGCCGAATCGCAGCCGCAATCGCGCCGGCACGGGGGTGATCGATGCTCTCGAGAGCGTCGAGCGCCGCGTCGGCCAAGCCCGCCGTGGATCGGGCAATCCGGCCGAGCAAGACCACGCATTCCTCGTCGGCGATCGACGATACCGAATCGATCACATCCTCGGATGGCTCATGGCGCAGCAGACCTGTCAGCGTCGGACGAGCTTCGATTCGTCCCATTTGCCCGAGGGCGCATGCCGCCGACTTTGCTACCGTCCGGTCGAGGTCGTCGAGCAGATCGACCAGGAGGGCGATGAGTTCCGGCAACGGACGGGCGCAGCGACACGCATCGACCCGGATGCCCGGCTCGGCGTGTCGCAGAAGCGAGCGCAGGACGTCGGCGGACAGGGTCGAGCGCAACCGCGCAGCCGCGCTGACCGCGACATTCAATGCCGGTCCCTGCACCACCGCTCGCTCGATCATCTGGGCCACGGCATCCGCCGCATCGCGCCCGCCGATCGTGGCAAGCCCTTCAAGCGCGGCAACTTGCTCGGGCACCGCGCGAACAATTCCGAAACCGGCAAAGCGTCGGCACAGCGCCGCAAGGGCAGGAACGGCCGCGGCTAAACCTCGTCGCCCCGCTTCGGCGGCGAGCACCGAGCTGTCGGCGAGGTTTGCTCCCGGGATGGCGGCGATCAACGCCGCGTCGTCCATGTCTGTCGCCGAAGGAGGCGGTCCCGTGCGCGGCGGCAAGAGCTGCTCCACCGCCACGCCGGCGTCCGAGAAAAGATCGAGCTGTTGGTCGGGCACGCGGCTGGGCGACGACGTCATCGGCACTGGCTCATTGCCCACATCGTGACCTTGGTACATATTTTTCTTGAACCTCCAGGTCCTGCGCAACGACAGTCCGCCGTAATCCACCTCCGGGGCCTGGTTTACTTGGACAGGGTGTGCGAGTCGATGATCTTCGAGCAATTCACGATCCGAGATCGGCACGATGGCACGGTCGATCATCGGTCTCCGCCGGAAGCGAAAATTGCTTTATTCCGCGCCCTCTTTCGTGGGCGCGAGGACGTCTATCCGCGCCGCTTTGAAAGCCGGAAGACGGGCAAGTCAGGCTATCAACCTGTTTGCGCCAATGAATGGGTCCACGGAGTGTGCGAAAAACCCAGGATCAAATGCAGCGATTGTCCGCATCAGCGTTTTCTCTCTGTGGCAGACGACGCAATCCGATGGCACCTCTCGGGTCAGGATAGTGAGGGCAAAGATTTCGTCATGGGCATCTATCCGATGCTCCAGGACGAAACCTGCTTTATTTTGGCCGTCGATTTTGACAAGGAAGGTTGGCAAGAGGACGCGAGGGCATTTTGGGAAACTTGCCGTCAGTTGAACATCCCGGCCGCGTTGGAACGTTCCCGCTCGGGTAACGGCGCGCACATCTGGCTTTTCTTCGACCAAGCGATCCCTGCGTCGCTGGCACGGAAACTCGGTTCGCATATCTTGACCGAGACCATGGAACGTCGACCCGATGTCGGCCTGAATTCTTACGACCGGTTTTTCCCCAATCAGGACACGCTTCCAAAAGGCGGCTTCGGCAACCTCATCGCGCTGCCGTTGCAAAAACGGCCGCGGGAATCAGGCAACAGCATATTCCTTGATGAAGATCTTGTTCCTTATCCCGACCAATGGGCATTTTTGTCAACGATCCGGCGAATCGATCGGTCTGCTGTTGAGAATATCGTTTGTCGTGCTGAAGCGATGGACCGAGTTATCGGAGTGCGGCAGGCCTTAACCGATGAGGATGAAACGGCGCCTTGGACCATGCCGCCTTCACGCCGTCCGAAGGAACTTCCCGTTGCTGGTCCGGTGCCTGCGAGTTTGGAGTTGGTTCTCGGCAACGAAATCTACATTGCTAAAGATGTTCTGTCGCCCGGTTTGCGTAATCGACTCGTTCGACTGGCCGCATTCCAGAACCCCGAATTCTACAAAGCCCAAGCAATGCGTCTGCCGACATATGATAAGCCCCGAATCGTTGCCTGCGCTGAAGATCATCCGCATCACGTAGGCTTGCCACGCGGCTGTCTGGGCGATGTACAACGGCTCCTGTCGGATTTGAAAATCACCGCTGTCATCCGCGATGAAAGGTGTTCGGGACGACCTCTGACGATGGAGTTCCGCGGAGAATTGCGCCAAGAGCAACTGACTGCGGCAAATGCGATGCTAGCTCATGATGCCGGCGTATTGTCCGCCACCACTGCCTTCGGGAAAACCGTCATTGCCGCATGGCTTATCGCACAGCGCGGTGTCAATACGCTGGTGCTCGTGCATCGACGACAATTGCTCGAACAGTGGGTTGAACGATTGTGCACATTTCTCGATCTATCTCCGACGTCGATCGGTCATATCGGAGGCGGACGGAAGAAACCCAATGGAATGCTTGATGTTGCGCTTATTCAAAGCCTGGTACGCAAGGGTGTGGTTGACGACCGTGTAGCCGAATATGGCCATCTGATCGTTGACGAGTGCCACCATTTGTCCGCCCACAGCTTTGAACAGGTGGTGCGTCGGGCAAAGGCCAAGTATGTTACCGGCTTATCCGCGACCGTAACGCGCAAAGATGGTCACCATCCAATCATCTTCATGCAGTGCGGGCCGGTGCGTCATCGTGTCGATGCCAGGAAACAGGCGGCGGCCCGCCCGTTTGCGCACACAGTTCTTGTTCGTCCGACGGCATTTCGTCCTGTGCGAGAAGCCGATGCCGATATGCGAATCCAGTTTCACGATCTTTATGATGAGCTGATTGCAGACGAAACGCGCAACAAGCTCATTTGTAATGAGGTGATTCAAGCGGTGCACGACGGCCGGTCACCCATCGTATTGACGGAGCGCAACGCGCACCTGGACCGCCTGGCTGCCGTTCTATCGCCCACGATCCGTCACTTGGTCGTGCTGCGTGGCGGCATGGGCAGGAAGGAAATCCGGGCGATCAACGGCCGATTGGCGGATATCCCCGTTGACGAAGAGCGAGTATTGCTGGCGACCGGCCGATATGTTGGCGAGGGATTTGATGATGCCCGACTCGATACGCTGTTCCTCACGCTGCCAGTGTCGTGGCATGGGACAATTGCTCAATACGTTGGTCGCTTGCACCGGCTCTATGATCGGAAGCGCGAGGTTCGGGTCTACGATTATGCCGACCTCAATGCGCCCGTGCTGGCGCGAATGTTCGATCGGCGTTGTCGAGGTTATGAAGCCGTGGGCTACACGGTTCTCTTGCCGGCCAGCGCCGTTCCAGGATGGCCGACAGACGTCCCCTTGCCCGTCGACCCTCAATGGAAACGTGAATATGCGGCAAGTGTCCAACGGCTGGTCCGAGACGGAGTGGATGCCCCGCTGGCAAATCTCTTTGTTAACGCCGTAAGAGTTATCACGGCCGAAGCCGAAGGCGCCGATCGTGCGCGAAGCGCGACGGAGGCGTTTCTGTATCGCCGCTTGGAAATGTTGCCGGCGACGATGGGGCGCTTCCGCTTGAATGTTGAGCTGCCGATCCATTCGATAGTTCGGGCCGAATGGAAGTTGATTTGTTGTGCGCTGACGCGCGCGTGGCGATCGAATTGGACGGTGCGCAGCATTTGGAAAGCACCGAGTCCTATCGCCGAGACCGCCGCAAAGATCAATTGCTCCAGGAGAACGGCTATTTCGTCGTGCGCTTTCTCGCTGAAGATGTAGGCAAGAAGCTCGACATGGTGCTGGATACGATCCAGCGTGCTTTATTCTGCCGACGAAAACAGTAGTTAGGACGCCAGGGCGGGCGCAGCGAAACTCATCCTGACGGCAGAGATGAGGGAGCCGGTTTCGGCAAAAAGTCGTTCCGCTCAACCCATCGCCGGCATCACCGAATATCGGATTTGAGGCCGGAACACTGGCCCATGTTACGGTGACGTGCCCACCGCCGCAGCCTCCTGCCATGGCGTGCAGCGGCCGGGTGTCGCGCAATGGTGAAATGGGTAAGGACAATGCCCGCTAAAATGGGGTCTTCAGTTTGTCGGCCTTGCAGTGATCGGCAAAAATGAGCCGAAGTGCCTTTTCTGTTTGATCGATATTCCCAGGCAGAGAAATGTGCGCAGACTTGAATCCGTACCCTACCGTCGTCTTGTCAAGATTCAGGTATTCGAGAATGACATCGTCGCCCTCGACCTCCAATTCGTAAAAGGTTTCCCGCCCGGCGTATTTTTTGCTGATGCGGGCGACGTCCATCTTGAACCGGCTCAAATAATATCTGGCGTATCTTTTGTTTTTAGGATCGAGCACCACGACGACGCAGGATTTTCGATCCTCGATTTCAGGACTGTCCCGGGGGTCTATTCTGCCGGTAAAAACATAGTTGACCGCCTGTTGAAACACGCCATCTGCAGCCGCTGCTGGAGTTGGTAGAGGAACCGACCAAAGAAAAGATGCGACTGCGACAGCCAAGGACAACCTGATCTTGTGACAGCTTTCGTCTGGAAGCGCTAAGCCCGCCATCGCCTCATTCCTGTGGCCAAGTCCTTGCAAGAGGAACGCCAGTTTGAAACGCTTTATGCCGGAAGCCGCACGTTCCAATGTACTTACGTCGCTTTCTCCGGCTCGCCTGACAAAGATACGCTTCCCCTGTTTTCGCTTCCAGTTGTTCACGCCAAGAAGATTGAACCCACATTCCTCAGCAATGCTTGAATGAGGTTTCGATGCATGCCCGGAGCCGAGGTTTCACATTCGTCCCCAGCCCAATCGATATGCCAGTCGGAGCAACAGCCCTGGGCGAATGGGAGTGGGAGCAGTGATTGGCTAAGCGGACCAGGCTCGCGCACAGGCCGGTCCCGGAGAAGCAGGAGCGCTAGCGCTTGCTGGCGGCCGAAACGCCTCATCCTTCTCGGAGCGCTCGTTCCCTGACCGCCGCATCCTGCTGCCACGGTGCGCATGACGCGCCCCACAGGCTGACAGCAGGCTTATCGGCTTTGCGAGCGTGACCAAGGGGAGGGCGCTTGCCATCCACGGCTCACATCACTTCGCCGGATCATCGCAGCTCTTGCACTTGAATTTCGGCGGCGGCTCCCCGGGCTCAACCATCACCGAGCCGAACTCGCCGCAGCGGCCGCATTGCCTCACGAGCTTCGTGGGCAGCTTGACGATCGGCCTGCCGGACTGCGCCACCGCAAGGTCACCTGCGGCGCGGAGCTCCGCTTTGCTGAGCGGTGGACGACGCGCTTTCATGAGCTGCGCCAAGGTCGCGGGAGCGCGATCCGCATCCTCGGGCTTGCGCCCACGCAGCTTGCCTCTGCACGAACCTGCATATTGGCCTTCCGTGTCTCACCATTGGTTGGTGGTCGCCGTGAATGTCATGTCATCGATAAGCGTCAAAAGCGAACGAAAGATGGCACCCTGCCGGCAAGTAGCACCGCGTCAATGGACCTGATGTGACGATGCGGTGGTGGAACTTGGACGATAGAAGAAATCCCAAAACACGCCGGTCCTGGAGAAGCGGGAGCGCTGGCGCTGCTGGCGAAGGGCGGTTACTCAGCCGAGCCGCTGCAGGCCGCGCCCGACAACGTGATTATCACCGTCCGGCGCATGGAAGCGGAACTCGCGGAACGGGGGCTGAACGACTGGTGGACCGCGTCATGGCGCGTCCGGCGGCGAAACACGTCTACGCCGACGAACTCGACGAAACGTCCAAACGTCCGCCGAACGAAATCCATCGCGGGCATCACCGAATATCGGATTTAAGGCCGGGGTGTCCCCGCGACGTCAGCCGGCTTGGCGGTCCGGGTCACGGAAGGCGATCCGCTCCATGAGCCCGCCCGCCAGGGCAACGCGATAGATCGCCTCCGCGAAGCGGCGGTCATCGACCGCCTCCGCGTGGGACTTGCGGCGCAATTGCGGCACCTCGTCGAGCGCATCCACCATCAGCTCGAGGTCGAGCGGCACAGCGACCCCTGCCGTCATGGAGAAGCCGTCGGGTGTGTAGAGCCGCGTGGCAAGCACCCACCGGTCAGGAAGCGAGCTCTCGAGACCCTCATCGACCAGCCAAAGCTCGATCCGGCGGAACAGGTCTTTGACGATCAGGCCGGCGGCTTCGTGCCGGCGCTCGACGCGAACAACCGAGAAGCGTGCGCGGCGCATGGCCTCGAGCACGAGCGCCTCGTCGGACCTGGGCGCAAGCCGTGCCGATCCGGCATAGCGGTCGATCGCCCGCGAGCGGCCCATGGGAGCGGTGTGGATCGCAAGGTCGAAGGCGAATGTCAGCTCGTCCATGTCGTCGAGCACCAGCGTCTTGCCGTGCGCCAGGCCTAGCCGGCGCGCATGCTGGAAGACCGCATCCCTGGATAGGAAATCCAGCATCTTGGAATGATGCCGTTTGCTGATTTCGCGCAGATGGCGGTAGCGGGCGAGTACCTCGCTGCGGCTCGATGCGGCCAGACTTTCAGGGGTGTTTTCTTTCCGCAGAACGACGGCGGCCACCATGTAGACCTCCACGTGTCGACGATCGGACGCAGGCGCGGCTCGCGCTGCGGCGCCGAAGCCGCCACCGTTCTTATTCCAACGCGCTGATTCGGAGAACGGGGAAAAGCCCGCGATCCCCACGCGGCGCGCTGAGCCTGTGCCCGGCCGGCGCGGAGCGCCGATCGAGGCGGCGCCAATCTCTCCATCGCCATGCCCGGCCATGACGGAAAGGCTGATCAAGCCCACCGGAAAATGCCCCGGCGGCCGACCGATGTGCTTACCAAGACGACAATACCATCCGACCAATTCAATCCCGGTTCTCAATAACAACGAAAGACCAAGGGGATATCGTAGCCTCCCGATTTGTTGGTGCAGGAAGGGCTTCCGGCGCCGACGCTCCCCACGGGTGCACTCCGATGCTTCAGGAAAAGCGCAAGCATGTTCGGCAGCCTCTGAACCAGGCTGCCAAGTTTCAAACCGGGGCCGGGTCGTCCTGGCGGGATTGCCTGGTCACTGAAATTTCCAGCCGTGGCGTGCGGCTGCACGCGTCGACCGGGCAAGTTCCCGACCGGTTCACGCTCCTTCTCGCCGGTAGCGGGGCCGAGCAACGCGAATGCAAAGTCATCTGGCGACAGGATGACGAGGTCGGCGCCGAATTCGTGTAGCGCCGAAGCCGCTGCTCGAATCCATCGCCATGTTTGCGAATTGGGGACACTGGTGCCGTGGGCATGAGTCCGGCTTCCGCTCCATCGAACGCCTTTGACCGGGCCCGCATCGCCTACGAGCTGATGGCGAAGCGCAAACGCCAGCTGGCCGCGGTCCGGCGATCGCGCGAGCGCGCGCGCAACGTTCGTCGCGCGCTGGTGTCCTGCGCCGTCATCGCACTCTTCACCGGCCTCGCCCTTTACCGGGGCTGGCATTCCGTTTTGCTCGGATCCTTTGCTTCATCGCACGAGACCACAGCCGGTCGCTCCGCCGGCGAGCGCACGGGACGCATTCGCACGCCGGTCAGAGGCGATACCTGCCGGGAGCTCCAGTTCGACAACGCGAGCGGGCGGTTCATCGGCGGCAGCATCGGGCCTTGCGACGACATCGCCGAGAGTGCGCAAGCCGCGACGTCGCAGCCGATCAGGCGCCTCGAAGCTTTTCGCGGGGTGTTTGCGAGGTAGATGCCGCAGCTGTCTGGGCCCTGCTGCCGCAGATGGCTGCCAAGTCGGCGCGCTACGCTATTGTCTCGACGCGCTCACTTCGGGCATTCACCCGGCGTCACGTTGGTGGCGCTGGCAGCTCGGGCGAAACACGCGTTCGAATACGTCACCCGCTTGCCATCCTTGTCGGTTCCGCAGACCGGTTGATAGACCTGCGTGCAGACCTCCGGCGCCTGAGCCTGTGTCAGGATGATGTGACCGTTTCTGCCGGCGGCATCAGCCAGGGGCGCGAAGGCGAACGTGACGATGACCGCCAGGAAGACGCGTCGCTTCTTCATCGGTTCCTCCTCGTGCTCGCCCGCCGAGAGCGACTGTAGGCCGGCAATACAGCGACTTCAACTCGTCGTCGGACCAGTCGCCGAAGTGCAATCATCCCGCCCGCGCGCCTTTCCAGGCGCTCAGCCGATCCTATGCGCATCCTTGTTCGATGCTCGATCGGGGCGCATAACTGGTGCGGCGCCGGAGCGGCAGCTCATGGACCAGGCGTCACCTTCGATCGCCGACGAGGAGTTTCCGATGCGTAAGACCCGCGCGATTGCAACCACGGCTCCGCCCGAGGACCCCGAGATCATCAGGCATTACCATGCCCACATCTATTACGATCCGGCATCGAGCCGGGACCGGGCCGCGCGCTTGCGCGAGCGCGTGGCGGCGAGGTTCCCGGAGGCGACGCTCGGACGCTGGCACG
>WNFU01006643.1_pt1 | contig 13926 bp, 8 predicted proteins | sample 5400121 | NCBI WGS metagenome assembly WNFU01 (sample SAMN13153360, study PRJNA577476) | soil metagenome | isolation source: 100 cm soil or saprolite under grassland replicate 1 | place: USA:California | collected 2016-06-15
CGCAGTACGTCGGGAGATCGAGTCCGAGCCCGTCGTACTCGTCGGGGATCGTGACGCCGAACAACCCCAGCTCCCGCATGCCGTCGACGATCGCCGCCGGGTACTCGTCGGCGTGCTCGAGCTCCGAGGCGACCGGCAGGACCTCGCGCTCCACGAAGCGGCGCACCGTGTCGACGAGCTGCACGCGCACCGCCGGATCCGTGGGCATGCGGGCGAGCCTAGGTGGAGATCCCAACGACGTGGGCTTGCCATGATCTGACAGTGGGCGACCTCCCGCGTGACCGGCCGGTGCCCTCTTTGGTGGTTTACGCAACTTTTACGCCGCATATTTGACTGGGTCTGGGGCGATCTGGGTAGCTTCGGCCGAGTTCCCCCGAGCGTCCCGTCCGCTCCCCTCGTGTCCTTCCCCTCCAACACGCCGAGGAACCGCATGCCCAGTGTCAAGCGCCCGGGCAGGGCGGTGTGCGCCGGCGCGCGAGCGCCACCCATCGATTCGTGAGACGCGTCTCTCCCTCGCCGCGTTGACAGCCGGCGCGGTCCGCACCGACCGCCATGCGACCCAGGAGACCCGCGCATGCGATTCGACATTGTGATCCCCGCGCACAACGAGGAACACCGCATCGACCGGACGCTCCAGGCGTACCGGTCTCGTTGTACCGACCCCGAGTTTCGCTTCCTTGTCGCGCTCGACCATTGCACCGACCGCACCGCCCGGGTCGTAGCCGACCACGCCGTCGAAGACCGTCGCGTCGACGCGCTGGAGTTCCCCAAGCTCGGCAAGGGCGGTGTGCTCATCGAGACCTTCCGTCGCTGCGCCGGCGACGTCATCGGCTTCGTCGACGCCGACTGCGCCACGCCGCCGATCGAGCTCCTGCGCCTGCTGGACGTCGCGCGCCATCGAGACGTCGCCATCGCCAGCCGCCGCCACGCCGCCTCCGTCGTCCCGGGCCGCCGACCGCTCCTCCGCCGCCTGACGAGCGCCGGGTTCGCGTTCGGCATCCAGCGCCTGTTCCGGCTCCCCTTCACCGACCCGCAGTGCGGCGCCAAGGCGATGCGTCGCGACGTCGTCGAGCAGTGCCTGCCGTACATCTCGTCGCGCGACTTCCTCTTCGACGTCGACCTGCTCGTTATCGCCGGCCAGCTCGGGTTCGACGTCGCCGAGGTGCCGACGGTCTGGATCGACCAGCCCGGGTCGCGCCTCCACCCCGTCCGCGACACGTGGCGGATGGCGGCCTCGTCGCTGCGGCTGTGGCTGCACCACCGACTGCTCCCCGTCGACGCGGAGCCGGGCTCCGAGCTCCCGACCGCAGCGGCCGCCGCCGAGTCCGACCACGCCGTGATCGAGCTGCGAGAGGGTGAGCGTGCCAGCGCCTGACGTCGCACTGGTCGGCACGTATCCACCCGCAGGCGAGCTGCACAGCGGCCACAGCGGGGTGGCGTCGTACACCGCCAACCTGGCGCACGCGCTGCGGGACCAGGGGGCGTCGGTGGCTGTCGTCGCGTCCGACGAGGGGCACGGCCCGGGCTACGGCCTCGACCGCGGCATCCACGTCCTGCGACCGTTCCGCCGCGGGCCGGGCGCGCTCTCGGCCGCGACCGCCGCCGCCGAGACGACCGGCGCGCCCGTCGTGCACGTGCAGCACGAGATGTTCCTGTACGGGGGCGTGACGTCGATCCCCGGCGTCGTCCCCGCGCTCCGTCGTCGCCGTCGCCGTCACCGGGTCCGGCGTCACCGCCGTCCCCTCGTCGTCACGATGCACCAGGTCGTCGACCCGAACACCGTCGACGGAGAGTTCACCGAGCTGCACCGAGTGCGGGCCCCGGCCGCGCTCGCCCGGCTCGGGCTCGCGACGGTGCAGCGCTTCCTGCGCGACCAGGCCGACGCGGTGATCGTCCACGAGCCCGCGTTCACGAACCACGTCCCGGACGCCCGCGTCGTTCCGCACGGCGTCGAGGTCGCGACGACGCCGGCGCGCGACGCCGCCCGCGCCGCGCTCGGACTCGACGACGGTTTTGTCGTGCTGTGCTTCGGGTTCCTCGCTCCGTACAAGGGCCTCGAGACCGCGCTCGACGCCGCCAAGATCGCCGGTCGATCCGTCGAGCTCGTCGTGGCCGGCGGCGAGCACCCGCGGCTGTCGGGCCGCGACGGATACGCGGCCTCCCTGCAGGAGCGGTGGGGCCACGTCGCCCGGTTCACCGGCCGGGTCCCGGACGAGGACGTGCCGCTGTGGTTCAGCGCTGCCGACGTCGCGCTGTACCCGTATCCGCGCCCGTTCTCGAGCAGCGGTGCGCTCGCACTCGCGCTCGCGTACCGCACGCCGGTCCTCCTCTCGCCCGAGCTGGCGAGCTGCACCGGGGCGCCGGGCGCGCTCGCCGCGCCCCGCGAAGCCAGCGGTCTCGCCGTGCGCCTGCGCGACCTGGCAGAGAAGCCGGGCGCCCTCGAGATCCTTCGTTCGGCGGCGACGTCCCTCGGCGAGGAGCGGTCCTGGCCGCGAGTTGCCGCGCATCACCTCGAGCTCTACGGGGAGGTGATCGATGCCCACCGTCCTGCTCGCCGGCGCGTTCGGCCAACGCAACCCTGGTGACGAGGCGCTGCTCCAAGCGTTCCTGGCGGCGCTGCCGGGATGGCGCGCCGTCGCGACGAGCCGCGACCCCGAGGGAACGGCAGCCAGGCACGGCTGCGAGGCGGTGTCGGCAACCGACGCCGGCGCGGTGGTGACAGCGGTGCGCCACGCGGACGCCGTCGTGCTCGCCGGCGGCACGGTGTTCAAGACGCTGCACCCGTCGACCGGCCGCCGCCCCAACGAGCTGCTGCGCAACGCCGCGCTGCTGACGTGGGGGGCACGCGCGACGTCGAAGCCCGTGGCGATGATCGGCGTCGGCGCCGGGAGCCTGTCGAGCTGGCGGGCTCGTCGCCTCGCGCGCCGTGTCGTCCGCCAGTCCGACCTGCTCGTGCTGCGCGACGAGGACTCTGCCCGCGTGCTCGCAAGCACTGGTGCGCCGACGCCCTTTCGCGTGGGCGCCGACCCGACGTGGACGCTCTTCGACGGGCCGCGTGTCGACACGCGCATCGACGGACGGGACGGCGGCGACGCCGTGATCGTCACGATGAGCAACCTGGCGGGCGGCGGGGACCTGGCTACGCGCCTGGCCGACGGCCTGCGCGAGGTCCGCGACGCCGGGATGCGGATCGCGCTGCAGCCCTGGGAGGTGCACGACGGCATCAACGACGACCTCCCGCTGGCGCGCTCGATCGCGGGCCGACTCGGCACGCCGGTCGAGGTCCTCGATCCCCCACGCGACATCGTCGACGCCGCGCACCAGCTCTCGCGCGCCCGCCTCGTCATCGGCATGCGCTTCCATTCCCTCGTTGCGGCGGCGGCGGCCGGGGTGCGGTTCGTCGCCGTCGATCACGAGCCGAAGCTCGCCGCCCTGGCCCGGCGCTTCGACCAGCCCCGCATGACGCCGGCGGATCGCCCGGCGCGCATCGCGGAGGCGATCGGCGTTGCCTGCGACTCGCCCCCGCCCCCGGAGCCGGTCGCTCGCAACCAGGTCCTGCTGGCGGAGGAGTCGTTCCGCCTGCTCCGCCTCGTCCTCGAAGGCGGCGAGGCGCCTACGGCCGAGGAGCTCACGGGCCTGCCCCTCGAGCCGCCGGTCTGGGAGTGGGCCTGATGTCACAGGTCATCTCGTGGCGCGCGCCCGTGGAGGAGCTCCCGCCGGTCGCGCCGCCGACGCCGCCCGAGCTCCCCCCCGAGCCCGAGCTCCCGCCCGAGCGCGAACCGGTCCGGACACGCACGCTGGCGCGCGAGCAACTCGTGGTCACGGGCGGGCAGCTGGCCTCCGGCCTCGGCAATCTGCTCTTCGCGCTGGTGATGGCGCGGATGCTCAGCGGCCCGGCGTTCACCGACCTCGCCGCGTTCCTGGTCTGCTACCTGCTGCTGCACCTGCCCGGCGCGGCCTTCGGCGCCGGCACCGCGCTGACGCCCGCGCTGGCCCGCCGGACGCGCCGCCGCGCGACGCTCATCGGCCTCGGGGGGGCCGTCGTCGTGGCGGCAGCGTCGCCGGCGATCGCAGAGGCGCTGCACCAGCCGGTGTCCCTCCCGCTGCTCCTGGCGGCGGCGGTGCCGACGGCGGCGCTCCTCGCGCTCGAGCGCGGCCGCCTGTACGGGATCGCGCGGCACGCCCGTGTGGCGCGGAGCCTCCTCGCGGAGCCGGTGGTGCGGCTGACCCTCGGCGTCGCGCTGGCGGCGTCGCTCGGCGCACCCGGCGCGGCCGCCGGGGTCGTGGTCGCGGGATACGCCGCGCTGCTCGTCGCGACGTGGACGCGTAAGCGCGGTGGCGATATCAACCAGGTTCCGGTTCGCCCCCACGCCGCGGTGGCGGCGTTCCTCTTCCTCGCCGTCCTGCAGAACCAGGACCTCTTGCTCGCGACGCACCTGCTGCCGACGGGCGAAGCCGCGAAGTTCGCCGCGATCTCCACCCTCGGCGGTGTGGCGGCGTTCGCCACGGCGACGATCCCGCTCGTGCTGTTGCCGCGGGCAGCGGGCTACCGCCACGCGCTCGCGGTCGCGGTGGGCATGGCCGTCGCCATCGGCGGCGCGGCCGTGCTCGCGCTCGCGGTCGCGGCGCCCGAGATCGTGGGCGTGGTGTTCGGCGAGCGCTACGCGTCGATCGCGCCGCTGGCCGCGCCGTACGTCGCCGCCATGGCTCTCCTCGGTGTGGTGCGAGTGCTCATCGCCGATCGCACCGCGCGCCCACGGCCGGCGACGTCGGTCCTGCTCGTAGCGGCGGTCGCGGTCCTCCACGCCGCGCTCGTCCTCCGGCTCGGCACGACGGCGGAGGGCGTCGTCGTCGCCACGTTGAGCGCCATGGCGCTGCTTACCGTGGCGTTCACTGCTGTGACCGTGTTGCGCATCCCGACACGGGCGCGGGCGGCACAGGCGGTACGGCAGGAGGCCGCGCTCGAGGTGGAGCCGACGCCACGGGGAGAGCCGGTGCAACTGGTGGAGCCGGAACCACGCGTGGAGCCGGCGCCCCGCGTGGAGCGAGCCCTGCGGCCAGAAGGACCAGCGCGGGTTCGGCCCGCCGCCCGCACCGCCGCCGTCGACCCGACGGTGGTGGTCGTCGCGCTGCTGACCGTGGGCGCGCTCGCGCTGCGGCTGGCGGTCACCCGCGGCCTGTGGGTCGACGAGGCGATCAGCGTGTCACAGGCGAAGTTGCCGTTCGACGTGATGCTCCATCGGCTCCAGAGCGACGTGCACCCGCCGCTCCATGCCGCGTTGCTGTGGGTGACGGTGCGGGTGCTCGGCGACGGCGAGCTCTCCGTCCGGCTCCCGTCGATCGTCGCGGGAACGCTGATGGTCCCGCTCCTCTACCTCACGGGCCGCGAGCTGTTCGACCGTCGGACCGGGACGATCGCCGCCGCGCTCGGCGCCGCGCTCCCGCTGGCGATCTGGTACTCGCAGGAAGCCCGCATGTACTCGCTCTACATGCTGTTCGCGACGGCCGCGGTCCTCGGCCAGGCGCGAGCCATCCGCAGGGGCGGGGTCGGAAGCTGGGCCTTGTATTCGGTGGCGACCGCGGCGTTGTTGTGGACCCAGTACCTCGGCGCACTCCAAGTGGTCGCGCAGCAACTGGTGTTCGTCGTCGCGTTGTACAGACGCCGGCGGGAGGGACGGCCGTTGGGCCGTGTCACGCTGGCGTGGTTCGCGTCGCTCGCGTTCGCGGGCTTGCTGGTGCTGCCGCTCGTGCCCTACGTCCAGGACCAGCTGGCTGCGTACGGCCAGCACGGCGCCGGCCTCGGAGACCTGCCGGCGCAGGCCGGCAACGCCGTCGCCTCGCAGCCGGGCCTGTCCGTGTACTCGATCATCGCCAACCTGATCTGGGCGGTCGGCGGCTACCACGCCAACCGCGCGATGGAGCAGGTCGGCGCCCTCTGGCCGTTCGGCATGCTGCTCGCGCTCCTCCTACTCGGGCGCCGTCGCACGATCGGCAGCACGATGCTGCTCGTCGTCATCGCGGTGCCGATGGCGGGGCTGTTCCTGATCGGCCAGGAACGCCAGGACCTCTTCGAGCTCCGGTACATCGCGGGCGTCGTCCCCGCGCTCGCGCTCCTCGGCGCCCGCGCCACCACGACGCTGGCGCGTAGCGCCAAGGCGGCGACGATCGTCGCCGGAGTGCTCGTGATCGTCCTGCTCGGCGCGCTCGCCGACCAGCAGCTGAACGGCACGAACCCGCGTCTGTACGACTTCCGGGGCGCCGTGCGCGAGGTCGTCGCCGAAGCCAGGCCCGGCGATCAGGTGCTCTACAACCCACAGTACATCCACGAGGTCGTCCAGTACTACGGGCCCCACCTCGACGCGCATCCCTTCTCGGACTGGCGCGACGCCGTGGACGCGAAGGGTCGGATCTTCCTCGTCGGGAGCTTCCTCGACAAACCCGACGTCGCGCAGCGCACCGGCGCGGTGCTGACCAAGTTGGAGCAGCAACGCCGCCTCGTCGGCGACTTCCGACGACCACAACTCAGGGTCTGGGTCTTCGAATGAACGCGACAACGAACGATCTCCGATTCGACGCCGTGCGGTGGCGCGCCGTGGGCCGGCGCAGCCTGGCGCGGCGCGTCCGGCTCCTCGTGCTCGCCAACATGGTCGTCGCGGCCTGGTACTTCGGGTGGCTCCTCCAGGGCGCCCGCATCGGAAACCCGTTGCTGTTCGGGTTGCTCGTCGTCGCCGAAGCCTTCAACCTCGTGCAGGGGCTCGGCTTCTGGTGGACGGTGCGCCGCGACCGACGCTCGGTGGAGGCGCCGGAATGGGAGGGGCCGCTCCCCGACGTCGACGTGCTCATCCCCGTGTACAACGAGCCGCTCGACGTCGTCGAGCCGACCGTCGCAGCCGCGACGCGTCTGCCCGGCGCACGCGTGCACGTCTCGGTCCTCGACGACGGGAACCGCGCCGAGCTGCACGACCTCGCCGCCCGGCACGGCGCCGCCTACGTGCGTCGCGGCGTCAACACCGGCGCCAAGGCCGGCAACCTCAACAACGCGCTCACGCGTACCTCCTCCCCCTTCGTGCTGGTGCTCGATTGCGACCACATCCCCGGCCCCCGGCTGCTGAAGGCGACGCTCGGTCACTTCATGGATCCCGAGGTCGCGTTCGTGCAGACGCCGCAGTACTACGCCAACGCTCCTGCGAGCCCGATCGCGCGGGCGGCCTGGTCCCAGCAGGCGCTGTTCTTCGGCGCGATCGCGCGCGGCAAGGACCGGATGGGCTCGATGTTCTGCTGCGGGACGAACGTCGTGTTCCGGCGCGACGCGCTGGAGGACGCCGGCGGCTTCCCCGAGCGTTCGCTCACCGAGGACTTCGAGCTGTCGGTGATCCTCCACGAGCACGGATGGCGCTCGCTGTACGTCCCCGAGGTCCTTGTCCGCGGCCTCGGGCCCGAGGACATGGCGTCGTACGTGAGCCAGCAGCACCGCTGGGCCCGCGGCTGCCTGTCGGCGCTCCCGCGCGTCCTTCGGTCGGCGCTGCCACGCCGGCTCCAGCTCCAGTACGTGCTCTCGGCGATGTACTTCCTGACCGGCTGGACCGTCGTCATCTACATGGCCCTGCCGGTGATCAGGATCTTCACGGGCGCCCAGCCGCTCGCCGGTGCATCAGCCGACCAGTTCCTCGTGCACTTCGCGCCGTACTTCGGTGTCTCGCTCCTGTTGGTGGCGACGGCCGGGGCCGGCACGTACTCGTTCGCCGCGTTCTGCCTCGCGACGTCGGCCTTCTGGGTGCACGTCTATGCCTCCCTCTCGGCGTTGCTCAGACGGAAGGGACGCTTCGTCGTCACGCCGAAGCGCGGCGCCGACCACCGGCAGCCGCGCGCGGTGTGGCCGGCGCTGGTGGCGATCGTCATCCTGGTGACCGCCGCGACCTTCGGGCTGTGGGAATCGCGCTCTCCCGCCACGTTGAACAACGTGTCGTTCGCGTTCCTGCACGTGCTCGTGCTGACCGCAGGCGTGGCCCCCGCGCTCCGTCGACCCGTGCCTGCCGTCGCCGCCCGCGAGCAGCGCAGGCGGGAGCAAGTCGCCGCGTGACGCCTCGCTGGATCACGCGCGGCGCCCTCGTCGTCTGCGTGGTCGCGACCTCGTGCGCCGCGACCTTCGCGGACCGGCCCGACACCGCAGGTCGCGCCGAGGCAGCCCGGGCCGCCTCCGACGACTTCCTCGACCGGTACGTCGAGCCCGACGGACGAGTCGTGCGGCGCGACCAAGGCGGCGACACGGTCAGCGAAGGACAGGCGTACGCGCTCCTGATCACGGTGGCCACCGGCGACCGCGCGCGTTTCGCCCGCGTCTGGACGTGGACCGCGCAGCACCTCCAGCGTCCCGACGGCCTGCTCTCCTGGCACTGGGCCGATGGCCACGTGGTCGACCCGGAAGCCGCCGCCGACGCCGACCTCGACGCCGCCCGGGCGCTCGTCTTCGCCGCCGAGCGCTTCGACGAACCGAGCTACCTCGACCAGGCACAGCGCATCGGCGGCGCGGTGCTCGACCAGGAGACGGCGACGCTCGGCGGCCGCCTCGTGCTCGTGGCGGGACCGTGGGCGCGGCAGCCGCCGGTACGGCTCAACCCCAGCTACATCGCGCCGCAGACCTTCACCGCGCTGGCGGGCGTGACCGGGGACCGGCGGTGGATGCAGCTCATCGACTCCGGAGTCGCCGACCTCCGCGAGCTGACCGCGGGCGACCTGCCGCCGGACTGGGCCGAGGTCGAGGACGACGGCTCCGCCCAGCCGACCTCGTCGCCCGCGGGCGAGACCCCGCACTACGGCTACGACGCCGCCCGCGTTCCGCTGCGGCTCGGCGAGGCGTGCGCACCCGGCAGCCGTGACATCGCCGCCAACCTCTGGCCTCGCCTGCGCGGCCGGCGCAACCAGCACCCGGTCGGCTTCGTCGGCGCCGCCGCCGCGGCCGGCGCGACGGGCGACTACGGCGCTCGCGACCGGCTTCTGGCGGCCGCCCAGAGTCGTGACGCCCAGCAGCCGACGTACTACGGCGCGGCGTGGGTGGCCCTCGGCCGGATCATGCTCACGACCGACTTTCTCGGCAGCTGCCGCGCCCGGTGACGGGCACCGCCGGCGACCCCGCCCTAGTCCGTGCTCTTGAGCGCCTCGGCGAGCGCGAGCCGGCCGCTCACGCCCAGCTTCTCGTAGGCGCGTTGCAGGTGGTTCTCGACCGTACGGGTCGAGACGACGATCGTCTCCGCGATCTCGCGGCTCGTGAGGCCGCGCGCCGCGAGCGTCGCGACCTCGCGCTCGCGTTTCGTCAGCGCGACCGGTTGCGGGCCGGTGTCGAGGGCGGGGCTGCGCGCGCCTTCGCAGCGCTCGGCCAGCGCGCTCGAGCGCTGCGCCGCTGCCGACGCGCGCCGGCGCAGACCCTCGCGCTCGTACAGCATCGACGCCTGGTTGGCGGCTTCGGCCGCGAACAGCCAGCCACCGAGCTCCTCGAACGCCTCGGACGTGTGGTCGAGGCCGGCGGGGTCCCCCTTCGCCAGCGCAGTCGCGTGCGCGAGACGCGCCGGCATGAGATCCCCGTCGACGTGCTCGGCGACACGCTCGAGATGCTCGGCCGCCTCGGAGGCCTCGCCCAGGCGGGCGAGGTCGTGGAACGCGCCGGCCGCCAACGCGAACTGGCCGCCCTCGACACCGAAATCGGCGGCGGCGCGCAGGATCCCGAGCGCGCGGGCGTGCTCGCCGCGGAACCACGTGTACCAGGCGCGCCCCCGCTCGATGTCGACGTCCATCATGCGGATCGGCGTCGGCGGCTCCGCGTCGAGGTCGTCGATCGCGGACTCGGCGCCGTCCACGTCACCCGCCAGTGTCAGGGCGTGCGCGAGGCCGCCGTACCCCCACCCCGCGCTCGGGTGGACGAGCTCGCCCCACAAGACCGCGGCCTCTCGGAACCAGCGCGCCGCCATCGCCACCCGGCCCTGCAGCAGACAGATGCGCCCGAGCATCAGGGTGAACCACCCCTGCCCCTCGAGCACCTGGGACTCGACGGCGCCGTCGTAGCCGGCCTGGGCCGTGCCCTTCGCCTCCTCGAGCCGTCCGGCCTCGGCGAGCGCGAGCGCCCGGGCCACCAGGTACACGCCGGGACCGGCCATCTGCACCTGATCCCCGAGCTGGATGCGCAGCTCGAACGCGCGGTCGGCGACGCGAATGGCGTCCGCGGTGCGTCCCGACAGCGCGAGCGCAGGACCGGCTGCGAGCGCCGCCTTCACCACGACCCGTCCGGGGTGGATCGCCTCGTCGAGCAGCGGCTCGGACAATGCGAGCGCCTCGTTCATATCGGCGGCGAACAACGCATGGATGGCGCGCTGGGTCACGAGCTCGGCGCGCACCTCCGGATCCGACACGGCCCGCTCCGCGGCGAGGCCGACGTCCTCGGCCTCGGACGCGCGCCCGAGTCCGCGGAACAGGTTGCCGACGCGCGCCTCGGCGATCTGCACTCGTTCCTCGTCGGTGCTCGCCTCCGCTTCGACGGCGCGCAGCACGTCCTCGGCCTCTTCGTGCTCGCCGAGCGTGTCGAGCATGGCCCCGAGCAGGTGCCCTGCCTGCAGGCCGGCGCCGGCGTCCCAGGCCGCACGAGCGAGACGGCGCGCCAGACGAAAGTCGAACGCGAACGCCGCTTGATGGGCTGCCGTCATCAACAGCTCGGTGTGCTCCGTATCGCCGCTCTCGAGCCGCCACACCGCGACCCGGAGCGCGTCCTCGGCGGACAGGTCGCCGGAGTGCTCGACCGCGTCGGCGAGCATCCGGCAGATGCGCTCGTGGCGGCGGGACGGCAGCTCTGCCCGCAACTCCTCGCCGTACAGCGGATGGGCCATCCGCACCTGACACGCCGCGCCCTCTGTCTCGACGTCGACGAGGCCGCGTGCTTCGAGGCGCTCGACCCGCGCGCCGTCGGCGAGCTCCTCGAGCGTCGTGAGCGGGATGGGCTCTCCCACACTGACGACCTCGAGGGTATGGCGCTCGTCGTCGTCGAGGGCGCCGAGGCGCATGCGCACGAGCTCGGTCAGGCGCGGCGACGCGGCCAAGGAGCCTTGCAACCGCCAGATGCCGACGGAGTCCGCCAGCGCGCCGGACGCGACCGCCGAGATGATCAGCTCGCGCAGGAAGAGCGCGTTGCCTTCGCTCCTGGTCCACAGCGAGTGGATGGTTCCGCCCTCGACGGGGCCGCCGAGCACGTCGGCGGCGAGCATCGCGATGTCCTGGACCGAGAGCGGCGACACATCGATTCGCGCGAGTAGCTCGTCCTTCCAGAGCATCACGACCGACTCCGGGGCCGGCTCGCCCGTGCGTAGCGTCACGACCGGGAACACCCCTCCTTGCAGGACGAGATGGAGGAGCAGTGCCGCCGAGGCCTCGTCGAGGTCCTGTGCGTCGTCGACCACGAGCAGCAGTGGACGGTCGTCGGCGTCGTCGAGGATCGCCTCCGCGAAGTACCGCAACAGGTCGCCACGGCTCTCGGCGCCGCGCGTCGTCGCCGGCGGGAGCAACGGGGCGAACGCGCCGTAGGGGATCGTCGCCGAGCTCCGGTTGGCGCGGACGTGCGCGGTCCGGTACCCGCGCTCGGCGGCAAAGCCCAGGCACTCGAACGCGAGGCGCGTCTTGCCGACGCCTGCGGGCCCCGCGAACAGGACACCGCCCGCCTCGCCGTCCATGGCCGACCTCACCCGGGTGATCTCTTTCACCCGTCCGACCAACGGCCACGCCGCGCTGTTCAACGACCCGCCCTCCTGCCCTGCCATCACCCGTGCAGTCTCCCACCACGACACCCACGGGGGGAATCCCCACACCCGCCGATAGGTTGGAGCGCACGATGATGTATCAGGCCATGAGGAGCTTCCGGAGCGATCCGGACGCGGTCGCGGGCAAGCACATCGACCGGGCGCTCGTGCGACGAGTCTTCCGCCTCGCCCGCCCCTACCGCCGGCAGCTGGTCGGTTTCCTCGTCACGGCGGTGGCGGCTTCGATCGTGACCGCCATCCCCCCGCTGCTGTTCCGGTCGTTGCTCGACACCGCCGTGCCCGAGAAGGACCGGCTCCTGGTCACGTGGCTGGCGCTGGGCGCGGTCGGGCTGGCGATCGCCAACGCGGTGCTGAACCTCTGGCAGCGGTGGTACTCGGCGCGCATCGGAGAGGGACTGATCTTCGACATGCGCGTGAAGCTGTTCGACCACGTCCAGCGGATGCCCGTGTCGTTCTTCACCCGTACCCAGACGGGTGCGCTCATGTCCCGGATGAACAACGACGTGATCGGTGCCCAGCAGGCGATCACGAACACGCTGGGCACCGTCGTCGGGAACATCATCGGCCTCGCAGTGACGCTCACCGTCATGCTCGGGCTCGAATGGCGGTTGACGATCCTCACACTGATCGTGCTGCCCGCGTTCATCATCCCCGCCCGGCGCGTCGGCCGGAAGCTCGTGGGCATCACCCGCGAGGGCATGCAGCTGAACGCCTCGATGAACAACACCGCGGCCGAGCGATTCAACGTCGCCGGGGCGCTGGTCGTGAAGCTGTTCGGGAAGCAAGACCGCGAGCTTCAGCAGTTCTCGGATCGGGCGGAGCGAGTGCGCGACATCGGCGTCAGCAGCGCCATGTACGCACGCGTGTTGTTCGTCGCCCTTGGTCTGGTCGCTTCGGTCGGCACCGCGATCGTGTACTACGTCGGCGGCAACCTCGTGATCTCGGGCGCGCTGTCGATCGGGACGGTGGCCGCCTTCGCGGTCTACGTGACCCAGATCTACCAGCCGCTCACCCAGCTCACGAACGCTCGCGTCGACGTGCTGACCACGCTGGTGTCGTTCGAGCGCGTGTTCGAGGTGCTCGACTTCGAGCCGCTCGTCATCGACCGGCCCGGGGCCGTCGACCTGGTCGCCCCGAAGGGCCGCGTCGAGCTCGACCACGTGTGGTTCCGGCACCCATCCGCCGCGGTCACGTCCCTCCCTTCGCTCCAGGAGGGCCTCGTCGACGACCAAGAGCAGGAGAGCGGTTGGATCCTGCGGGACGTGTCGCTCACCGTGGAGCCCGGCGAGCTCGTCGCCCTCGTCGGTCCGTCCGGCGCGGGCAAGACGACCACTGCGATGCTCGTGCCCCGAATCGCCGACGTCAGTGAGGGGCGCGTGCTCGTCGACGGGCACGACGTGCGCGACCTGACCCTCGACTCGGTGCGCGACGCCGTCGGCGTCGTGATGCAGGACCCGCACCTGTTCCACGACACGATCCGCAACAACCTGCGCTACGCGCGGCAGGACGCCACCGACGACGAGCTCGTCGCGGCGTGCAAGGCGGCGCGCATCAACGAGCTGATCGTCAGCCTGCCCGACGGGTACGACACGTTCGTCGGTGAGCGCGGGTACCGCATGTCGGGCGGCGAGAAGCAGCGACTCGCGATTGCTCGAATGCTGCTCAAAGACCCGGCGATCGTGATCCTCGACGAGGCGACGTCGCACCTCGACTCGGAGTCGGAGCACGCGATCCAACGGGCGCTCGCGGACGCGTTGCGCGGTCGCACGGCGCTGGTGATCGCGCACCGTCTGTCGACGATCGTGAACGCCGACCGCATCCTCGTCATGGACGACGGTCGCATCGTCGAGCAGGGCCGCCACGAGCAGCTGCTGCGCGCCGACGGGCTCTACGCCGACCTGTACCGCACCCAGCTGGATCGGGCGGCCGAGCCGGCATAAGGGGTGCTCGCGGCGCGCGGCAGCGGCCGCCCGCATCGTCGGCAGCGTCGCCACTACCATCGCTCGGGCTCCCTCGACCGGAAACCGTTGACCCATGCCGTCCGACGACGACACGATCACAAACGGGTCCCGACGAGTGCAGCGGGCCCGCCGGCGCCGGAGCTGGCAATGGCGGCTGTTGATCGGTGTGG
>WNFU01016870.1_pt1 | contig 13925 bp, 10 predicted proteins | sample 5400121 | NCBI WGS metagenome assembly WNFU01 (sample SAMN13153360, study PRJNA577476) | soil metagenome | isolation source: 100 cm soil or saprolite under grassland replicate 1 | place: USA:California | collected 2016-06-15
CTCGCTTTGCGCTCGAGGAGGCCACCATCTCGAGCCTCTTGGACGATCAGACGACGGGCCGCCGCACTGCGCGTCAAATTGCAGAGGAGTATCTCGCGCGTATTCGCGAAATCGACGTCAATGGCCCGACACTCCGATCGGTGCTCGAGATCAATCCTGACGCCCTGACGATTGCGGACGCGCTCGACACCGAGCGGCGGAGCGGACGAACGCGTGGTCCGTTGCACGGCGTTCCCGTTCTCATCAAAGACAACATCGATACTGCGGATCGAATGACGACCACAGCGGGCTCGCTCGCGCTCGAAGGCTCGATTGCCGCGCGTGATGCGTTCATCGTGGAGCGGCTTCGCGCCGCTGGTGCGGTCATTCTCGGCAAAACCAATCTCAGCGAGTGGGCCAATTTCCGTTCGATGCATTCGACGAGCGGCTGGAGCGGTCGGGGCGGTCTCGTCCTGAATCCGTATGTGCTCGATCGAAATCCGTGCGGATCGAGCTCGGGAACGGGTGTGGCAATTGCCGCGAACCTCGCGGCGGTAGGCGTCGGCACCGAGACCGACGGTTCTGTCGTGTGCCCGTCGGCGGCCAACTCGCTGGTCGGAATCAAACCCACACTCGGCCTGGTCAGCCGCTCCGGCATCATCCCGATCGCACACAGCCAGGACACGGCAGGACCGATGACGCGGACCGTCGAAGACGCGGCAATTCTTCTGGCGGTCCTCTCGAGCGGGGATCCGCGTGATCCGATCACCACCACCGCCGAAGCCGCCCGTCGTCCGGCCGATTACCGCAGCTCGTTCGACGCGAATGGCCTGCGCGGCGCGCGCATTGGCGTGGCCCGGGCAAAGTTCTTTGGTTACAGCGAAGTGACCGACAGAATCGTCAACGCGGCAGTCGCGCGTATGAAGGAGCTGGGCGCCGTCATCGTCGATCCGGCGGACATCCCCAATGCAGGCTCCTACGATGACAGCGAGCTAGACGTCCTGCTCTACGAGTTCAAGGCCGATCTCGACAAGTATCTTGGTGCGCTCGGGCCAGCAGCGAAGGTGCATTCACTGCGCGAGGTCATTGCCTTCAACGAGAAGAATCGCGACCGCGAGATGCCGTTCTTTGGCCAGGAGTTGATGATTCAGGCCCAGGCGAGGCCGCCGCTGACAGACAAGACGTATCTCGCCACGCTCGCGAAGAACCTCCGGCTTTCGCGAACGGAAGGCATCGATACCGTGATGGAGAAGCTCAAGCTGGATGCGCTGGTGGCGCCGACGGGCACGCCGGCCTGGACGACGGACCTCGTCAACGGTGATCACTTTGTGGGCGCGAGCTCGACTCCGGCAGCGGTCGCGGGTTACCCGTCTCTCACTGTTCCCGCTGGGTACGCATTCGGGCTGCCCGTGGGCATGTCGTTCATCGGACGCGCGTGGAGTGAGCCTGTGTTGATCACGCTGGCATATGCGTTCGAACAGGCCACCAAACATCGCAAGCCGCCCACGTTCCGACGCACCGTGGATCTCAGCAAATAGGGAGGCAATGAGCCCATGACATCGTCACGAGCGTTCGCACTCGCGGCGTTTGCCATTACGCCGTGGGTGATCAGGTCTCAGACTCCTGAGACGCACCGGTTCATCCCGAAGGAGTTCTACACCACGTACTCGTTTGCTCATCCGCCCGCGCTTCGCATCAAACCAGGCGATCGGGTCGTGACGAAGACGATTGATGCGGGAGGTACCGATTGGGACGGCAAGTCGGTATCTTCAGGCGGCGCCAATCCCGAAACCGGCCCGTTTTACATCGAGGGTGCTGAGCCCCAGGACATGCTGGTCGTCACATTCGAGAAGATCGAGACGAACCGCACGACGGGATATTCAGGCAGTCTCCTCGCGCCGTACGCGGTCGATCCCGCTGCACTCTCTGCTCGAGTTGATCGTGAGGCGAAGCGGATGAACTGGACGATCGACAAAGCCAAGGGCGTCGTGTCGCTCGATTCTCCGGATATCAAACCGTCGCCATTGACACTGCCGCTCAAACCGATGCTTGGCTGTGTTGGCGTTGCGCCGGCCAGAAAGGAAGCGATTACTGCAGTTACTCCAGGCGCCTTCGGGGGCAACATGGATTATGCGGGTCTCGTTGCTGGTGTGAAGCTGATGCTCCCGGTCAACGAGCCTGGCGCGCTGCTGTTTGTGGGCGACGGGCACGCGCGCATGGGCGAAGGCGAAGCAGCAGGCACTGGAGTCGAGACGTCGATGGACGTGGAGTTCACCGTCGGTCTCGTCAAGAAAAAACCGATTGCATGGCCGCGGCTCGAAAACGACACGCACATCATGGTGCTTGGCAGCGCGCGGCCTCTGCTGGAGGCGTTTCAGCACGCGACGACGGAAATGCAGCGGTGGTTGATGGCGGATTATGGGTTCTCGGAGCGGGGCGCGTCGACGTTCATGGGCCAAGCCATGGAATACGAGATTGCAAACGTCGTCGATCCGAACTTCACCGTCGTCGCGAAGGTGCGCAAAGCGTTGCTGCCGGCGCGCTCGGCCATGTAGCCATCGTGCAGCGCGGCCGATTGTTTTGATGAGGCGCAGGATCTGGAGGGCGCGGCTGTAGTCGCGCCTGTGGTGCGAAAGATGGCCAAGCGGAATCGCGCGAGGACCAGCAGCCGGTCTGCATCTCAGTCCGACCCGACGCACATTGAGCGGAGCGATCCGACACGCGTCAGCCGCTACCGGCCGCACCCGTGGCACGGACTCGAAGTGGGCCCGGATCCCCCCGAAATCCTCAATGCGTATATCGAAATCACGCCGTTCGATCTCATGAAGTTCGAAGTGGACAAGATCTCAGGCTATCTGCGCGTCGATCGCCCGCAGCGATCGTCCGCCCAGCATCCGAGTCTCTACGGTTTCGTTCCGCGCACGTATTGCGGACCGCGGGTCTGTACGCTTGCGCCGGGCGCGAAGCGGGGCGACGGCGACCCGCTCGACATCTGCGTTCTCAGCGAACGCGCGATCTCGCGTAACGAAATCATCGTTGCTGCGCGTGTGATTGGCGGTCTGCAGATGATCGACCGTGACGAAGCCGACGACAAGATCATCAGCGTGGTCGAGAACGATCACGTGTGGGGAAACGCGCGCGATATAGACGATGTGCCGCAGGTGTTCGTTGAGCGATTGCAGCACTACTTTTTGACCTATAAGCTCGTGCCGCAAAAAGCCGTCAAGCCGCGGCTCGCCGAGGTCTACGGCCGTAAGCACGCGCTGAGTGTCGTTGAAGCGGCAATGGCGGATTACAACGAAACGTTCGGCACGTGACAACACGCACCGCGGCGGTTATCGCCCCGCCGTCGTCGTTTTTTGATTCGCCCTCAGGAATCGATTCAGGAATTCAGCCGTCCGATCGAACGCGTACAGCCAGCGCTTGTACAACAGCGAGTCGTGGACATCGTCGGGGAACACGATCAGCTCGTGATAGACGTTGTGCGCGCGTAGAAGCTGCACGAGTCCCGTGGTCTGCGAGAACGCCACGTTGCGATCGTCGTCGCCGTGAAAGAGCAGCACCGGCGACTTCCACGAGTCAATCGCGCTGATCGCCGACGACTGATACGAGACGCTTTCCGGCTCGATGGAGCCGCCCCACAGGTGAACGCCGGCCAAATCAACGCCTACCTTGAAAATGTCCGAGTTGCGGGCGAGCGCCTGCGCGGTCAGGACGCCGCCGTACGAAAGACCCCAAATGCCGATTCGATCCTTGTCGACGTCTTCACGCGTCTGCAGGTACTTGCCCGCCGCGAGCACGTCTTTGTACTCGGCGTTGCCGCGGCCGCCCGTGTTTGCCGCCATTCGAAACGATTTGCCGTATCCGATGCCGCTGCGATAGTTCACCGACATCACGACGTAGCCCTGACGCGCGAGCCACTGATTCACGGCGTACGCCATGTGGTAGAAGTGCATGTAGTGGTAGCCGAGCAGCATCTGACGCGCCGGGCCGCCGTGCACGAAAATCACCGCGGGCCGTTTCTCTCCAGCGTGCAAATCCTTAGGAACGAAGAGCTGGTTGTTGAACTTCACTCCGTCTTCGGCCGTCAACGTGACGTTCTGAGGGGCGACGTGATCGGCCGCCGGAAAAGTGGATGCGAGCTTCGGGAAGATCACGTTGGGTGTGCCTGAATCCACCGGCACCACGGCGACAGATTGCGGTCGTGCCGTCCCGGCGCTGAAGACAGCGATCGTCTTACCGGAAGCGAGCGCGGCGGGATACGTTTCAATCTCGGCGCCCGTGGTAATCTGCACGGCCTCGCCGCCCGCCGCTGCGACTTTCCAGATATGGCGACGATCGCGATCTGCGGCATTGGTCGCGTAATAGAGCGTGGCGCCATCGCCAGAGAGCGCAGCGTTCTCTACCATGCCCTCACCAGGCGTGAGTACGACCGACGCGCCTGCGTTATTGCCGCTCACAGCCACCGAGTAGTAGCGAATCCACTCTTCGGGCTCCGCATCGAAGATGATGCGGTCGCGTGCCCACGTGATGGCGTTGACGCGCGAGAACGATTCGTCGTTGGCGGGCGAATGCCAGAATTCGCGTGCGGGCGTCTCGAGGGACCCGTCTTCGCGCGCGAGCCCGCCGGGAACCTCTGCGACCCAGAACGACAGCGTGTAACCGCCCTTGAAGGTCGCGCGTGTCATGCCTGGAATCGGCGACTCGGGAATCGGCGATTCGCCGCCGCGTCCCTGACCGCGTGCGCCGCCGCGGCCGACGTTGCCCCGACCGACAGCCGGACCGGGTGGGTTGCCAATGCCGGTGCCGGCCGCCTGCGTCTGCAGGCCGAATGGCGTGCCAGGCCGGCGAATGAACGCAATCTGTTTTCCATCGGGCGACCATGCCGGACTCCTATCGAAGTCGACGCTCGGCGATACGTACGAGACGGTACGCTTCTGCACGTCGTACACGCCAATCAAGCTGTGGTCGCCTCGGGTGCTCACAAAGGCGATGCGTGTGCCATCGGGAGACCAGCGCGGCTCTGTATTCTCGCCCCACGCCTTGATGAATGGCTTGTCACTCGCGGCATTCGATCCATTGCTGGTTGTCTCGGTGATTGGTGCGCGGTAGATCTGGCCGTCTTTCACATAGAGCACCCAGCGCGCGTCGGGCGACACAAACGGTTCGTCCCCCTCTGCAACTTTCCACGCGTTGCCACCGGCGGTGCGCGCCGTCCAGATCGTTCGATCCGCGCCGCTCGGGTTCGAGGTCGGGTTTGCGATCCATCCCGCGCGATTGCGCTCGTGCCCACGCACGAACACCGCCGTCGATCCGTCGTCTGACAAACGCAGGTTCGTGAGGTCGACCCCGTCGTCTTCGAGAAACCGCGTCAGGCGCGTCGGCGTGTACGCAGGAGCCGCAGCGGTGTATACGTTGCGCATGCCGCGTTCGTACGCCAGCCAGGCGATTCGATCCGTCTTCTTTGCGGAGACGAGCTCATATGGATAGCCGGGACTGATGTAGTTGTCGATTGCGGCGCGACTTTGCGCGACGCTCGCCTGTTGCGCGGCCGTGACAAGGGCAAAAAAGACCAGCACCGTCATCGAAACCCGGCGATTCATACATGTCCTCCTGGACGAGTGGAGTCTATCTGCGCGCTTGCGCCGTTGCAAAGGGTTAAGGCACTCTCGGCATCATGAACCAACGGAGCGCGCTCGCGCCGTCCGAACTCTGGCACCAAGTCGATAACTACACTGCCGACCTCCTGCAGTTGGAGGATCCGGCGCTGCACGACACGCTCGAGGCAAGCAAAGAGGCGGGACTGCCGTCGATCAATGTGTCGCCGCCGCAAGGCAAGTTCCTCATGATCCTTGCGAAGCTGCAGCGTGCCCGGCGCATTCTGGAAATCGGTACGCTCGGCGGCTATAGCACGATCTGGCTTGCGCGCGCGTTGCCCGCCGGCGGCCGGCTGATCACGTTGGAGGTGGAGCCTCGTCATGCCGAAGTGGCACGCGCGAACATCGCACGCGCCGACTTGTCTGCTCTGATTGACCTGCGCGTCGGCAAGGCCCTCGATCTCCTACCGCAGCTCGTTTCTGAGGGTGTGCCGTTTGATTTTATTTTTATCGACGCAGACAAGCCGAACACCTCGGCCTACTTCGAATGGGCGCTGAAGCTCTCACGCGCCGGCAGCGTCATTGTCGTGGACAACGTCGTCAGGAACGGTGCGTTGATAGATGCGGCGAGCACTGACGTGCACGTGCAGGGCATGCGCCGGTTCCTGGAACAGCTCGGATCCGAACGTCGCGCCGATGCGACGGTGATGCAGACCGTCGGACTGAAAGGCTACGACGGATTCGCGCTTGCGATCGTTACTGCTTCTTAATCGACGGCGGCCCTGAAGGGCCGCCACTACACGACGGCGTCGCACGCTCGCGGTTTGTAGTGGCGGGGCTTTAGCCCCGCCGGGGCCGCCCTGCTCGCGATTACAACGGCAAGGTCAACGTCGCTCGCGCGCCGCGCGCGTCGGGCCGGTTCTCTAATTTCAAAGAACCGTCGTGCGCCTCGGCGATCTGCCGGCAGAGCACGAGGCCAATCCCCGATCCTCCAGGCTTCGTCGTAAAGAACGGCACGAACAGATTGGCCGTGTTCGACAAGCCAGGTCCCTCGTCATCGACCCAGATATCCACCCCGTGCCGCGTGCGCCGCCACGCCACCGTCACCGTCCCACCCCCGACTTCGACGCAGGCGTCCGCAGCATTGCGAATGAGGTTGATGACGAGCTGCTCGATTTGATCGGTGTCAACTGAGACGGTCATGTCGGGTCCGGGACGAACGTTCACAGGCACACGCGTCTCGAGTCCTGCGACGCGAACGAGCAGTGGTTTCAACACCACGGGATTCGACCGCGGGGCTGGCAGACGCGCGAGGCGCGAGTAGGCGGCCGTGAAGCGGCTCAGCGACTCGGTGCGTGAGGCAATCACTTGAAGGCCCCGGCGCATGTCCTCGCGCCAGTCTTCGGGCGGCGGATTGCGGTGTAGAAGGGTCTCCAGGCTGCCGGCAATTGATTTGATCGGACCGAGCGAGTTTCCGAGCTCGTGGCCGATCACGCGGATCAACCGCTGCCACGCCAGACGCTCCTGCTCGCGCAGCGGGCGGCTCACATCAGACAGCACGAGCAAATCGTGCGGCAACCCGCCCAGGCGGAACGTGGTGAGCCGGACCTCCCATCGGCCCGCCCCGCCTGTCCACGACGCGAGGCGCATCGCCAAACCATTCACTCACCCCGAGCTCGTCCGCCGTGCGTCCGAGCATCTGCTCCATCCCGCGGCCCATCAGCCGCTCGCCCGTGCGGTTGACGATTCGCAAACGATGATTCGGATCGAAGGCGAACACCGCGACATCGATCTGCTCCATCACCGTGCGAAGGAGCGCCGTCGCTTCCACCGCGCCCAGACGCTGCTCGTGAAGCGTTTCGGCGAGCTCGTTCACCTCGATGAGCACCGCGTCGAGCGGATCCTCCGGATCGCTGGTGCGTCCGCGGATCGAGAAATCGTCTTCGCGCATTGCCGCCAGCAGGTTCGCAAGCGTTTGCAGCGGAAGCACTACTCGCGTGCGCAGCGACGCCGCAAAACCCACCAGGAAGCCGACTATCAAGACGGTAAGCGTCCACTGAACCTTCGGCGTGTAGCCACCGGTCCACAAAATGATCAGGGAAGTCAGCGTGCCGGGAAGGCCGGCGGCGAGCGCGTAGAGGAAGATCTGCCGGTCGTGCGTGAGTCGTCGGGGCAAGGTGTGGTGTCAGCTGACTTGTGGCCTGGGGCTCGGGGTTTGTGCCTTGTGGCTTCACTCGAGCCTGAAGCCTCGAGGTGTGAGGCCCACTCGAGGCCAAGCCTCGAGACTCAAGCGTCGAGTCGAAGTTCGATCAAAGCTTATAGCGCTCCAACCGGCGGTACAACGCGCTGCGCGAGAGACCGAGGGCACGTGCGGCGTGGCTCACGTTGCCGTATCGCGCCATGGCCTTCTTGATGAGAAACGCCTCGACTTCTTCAAGGCTCATGTCTTCGAGCCTGGCCGTGCTCGTCCCATCGCTTCGAAGGCCCAGGTCGCTCGAGCGCACGGTCGTCGCCTGCGACATGAGCACGGCACGCTCGACGGCGTGATCCAGCTCGCGCACGTTGCCGGGCCAGCGATGCTCGAGCAGCATCTGCATGGCACTCGGATCGAACCCCGCCAGGTTCTTCCTGTACCGCTGTGCGTGCTGGCGCAGAAAGTGACGCGCGAGCAGCGGAACGTCTTCACGCCGATCGCGGAGCGGCGGCAAGTGCACTTCGATGGTGTTCAAGCGGAACAGCAGATCCTGACGAAAGCGTCCGGCGGCGACTTCCGCATTCAGATCCGCATTGGTGGCGGAAATGAGACGCACGTTCACCTTGCGTGTTTTCGAGGACCCCAACCGCTCGAATTCTCCCGTTTCGATCACCCGCAAGAGCTTTTGCTGCTGATTCAACGGGACGTTGGCGATCTCGTCCAGAAACAGTGTGCTGCCGTCGGCCAGCTCGAAACGGCCAACGCGGTCCGACTTCGCGTCGGTGAAGGCGCCCTTCATGTGCCCGAAGAGTTCCGACTCGAACACGCCTTCGGCCATTCCGCCGGCGTTGACTGTCACCATCGGCCGATTGGCGCGGGGCGACACGGCATGCATCGCCTGCGCCACGAGGCTCTTGCCCGTGCCGTTCTCGCCGGTGATCAGCACGTTGGCGTCGGATGGTCCGACGCGCGCGATGATATCGAGCACGGGGCGCATCGCCGCCGATTCCGCCAGGAGAGGGGAATGGCCATCGGCCATCAGCGCCTGATTGGCCGCTTCGAGTTGCCGCCCGCGGCGAATGGCCCGCCCCAGCTCGGTCTGTGTGCGGACGATCGAGAGCAGCCGCTCGTTCTCCCATGGTTTCTGAATGAAGTCGCGCGCGCCGCGTCGCATGGCTTCAACAGCGACGTTGACGGATCCCCACGCCGTCATGACGACCACGGGCAGAGATTCATCGGCGGTGTGGATGCGTTGAAGAAGATCGAGTCCCTCTTCGCCCGATGTCGTGTCGCGCGTGTAGTTCAAATCCATCAAGACGACGTCGTAGTCCTTGAGCTCGAGCGCGCGCAGCAGTTGCTGCGGCGAAGAGGCTGTGTCGATGACGTAGCCGTCCGGCTTGAGCAGCAGGCGAAGCGCTTCGAGAACGTCGGGTTGATCGTCAGCTATCAGCAGGCGCGGCGACGGTTCGCCTCGTGTGGCGCCTGTTTTCTGCGGAGAGATGTCTGTCAACACGTGTAGCCCTTGCCCTCGTCATTCGGATCGCAACGTCACCGCTGGATCAACACGCGCGGCTCGCCGCGCAGGGACATAGCCGGCGACGAGCGCCGCGAGAAAAAGGAGCACGGACGCGGCCGTGAACGTCAGCGGATCCAGTGGCTTGACGCCGGCCAACGTGAATGAAAATGCCGCGGTCAAGCCGGCGGCGGCGACAAGTCCAATCGCGAGTCCCCACACAGCCGGGGCGACGGCTTGCGCCACTATTCTTCGCACCACGATCCGTCTGGTGCCGCCGAGCGCCAATCGAATGCCGATTTCACGCGATCGCTCCGCAACGACGTGCGAGACGACGCCGTAGATGCCGATCGCGGCGAGCACCAGCGCGACGAGCGCCATCGCTGCCAGCAGTTGCCGGGCAAAATTCACGAGACCCACTGCGAGGTTGACAACATCGCGCATTGTGCGCTGGTCGTACACCGGCTGCTCTGGATCGATTGACTGGATTGCCGCGCGGATGGGCGCTAGCATGGCGCCGGGATCTCCGCTCGTTTGGACGACGAACGTCATGGACTGCGACGCCTCTTGCGATTCAGGGAAGTAGACTTCCGGATCGGCGGGTTCGGTCGGCCCGCGGTGTCTGACGTCGGCGACAACTCCCACGATTTCCGCCGAGGTCTCTGGTCCGCCAAATCGGAGGCGAACGCCAAGCGGCGCTCGATCGGCCAAGAAGCGCCGGGCGAGCGTCTGGTTGACAATCACGACCAGCGGCTGCCCGACGCGATCCTGCGCGGTGAACGATCGGCCCGCAAGCATCGGAATCGACATCACCGCGAAGTACTCGGGGGTGATGACTCTGTAGCCGACATCCGGCTGCTTTCCCTTTTCGAATGGTGGTCTGCCCTCGATATCGAAAGACGTCGTCTCGTTGCACTGACAGAGGGGCGTTACATTGACGGCCGCCGCGCGATTGACGCCTGGCAGCGCAGCGAGGCCCGCGACCGCGCGCTCGTAAAATCGGCCGACCATCTCTGGCGTCGCGTACTTTGCCGACGGCAGCACCACACTGGTCGTGGCAACCCCGGCAGGCGTAAAGCCGAGATCGACGGATAGCGAGTGGTGGAACGATCGCAGCACGAGACCCGCGCCAATCAACAACAGAGCAGCGAGCGCCACCTCCGCTGCGACGAGCAGGCGACGAGTGCCGTGGCGTCCGTCGCTGAACGTGCGCGCGCGCTCCTGAAGGACAGGCAGGAGATTGCGCCGAGCGGCCTTGATGGCCGGCAGCAGGCCGAACAGCACTGACGTCAACAGCGAAATCGACGCCGTGAACGCGATGACCGGTCCGTCGACAGCCAGCCGATCGAAGCCGTTGATGAACCTGCTGTACTGAGCCGGGACCAGCGCGCTGATGGCGCCGATGGCCCAGAGGCAGAATGGAAACGCGGCGGCGCCGCCACAGGCGGCGATGAGCACGCTTTCCACGAACAACTGTTGCTGCAAACGACCCCGTGCCGCTCCAAGCGCCGCTCGAAGCGCAAGCTCACGCTCGCGTGCGGCGCCGCGCGCCAGCAGGAGGTTTGCGACGTTGGCGCAGGAAATCAGCAGCACTAATCCCACGGCTGCGAAGAGCGACAGCAGCATCGGCCCGATCGTCCGCGTCGAATCCGAAATCAGCGGCTGCACGGTGCTGCTCCAGCCGCTGTTGGTATCCGGGTCAGTGCCGGTGAGGCGTGAACTGATCGTTCGCACTTCATCGCGAGCAGGATCGACGCCGACCTCGGATTTGAGGCGACCTGTCACGAGCAAAAAGTGACTCTGGCGGCTTGACCACTGTTGAGCCGTGTAAGCAAACGGCATCCAGAGGTCGCCAGGCGCCGGATAACGCACACCTGCGGGAAGAACGCCGACGACGGTTCGCTGCACGCCGTTGACGGCGATTCGCTGGCCGACGATTGCCGGATTCCCTCCGAAGCGGCGCCTCCACAACCCATCGCTGATCATCACCACATCGTCGCGTCCGGGCTCGTCCTCGCCTCGTTGAAACGTTCTGCCAAGTGCCGGCTGAATGCCAAGCGTGTCGAAGAAATTCGACGTGACGCGGAAGCCTTGCACGCGCTCAGGACGATCGCCGCCGGTGAGATTGATGGTGAGCCACGCGTGTGCCGCGAGCGATTCAAAGCTTTGCGTGGAAGACCTGAGGTCGCGAAAATCACCGAGGGAAAACTCGTTGTGATCGTTGCGGCCGCCTGGCGCCACTTCCCAGACCGACATCAAACGATCTGCATCTTTGAGAAACGGCATTGGATCGAACAGGAGCCGGTAGACGCCGGTGAAGATTACGCTGTTGGCGCCGATGCCGAGCGCAAGGGTCAGGATTGCGGAGAGTGCAAAGCCCGGGGATCGCAGCAGGCCACGCGATGCGTATTTCAAGTCGTTCAGGAAAGCGTCCATAGGGGTATCCCGCGTCGTACGTAGCGCGGACCTTCAGGTCCGCGAACGGCCGCGGGACTAAAGTCCCGCGCTACGTACTCGCGTAGCAGCGCTAGTCATCCACGATCCAACCGTCCTTCAGCTTGATAATCCGCCGTCCGTATCCAGCGTTGATTTCCGAGTGCGTCACCTGCACGATCGTCGTGCCCGCCTCGTTCAATCGCTTGAACAGCTCCATGATTTCGCGGCCCTGATCGGTGTGCAGATTCCCCGTCGGCTCGTCCGCCAGAATCAGCGTCGGCTTGGCCACCACGGCACGCGCGATCGCGACGAGCTGCTGCTGTCCCCCTGACAGCTGGTTCGGGTAGAGATCCTTTTTGCCGACGATATTGAAGCGGTCGAGGATGTCGGCGACCATGCCTTGCCGCTCCGACTTCTTGACGTCCCGATACGAAAGCGGCAGGTCGATGTTCTCGTACACGGTGAGGTTGTCCAGCAGGTGATAGCTCTGGAACACGAACCCGACATGCTGCTTCTGCAGCCGCATACGGTCTTTTGCCGAGAGCTGGTGCACGGGATCCTCGAACAGCCAGTACTCGCCGTTCCACGCGCTGTCGTGCATGCCGAGGATGTGCAGGAGCGTGCTCTTGCCGGCTCCCGACGGCCCCATGATTGATACGAACTCACCCTGCTGAATCTCGGCGTTGATGCGTCGGAGGACAAACGTCTGCGACAAGCCGTGGCGGTAGCTCTTCTCGATGCTGCGAAGTTTGATCATGTGTTGTGGTGAAAAACGAATCGGGATCCCTTTCGTCAGCGTACATCGAAAGAGATCCCGACTGAGTGTAGCGGCGGCGCTCCGCGCCGTAGCCGGGCTCGCTGTCGCTCGCCCGTCGGGCGCGTGGTGGGCGCTCCGCGTAGGAGCGCTCCCACTGCAGGCCCTCCGCGCGCGCAGCGCGAGGCCCACCGAAGGCCCAGCACCACTCCCTTGCCTAGACGACGGCTGCGCTTTCCTCGACCACCCGGCCGTCGAAGAGGTGCACGCTGCGGTCGGCGTGGGCCGCGTAGCGCGGATCGTGTGTCACCATGCAGATCGTCGCGCCCTGCCGGTGCAGTTCGCGCAGCAGATCCATCACGGCCTCACCGTTCTTCGAATCGAGATTGCCGGTGGGCTCGTCCGCAAGCAGAATCGACGGCTGCCCCGCGACGGCGCGGGCGACAGCCACGCGCTGCTGCTGACCGCCCGAGAGCTGCGAGGGCAGGTGCTTCGCGCGGTGCGCCATGCCCACACGCTCGAGGGCGGCGTTGGCGCGCTCACGACGCTCCGCGGATTTCATGCCGCGGTAAATCAGCGGAAGCTCCACGTTCTCGAACACAGTGAGATCGCCAATCAGGTTGAAGCTCTGGAAGATGAACCCGATCTCGCGATTGCGCACGCGCGCGCGCTCGGAGAGCGACAGGTTCGCCACCTGATTGCCGTTCAGAAGGTAGGTCCCTTCCGTCGGAGTGTCGAGCAGGCCGAGAATCGCCAGCAGCGTCGACTTGCCGCAGCCCGACGGACCGGCAATGGCGACGTACTCGCCCTGCTGGATCTCGAGGTGAATGCCTGCGAGAGCGTGCGTCTCTACTTCGTCCGTGTAGAAGACTTTCTTGATGCCCTCCAGTTTGATCAGCGGCTGCGTCATGTAATGCTCCTTCTCACGGTGGTTCCTTCACAGTGGTTCCGACACGTACGTTCGTTCACCGCGGTTCACGGTGGTTCCTTCACAGTGGTTCGTTCACGTTGCTTCCTTCACGTTGGTTCTTGGTTCCGTCACGTTGGTTTCCTGGTTCCTCCACGTTGGTTCCTTTCGACGTTCCTCACGTCATTCAAGTTAGCCCATCACGTTGGTGCCGATGATTGTCACCGAACCCTTGTGCGCGAACCCACGTGAACGATCGTGTGCGAACGGACCTGAAAGAACCTCCGTGAACCATCGTGTACGAATGTACGTGTCGGAACCCGTGTGAAAGAACCTACGTGATTTAGCGAAGCCGTATTCTGTCGAATTGATCCCAGGCCGACATGTCGGAGAGGATCACTTCGTCGCCCTCGGACAATCCGGACTTCACTTCAATCGTGTTGACGGCGGCACGTCCGAGCTGCACCGTCACCCGATTGGCGTCACCGGTTGCCGAGTCGACCTTGAAGATGCCGACGCTGGTGTTCTCCTGACCAAACGCCGGA
>WNFU01006650.1_pt1 | contig 13916 bp, 10 predicted proteins | sample 5400121 | NCBI WGS metagenome assembly WNFU01 (sample SAMN13153360, study PRJNA577476) | soil metagenome | isolation source: 100 cm soil or saprolite under grassland replicate 1 | place: USA:California | collected 2016-06-15
TCGTCTACGTCTACGACGACAACCACATCTCGATCGACGGCCCGACGGAGCTCTCGTACTCGGACGACGTGCGGTCGCGCTTCGAGGGCTACCACTGGCACGTCGTGCAGCTCGGCGAGGTGTCCGAGGATCTCGACGCGCTCGAGCGCGGGCTGCGCGAAGGCCTCGCGGTCGACGACCGCCCCACGCTCCTGATCCTGCGGAGCCACATCGGCTACCCGTCACCGAAGTACACCGACACTGCGCACGCGCACGGCAACGCACTCGGCGCCGACGAGGTCGCGAAGGTGAAGGAGATCCTCGGCATGCCGCCCGAGGATTTCTGGGTCCCCGACGACGTGCTCGACTTCTACCGCCGCGCCGGCGCCCGCGGGCGCCCGGCGCGCGAAGCGTGGCGAGAGCGCGTCGCCGCGTTCCGCGAGGCGGACGCCGACCGGGGCGAGGAGTACGACCTGATGGTCGCCGCGCGCGGCCGCGACGGCTGGGAGGCGAAGCTCCCGACGTGGGACGCCGGTGAGGAGGTCCCCACCCGGAAGGCCTGCTCGGCGGTACTCGACGCGATCCTCGACCTCGTGCCCGGGTTGATCGGCGGTGGTGCCGATCTGACCGGCAACACCGGGACCGCGCTCAAGGCCAACTCGCCGATCACGCGCGACGACTTCACCGGGCGGCAGCTCCACTTCGGAGTGCGCGAGCACGGGATGGGCTCGATCATGAACGGGATGGCGCTGTCCGGCGGTGCGCTGCCGTTCGGCGGCACGTTCTTGATCTTCAGCGACTACGAGCGGCCCGCGGTGCGCCTCGCAGCCCTGTCCGGGGCGAAGGTCGCGTTCGTGTGGTCGCACGACTCGGTCGGCCTCGGCGAGGACGGCCCGACGCACCAACCCATCGAGCACCTGATGGCGCTGCGCGCGATCCCACGCCTGCGCGTGATCCGTCCCGCCGACGCGAACGAGGTGCCGCAAGCCTGGCGCGTGCACATCGACGGCGAGGGCCCGACCGCGATCGTGCTGACCCGTCAGAACGTGCCGGTGCTCGCGACGACGGCCGAGCGAGCGCCCGACGGCGTGCCCCGCGGTGCGTACACGCTCGTCGACGAACCTGACGATCGGCCCGACCTCGTGCTGATCGGGACGGGCTCCGAGGTGCACCTGTGCGTCGCGGCCGGCGAGCAGCTCGCCACCGACCGGCTCGGCGTGCGCGTCGTCTCGATGCCGTCGTGGGAGCTCTTCGCCGAGCAGCCCGACTCGTACCGCGACGAAGTCCTGCCGCCCGGTGTGCCGACACTCGCCGTGGAGGCCGGCGTGAGCCTCGGCTGGGACCGCTACGCCGACGACGTGGTCGCGATCGACCACTTCGGCGCGTCGGCGCCCGGCGGTGTCGCGCTCGCGGAGTTCGGGTACACACCGGAGAACGTCGTCGCGCGTGCCCGTGCTTTGCTCGCCGTCGACTCCGGAGGGAACACCCCATGACCCCTACCCGCTCGCCGATCGCCCGCCTCACCGACTACGGCCAGAGCCCGTGGTACGACAACCTCACCCGGGGGCTGATCACCGGGGGTGGCTTGAGCCGCCTCGTCGAGCAGGACGGGATCCGAGGCGTCACCTCCAACCCGACCATCTTCGAGAAGGCGATGGCCTCCGGTGAGGGGTACGACGAGCAGCTCGCCGGGCTCGCCCGCAGCGCGACGCCGATCGACACGATCTACTGGTCGCTCGTCCTCGACGACATCCGCCACGCGGCCGACGTGCTCCGCCCCACGTACGACAGGCTCGACGGCGCCGACGGGTTCGTGTCAGTGGAGGTGGCACCGGATCGCGCCCTCGAGACGGCCGCCACCATCGAGCAGGTGCACTGGCTCCACGACCAGGCCGCCCGGCCCAACGTGTTCGTGAAGATCCCGGCGACGGCGGAAGGCATCCAGGCGATCGAGCAGTGCCTGTCCGAAGGCATCTCGATCAACATCACCCTGATCTTCTCGCTCGCGCGGTACGCGCAGGTCATCGAGGCCTACCTCCGCGGTCTCGAGCGGCATCTCGAGCAGGGAGGCAACGTTTCGCGCGTCGCGTCGGTGGCTTCCTTCTTCGTCAGCCGCGTCGACACCGAGGCAGACCGCCGTCTCCCCGAAGGTCATGCGTTGCGGGGCAAGGTCGCCGTCGCCAACGCCAAGCTCGCCTACAAGCTCTTCCGCGAGCAGTTCAGCGGTGATCGCTGGGCTGCGCTCGAATCCCGTGGTGCGCGGTTCCAACGGCCACTGTGGGCGTCGACGTCGACCAAGAACCCTGCGTACTCGGACACGCTCTACGTCGATGAGCTCGTCGGGCCCGATACGGTCAACACGCTCGCGCAGCCGTCCATCGACGCGCTGCACGACCACGGCGATCCGCAGCCCGACACGATCACCCGCGATGTCGAAGGCGCCCAGCGTGTCATGGACGAGCTGCCCGGCGCAGGCGTCGACTACGACGATCTCACCGCCACCATCGAGCGGGAGGGCGTCGGCAGCTTCGAGCGTTCCTACCGCGACTGTCTCGCGAGCCTCGAGAAGCGAGCCGGCGAGCTCACGAGCTGAGCGCGGCTGCCGCCCGAAGGTGATCGGCGAGCTCGTCGGGACGCGCGTGCGCGTTGGCGCCGCTCGTGGACGGCATCACGTACGCGGGCACGCCGCCGAAGCCGTCCTGCTGCTCCCCCGCCACGGCGTCCGGGTCGACGGCGGCGCGCCAGCCGGCGAGCCCGACGAAGCACACGGCGCCGGGCTGCAGCCACCGCACGAGGCGTTCGACCCGCGCCGCGCCGTCTCGGTACTCGGCGCCCGACAGCTCGCGTGCTCCCGTCGTCGCCCGCTTGACGAGGTCGGTCATGCCTACGCCGTGGCGCACGAGGGCGTCGACCGGGTCGCGGTCACGCTCGACGAGCCCGGCAGCGCGCGCCGCAGGCCAGAACCGATTGCCCGGCCGTGCGTACCCGGCACCGAAGTCGGCGGCGTACAGACTCGGGTTCAGCCCGCAGACGAGCAAGCGCATCCCGGGTCCGACGGTGTCGGGCAGCGTCTGCGCGCGACGCGCCCATATTCTGATCCACTGCTCCTCGAGGTCGACGTGCTCGACGACGAAGCCGGCGCCGGCCACCACGTCACACAGAGGCTCTGCTTGCCACTCGGCGAAGAACCGCCCGGGGAAGTCGTCGCCGGGGTGCGGCCCTTCGCCATCCCCGCGCCGCACGTCCAGGTACAGCGACGAGTCCACCGCCATCGCCCGGTGCAGATCCGCCAGCGCCATCGGCAGGCGGACGCGTTGGATGTGCGAGTAGCTGGCCCGGGACCACGCGCCACCAAGGCCGCGAGAGCGGAAAGGGAGCGCCTCCAGATCTGCTTGCACATACCAGGCACTGGGCGCGGCTTCGGCGGCGAGCTCGAGCATCGACCACGCCGCGTCGAGCGCGACGACCTGGGCACCAAGCGCCGGCACGTATCCCCCGGCGCCGCATCCGATGTCGGCTCGGACCACGCCCGGCGACATCGCGGCGCGAAACCGTGCCGCGTCGTCGAGCCGGCGCGGCGGCCGTCGCAACTGCCACGCACGAGCGTGCTCCTCGTAGACCGAGACGGTCTTCTGTTCCACCGCCTTATGATCGCCCAAAGCGGTCACCTGATTGGTGAGGCGCGCTCATGACCGATGTGAACGGCGACGCGGTGGCGCTCTCGACGGCGTTCATCGTCTTCGGGGCGACGGGTGACCTGGCGCACCGCAAGCTGTATCCGGCCGTGGCAACCCTGGCCGCGCGTGGCCAGCTGCCCCGGAACATGGTGGTCGTCGGTGTGTCCCGGACGCGCATGAGCGACGAGGACTTCGCCACCGAGGTCCGCAACGCGGTCGCGAAGGCGGACGACGGACGGCAGTCCGCGCTCGACGAACGCGAGATCCACTACCGCTACATCGCCGGTGCGTTCGACGACGACGAGACGTTCCGCAAGCTCGCCACGGTGCTCACCGACTGCGACGCGCGCTACGGAACGTCCGGCAACGCCCTCTACTACCTCGCCACGATCCCTCAGCTGTTCGGCAAGGTCGCGGCCGGGCTCGGACGCGTGGGGCTCACCGAGGAGGTTCCGGGCACGTTCCGCCGGATCATCGTCGAGAAGCCCTTCGGACGCGACCTCGAGTCATCGCAGGCTCTCGACGAGGAGCTGTACGAGTACTTCCGTGAGCACCAGATCTTCCGCATCGACCACTACCTCGCCAAGGAGACCGTGCAGAACATCCTGGCCCTGCGGTTCACGAACACGATCTTCGAGCCGCTGTGGAACCGCCGCTACGTCGACCACGTGCAGATCACGGTGGCCGAGGATCTCGGAGTCGAGCACCGCGGCACGTTCTACGAGCAGTCCGGCGCGCTGCGGGACATCGTGCAGAACCACCTCCTCCAGGTGCTCGCGCTCACGGCGATGGAACCGCCAGCGTCGTTCGACGCCAACGCCATCCGCGACGAGAAGGTCAAGGCGCTCCGGTCGATCCGCCCGCTGCAGCCGGAGGACCTCCCCCGCGTCGTCGTACGCGGCCAGTACGGCCGGGGCGAAGTCGCCGGGGTGGACGTCCCGGGATATCGCGAGGAAGAGGGTGTCGCGCCGGACAGCGCGGTCGAGACCTACCTCGCCATCGAGCTCGACGTCGACAACTGGCGCTGGGCCGGCGTGCCGTTCTACCTCCGGACTGGAAAGCGCCTCCCCCACCGCGTCACCGAGGTCGCGCTGCGCTACAAGCAGGTGCCGTTCCTGCCGTTGCCGCCGGGTGCTGTGGATTCCGTCGAGCCGAACACGATGGTCCTCCACATCCAACCCGACGAAGGGATCACGCTCGAGTTCGCCGCGAAGGTCCCGGGTTCGCCGTTCCGAGTTCGCGGCGTGGACCTCGACTTCCGGTACGGGCGCGCGTTCGCAGAGCAGCCCCCCGAGGCGTACGAGCGCGTCCTCGGCGACGCGTTCCTCGGCGACGCGACCCTGTTCATTCGGGCGGACGAGGTGAACCAGGCGTGGCGGGTCGTGCAACCGCTCATCGACGCCTTCGACGCCGGCACGATCCCGCTGTCCTTCTACCGCGCCGGCACGTGGGGGCCCGCGGAGGCCGACGAGCTGCTCGCGCAGAGCTATGGCGACACATGGCGGACGCCATGAGCCTCCCGGGCGAGCTGCGCATCGTCGATCACGTCCCGCAGGCGTTCTCGACCCTCTTCGTCGAGGAGGCGCCGGGGTCGCTCGCGTTGTCGGGTGGCTCGACCGCCCGGCAGTGCTACGAGCTGCTGGCGGTCGCCGACGTCGAATGGAACGAGGTCGACGTGTTCTTCGGCGACGAGCGCTGGGTGCCCGTCGGCGATCCCGAGTCGAACGAAGGTGTCGCCCGGCACGCGTTCCTCGACCAGGCGCTGCCGCGCAACATCTACTCCATGCGGCACGCGGGCGACACGGTCGACGCGGCCGCCGACGCGTACGACCGTCTCCTCCGCGACTACGGCCCCCTCGGCTTCGTCCATCTCGGGTTGGGTCCCGACGGGCACACGGCCTCGCTGTTCCCCGGATCTCCGGCGCTCGACGAGCGCGACCGGCGGGTCGTTGCGACCGGCGACGAGCTTCACCCGCACCCGCGGCTGACGCTGACGTTCCCCGCGCTCGCCCAGGCCCGCCTGGCCGTGTTCACGGTCGCCGGCGAGGAGAAGAGCGACGCGCTCCAGCGGGTCAAGACCGCCGACGACCTCCCGGCCGCTCGCGTCTCGGCCGGCCGCGTGATCTGGCTCGTGGACGAGGCCGCCAACGGCTAGGCCCGCGCGCGGCGAGGCGAGGCGGTCAGCGGCCCGTCGCGGGCCGCCTAGGCTTCGCCACATGCTCAGCGCGGCGGAGGCCCGAGCACTCGTGGGCGTACCTGTCGCGGATCTCGTCGATGAGGCCGCTCGCCTGCGCGACCGCGGGCACGGCGATCGCGTCACGTTCTCGCCCAAGGTCTTCATCCCCCTCACGATGCTGTGCCGCGACCGCTGCGGCTATTGCACATTCGCCAAGCCGCCGGCCCGGCTGGAGTCGCCCTACCTCACGCTCGACAACGTCCTCGACATCGCCCGGGAGGGCGCGGCGGTCGGCTGCCACGAGGCGCTGTTCACGCTGGGCGAAGCGCCCGAGGAGCGCTACCCCGCGGCCCGCGAGTGGCTGCACGCGCACGGCTACGAGTCCACCGTCGACTACCTCGTCGACGCCTGCCGGGCCGTCCTCGACGAGACCGGGCTCCTCCCGCACGCCAACGCGGGCGCGCTCCCCCGTCACGAGCTCGAGCGGCTGCGGTCGGTGAGCCCTTCGCAGGGGATGATGATCGAGACCCTCGCCGCCCGGCTCGGTGAGCCCGGCGGCCCCCACCACGGTGCGCCCGACAAGACGCCGGCGCGCCGGCTCGCCACCCTCGAGGCCGCCGGCGAGGCACGCGTGCCCTTCACGACGGGGATCCTCGTGGGAATCGGCGAGACGCGCGACGAGCGCATCGAAGCCCTGCTCGCCATCCGCGACAGCCACGCGCGCCACGGTCATGTCCAGGAAGTGATCGTCCAGAACTTCCTGCCCAAGCCGGGTACCGCCATGCACCACCACGACGCGTGCGACCGCGACGAGTTCGTGTGGACGGTCGCGGCCGCGCGAGTGGTGCTCGGCCCTGTCATGCACGTGCAGGCGCCGCCCAACCTCAGCGACGACCTCGGCGCGCTCCTCGCCGCCGGCATCGACGACTGGGGCGGCGTCTCGCCGGTGACGATCGACCACGTGAACCCCGAGCGCCCGTGGCCGGCGCTCGACCGGCTCCGCTCGGCCACTGAGTCGGCAGGGAAAGTGCTCGCGCCGCGCTTGACCGTCTATCCCGAGTACGTCCACGACCCCGACGAGTGGCTCGACGCCGACGTGCGTTTCCCCGTCCTGTTGCGCTCCGACTCCGAGGGTCTCGGGCGTGAACACGGGTGGTCGGCGGGCGGCACCGAGCCCCCGCCTGTGCTCCTGGACGCAGCCATGCCGGCGCGCGCCGGCGGACCCGTCGGCGAGGTGCTGGAAGGTGTCGGGGCCGGCGAGGAGGTCGGCGTCGACGAGCTCGTCACCCTGCTGTCAGCCCGGGGCCCCGAGCTCGACCGCGTGTGTGAGGTCGCCGACGAGCTGCGCCAGGACGCGGTCGGCGACGTCGTCACGTTCGTCCGCAACCGCAACATCAACTACACGAACATCTGCACGTTCAAGTGCCGGTTCTGCGCGTTCTCGAAGGGTCCGCTGTCACTGAACCTGCGGGGCGACCCCTACCTGCTCGACCACGGCGAGATCCAGCGCCGGGTGGTCGAGGCGGTCGAGTGCGGTGCCACCGAGGTGTGCCTCCAGGGCGGGATCCACCCCGACTTCGACGGCGACTACTACCTCTCCGTCGCGCGCGCGGTGAAGGAGGTCGCGCCCCAGATCCACGTACACGCGTTCACGGCGCTCGAGGTCACCGAAGGCGCCCGACGGCTCGACATGCCGTTGCGCGAGTACCTGCTGCTCGCCAAGGACGCCGGGCTCTCGACCCTGCCCGGAACCGCAGCCGAGATCCTCGACGACGAGGTGCGCGCCGTCATCTGCCCCGACAAGGTGACGACCGACGAGTGGCTGGAGACGCACCGCATCGCCCACTCGATCGGGCTGCAGTCGAACATCACGATCATGTTCGGGCACGTCGAGCGCCCGGTCCACGTCGCCCGGCACATGGTGCGTACCCGGGAGCTCCAGAAGGAGACGGCCGGGTTCACGGAGTTCGTGCCGCTGCCGTTCGTGCACATGGCCAGCCCGATCTTCCTTCAGCGGCGCGCGCGCCCCGGCCCGACGTTCCGTGAGGCGCTCCTCATCCATGCAGTGGCGCGCATCGCGTACCGCGGGTGGATCGACAACATCCAGGTCTCGTGGGTGAAGATGGGCGTCGACGGCGCGCGTCAAGCTCTCCGCGCCGGCGCCAACGACCTCGGTGGGACACTCATGGACGAGAACATCTCGCGGGCTGCCGGCGCCAGCCACGGCCAGGAGCTGGACGAGGCCGAGTTCCGCGAGATCGTCGAGCCACTTGGCCGCACGCTCGAGCAGCGCACGACGGTCTACGGGCGCATCACGACGGTCGGGCGCCGTCTCCGTCCGCCCGACGAGGAGCACGCGCACGGCAACGGCCACACCGCGCCCGTGTCGTTCGTCCCACCGGTTCCGGCATCCCGCCGATGAGCGAACCCGCCTTCGACGTCCTCGGCATCGGGAACGCGCTCGTCGACGTGATCACCTCGGTCGACGACGCGTTCATCGAGAGCCACGATCTCGCCCGCGGCGCGACCACGATGGGCGAGCTCGACCGCGTCGACGCCCTCTACGCCGACCTGCCCCCGGCGCAAGAGATCTCGGGCGGATCGTGCGCCAACACCATCGCCGGCCTGGCGTCGTTCGGCGCCCGCGTCGCCTTCGTGGGGCGCGTCCGCGACGACCAGCTCGGCAAGGTGTACACGCACGACCTGCGCTCGCTCGGCGCCCACTTCGACGTGCCGCCCGCCACTTCGGGACCGGCAACCGGGCGCTGCCTCGTGATGGTCACGCCCGACGCGCACCGGACCCAGTGCACCTACCTCGGGGCGTCGAGCTTCCTCGGGCCAGAGGACGTGGATGCTGCCGTCGTCGCCCGCGCGCAGGTGACGTACCTCGAGGGGTATCTGTGGGACCAGCCTCCCGCAAAGGACGCGATCCGGCACGCCGCCGCGTCGGCTCGCGGCGCGGACCGTCTGGTCGCGCTCACGCTCTCGGACCCGTTCTGCGTCGACCGCCACCGCGACGAGTTCCGGGCCCTCGTCGAGGGCGAGGTCGACGTGCTCTTCGCCAACGAGGCCGAGATCTGCTCGCTGTACGAAGTCGACGAGTTCGACGACGCGCTGCAGCGCGTCCGCCGCCACTGCCAGGTCGCGGCGCTGACGCGGAGCGAGCTCGGATCGGTGGTCGTCGCCGGCGACGACGTGCACGTCATCGACGCGTACCCCGTCGACCGGCTGGTCGACACCACGGGTGCGGGCGACCAGTACGCGGCCGGTTTCCTCTACGGGCTGACGCGCGGTCACGACCTCGGCGTCTGCGGGCATCTCGGGTCGGCCGCCGCTGCCGAGGTCATCTCGCACTTCGGAGCACGGCCGGAAGTGTCGCTGGCGGACCTCGCGACGAAGATCATCCCGTAGGCGCCGCCTGCGCCATACCCTCGGAGCATGGCTCGCCGCCCCCGCTACCGAACCGGTGACCCCGAGCTCGACGCGGCGGTCAACGCCCTCGTCGAGCAGTCCGGGACCGACAACCCCGACCTCATCTTCGAGTTGGTCGTGTCGGCCGTGCGCCTGGCACGCGACCGAGCCGACCGCGGCGACCTGAAGATCGCCAACGCCGCGCTCAAGGAGATGCGGCATGCCTTCCACGTGTTCGCGCCGTACCGGAGCGAGCGCAAGCTCGCCATCTTCGGATCGGCGCGGACCGAAGCCGACGATCCGCTCTACGACCAGGCGCGACGCCTCGCGACCGCGATGGCCGCTTACGACTGGATGGTCATCACCGGCGCCGGGCCCGGGATCATGGAGGCGGGCCTCGAAGGCGCCGGTGCCGACAACGCGTTCGGCGTGAGCATCCGACTGCCGTTCGAGGCGGCGACGAGCCAGTTCATTGCGGCCGGCGACCCGAAGCTCGTCAACTTCCGGTACTTCTTCACGCGCAAGCTCGAGTTCGTGAAGGAGGCGCACGGCTTCGCCATGCTCCCGGGCGGATTCGGCACGATGGACGAGACCTTCGAGCTCCTCACGCTCGTGCAAACCGGGAAGTCTCAGCCCGCGCCGATCGTCCTCCTCGACGTTCCCGACGGGACGTTCTGGTCGTCGTGGCGCAGCTTCGTCGAGCAGGAGCTGGTCACGAGCGGCTACATCGACAAGCGCGACCTGGACCTGTTCCTGATCACCGACGACGTCGAGCTCGCGGTCGAGGAGGTCACCGGCTTCTACGCCAACTACCACTCGCAGCGGTTCGTCGACGGCCGCCTCGTCCTCCGCCTCCAGCACGCTCCGGACGACACGACCCTCGACGCGCTGAACGAGGAGTTCGCCGACATCGTCGTGCGAGGGCGCATCGAGCGCATCGAGGTGACGGCTGCCGAGCAAGCCGACGACGACAACGTCGACCTCGATCGGATCGCGTTCCGCTTCGACCGCCACGGCTTCGCTCGCCTTCGCTCGCTGATCGACCGCCTCAACGGACGCGAGCCTCGCCGCTGAGCTTCAGGCTCCGTCGGCCCCTGATGCCAAGGCGTGGATGGCGCGCTCGACTGCCCGCCGCGCTTGGTGCAGCCGCTTCTCGTCGGAGGCCGCGCGCTCGTCGCCGCCGGCGGCGGCTTCGAGCCGGTCGTACGCGAGATCGCGGAGCGACTCCTCGATCGTCCGCAGCTGCGCGACGAGCGCGTCCACCGCGTCAGACATCCAGGGCCACCGCCAGGAGGTCGGCCGGGTGGCGGACATCGAGACCGGCCGCACCCAGGTGCATCGCGCACCCCGGGTTCGCCGACGCCACGATCGCGTCCCGCCGCCCGCCCGCGGCGCGCTCTACGGCAGCCACCTTGCGGTCCCGGATGTCGCCGGACAGCTCGGGCTGGAGCGCGTTGTACGCACCGCCGGCGCCGCAGCACAGCCCGTCGTCGTCGGTGTCGACGGTCTCGTACGCGCGCGCGAGCACGACCCGGACCGCGCCCGCGGCCTTCTGCACGTGGCGGAGGTGGCACGGGTCCTGTACGACGACGAGCCGCCCGGTCGGTCGGATCGGGAGTGGGTCTCGAGCCGCGAGCCACTCCGAGAAGTCCTGCACGCGCGCCGCGAACGAGGCGGCCTCGGGCGTATCGAGGAGCCTCCCGTAGTCCTTCATCTCTGCGCCACAGCCGGCGCTGTCGACCACGACGGGTGCATCGCCGGGCATCGACGCAACGACACGGCGCGCGAGCGTCCGTGCCTCCTCGATCCGTCCTGCGTGCACGTGCAGCGCACCGCAGCAGTCCGCGCCCCGGCGTGGCAGGGCGGGCCGCGCGCCGGATGTGTGCATGACGCGTAGCGCGGCCCGGTGCGTGCTCCGCTGCCACGCATCCATGACGCACCCCGGGAACAGGTACGCGTCGGCGTCTTCCGCCGTCGCCGGCGCCCGGAGCGGCCGCGCCAGCTCGTGCACCGAGATCGGCGGGACCGAGGACCGCTTGGGCACGAGGTGCAGTCGCTGCGCCAGGGCGAGCACCCACGACAGCGCCACCAGCAGCCAGTGGCGCGGGAGCACGAGTCGGTAGCCGAGCCACTCCGCGATCCGGCGCTTCCACGGCCGCTTCGTTCGCCGCTGTTCCTGGAGGACCTCGCGCGCGCCCTCCATCAGATGGCCGAACGGCACCGACGACGGGCACACGGCCTCGCACGCCCGGCACTGCACGCACTCCTCCATGTAGCGCTCGAAGGTGGCATCGAGCGGCGCACCCTGGAGATCGACGGCCTGCATGGCGGCGATCCGACCACGCGGTGAGGCGGTCTCGAAGCCGGTCACCCGGTACGTCGGGCAGTGCGGCAGGCACAAGCCGCACGCCACGCACGCGACGAGCTCGTCCTCGTCAAGGTCCAGCACGCCGTGCGCGTGGGTGGTCATCCGGCGACGGCTTCGGGCGCCGGCGCGCCGGGGAGCCGGCCGGGCGAGAGCTTGCCGGTGGGATCGAGCGCGGCGCGGATCCGCTCGACGATGGCGAGGTTCGGGAGCGGGCCGCCGAAGCCGTCGACCCCGGGTGCGCCCGCCTCGCGCAGCAGCCATCCGCCGTGCTCGGTCGTGACGGCGCGCGCAGCGACGAGGCCGGCGGGATCGTCCGCCGCGACGTGGACGGTGCCGACGCCCACCTCGGCGAGCCAGCGCAGGCCATCAATGCCGTCGAGGGCGGGGGCAAGCTCCTGAAGTCGGGACGGCTGCACGGAGATCCGGCCCCGATGCGCGCCGGCCGGCCACGGCGGCGCGTCGTCGACCGGTCGGAGCCCGGCCGCGGTCGCCTCGGAGTCGGCGTCTTCGGCGTGTCCTTCCAGCAGCACGCGGGTCGTGCGCCGGTCCCAGGTGATGCACGACGGCCGGAACAGTCGCCGGCGCGCCTCGAACGGGTCGCCGTCCGTCTCGAACCAGCGCACCACGCGGGGACGCGGCTGGCACCGCAGCGTCACCTGTGTGATCACGCCGATGGTGCCCAGTGAGCCGACCAGCAGCCGCGGCACGTCGTAGCCGGTGACGTTCTTCACGGTCGGTCCGCCACCCTTCACCAGCCGGCCGTCGGCCGTCACGAAGCGCACCTCGAGCACCCGGTCGCGCAGCGGCCCGCACCGCAGGCGACGCGGCCCGGACAGCCCGGCGGCCACGACACCGCCCACCGTCGCTGCCGGAGTGCGCGGATCGAGCGGGCACTCCTGCCCGGCCTCGCCGAGCACAGCGGCCAGGTCGCCGACCGCCGTGCCGGCGCCGACGGTCACGGTCAGCTCGGCCGGGTCGTAGGCCACGATCCCGGACGGGGCACGCACCTCGACACCCGCAGTGGGCGGGTTCCCGACCTCCCAGTGGGTGCGGGCGCCGACCGGGAGCACGGCGTCGGCGGCCGCGATTGTCTCGCGCAGCTCGTCGAGCTGATCGAGCACCTGCGCCGCGGTCACACCCACGCCCCTTCCGGCACGCGCTGCAGCTCACCGCACCGGCTGCCCCGGGGCAGGATCTTCCGGGGGTTGGCGCGCCCCGACGGGTCGAACGCGTCCCGCAGCCGCGCCTGGACGTCGAGGTCGTCCGCCGTGAAGACCATGGGCATCGCCTCCCGCTTCTCGAGGCCGATGCCGTGCTCGCCGGACAGGACGCCGCCGGCGTCGACGCACGTGCGCAGGATGGCGTCCCCGGCCGCGTGCACCCGCTCCCAGATCCCGGGCTCCCGCTGGTCGAACACGATGAGCGGGTGCAGGTTCCCGTCGCCGGCGTGGAACACGTTCATCATCGTCAGGTCGTACTCGCCGGCGATCTCGTACACGCGCTGCAACACGTCCACGAGGCGGGTCCGCGGCACGACCGCGTCGTGGAGGTAGTAGTCGGGCGCGATGCGGGAGATGGCGCCGAACGCCGACTTGCGCCCCTTCCACAGCAACGCCCGCTCGGCGTCGTCCGCCGCCACACGCACGGTGCACGCGCCTTGCTCGGTGCCGATGCGCTCGACCGCCGCGACCTGGGCCGCGACCCCGGCCGGGAGCCCGTCGAGCTCGACGAGGAGCACGGCGGCGGCGTCCCGCGGGTAGCCGGCGCCCACGAAATCCTCGACGGCGCGTGTGATCTGGGCGTCCATCATCTCGAGGGCGGCGGGGACGATGCCGTCGGCGATGATGGCGCTGACCGTGGCGGCGGCCGCTTCGATCGACGTGAAGTCGAGGAGCAGCGTGCGAATGGCGGGCGGGTCCGGGAGCAGCCGCACGGCGATGCGGGTTGCGATGCCCATCGTCCCCTCGCTGCCGACGAAGCAGCCGCGCAGGTCGTAGCCGGGCTGGTCGGGCTCCAGGCCGCCCAGCATCGTGGTCGACCCGTCGGCCAGCACGACCTCGACCGCGAGGACGTGCATCGCGGTGACGCCGGACGCCAGGCAGTGCGGACCGCCGGCGTTCGTCGCCACGTTGCCGCCGATGGTGCACGCCTGCTGCGAGGAAGGGTCGGGGGCGTAGTGCAGCCCGAGATGGTGCACGGCACGGCTGAGATCGAGGTTGAGGACGCCGGGCTCGACCCAGGCGTAGCCGTCGTCGGCGTCGACCTCGAGGATCCGCGTGAGGTGCGTGGTCACGATGACCAGGGG
>WNFU01018113.1_pt1 | contig 13914 bp, 10 predicted proteins | sample 5400121 | NCBI WGS metagenome assembly WNFU01 (sample SAMN13153360, study PRJNA577476) | soil metagenome | isolation source: 100 cm soil or saprolite under grassland replicate 1 | place: USA:California | collected 2016-06-15
TTTCCTTGTCCTTTAACATCTCATCAGGAACACCGCGTTCCCGGTTTCGTTGCACCAGGTCTGCCAAAATTCGACGTGTTTCATTTTTTAGCAGGGCAGGCGGCAACTCGAACTGTATCCGTTCGTGCAGGTATTTCACCACCTGCCCTTCTTTTGCTCGTTCGCGCTCATGCTCCTTTTCATGCTCAAGATCGCGTTCGATGATATGGTGCAGATCGGCAAGTGTCTTTCCGGGAATCAATTTAGCCGCAAACGCATCATCTAAAGCCGGCAATACTTTCTGCTTAATCTCACGGGCAGTTACATTGTAATTCGCCTGTTTTCCTGCCAGTTCCTTTACTGGAAAATCGGTTGCAAAATCGACGGTTAGTGTGCGCGTTTCACCCGGCTTCTGACCGACCAGTTGCTCGCAAAATTTTGGCAGGAAATTCTCAGGCGCGAGGTGCAACCAGAATTTTTTCCCGCCCTGAAGATTCTTGCTCGCCTGGGGCGCAACTTCGCTGATTGCCTTGCCGCCGCTGAATCCCTCAAAATCGATGACGACAAAGTCGCCCATCTCCAGTCCCCGTTCGGGCACATCGACAAAGTCGGCCGATTGATCGCGTAGGCGCTCGATTGCACCATCGATCTCCGAGTCGGAAACCTTCGTTTCCGGCAATTGCACAGGAACGTTCTTGTATTCGGGCAATTCAAATTCCGGCGCTGTAACAACCGTCGCGCGGAACCGCATCGACTTGTCTTCGCCAAGATGCACGTCTTCGATATTGGCCAGCGAAGCAACGCGCAACTGTTCTTGCTCGATCGCTTCATGATAACTCTTGGAAACGAGTTTCTTGGTTAATTCGTCCTGAATTTCCTTGCGAAATCTCTTCTCGATGACCGCCCGCGGCGCTTTACCTGGCCGGTAACCCGGAATTTTGGCGAAACGCGCGAAGCTGTTGGCGATCGCATCCCATTCCTTGGACACTTCCTCCGGGGGCAGTTCAATTTGCAGCATGGAGACGGATCCCGGCTGCTTTTCCACTTCGACCTTCATAAACTCACTGTAACGGCGCTCCGCAGCCGCCGCAAAATTTGCGCCGAACTTGGTAGGGCGACTGCCGGGCGCGCCGGCTCATTGTTTCGTAAATGGGGTGAGCTGCGTCAGGACGCACCGCCATTGCCCATCGTGCCTCACAAAAACATCTGTGGACCGCTCGTGCGTAGTGAATTCCTGCTCCATGAATTTTCCTTTCGAGCGGGTGAGCGCACTCACGACAGCGCTGTCTCCGTAGACACGGACTCGAATGTCGTCGGACTGCATCATCTCATGAGTAAGAGTTCCCGACTTGATCACCTCCAGAAAGCGCTCCTTATCAATGATTCCCCCATCGGCATTGATGATGATCCAATCCTCCGTTACAAATCGTCCGATCACTTCTGGATCATTTTTCACGATGGCGTCCGTGAATTCCTTCTCCATCTTTACAAGTTCTTCTTCCATTTCGTTTCGCTTCTTTGATGTGTTTAGTGGGCTCTTCTCCCTTTGACATATACCGAGTGTGTTTGTGGAAATCCAAACCAGTAAGTGAGTTCACGGTAATCCTCGCAATCGAATATTGAAAAGTTCGCCATCTTGCCAGATTCGAGCGAGCCGATCTGATCGCCCCGACCTAACGAATAGGCCGGATTGATTGTCGATGCAGAGATTGCTTCTGCTGGCGACATCTCGACGAACCGGGATTGAAGTCAGTCGCAATCACGATCGCAAGACCGACCTCGATCATTTCTCGCGCTCGCGGATAACACGTCGATCCAAGGGCATACACCGAGCCGGGCAACAGTACCGGTTGCACGCCCCCAGATTTGAATGCCGCGATCCCCTGCTCGTCGGTCTTTTCCAGATGATCTGCCGTTGTTGTTTTCAATTCGGCTGCCAGTTTTGCCGCGCCTGAATTACTTAGTTGATCGGCGTGAATCCGCAGTTTCAATCCAAGGCTTTTCGCCGCGCTGAGAATTCGCCTTGATTGTTCGATATCGAAGTAGCCGTGCTCGCAGAATACATCGCAAAATTCGGCCAGACTGTCCGAAGTCACTCGTGGCAGCATCTCGTTGATCACGAGATCGACGTATTCATCGGCGTGCATCTTGCGCGGAACTGCGTGTGCGCCGAGAAACGTCGGCACAATTTCGAGCGGCGTCTCATGATTGAGCCGCCGCATAACGCGCAAGATCTTCAATTCGTCGTCGATCGTCAGACCGTAGCCCGATTTTGACTCCACCGTCGTCGTTCCGCAGCGCAGGAACCAGTCTGCATGCTTTTTCGCTTGCACGAGAAGGTCGGCTTCACTCGCTGCTCGGGTCTTTTCAACAGTTGACCAAATTCCGCCCCCTGCCTTCGCTATCTGCTCATAGGTGTCGCCCAGCGCACGGCGCTCGAAATCATCCAGCCGATTCCCGGCAAAAACCAAATGGGTGTGCGCATCGACAAATCCGGGCAGAACGACTTTGCCGCGAGCGTCGATAACTTCCGCATCGGCTCCCTTATTCTCGATCTGGTTGCTTGGGCCAACGACCTCGATTATGCCGTCGCGAATTAGCATTCCGCCGTCGGGAACGATTGCCACGTCGGACAGTTCTCGGCCAACGCGTGGGCGCTTTGGCCCCGCAAGCGTAACAAGTTGCGACGCGTGAAGAATGGCGAGAGAGCTCATGATTGGCTTGTAGGGGAAGCTGTCAGCCTCCTCTACAGCCTATAGCTGCGGCCGTTTCAACCCGTCAATCAAGCTTCTTTGCTACGAGCTGGCTAATTTCGTTAAACCGAATGTCGGAATCCGCAGTGATCTGTTGAACCTCCTTCAAAAGACCCGATTTGAATCTTTCGTCCTTCAATTGAGCGAGATTGATTCGCACGTTCAATGCCGCGCCCTCGATGCATGCGCGAGTGGCTAGCGCACCGACACCGACATCAGAGACAGACGCAGGATTTCCTTTTTCGGCCATTTCAGCGAGCAATTCATAAGATTTCGACGCTGTCTCCATCACTTTCAGCGGCACTCGCGCTGCATATTTCGTCGCCTCTTCGATCGCAGTCGCGCGCGCCGCTTTCTCTTCAGCCGACTCTTTGGACAAGGCGAATGCATCCATGACTTTGTTGAACGCCGCTGTGTCTTCATCCACCAGCGCGAGCAATTCGTCTTTGAGTTGCTGCGCTTTCACTGCCCAATTGCTGAAATATTCGACCTTATCATCCCAGCCGCGTTTTCCTGCTGACAGGTTCGCAACCATTCCGCCTAACGAAGCGCCTAGCGCGCCCATTAATGCCGCGACAGAACCGCCGCCGGGTGCAGGCGAATCGCTCAACGTTTCATTGCAAAATTCGCGCAGATTCATTTTCACCAGGGAATTCTTCGGCTCGGCAGATTCGATTTTGAATTCAATCACCTTTTCTTTTGGATCGAAAGGTTTCAGTTCGCTCAAGCCCATTGAGCGAATGGCGACGTCGATCAGTTCCTCCTCTGAAGCACCTTCCGACCATTTTTGCTTGCGCAAGAAATATCGCCCTGCATCAACGAGGCATTTCTTCGGGACCATGCCCACAATCTCCGACCCCGTCACGCGCAGACCACGCCTGGCTGCCGATTCGCAACACGCGTCGAACGCTGCATGTAACGGTGTTTCTTCGATGTTGGTCAGGTTCATCGAGACCTGCGCAATCCCGTATTCCTTCACAAACCAACCAATTGCCTTGACGTGTTTCAGCATTCCTGGAACACGGATCGGCTCGCCATTTGTATCCAGCACTGGTTTTCCCCATGGCGTTCCGTCTTCAGTCTGCACCCTCCCCTGTTCTCGCACATCAAACGCAACCGAGTTCGCCCGCCGCACTGATTTCGTGTTCAGATTTACGTTGTAAGCGACAAGAAAATCACGAACACCAATCACCGTTCCCCCTGATTTTTCGTTGAATACGTTGGGCCCAAAATCTGGTTTCCATTCGGGCTGTTTTATTTTTTCAAAAAATCCTTCGTATTCACCCGCGCGAATTACGGACAAATTCGAACGCGATTCATTTTTGGCCGCTCTTTCATACAAATAGATAGGTATCTTCAATTCATTGCCGACACGTTCTCCTAGACGATTTGCACAAGCGATTGCTTCGTCCCAGTTCACGTTGCTCACGGGAATGAATGGGCACACGTCCGTCGCGCCCATACGCGGATGTGCTCCTTTGTGTTTGCGCATGTCGATCAACTCCGCCGCCTTTTTGATAGCGCGAAACGCCGCTTCCACCGCGGCATCAGGATTGCCGACGAACGTTACCACGGTCCGGTTGGTGCTCGCACCAGGATCGACATCCAACAGCGAAACACTGTCCACCGATTCGATCGCATCGGTGATCTGCCGAATAATGTTTTGGTCGCGGCCTTCTGAAAAATTAGGCACGCACTCGATCAATTTTTGCATGGCTCGAAAGTCAGCTGGCAGTTCTTCCTGTAGCGGCGGTCTATGACCGTCGCAAATTTTTCGCGACTGGATGCGGTTTCGCAGAAACGGCAAGGTGACGCCAAGCGAATCCTGATTTCATGCTGCCAAACAGGAGAGTGTAGTCGTCCCAGGCTCGACGTAATGCCTTGAATAGCCGATACTGGGTAGGCGACGGGGCCAAGATGAACTCTTTCTTCCGTGAGTTAAAAGAACGGAAGGTCTATCGCGTCGCGCTCGGCTATGCAGTAGTTGCCTGGCTCGTCATTCAGATCAGCGCGACAGTCATACCTGCTTACCACGCGCCCGAGTGGATTTTGCCGACCTTTATCACTGTGGTCGCGCTTGGTTTTCCCGTAGCGCTGGCGATCGCTTGGGCATTCGAACTCACGCCTGAAGGACTGAAGCGAACAGAGTATCTCGCAGAACCTACCGGACCTAAAAATCGCGAGTGGCTGAGAGCAATGAAACTGTCGGAGTATTGGCGCGTAGCTGGCTGGCCCGAGTTTTGCCGGCCAACGGGCGCGGATGATTTCGAATGCATCGTGCCATGAAGCGCTTCTTTCTTTTGTTTCTTTGCGTCTGCGTGACCACGGCCGACGCAGCGTGGCGCGAGCCGGTGCGGGCGCCGCATGGGATGGTGGCATCGACCGAGCGAATTGCGTCGCAGATTGGCGTCGACGTGATGAAACGAGGCGGCAACGCAGTGGACGCGGCGGTGGCAGTCGCGTTTACGCTTGCAGTCGTTTATCCGGTGGCGGGGAATCTTGGCGGCGGGGGGTTCATGATGATCCGGCGCAGCGATGGGACTGCGACTGCGATTGATTACCGCGAGACGGCACCGGCCGCGGCGACCCGCGACATGTACGTCGGACCTGATGGCGAGCTGATCAAAGGCGAAGGTTCTTCGCTTCTCGGCTACCGGGCGTCTGGTGTGCCGGGGACCGTCGCCGGAATGGCTTTCGCGCTCAAGAAATATGGCTCAGGGAAGCTGACTTGGTCGGCGTTAATTGAGCCGGCGAGGAAGCTAGCCGTCAACGGCTTCGTGGTGACGCATCGGACGGAGAAAGGGTTGGAGAATTATCAAACCATCCTTTCGCCCTTCGCAGATAGCCGGCGCGTTTTTCTGCGGAAGGGGAAGCTGTATCGCGAGGGAGAGATTTTGCGGCAGCCGGAATTGGCCGCCACGCTCGGACGTTTGCAAAAGCAAGGGCCGCGCGAGTTCTACGAAGGCAAAACGGCGCGGCTGATTGCAGAAGATATGCAGCGCAACGGCGGCTTGATCACGCGCCAGGATTTGCGCGATTTCGTGCCGAAGGAGCGCGTGCCGCTCCGCGGCAGTTATCGCGGATATGGGATCATTTCGATGCCGCCTCCTTCCTCCGGCGGCGCGGTCTTGATCGAGATGCTCAACATTCTCGAAGGCTTCGATCTTAGTAAGCTCCACCCGTTTTCATCCGAGTATTACCACCTGCTCGTCGAGGCCATGCGACGCGCTTACGCGGATCGCGCGGAGTATATGGGCGACCCTGATTTTAGCTCGATTCCCATCGATGGGTTGATCGAGAAAGCATACGCCGAGCGGCAACGCAGCACGATCAATCCTGAGCGCGCCTCGTTGAGCAGCGAAATCGGCGCAGGTAAACCGACCGGCTACGAACCAGAACAAACCACGCACTTCACGATTGTGGATGCGGCGGGAAACGCGGTTTCGAACACCTACACTTTGAACCGCTGGTTTGGTTCCGGCGTTGTCGCGAAAGGCACCGGCGTGTTGCTCAACAACGAGATGGACGACTTCACGAGCAAACCGGGCGAGCCGAAGAGGTATGCCGCGATCCAAAGCGAGCGGAACGCGATCGCGCCGCGGAAACGTCCGCTCTCATCCATGACGCCCACGTTCGTCCTGCGACCGGACGGCAGTCTCTACTTCGCGATCGGCACGCCAGGCGGGTCGAGGATCATCAACACCGTGTTGCAGATTATCAGCAACGTGATCGATCACGGCATGAACCTGCAGGAGGCGATCGACTCGCCGCGCATTCATCATCAATGGCTGCCGGACAAGATTCTCGATGAGCCGCTGGGGCTATCGGCTGACACGCGCCGTGCACTCGAAGCCCGCGGTCACAAGGTCGCGACCTTGCCGAACTACCCAGGCTGGAGGATGAGCGACGCACAAGGCATCATGATCGAAGAGAAAACGGGCATGTATCTCGGCGCGAGCGACGCGCGGGAGGACGGCGCGGCGGTTGGCTACTGAGAACTGGCTGCGCACACGATCCCGTTCCCCCGAAGCGGATCGTGTGATGCGAGCGTTAACGTCGACCGGCCACCAGGCGTAAGTTTGGGTTAGCGTCGGCAGTCTTCAACCGTGCGTCTTGACGTTGCACGCGCTTTTCAAGTCACGCGCATCAAGGTAGAGTCCTGTCGTGACGAGCGCTTCGTCAAGGCGCGCAGAGTGAATTCAAAGAACTTCTTCGCTGAGCTCAAGCGGCGCAATGTTTACAAGGTCGCCATCGCCTACGGAGTCGTGGCTTGGCTTCTGCTGCAAGCGGCATCAATCTTATTTCCGACGTTCGAAGCGCCGCCGTGGACGATGAAAGTCTTCGTCGCGGTAGTTGCGCTCGGTTTTCCGATTGCGCTTATCCTCGCGTGGGCGTTTGAGCTGACGCCGGAAGGATTAAGGCGAACGGAGTTTACGGACGAATCGCCGACAAAAGCACCGCCGCGTAATCGCGCATGGATTTATGTCGTCATCGTAGCCGGAGCAATCTCCGCGGGCGTCTTTTTCCTAGGGCGTTACACGAGTTCGAAAAAAAGCGCTGAGTTGCCGGCGAAATCGATCGCGGTTCTTCCATTCGAGAACTTGAGCGAAGACAAAGCAAACGCCTATTTCGCGGAAGGGATTCAGGACGAAATCCTGACGCGATTAGCGAAGATCGCAGATTTGAAAGTGATCTCGCGCACATCGACGCAGCGGTTCAAGAGTTCGCCGGACAATCTCCCACAGATTGCGAAGCAGCTTGGTGTTGCTAACATCCTTGAAGGCAGCGTCCAGAAATCGAACGATCAGGTGCGCGTCAATGTGCAGCTGATCAATGCGCAGACCGACGCAAATTTGTGGGCCGAAATCTACGATCGCAAGTTAACTGACATCTTTAAAGTAGAGAGCGATATCGCGAAGACCATCGCCGACATGTTGCAGGTGAAGTTGAGCGGCTCGGAAAAAAACGCTATTGCGAAGGCCCCCACAGCGAACCACGACGCTTACGAACTTTACCTCAAGGGTAGATTCTTCTGGAACAAACGCACCGCGGTCGATCTGCGGAAATCGATAGAATACTTCAACCAGGCGACCGAGAAGGATCCAAAGTACTCACTGGCCTATGCCGCTTTGGCTCAGGCGTGGGTGTTACTACCCGCCTACAACGGCGGCGCACCGAATGATTGTTTTCCACAGGCTGAGGCTGCAGCGAAGAAAGCTCTCGCGCTGGATGATAATTCAGCCGATGCCCACCCCGCTCTCGGCGCGGTTAAGTCCATTTACGACCTTAATTTCGCGGGCTCCATCCCGGAATACGAGCGAGCCATTCAACTAAACCCGAATGACGCGACGGCACATCACTGGCTTGCCAATCATGCGCTCTCTGCTTTGGGTCAGAGCGAAAACGAGATTGCAGAGATGAAGCGTTCGTTGGAACTTGATCCTCTCTCGCTGATCATCAATTCCAACCTCGGCGCGGCCTACATTCACGCACGCCGCTTCGACGAGGCTATCGCGCAGTTGCGCAAGGCTGTCGAACTGGACGGTGGCTTCTATTTTGCCCGGTACAATCTGGCACTGGCGCTTGAGCTAAAAGGATCCATCTCAGAAGCCGTTCCTGAGTACCAGAGAGCGATTGCCTTGAACGATGATCCCTTACCACTGGCTTTGCTCGGTCACCTCGATGCCCGGATCGGTCGAAGAGATGAAGCTCTGCAAATCCTCGAACAACTGCGTGAAAGAAGAAGGCAACGTTACGTCGAGGCTTACTGTCTCGCTGTCGTGAATCTGGGGCTGGGCGAAGCTTGCAAACCAAATTGTGCCACGCAATTCGCACTGATCCGCGCCCTTAGAAGTTGATCGAAAAAATCGTGAATCCAAAGGACTTCTTCGCTGAACTGAAGCGGCGGAACGTTTACAAGGTGGCGATCGCCTATGCGGTGATTGCGTGGTTGCTCATGCAGATCGCAAGTCAGATCTTTCCGTTCTTCGACATTCCGAATTGGGCGGTGCGGCTCGTTGTTCTGATCCTAATCCTCGGTTTCCCGGTTGCCCTCGTTCTAGCGTGGGCCTTTGAGCTGACACCGGAAGGAATCAAACGAACGGATGAAATCGAGCCCGGGCGGCGATCGCGAAATCGCGCTTGGATTTACGTGGTTGTGATTGCCGGTGCGATTTCGATTGGATTGTTTTTCCTGGGGCGCTACACGGCCCAGCGCATTTCTTCGACTCAAAACGGACGGCCCGGCGGTCCGTCCCTACCAGACAAATCCATCGCAGTTTTGCCGTTTGAAAACTTCAGTGAGGACAAAGCGTTCGCGTTCTTTGCCGATGGGGTGCACGACGAGATTCTGAACGATCTGGCAAAAATTGCCGACCTGAAAGTGATTAGCCGCACCAGCGTGATGCAGTATAAAAACACGGCGACACGCAATCTCCCGGAAATTGCGCAGGCGCTAAAGGTGGCACATGTTCTCGAAGGCAGCGTGCAGCGCTCCGCAAACCGTGTCCGGGTAAGCGCGCAATTAATCGACGCCCGCAACGACACGCATGTTTGGGTCGAGAAATATGACCGCGACTTGGCCGATGTCTTCGCCATCCAGAGCGAGATTGCCCAGAAAATCGCCGACCAGCTTCAGGTCAAGTTGTCGCCAAAGGAAAAGAGTGCAATCAGCGAGCGCCCCACCTCGGACCTAACTGCCTACGATCTCTACCTGCGAGCAAAAGAACTCATCTACGAGGGCACCGTTAACCCCTCTCGCCAGAGAGATGATCTCTTCAAAGCCGTGCAGCTTCTTGACCAAGCGGTAGCGCGCGACCCGGCATTTCTCCTGGCTCACTGTCAGCTCGCCTACGCGCACGATGAAATATATTTACTAAACTACGATCACACTGAAACGAGGCTGGCGTTGGCCGAAACCAGTGTCAGAGCGGCGGTTCGCCTTCAGCCGGATTCGGGCGAGACGCATCTCGCGCAAGCGATTCACTTTTACTGGGGTTATCTCAACTACGATGGAGCGCGAGAGGAACTGGCTAAGGCGCAACGCGCGCTGCCTAACAATACACACATCTTTTGGATTCTCGGTTTAATCGACCGGCGTCAAGGGCGCTGGGACGAAGCTATTCGGAATCTTGAACGGGCAGTCGATCTGGATCCTCGGAATGCGAGTGCGCTCGACGATCTGGTGGTATGTTATTTCATTTTAAACAGATGGGGCGAAGAGACAATCGCTGTGGCCAATCGCTTGTTGGCGTTGGAACCACGGAGCATCAGCTTCCGAACCTATCCAGCACTGATCGGGTTTCATGCGCGCGCGGATATGGCGCCTTTACGCGCCGTGGTGAACACGATCGAAGCCGAAGGCCCGTCCTCAGCAGCCGAAGTGGCTGTGGATTCTTTTCAACTCGCCCTTCGCGAACGCGACACTGCTGCGGCGGCTCGTGCCCTGGCAAGCATTCCTAGCGAAGGTAATATTAAATATTTCTTTCACTATCCGCACGCTTGGTATGAAGGGTTGTTCGCTAAACTGCGACAAGACGGGCCCGGCGCACACTCCGCTTTCACGGCCGCGCGCGCTGAAGTCGAGAAAATCGTCCGCACTCAACCCGGGAGTGTGGCATCGCTGACCGTGTTGGCCCTGATCGACGCCGAGTTAGGCGACAAAGAGAAAGCAATCCAAGAGGGCCGGACCGCTTGCAACATGCTTCCGCCTACAAAAGATGCGGTGGTTGGCGTTTGGCTGATCAATAATCTGGCGCGCATCTACGCACTCACCGGCGAGAAGGATCTCGCCTTAAAACAGTTGGAGATAGTGAGCAAACTTCCAGCCGGGCCGTCTTATGGCCAACTACGTCTTGAACGTCTTGATCCTGAGTGGGACTCACTGCGCGGCGACCCGCGCTTCGAGAAAATCGTCGCGTCGCTCGCGCCAAAGAAAACGGTAAAGCTCAACGAACCTTGACTTACTTTCGAAAAAACGATGCTTTCTTGCCGCAGCTGCGCAGGGTCGCGCAAGCTTTCGCTCTGGTGAGATTGGGATTTTGGATTCGATCGGCAATCTCGAACGCACCATTCCGTTCACGGAGGCGGATCGAAAACTATGATCTCAGCGTTAACATCGAACCCCTATCAGCTGTAAGTCCGGGTTAGGCGGCATCGCGCGTATGAACATTCGTTCGTATTCACAAGCTGATCGTCACGCGTGTCTTGAGATACTCGAAAGCAATACACCTGAGTTTTTCATCCCGACGGACTGTGATGGCTACGCTACATTCCTCGACAACCTCCCAGGCCCGTATTTTGTTTTGGAGCAGTTCGACCAGATCGCCGCATGCGGAGGTTGGGCCTTGGACACAGCGGGGGTGGCTGATCTCACGTGGGGAATGGTCAGGCGCAAGTTCCACCGACGTGGTTTAGGCCGCGAGCTTCTTCGTTTTCGGCTCAACGCTATCCGCAACGACGGCCGCGCAACGTTGGTTCGCGTTCGGACCGCTCAGCTTGTACAGGGGTTCTTCGTCCGCGAAGGTTTCAGCGTGGTTGAAGTCGTGCCCAACGGATTTGGGGCGGGCCTGGATAAGGTCACGATGGAAGCCGTCCTGCCGCCTAACCATGCGCTGCAGCGAACGGCGGCATCGCACTCCCGTTCCAATTGACGCGCCTCGTGGCCGCCGTCGCTGAGCTTGGGTCGTTAGCCTTCAACAAATGAAATGAGATTGATCCTTCTAGGAAACGCGGGCGCGGGTAAAAGCACAATGGCACACCGCCTGATCGGCAGCGCCGACATCCCGCGTCTGTCCTTGGATGAAATTGCTTGGGATCAAGGCACAAGGCGAAAACCTCTCGAAGAAAGCCGGACGCTCCTGCGCCAGTTCATTAACGCCAACGAGCAATGGGTCATTGAGGGCTGTTATGGCGACCTCATCGAAGCAGCGCTTCCGTACTGTACTGAGCTGAGGTTTCTGAATCCGGGTATTGAGACATGTCTAGAGCATTGCAACCGCCGACCGTGGGAGCCATCAAAGTTCTCCTCTGCCGAACAGCAGGACGCGATGCTCAGTCAATTGATCCAATGGGTGCAAGAGTATGAGGCTCGAGAAGATGAGTACGGTTTGAAACGACACCGCCAGGTTTTTGACAGTTTTTCGGGACCTAAGCACGAGTACACATCCACTGCTTCATATGAAGACTAACCTCTATGTAAGAGATCGACGCTTGGCACTCGCAGTGATCCGCGCTTCCCAGGAACTATGCCGAAATAAGCAGCCGTGAATCTGAGAAAGTTTCTCCGCCGAGCTCAAGCAGCGATCATTCGGAAATCCATGATTTACGGCGGTTCAGCGGGAAGTCTTTGTAGCCACGGCGCTGCGCCGCCGTGTTTTCAAGTGACGCCTCGACACAGCGAGGCGGCTACAGAATTTGTAAGACGGCTTTAATACAATCCGAGCGACTCGACTGTCGGCTCGTCAATTGCTCCAGTGACAATCAATCCCTGGTCGCGCTGGTAATTCGCGAGGGCGGCTCGCGTTTCGACACTTAGTGAGCCGGTGATTGGCCCGAAGTAATAACCTGCATCTTGCAATGAGGTTTGAACGTTCGCTATTACTTGATCGGGTAGCAGATTACCATAGGTGTAGATTGGTCCATCGTAATCGTAGTAGCTGTTAAGCGGATCATAACCGTAAGCTGGGTACCAATAGCTCGCGTCCAGGAAATAATATCCGCCGGTGACGAAAACGATGTTATTACAATGCTGCCGCCACCAATCGCGATTATGCCATCCGTGCCAATTACGACGGAGCGCGTCGGAATAGCTGAACCGATTCTTTCCAGTTTGGTGATCCCTCTTGACCTTGTGCTGCTTGGAATCACGATTCGCCGAATCACGGACGATCGGTTGCACATCGCCATTTCGTGCGCTGCGTGGGGTGTCGATTGTCTCCGAGCCTTCCGAAATCTCTCGCTTCATCAATACGTTGTTGGTCGGCTTTAGATCGTCAGTTCTGACCGCGCGCTGATCGTCCGTTATCGATAGCGGCGTTTGCACAATTCCGCTTCGTGGCAACAGGTCGCCGGTTGCTTGCACATTGTCCATTGGCGAGTGCTGTTGAATCCTCATTTCCGCCAGCCTGGGGTTCAATTGCGGCGTGATCCGCGAATAAGTCGGCCGAAAATTCGCGCGTGGCTGCTGGCTTTGTATTTGAGGCGGGAGCGCGCCGGATGGGCGCTGTCCAACGTTTACCGGCCCACGGGGAACATAAGGCTGAGTTGAATTGTTGGGACGTACGTTAGTCCCTCGAACAGCATTACTCGGCACGGCACGAGGACCGTTTTGAGGTACGGGTCCGTTTGTTTGTCCTGTGCTACTGCAAATCCCCATCGCGAGCACCGCGACTAGACAAAGCGTCGGGAATCTCGATAGCTTCATTAACGTCCTCTGCCGATTAAACATCACAAATGTCCTTTTGTTGCAAGCTTCGACTGCAACGCCTTCAAAACTATTCAGGCCGTGCAGTTGCAATCCGCAATCCGAAATCTACAATCTGTGATTCTTCACCGGGGTCTTAGCTCAGTTGGTAGAGCGCCTCAATGGCATTGAGGAGGTCACGGGTTCGAATCCCGTAGGCTCCATTTTCTTTTTGCACATCGCCGCAGCGCCGCCAGCGCTACGACTTTGCGCGGATCAGCCAGCGGCTATGGCGCCTTGCGCGGTAACAAACGCGTAACTTTTCCCGTGCAGCGCGCAGCGCGAACCGCTGCGATTCTACGGGCATGAAAGCAATAAATAATCCTGCAGCAAATGATTTTGATAAGGGCGAGAATCGTCCTTTCCGGAATGATGTCGGAAAAAGAGCTAAGTCTCTCAAAGGTTCGATCAGTCGTCGTTTGTTCCTGGGCAAATCACTTGCCTTGGGAGCGGGAACAATCGGCGTCGGATTATTGGCAGACACTGGAACCGCAGAAGCAAGTGGTGGTCTGACACCGGGGGACGCAGCCCTCCTTCGGTTCCCAGCGGCACTGGAGTTACTCGAGGCTGACTTTTGGATCCAATACAACGAACTCGGCGGCATCCAAGATGACGAAGTTCCTGGCGGCAGTGGCAATGAAGCCTACACGGACGCCTTGGAGGTTATTGAGGATGAAATGCAAGACTACATCCATGACAACACCGATGATGAGATTACTC
>WNFU01006653.1_pt1 | contig 13910 bp, 11 predicted proteins | sample 5400121 | NCBI WGS metagenome assembly WNFU01 (sample SAMN13153360, study PRJNA577476) | soil metagenome | isolation source: 100 cm soil or saprolite under grassland replicate 1 | place: USA:California | collected 2016-06-15
GGCTGCCCTGTTCGCTTCACGAACGCGCTGACGGCGAGGTCCCTCGCCTTCATCGGCTCCTGATGCGCCACAGTCCTCTCACTCGAGCGCCGTTGTCAGTCTTGACGTCGAAGAACGCTGAATCGTGGCGAACAAACTGCGAACGACGGCTAAAATCCCTGCAAATAGCGTTTTACGCGCGGTCTCGAAAAAGCGTTTCGGGCCGTTTAGGTCCGACGAGGGTTCAAATCCCTCCCCCTCCGCTCAACGAAGCGGGTTCCTACTCGGAGCCCGCTTCTGCATGCGCCGTGCGGTTTCGAAGACTTTTCCAGTCAGTCCGTGGAGGTCCACAGACGTCTCCAGAAATCCACTGGTTTGCTGCGTCACTGGCGAATAAATGGCGAACGAGGGTGAGGCCATTTGCGAGGCGAATTTGCGGCAGTGTCGCTTCAGAGCATTCAGTTTCTTCTTCAGTTCGTCCGCGAAGGACGCGAGCTTCTGCTCGCGCGCTGCCGCGCGCGGATGCACATGCGTGAACGCGTTGCAGTGGCCGATCCTTGGCGCGAGCTCGCGTGATGGAATATGTGTGGAGTGATCTTTTCGATCGATCACATCGTCTTCGCCGCGACGCGAACGCAGCGAGCCGGCCTTCTGGCCAGGCCGGGCCAGTTCGGGTTTCGTCCCGAGGCGTTCACGCTCGAGTTCCCTGAGATTGGCGCGACGAGCGAGAGCGCGAGCTTTTCAGGAGGCGCGTTCGTCGAATTCGTGGTGTGTGACGATGAGCGGCTCGCTCCCGCTCTCTGGTTCGAGCGGACACCGCGAGTTATCGGCCTTGGCTTCAGCTCCGATGCTTACGCCGCTGACACGGACTGGTGGGACTGGAGTGAGGCTTGGCGGATGAACGAAGATCACGTGCTTCCGGGCGGGGACGTCCTGAACATCCACGCCGCCGGGCCGCACGAGCAAACCCGCGTCAGGGGCAAGCGTGACCTTCGTGGGGCCGGCCGGCCGATCCGGGTCGAGCCCTTTCGCCTGCGCGAGGGTGGACGCGAAAAGCTGCCCCGGAAGTACGGAGAGCAGCGGAGACAAAACAGAAAGCGGCACGCGAGGCGTGCTGAGGACGTACGCAGCGCCCTTGATCTGCTCCGCGGCGCTCCCGCTCGCAACGACGAGCGCGCCCGACTCTCTCGCCCGCGCTACTGCCGTCTTCACCGAGGGCAGCATCTCGTCGTCAGACGCGATCGCCCATAAGGGGAAGAGCTCGTCGAGCGCGGCGACCGGGCCGTGTGCCAGGTCGGTCGCTGTCAGCGCCTCGGCCGCGACGCGGCACGTCTCCTTCAGCTTGAGCGCGACCTCGCGGGCGGTCGCGTACTCGACGCCGCGCCCGGCGACGACCATCCGTCCCACGAAGGCGAGCGGCTCCGCAAGCCGACGAACCTCGCGCGCCAGCCCGAGCAGCGCCTCCTCGGCGAGGTCGGCTACGACGCACAGGGCTTCGGCGACCTCGCGGCCACGGCCCGCCGCGTGCGCAGCGAGGAGCACAAGCGCTGCGAGTTCGTTCGTGTAGCTCTTCGTCGCCGCGACCGCCTGCTCCTCCCCTGCGCGGAGTTGCACGACGAGCTCCGAGGACTCCGCGAGCGGCGAGGTTGCATCGTTCGTGAGCGCCAGGGTCAGAGCGCCGCGGCGCCGCGCAACCTCGACGTACGAGACGACGTCGGGTATCCGCCCCGACTGCGACAGGGCGATGACCAAGGAATCGCTATACGGCAGGTCCGCGCCGTAGTAGACCGACAGCGAGATCGAGTCGCGCATCGCGCTCCAGCCCGGCAGGAGCCCGAAGGCGTAGACGGCGTAGGAGGCGGCGTTGTCGGACGAGCCGTGCCCGACCAGGCGGACGAGCCGCGGGCGCCGCGCGATCTCCCGAGCGACGCCGGCGACCTCGCCCTCCGTCATGAGCAGCGCGCGCAGCGCGGCCGGCTGTTCGCCGATCTCACGGAGGAACAGCTCGCCGCCCAAGCTAGAGCCGTCCGAGTGCGCGCTCGTCCGCGACATCGAAGAGGTAGAGCCGGCCCTTCCGAAGCCCGAAGCGCACCGACTCGCCGGGCTCGGCGCGGACGCGTCCCTCGGCCTCGACAACGAACCGCGCGTCCCCGGGCGCGCTGACGCCGATCAGCGTCTCGCGACCGAGCGCCTCGACGTACTCGACGCGGCCGTCGATCGGCCCGAGCAGTCCGGTTTCCGAGTTCCACAGCCGCGTGTGTTCGGGGCGCGCGCCGACGATCACCTCCGCGGGCAGGTCCGCCGCTTCCCCGACTGCGATGCGGAGTTCGCCGAGCGTGAGCGCGACCTGACCGTTCCGGCGGTCGGAGCGGACGCGGGCGAGGCTCATCGCCGGGCTGCCGATGAAGCTCGCGACGAACGTGTTTGCCGGTTGCTCGTAGACGGAATCGGGATCGCCGACCTGCTCGAGCACGCCGTCGCGCATCGTCGCGATCCGGTCGCCCATCGTCATCGCCTCGACCTGGTCGTGCGTGACGTAGACCGTCGTCGTCCCGACCTCGCGCTGCAGGCGCCGGATCTCCGCGCGTGTCTGTGCGCGCAGCTTCGCGTCGAGGTTCGACAGTGGCTCGTCCATGAGAAACACCTGCGGATCGCGTACGAGCGCGCGGCCGAGCGCGACGCGCTGCCGCTGGCCGCCCGAGAGCTCGCGCGGCTTGCGGTCGAGCAGCAACTCGATCCCGAGCAGCGCCGCCGCCTCGTCGACGCGGCGGCCGATTTCCTTCCGCGCGAGCTTGCGGATCCGCAGCCCGAAGGCGAGGTTCTGGCGGACGCTCATCTGTGGGTAGAGCGCGTAGTCCTGGAAGACCATCGCGATGTCACGCTCGCGTGGAGCGACCTCGTCTACGAACCGCTCGCCGATCCGGATGCTCCCGGAGCTGAGCGCCTCGAGGCCTGCGAGTAGCCGCAGCGCCGTCGTCTTGCCCGAACCCGACGGGCCGACGAGCACCATGAACTCGCCGTCCTCGATCGCGAGCGACAGCTCCGACACGGCGGTCGTCTCGCCGAAGCGCTTCGTCACACGCTCGAATGTGACGCTCGCCATCAGCCTTTGACCGCGCCCGTGAGCATGCCGCGGATGAAGTGGCGCTGGAGGAAGACGTAGACGAAGACGACGGGCGTCGCCACGATAACCGCGCCCGCGGCGAGGAGCGTCAGGTCGGACGTGTGCTGCCCCTGGAAGAACGCAAGCCCGAGCGGCGCTGTGCGCAGGTTCTCGCTCGAAACCATCACGAGCGCGAGCAGGAACTCGTTCCACGTCCACATGAAGACGAGCACCATCATCGTCAGGATCGCGGGCCGCCCGAACGGGACAAGCACGCGCCAGAGTGTGGTCCAGCTCGAGGCGCCGTCGATGCGTGCGGCCTCGAGCAGCGACCGCGGCGTCGAGACGAAGAACGCACGCATCCAGAACGTGCCGAACGCGACCGAGAGCGCGACCTGCGGCAGGATCAGCGCCCAGTACGTGTCGGTCAGCCCGAGGTCGCGCAGGTCGAAGTAGAGCGGCACGATCAGAGCCTCCTCGGGAACCATCAGCCCGAGCAAGAACACGTAGAAGAGCGCCGTCGCGCCGCGGAAGCGCATCAGCCCGAACGCGTAGCCGGAGAGAATCGAGAGCACGGTCGAGATCGCGACGACGCTCAACGCGACGATCGCGCTCGAGCGCAGGTACGACGAGAAGTGACCTTGCGTCCACGCATCGGAGAAGTTCGAGAAGTGCAGGCCCGAAGGGAGGTGGAAGCCGGCGGACTCGCCCGGCGCGCCGAGTGCCGTCGAGAGGATCCCGAGCACGGGGTAGAGCGCGACGAGCAAGAAAAACGCGAGGATGACGTAGTTCAGGAACTGCTCGCGCCGCGCGATCACGTCTGTCCCCGGTCCGCGATGCGCGTGATCGCGAACGCAATCACGAAGATAACGCACGCAAGCGTGAAGCCGACCGCCGCCGCGGAACCTATCTGGCCGAGCTGAAAGGCGCGGTTGTAGACCTGGAACGCGGGCACAGACGTGCTGTCTCCCGGGCCGCCCTGCGTCGTGATGTAGACGAGGTCGAAGTTGCGCAGCGCGGCGATCGTCGTCAGCGTGAGCGCGACTGCGATCTCGCCGCGCAGGTTCGGAAGCGTGACGGCGAAGAACTCGCGCAGCGGTCCGGCGCCGTCGACGCGCGCGGCGTCGTAGAGGCTCTGCGGGATCTTCTGCACGCCCGCCATGAAGAGAACGAGCGCAAGTCCTGACATCACCCATGTCCCCACGACGCCGACGGCGGGCAACGCGAGATCGAAGTCGCCGAGCCACGGCCGCGCGAGCGAGTCGAGTCCGATCCCGCGCAGCGCTCGGTTCAGCGGACCGTCGCCGGGCGCGTAGATCATCCGCCAGATCACGGCGACGACGACCATCGGGATCACCTGCGGCAGGAAGAGCACCGTCCGGAAGCCCGCCTGGCCGCGAACCGGCGCGCGCGAGAGCGCTCCGACGAGCACGAGCGCGAGGCTCACCGGGATGACGGCATAAAAGACGATCAAAACGAAGGAGTGCTCGAACGCCGACCGGAGCGCGACGTCGTGGAGGATCTCGCTGTAGTTGTCGAGGCCGACCCACGTCGCCGGGGACAGTCCGTCCCACTGGTGCAGCGAGAGCCAGATCGTGTGCCCGAGCGGCGCGAGAACGAACGCCGCGTAGATCGCGAGCGCCGGCAGTAGGTAGAGGTAGGCGACATGACGCGGCGCGCCGGGCGGCTCGACGCGGGCCGCGCCGCCGCGGAGCCGTGCCGGCCTCCGCAGCCTCAGGGCCGCGGAAGCCGGCACCGTTCCTGCCGGGCGAGACGACTCAGCCCGAATGGAACTTCGAGTAGTCGGACTGGATCGTCTTCGCGAACGACGACGGCGTCGCCTTGCCCGCCATCAGCTTCTGGATGGCGGCCGTGATCGTGTCGTACATCGTCGGCGTCGCCCAGTCGAGGTACGGAACGATCGCGTCGGTCCGGTTCGCCTTCGTCCATGCGGCGTAGACCTCGGTGTCCAGACCGGACGGCACCTTCACCTTCGCTTTGGTGGCGGTCACCTGCCCGTTGTTGGCCACGATCTGCATCGACGAGTTGGTCGTGAGGAAGTTGAGGTAGGTCGCCGCGGCGTCGGCGTTGTCGGACTTCGAGCTGATCGCCCATGGCAGGCCCTCGCCGCCGAGCGTCGACAGCGGCCGGCCGCTTGGAGGCGGCAGGAGGAAGAAGCCGACGTCTTTGCCGAGCGCCTTCTTGAGGTCGGCGGTCAGCCAGCTGCCGCTGATCAGGAAGACGCCGGTTCCCTTGCCGAAGGCCTGCCACGACGGGTCGTAGCCGAGGCCGGCGTAGCCGTCGGTGAAGTAGCCGTTCCTCGCCCACGACTGGAGCGTCGACGCAGCCGTGATCGCGCCCGCCGTAGTGAACTTCGTCTTCCCGCCGCCGGTGCCGAAGATGAAGTTGCGGGCGTAGGACCTGCTCACGTACTGCAACAACAGCTCCTCGTACTCGTGGATTCCCGGCCACTTGTCGAGGTTGCCGAACTGGATCGGCGTCTCGCCGCCGGCCTTCGCCTTGGTGAGCGCCTGCGTGAACGCCGCGAACGTCGTTGGCACCTTGAGCCCGAGCTTCCGCAGCTTCGCCTTGTTGTAGTAGACGCCGACGACCTCGCCGGTCATTGGAAGTCCGTAGATGTAGCCGGTGCCGAAGCGCTTCGCGTCCGCGGTGAACTGGTTCATCTTCAGCAGCCCGGTGGAGTAGCGTCCGCGCCAGCCGTATTTCGAGGCGTACTTGTTGAGCGATAGCAACAGGTTCGCCTTCACCAGCGGTCCCATCGCCGAGTAGCCGTTGTTCACCTCGATGACGTCCGGCGGGTTCGGCCCGGAGGCCGCGAGCTTGAGCGTCGCCTGGAGATCGGTGAACGACTTCGCGACGCGGTTGATCTTGATGTCCGGATACCGCTTCTGGAACGCCGTGTTCAGAGCCTTGATCGCCGCGCTCTGACCGCCGCGGACCTCCTGGTCCCAGACGAGGAGCGTGACGGCGGCGCGTGTCGCCTTCGCTCCCGTGGACGTGGGCCGTGCGCTGGCCGCGCCGAAGCCGGCGAGCGCGAGCAGCGCGACGCCCGCGACAAGACCGACGGTCAGCTTGGTGACTCTCCTCGAGGGGTTCATGCACTCTCCTTTGCCGATGCTGTTTGCACGATCGCCGGTTGGAGTTCGGCGACCACGCGATCGAGCTCGTCGAGGGTGGCCGCGCTCGCGGCCCCGGTGGCCGTTCGCACGGAGAGGGTGGCATAGAGGACCGCCCGCCGCAGCCGCTCCGCGAGCGGCAGCCCTCCCAGATCCCCCCACACGTATGCGGCGGCGAGCAGGTCACCCGCGCCGGTTGTATCGGTGACCTCGACCTGCGGCGCCGGCGCTTCGAACAACTCGCCGTCCGCCGCGGCGACCGCGCCGTCCGCGCCGGAGCTGATGACCGCAGTCGCGACGTGCTCGGCAAGCGCGAGCGCGGCCGCCTCCGGCCCCGACCTGCCGGTCAGGCGTTCGGCCTCAGCACGGTTCGCGAGCAGTGCGCGGGCCTGGCGCACGTCATCCGGCAGCGCAAGCGCATGGCGCTCGGCCTCGCGGTCGCCGACGACGACGTAGGCCGAAGCCCCGTCGGGCACAAGGTGAAGCTGGTCGATCCCGACGATGACGGCGCGCGCTCGCAGGTGGTCGAGTGCGCCGGGTTCGATATGAGCCGACGGCTCATACGTCACCATCGCCCGCTCGCCTTCGAGCGGCAGAACGACGGTCACCGGTGTTCGCTCGGTCTCCGGACCGGCGCACACTACGCCTTCGTCTTCCAAGAGCCGGCGCAACGTCTGTCCGGCAAGGTCTCGGCCGAGTCCCGGCGCCGCTACAGCGACGCGCAGGCCGAGGCGGGCCAGGCCGACGGCCGTGATCCCGGCGCCGCCCGGCGTCTCGTGCAGCTCGCGCGCAAAGCGCTCGCGGCCCCGCTCGGGCAGCTCCTCGACCCCCTCGAACGTCAGGTCGAGGAACACCGGTCCGGCGCAGACGACATCGACATTCACGAGAAGAGCTCCGCGACCTCGGCCTGTCGGCCCGCATACGCGTCGAACATGCGCCGCGCGGTGTTCACCGACGGAACGAGCGGATGAAGCGCGAGCGCCTTCACCGCGAGCGCGGACGACCGCGTCAGCGCGGCACGAATCGTCAGCCGCTCGACCTCCTTGATCGACTCGACGAGCGCCCGCGCGTGGCCGGGCACGTCCCCGACCGCGACCGGGACGACCCCGGCGCTTCCCACGAGGCACGGCACCTCGACGACCGCCTCGGCGTCGAGGAACGGAAGACTGCTGCGGTTGGCCGTGTCGAGGATCAATACACGCCGCTGGTTGAGGGCGATCGCCTCGACGACGGCGAGCGCCTCGCCCTCGTAGCCACCGACGTCCTCCCACTCGTCGATCGGAGTCGAAATGCCCGCAGCCGCGTGCGCCTCCGCGAAGTACGTCTCCTCACGCTCGCGCCGCGTGGCCCGCCACGCCTCGAGGGCAACCTCCGGCGTGCGGCTGTTCTCGCCGTAGAACGCAGCCTGCTGGCGCAGGAGGAACTCGGCGCGCGACTGCAGCCCGGACTGGAGAGCGCCGACCGTGTCGGAGGCGAAGTAGTAGAAGAACAGGTACTCGTTCGGAATCATCCCGAGCGCGCGCAGCCACTCGCCGCCGAAGAGCCGACCCTCCTCGAACGACGCGAGCAGCGCGTCGTCGGCGAGCAGTCCCGGGAGCAGGTCGCGCTCGCCGTCGTGGACGCCGCGCAGCCAGCCGAGGTGGTTCAGCCCGAAGTAGTCGAACCAGAGCTCCTCAGGACGACGGCCGAGCGCGGCTGCGACGCGGCGGCAGAGGCCTGCGGGCGAGTCGCAGATCCCGACCGCACGGTCGCCGAGCTCGTGCCGGATCGCTTCCGTGACAAGTCCCGCGGGGTTCGTGAAGTTGACGAACCAGGCCTGGGGTGCGCGCTCGGCGACGCGCCGCGCCAGCTCGACCATCACCGGAACCGTGCGCAGCGCGAAGAAGAGTCCACCCGGACCGGTCGTCTCCTGCCCGACGACGCCTTCGTCGAGAGGGACGCGCTCGTCGACGACGCGACCTTCGAGGTTGCCGACACGGATCGCGCAGAAGACGAAGTCCGCACCCTCGAGCGCCTCGTCGAGTTGCATCGTCGGCGTGAATGCCAGCCGTGCTCCGCGCTCCTGCTCTAGCCCTTCGAGGACGGACCCGATCTGCGCGAGCCGCGAGTCCTCGACGTCGTAGAGCGCGACCTCCTCGACGCCGAGCCGCTCGCTCCGCGCGAGCAAAGCGCCGTAAACCATCGGCACGCGGAAGCCACCGCCGCCGAGGACCGCGATCTTCACGCGTACACCACCTCGACGCCCGCTTGCACGAGCGCGGAGACCCCGGGTTCCTCAACGGTCGCGTCGGTGACGACTGCATCGAGCTCGTCCGCACCGCAGATCCGCACCGAGCCGTGCATCCGGAACTTTGCCGCGTCGACGAGGAGGACGGCCCGGCGGGAGGCGGAGATCATCCCGCGCTTGATCGGCACCTCGACCATCGTCGTGTCCATGACGGAGAGATCTTCGCGGATACCGCTCGCACCGAGAAAAGCAATATCCGCGGAAAGCTGGCGCAACGCATCCTCGGCGAGCATTCCGACGAGCGATTGGTAGTTGCGGCGCACGACGCCGCCGAGGACGACGAGTTCGATCCTCGGGTCGGGCAGCAGCTCCTCGATCACGGCGAGGTTGCTCGTCACGACGGTCAGCTCGCGTCCGCGCAGCAGACGGGCGAGCTGGAGCGTCGTCGTCCCGACGTCGACGATCACTGTCTGCCCGCTCGTGACGAGCGCGGCTGCGGCTCGTCCGATCCGCCGTTTCTCCTCGAGCCGCTCGACGGCGATCTGCGCGAACGGCGGCTCGGGGTCGCCCATCGCGCCGCCGTGGACCCTCGTCAGCTTTCCCTCGCGCGCGAGCCTGGCCAGGTCGCGGCGGACGGTCATCTCGGAGACTTCGAAGCGCTGCGCGAGCTCGACTACCTCCGCGCTCCTCCCGTTCCGCACCGTCTGAAGGATCAGCTCCCTGCGTTCCTGTGCGAGCATCGCGTCCTAGTGTTCATACGTGTTCGAAAATGCGACCGCAGTCGCGACCCTACCGCAGAGCGCGCCGATTGCAAAGATTCCACAGAAACTTGACATAGCGGGCGGGTCCTCCTAGCGTTGCCCCGTTGCGGATGCTGGATTTCGCGATGGTCCCGATGTTCGACTTCGTGCGTACGCGTTCGCGCGCACGCGCGGGCTCGTCGGGGCTCATTTGAAGTCGTCCGAGGAGGAGGGAGCGACGTGCGGTCCAATAGGCGGTCACTGAGGCGGTATAGCTTGGCTCTGGCGGCGGTCGCGGTCGTCGCGATCGGCGTAGCGATGTCCGGAAGCGCAGCGCCCCAGGCGACGTACACGGTCGACAACCCGATCAAGATCAACGTGATGGGCGAATGGGCCCACCCGGACGACGACACGAGCATCATCGGCCCGTGCGCCGTCTGGCACCAGCGCTACGGCGTCCGGTGCGGGATCATCCAGATCACGCGCGGCGAGGGCGGCGGCAACGCCGTCGGCCAGGAGATCGGCACGGGGCTTGGACTTCGGCGCGAGAACGAGGACCGCGTCGCGCACTACCGCTCCGGCACTGTCGACATCTTCAACCTCGACAAGGTCGACTTCTTCTACAACCAGAGCGCGCCCCTGACCGATTACTTCTGGGGTCACGACGACACCCTCAGCCGGATCACGCGCATCATCCGCATGACGAAGCCGGACATCTACATCGGCTTCGGTCCGACGCTGGCCGTCGGTCACGGGAACCACCAGTGGGCGGGTCGCATGATCTGGGAGGGCTTCACCGCGGCGGCAGACCCGACGATGTTCCCGGAGCAACTCACCGGGCCGCACGCGCTCACGACGTGGCAGGTGAAGAAGGCGTTCTCCGGAGGGAGCACCGCCGGGACGGGCGGCACCACGACCGCGGCCGACTGCACAACCGGCTTCATCCCTGCAGCAACCAACCTCGACGCGGTCGTCGGCGCCTGGACCGGCTACGACTCGCCGTACCTCTGGCCCCCCGGCAACGTCCAGGGAAAGCCCGCCGGCACTCCGAAGAGCTGGGAGCAGGTGCACGTGGAGGGCACGGCCGCCTATCCGACCCAGAGCCGCGTCATGAGCATGGCGTCGGCGAATCCAAACTGCCGCCGATTCGGCATGACACGGGCAGTCGTTCCGTTCCAGCCGAACACGATCGGTGGAGCCGCGAACCCGCTCGCCGGCAAGGACGACGCAATCCTCTACGGCGCGACGATTCCCGATCCGGGCGGCCTTCCGCTCGGAACGCTCGAGTACATCACCTTCTCTCGCTTCTTCAACGTCGCCGGGCAGGCGTTCCAGGCGACGGTCCATGCGAAGTCGGGCTCCGGCACGCTGCCGGCCGGCACCGTCGCGCTAACGGTTCCGAGCGGCTGGACCGTCGACGCGGCGAAGCCGATCGGCCCGATCTCGAATGCGGCCGAGTCCACCGCCACGTTCACCATCACGCCGAGCGCGTCGGCCGCCGTCAACACGCACTTTCGGATCTCGGCGCTGCTCTCGAGCGGCAGCGCGACGGGCTACACGGATGACGTCGTCCGCATCGTCCCGCCGGTTGAGGGGCGCTTCCACCGCTGGGGCAACTGGGCCGAGTACGACAACTGGGTCGGCGCCGAGGCCCCGCAGGCGTACCGGCTCGGGCGCTCGGGAGCGGTCCAGACGACGGCAGTCGGATCGACGTTCATGCTGCCCGTGGACGTCCACAACTGGTCCGACACCAGCCAGAGCGGCACTGTCACGCTCACGCTGCCAGCGGGGCTGACGGCGGACGCGACGACGAAGCCATATGGGCCGATCGCCGCCGGCGGCGACACAACGGTCAACTTTGCCGTCTCCAACTCGTTCACGAACTCCACGCTGCCGATCAGCAACCCCGGCTCCCCGGCGAGCCAGCAGAACACCAACGTCTCGGTCCGCATCACGACGACGTTCGGCGCGGGCAGCGGCTTCGAAGACCTCACGCTCGGCATCGTCCCTAAGACGACGATTCCGGCAGCCGCGAGCGCGCCGACGCTCGACGGCGTCGAAGGCGCAGGTGAGTACGCCGGCGAGGCCTTGGACATCGGCCGGAAGTGGGAGCCCGGGGGCTCCACTCGCGACTGCTCGCCGCCCGGCGTCGACTGCGGGAACGCGACGGGAGCTCTGCCCGGAGAGCCCACTACGACGTTCGCGAAGGCGACCCGCTTCGGCGATGATCTGTACTTCTTCATCCACATCCGAGACGATTTCCAGAGCTACGCCGTCACGCCGCCGGAATGCATCGCGCACTGGCTCGCGGATTCCGTGGAGATCATCATCGACCCGCGCGGCAACGCCTCGCAGGTCCTGAAGGACACCGCGAACACGTTCAAGCTGGGCATCTTCCCGTTCACGAACGACCCGACGAACTCGAACGGCAACGGCGTGAACGGACCGTGCTGGGAACGCGACGCAGACAACCACCAGGGGTACTCCACGGGACCGCTCGCGTCTACCGTCGACAACGCCCCGAATGCCCCGGGCGTGCAGGTCGTCTCGACGGCGACCTGGGTCGGTAACAACTCGACGACCGGCGACCACAGCTACGGCGCCGCGGGGAGCTACAACCTCGAGGTCAAGATCCCGCTCGGCGACCTTCCGGCCGCGGTCGATCCGGACAACATGGGTCTGAACATCACACCTTACGACGAGGACAACACCGCGGCGGCCGGCACGACCACGCTGCGTCATATCGACCAGAGCACTCGGCTTGCGTGGTCGACGTTCGGCAGCGTTCAGTCCGACCCGTACCGGTGGGGCCGTGCATCGCTCGCCGGCTACACGCCGCCGCCGGGCCGGTCGACGACGCCGGCAGCGCCGAACGTGTCGCACCCGAACCTGGACGGCGTCCTGTCGCCGCAGACGATCTACCAGTCCGCGTTGGACGGCGTGCCGATCTCGGGCCGCAAGCCCGCACCGGCCAACGACAGCATCAAGGTCGGGAAGGTGAAGCTGAGCAAGTTGCCGCCTTCGCCGCCGGGGCCGAAGACGCCGCCGACACCTCCGCTGAAGCTGGAGCTCGAGATCGACGCGACCGGTCCGGGCACGGCGCACATCTTCCTCTGGACGGGCGACCACGGCGCGATCCCGGTCTTCCTGACGAGTTGCGCGCCCGCCACGAATCCGCCGCCCGACTACGGCTTCAGCGCCTGTGCGACGACCGACGGCGGCATCCCGCCCTGGTCGCCGGACATGAGTGGTCGTGTGGTTGCCTACGAGACCGTCACGTTCGCGAAGAAGGGCAAGGAGAAGGTCAAGTTCTCGCTCGACCGGGCCGCCTACGACAAGCTCGCGGCCGACGGGTCGGCGCTGATCTCGTTCGAGACGCCGAACGACGAGGTGCAGGCCCTGTTCGTGCCGGACTTCGAGAAGTAGGACAGCCGAGCGACGAATTCATCAGAAGCGGAGGGCCCGGTCCAGCCGGGCCCTCCACCTTCCTCGGCGTTGTGCTTGAGTCCGCCTTCGTGCGCGTCGGCCTCGTGATCGCGTCGCTCGCCGCGGCCGGCCTCGTCGCCGGCTGCGGCGACGGCGAGAAGGCCTCTTCGACCACGACCACTTCGACGACGCGAAGCGTCAGCCACGCCGCGCCCGATCTCGAGGCGCTGCTGCCGGCCGAGGTAAACGGAAGGGCGTTGCGCAAGGGCAGCACGACGGGAGCGGTCGTGTTCGGCGGGAACGCATTCGGCCGAGTCATGACGCGGTTTCTCGCGAAACACGGGAAACGGCCGAACGACCTCCGTTTCGCGAACGCCCAGACGTCATCGCGCAACTTCCAGATCGAGCTCGGCGTGTTCCAGGTGCGCGGCTTGCCCGGCTCCGCGCTACGGCAGGCGATCGTCGAGAGCTCGCGCCCAGCCGCGCCCGGCCTGACGACCTCGTCCGCGAACCTATCGGGCAAGCGGGTGACGAAGCTTGTGTATCCGGGCGGCTCGACGCTCTACCTCTACGCTCACAATGACCTCGTCTTCTACGTCGGCACACAGAACGAAGCGCTTGCCGGCACGATCCTCGCGATGTTTCCCTAGCCTAGCCGGCGTCAGAGCCCGACATGTTCGGCGAGCCAGTGCCGGTTGCGCGCTTGCGCCGCAGCCGCTTCGGAGGCGTCGTCATCCGGCCCGGGTACCCAGTCCTGCTCGACGACGAGCCAGCCGGAGTAGCCGTTCAGCTCGGCAAAGAAGGGCTCCAGATCGACGTCCCCGGCGCCGAGCTCGCAGAAGACGCCGCGCCGCCACGCGTCGTCCCAGCCGGCCGCACCGCGAAGAACGTCGAGCCGCACGTCCTTCACGTGCACGTGATCGATCCGATCGCGCCAGTCGCGCAGACCTCGCACAGCATCGCCGCCCGCCGCCGCCAAGTGGCCGGTGTCGAGCAGCAGGCCGACATCGGTCAGGTCAAGGAGCCGCTCGATCTCGCTCGGTGTCTGCACACGCGAGCCCATATGGTGATGAAAGGTCGGCTCGAAGCCGCGCGCTCGCGCCAGCGCGGCGGCGCGGGCAACTCCGTCCGTAAGCCGCGCCCAGTCCACGGCGGCCCTCGGCCCAGCGTCGGCGAGGATCGGCTTCGCCCCGAAGCCGTCAAGAATGTCGAGCGTCGCGTCCAACTCGAGGAAGGTCTCGTCCTCTCCAAAACTCAACGGGACGAAGCCGCCGACGAGCGCGAGCCCGCGGCGGCCG
>WNFU01016997.1_pt1 | contig 13904 bp, 14 predicted proteins | sample 5400121 | NCBI WGS metagenome assembly WNFU01 (sample SAMN13153360, study PRJNA577476) | soil metagenome | isolation source: 100 cm soil or saprolite under grassland replicate 1 | place: USA:California | collected 2016-06-15
CGCGACCCGTGACCTTGGACCCGTAGTAGGGTTGAGCAAACTTTGCTGCTAGCTGGGTTTCATCGGCCGAGAGCAGGTTCACACTAAACACACCCGACTCAGTGATGTTGGCCAGCGTGTGGGCATCGTTCTCGAATGACACTGCGACCAGCCGCGGATGAAAAGCTACCTGCATGACCCAGTCGGCCATCATGCCGTTAACATCACCGTCCGACTTAGAACCGACGATATAGAGCCCATACGGCATCTCGCCAAGCGCACTGGATATCGTGTCACCGTCGACTCTGACTTTGGTCTCCAGCTCTCTTTCGATCGTCATGACAAAACCTCCTGACAAGAGGTCTCGCGCGCCGATTTCGGTTCCCACGACATGCCAGCCTCTCTTCGGTATCAGCGTACCGATGAGTCAAGGCACGGAGAACGTGCCATCTGGCGCCTTTCCAGCGGGACTTTCGGCAGGGCTTTTTTCCGCAGGCGCGCGTTGCGCTCGCCCTATCGCGATGTTTGGTATAGGCGGCCTAGCCGGCGAGGGGCCTCACCCATGTGCATCATTAGAGGACGCGAAGACGTTGCCATGGCTATCTCCCGGCTCCCGTCGCCTTGATGTGCGCGCTCCGCGCCGCTGAGGCAAGGCTGAGCCCGCTCCATCGGGCGGCCCTTCGGTGTATCCGTCTCTCCTGCGGGTGCCTCCGGCGAGCTAGCGGCTCGCGCGGGTGCTGGCGGCGGAAGAACCAGTACTTGCCCAGCTCGACCAAGCCCAGGTACGTGGCCACCATCGCCGCCAGGATGGCGAAGAAGTCGGCCGGCAGGGAGTCGAAACCCAGTGTATCCGCCAGGGGCGAGAACGGGATGATGACGCCAGCAGCGACGCACAGGAGCGTCGTCGCAAGCAGCGGAGGGCTGGGCCGGCTGCGGAAGAACGGTACGCGCTGGGTGCGGATGATGAAGATCACCAGCGTCTGGGTGGCCAGGGATTCCACGAACCAGCCGCTGTGGAATAGCGTCTCGCCGGCGTCGAAGACCCAGATCATCACGCCGAAGGTCATGAAGTCGTAGATCGAGCTGATCGGTCCAAAGAACATCATGAACCGGCGAATGAACGAAGTGTCCCAGTGGGCGGGCCGCCTCAGCAGCTCTTCGTCCACGTTGTCCGTGGGAATGGTCATCTCGCTCACGTCATACAGGAAGTTGTTTAGCAGAATCTGAGTGGGCAGCATCGGCAGAAACGCCAGCACGAGGGAGCCGCCGGCGGCGCTGAACATGTTCCCGAAGTTAGAGGAGGTCCCCATCAGCACATACTTGATGGTGTTTGAGAAGATGCGCCTTCCCTCGACCACACCGTCAGCCAGGATGTCCAGGTCCTTTTCGAGGAGCACGATGTCTGCCGCGTCCTTGGCTACGTCGGTTGCGGAGTCGACCGAGATCCCGACGTCTGCATCATGAAGCGCCACTGCGTCGTTCACCCCGTCGCCGAGGAAGCCGACATCTGCGCCACCTCTTCGCTGAAGACGAATAATCCTCGACTTCTGCTCCGGCGTGACACGGGCGAAGATCGTCGTCTCAGGTATCGCTCCCGCGAGGCGGTCATCGCTCATAGTCTCCAGGTCCGCTCCCGTCAACACGCCCTTTACCGGTATCTTCAGGTCCCGGCACAACTTCCCGGTCACCAGGTCGTTGTCCCCGGTCACGATCTTGACCGCAATCCCGAGCTTCGCCAGTCGGAGGATCGCGTCACTGGCGTCCGGCTTCACTGGATCCGTGAACGTCAGAAAGCCTGCCAGGCTGAGGTCTCGCTCATCAGCGGGAGTGATTGTCGACAGACCGGCGCCGTCACGTGTCGCCACCGCGATGATTCGGCTGCCCGCGCCGAACTCGCTGTTCAGGACGGTCTGGGCGGCTGCCGGGACATTGCGGCAGCGCGCAAGCACGGCCTCCGGTGCTCCCTTCGTGATGACGCGCCGCCGCCCCTCTCTGTCTTGCACCAGCACGGACATGAGACGACGCTGGTAGTCGAAGGGCGCCTCGTCGAGGCGGTTGAAGGGCGTAACGGCGGCCCGGTCGGCATCGGGCGTTTCCCAGAGCGCACGGTCGAGCGGGTTGCCTCCCACGAGCGTGCCTTCTTCAGCGACCGCCGAGTTGCAGAGCAGGCCCAGGCGCAGGATCTCCTGTGAAGGCTTGCCCTCGGCGTCCAGCGCTCTGGAGTACGTGATGTGGCCTTCCGTGAGCGTTCCCGTCTTGTCGGTGAACAGCACTTCGATGTTGCCCAGGTCCTCAATGGTTACCAGGCGCTTGACGATCACAGACTTCTGGGCCAGCCGGCGGGACCCAATCGACAGGCTGACCGTGACGATGGCGGGGAGCAGCTGGGGCGTGAGCCCCACGGCGATGGCGAGGGCGAAGAGGGCTGAATCGAGAAATGGCCGGCCAAGCAGGGTGTTGATGACGAATATGGAGACTGTGAGGACTCCAGTCACCTGGACTAGGAGGAAGGAGAAGCTTCGCAGCCCCTGCTGGAACGCCGTCTCCTCCTGCGTCTCACCCAGCCTTGTCGCAATCTTCCCAAACTCCGTGTCCTTGCCGGTTTGGACGACGACACCCCTTGCGATCCCGTTTCTCACCACTGTTCCCATGAACAAGCAGGACGGCAAGTCAAGAGGCGATTCGCCCGGTGTGGCCCGTTGCGGGTTCTTCTCCGCCGGCGTTGCCTCGCCGGTCAGGACGGCTTCATCGCATTCCAGTTCGTCAGCCGCAAGCAGACGTAGGTCGGCCGGAACCACGTCGCCCACATCGAGCCGCACGACGTCTCCGGGCACCAATTCCGTGACGTCGACCTCCACCGCACGTCCGTCACGGATCGCCGACGCGGTGTGACGGATGCGCGAGTGGAGTGCCTCTACGGCGCGAGCAGCGCGATACTCGTTCAGGAACCCGAGCCCGACGCTAAGCGTGATGATACCGAGGATAATGGCCGCGTCCGTCGGTTCACCAACGACGAACGATGTTGCCGCGGCAGCGACCAGGAGAACTAACAGCGGGCTCTTGACCTGCCGCAGCAGGACTTCGAGCGGACGCGCGCCGTGGCTGCGAATGGCGTTCAGTCCGACTACGGCGAGACGCCGCCTTGCCTCCGCGGCAGTCAGTCCCGCCTCGGCGCTACTCAGCCGCGCCAGCGCCTCGGCGGGGTCGATGAGGGCGGCCTCTGCCAGCGAGATGCCGCGCCACGCGTCGACGCCGCGCCCTTCGACGTGCGTCCGGGATGACCGTGGTGATTCCGCGCCTGTGCTCACGACGTTCGACGGAAGCGTACCACCATCCCCGCGATCCAGGCCGGGTTGCTGCTTACTGCTGAGAGAACTCTGGACGGTGGGTGGTCACGCGGGTCACGAGGACGGTGGCAGCCGGCGAGCTTGGTGTCGTGGCATAGACCCAGGACCTGCAAGCAACGGACCGTTCGGCCCGCAGCTACGGGCCGAACGGCTCTGTGGTTCATTGCGAAACTCGCTCTACTGTTGCACATGGATGGGCACTAACGGAACCCGCCTGGATGGCGAGACAAATAGATTGATCACCTCAGAACGAGGGAGGGTATCCGATGACACAAGCAGTTGCCCAAAGACCCGAAGCCAGACCTTACCAACCCCCTGCCCTGCCTGCCATGGTACAGGCGACAGGCGTCGTCAAGCGCTACGACACGGGCAAGGTGCAGGTGCGCGCGCTAAGGGGCGTGGACCTCACGATCACTCGTGGCGAGATGGTCGCGATCATGGGCCCGTCCGGATGCGGAAAAACGACGCTCCTCAACTGCCTTTCGGGGCTCGATGAGATCGACGAGGGCGAGGTGCAGATAGAGGGTGTCTCGCTGAAGGCCATGTCGTATGTGGAGCGCAATCGATATCGTGCACGCCGGATTGGGTTCGTTTTCCAGTTCTACAACCTGCTGGGTGTCCTGACGGCGGCAGAGAACGTCGAGATGCCTCTCCTCCTCGCACGGGTACCGTCCGGCGAGGCGCGGGAGCGAGCTCTCCGCGCCTTAGAGATGGTCGTCACAATCGCACGGGCGCTCGTTAACGACCCCGCGATCGTATGGGCCGATGAACCTACCGGCGACCTGGATAGCACCAGGGCGGACGAGATCATCAACCTGATGCGCCGCCTCAATCAGGAGCAACAGATCACCTTTGCGATTGTTACGCACGACATCGGCATCGGCCGGCGCGCCGACCGCATTGTGCGAATGGCCGATGGAGAGATCGTCGGCGAAGAATACCCCGCATAGTGCGAAAGGAGACAGGCGATGTTTGCCAGGACAACTCTATTCGAGGTGGACACGTTGCGAATGCCTCTCGAACAGGCTGAGCGGCTGTTCGGAGAGCAGGTCCTTCCGCTCATAAAGCAGCAACCAGGCTTCGCTGGCGTCTACGTGATGCGAACGCCGGAGGGCAAGGGCATGGTGGTGACGCTTTGGGAGAGCGAGCAGGCTGCGCAGTCCGGTATCGAAAGTGGCTATTACCGGGAGCAGATCTCTAAGTTCATCACCTTCATGCGCCAGCCGCCGGGCAGAGAACAGTACGAGGTGATCTTCGCCGAGGCGCCTGCGGAGGCCTGCGCCTAGCACGGCGCACACAGAAGGAGCGCGGAGGACATGAAGACGCTGTTCGGAGCCCCCGTGGAACTGCTCATGTGGGTCTTCCTCGGCATGACTGTCGCAATCATCGCTTTCGCGGTGTTCAGCGCCCTCCGTGAGCCCGTGCTGTTTCGCTTGAGCGTTCGAAACGTGCCGCGGCGGCTAGGCCGCGCCGTTCTCATCGTAATCGGCCTCATGCTCGCGACGACGATCATTTCGGCGGCGTTCGGCACCGGCGACACGATCCGGAAGACGATCCGCACCGAGGTTATCACCTCCCTCGGCAACACCGATGAGGTGATCTCGTCCCAGGAAGAGTCCGACATCGAGGTGACCGGCGAAGCGGCTAGCCTGGCGTACTTCCCGCAGTCAGACTTCTACGAGTTGCGGGCCGCGCTGGAGGTTAACCCGGACGTCGACGGCGTCTTGCCGATGATCTGGGAGGGCACCGGCGTCCAGAACCTGACGACGAGGCAGACGGAGCCGCGCGTTACCATCTTCGCTCCCGACCCCAACTACATGGACGGCTTCGGGACGATTCGTGATGTGGCCGGCGGCACTGTCACGATTGGCGACCTTTCCCCGACCGAGGTGTTCGTCAACGAAGAGACGGCGGACAACCTCAACGCCGCGGTAGGCAACGAGATAGCCGTCTACGGACCTCTTGGTTCACAGTCCGTCACGATCAAGGCGGTCGTGCGCTACGACGGCGGCGGCACGATGTCGAATGAGCCAGGCCTAATGATGCCGCTGGCCCGCGCGCAGACGCTCTTCCGGAAAGAAGGCGAGATCAAGCACATCCTCATCTCGAACCGTGGGAACGCCGAGTCCGGCGCCGCGCTCACCGACGATGTGATCGCCGCCGCCCAGCCCACGCTCGACAGGCTCGGCATCTCCGCCGAGCCGACGAAGCGCGACGACCTCGCGGAAGCCGACGACGCAGGCGACGAGCTGGCCACCTTCTTCGTCACGTTCGGTAGTTTCTCGATCGCCGCCGGCATCATGCTGATCTTCCTGATCTTCGTGATGCTCGCCGCCGAACGAAAGCCCGAGATGGGCATCTCTCGCGCCATTGGTGCGGAGCGTCGTCACCTCGTCGAGATGTTCGCTTTCGAAGGCCTGACATACGACGTCTTCGCGGCCGCCATCGGTGCTCTTCTCGGCATCGCCGTCGCCTGGGTGATGATGGCCGTCATCGCCAGCGTCATCTCTGACCTCGGCGTCGAGCTCCGCCGCGGCATCAGCGTCCGCAGCGTCACCACGGCTTATGGCATGGGCGTCGTGCTGACCTTCATGGTAGTCACGTTCTCCGCCTGGCGGGTGAGCGTTCTGAACATCGTCACCGCCATCCGCAACCTGCCCGAGCCGCAGAAGAAGACGGGGCGCGCCTCGCTCGTCTGGGGCATCGTGTTCCTCGCGGCAGGGGTCCTCCTGACATACGCCGGCCTATCCGGAAAGACGGCCGTGCTGTTCAACCTGGGCATCTCGCTTGTTATCATCTGCACGGTCCCGATCTCGCGCTGGCTGGGCACGAGCGACCGAATCAGCTTCAGCATTCCCGGCGCCCTGCTGGTCGTCTGGTGGCTCCTGCCGTGGAACACGTTCGACTTCCTGCTCCCGGAGATGAGCACCGATTTCAACATGTTCATCACCAGTGGGCTGTTGCTCGTCACCGGGACGACATGGGTCGTCATGTACAACTCGGACCTCGCGCTCGGCGTCGCAATGCGCGCGCTCGGCAGGCTGCGGGGGCTGGCGCCTGTGATCAAGACGGCGATCAGCTACCCGCTGACGAGCCGCTTCCGCACTGGAATGACACTGGCGATGTTCACGCTCGTCGTCTTCACGCTTGTCCTCGGGGCCATCACCACGAGCTCTTTCACCGACGCCTACGACGACGTGGGCGTTTACGGCGGCGGATACGACATCCGCGCTGAGACGGTCCGCGTGAACCCCATTCCCGATCTTCGCGAGGCGATTGAGACCGCGCCTGGCGTCAACGCCGAGGAGTTCGACGTTATCGCCGGACAGTCGCTGATCAACACCGAAGCGCGCCAGGTGAGCACCGCGAACGACTTCGAGGCGTACCCCCTGCGCGGCTTCGGCGACGCGTTCTTCGACACGACAACCTACACACTGGCCGGGTCTGCCGGTCCCGCGCCGCGAGAACTTCGACTTCGGCGGCGCGCCGACCGACTTCAAGGTCGAGGGCTTTTACGCTGAGGACGGGCATTTCGCGCCGTTCCGGGTGGACGTCCGCGACCCGGTGACAGGCGAGCAGACGACGCTCACCGTGATCGGCATCCTGCAGGATGTCGCCCCCGAATTCATGATCGGCTTCACTGCGTCTCAGGACACCGTCCAGTCGGCCTTCCCGGCGCAGGCCGCGCCTGTCGGGCACTTCATCCGGCTGCGGCCCGGCACTGACGTGCCGGCCACGGCCGACGCGCTGGAAGCGGCGTTCCTGCAGAACGGCATGGAGGCCGTCGTCCTCCAGAAAGAGCTGCACGACGTGGTCGCCGTGAACAAGGCGTTCAACTACATCGTGCAGGGGTTCCTCGGGCTCGGGCTCGTCGTCGGCGTGGCTGCGCTCGGCGTGATCAGCGCCCGCTCCGTTGTGGAGCGCCGGCAAGAGATCGGCGTCATGCGCGCCATCGGCTTCGAGGCCGGCCGTGTCCAGCTTAGTTTCCTCATCGAGGCCTCGATGGTCGCGGTTGCGGGCATCGTCTTCGGCACCGTCCTCGGCATCGCGCTGACGATGAACATCATCCGCGACGCGCAATCGCAGCCGAGTTGGGAGAACATGAAGATGGTCGTCCCCTGGCTGAACCTCGCCATTATCTACACGATCGTCCTTGGCGCGTCTCTGCTCACCGCCTACCTCCCCGCGCGTCAGGCGTCCAGGGTCTACCCCGCCGAAGCGCTGCGATACGAGTAGCCGCGGTGGCCTCGGCGGCTGAGCTCGTCAAAGAATGGGCCGCTGGGATGCTGGCGAGAGTACCTGCCAGACACCGGGCACTTCGGCAAGAGCATGACGGTCCGCTCATGGAGACGCGAACGGCCCATAAAGCTGCGACGTGGCGGGCTCTTGCAGCGCGCTGGGGGAACCTCTAGCTTAGACAGAGTGAGAGCTCCGCACCGCCGGGCCATCGCCGTACGCCCACTGCCAGCTAGCACGCGAAGTGTGGTGCCTGCTGCAGTCAGCGTACGTATACGACCGCAAAACGCAGCGCAGGCCGGCCCGGCGATCGGCGCTGTCCTGGCAGGAGGGCGGGGCAGGCGGATGGGCGCCGAGAAGTCCGCGATAGCGGTCGCCGGGCGCAGCCTGGCGCGCCGGGCCGTGGACAGCGTCCAAGCCAAGTGACAAAATGACCCTTGACACGATTGCGCGGGTGCTGTATTTTACCAGTTGGTTAAATACGCCCATGTCTACCGCAACAGCAACCGATCCTATAAGCAGCACCTTCGCCGCCCTGGCCGACCCCACCCGGCGCGCTATCCTCGCGCGCTTGGCAACCGGCGAAGCCTCCGTTACGGAGCTGGCCGAGCCCTTCGAGATGACCTTGCCCGCCGTCTCCAAGCACCTCAAGGTGCTGGAGCGCGCCGGTCTCATCACGCGCGCGAGAGAGGCGCAGTGGCGCCCCTGCCGGCTCGAAGCGGGGCCGCTCAAGGATGCCGACGAGTGGCTCGAGCGCTATCGCAGCTATTGGGAGGAAAGCTTCGATCGCCTGGACGCCTACCTGCAGGAACTGAAGGAGAAGGAGAAGAAATACGGCCGCAAGATCACGAAGAAGGAGGACAGGGATGGCCGAACGAACTGACGCCCCAACGACGGCTGAGGAACGAGTGCTCATTATCGAGCGTGCCTTCGACGCCCCGCGCGAGCTCGTCTGGAAGGCTTGGACGGACCCTGTGATGGCGCGGCGCTGGTGGGGGCCAAAAGGCTTTACCTCACCCGCCGCCGAAATCGATTTCCGGGTAGGCGGGAAGTACTTGCTCGCGATGCAGTCACCTGAATTCAACGATGGCCGGCCCATCTGGAGCACGGGCGTCTACCGCGAGATCGTGCCGTTCGAGCGGATCGTCTGCACAGACTGCTTCGCTGACGAGAAGGGCAACGTGGTCCCGGCCAGTCATTACGGAATGACCGAGGACTTCCCGCTGGAGATGCTCGTAACCGTGACGTTCGAAGACCTCGACGGCAAGACAAAGCTCACCCTGCGCCACGAGGGTTTGCCCGCCGGCGAGATGATGCAAGGCGCTGGGGTCGGCTGGAACGAGTCGTTGGACAAGCTCGCCGCGAGCCTCAGATAAGTTCAACAGCAGCTAGGGGGAATGTGATGACGAGCGTATTCGATGCGCCGTGCCGCGAGTTCCAGGCGCAGATGGCGCCTGAGGAGCCGGAGCAGTGGCTTGGCCCAAACGGCCACACGCTTCTTTCGTGGGAGGTCGATTTCCGGACCGGTGGAGCCGCCCGTCTCTGCGTGCGCTCGCCAGAAGGTCGCGACCATTGGCTAGAAGGCGTGCATCTGGAAATCGCCGAGCCGGAGCGGGTTGTCTTTACCGGCAACCTGGGGTTAAAAGACGGGCGCCTCCCCGAATCGGCGGGATCGGTGACGTTCCGCCGAGCATGAAGAGCGAGACGATGAACTTTTACGTTTTGTTCTACGACGTTGTCCACGACTTCATTTCCCGGCGAATGCCCTATCGAGAAGAGCATCTTCGACGCGTTCAAGAAGCCAACCGCGGCGGCGAGCTCCTGCTGGCCGGCGCCTTGGGCGAGCCCGTGGATCGCGCGCTGCTCATCTTTCGCGCTCCTGACCGTTCTGTCGCCGAAGAGTTCGCCCGTAATGATCCTTACGTGATCAACGGACTCGTCACTCACTGGGAGGTCCGTCCCTGGGCCAACGTCATCAGCTTTGAGGCGTCCGCCCCTGTTCAGCCGGCGCCATCAAGTGACTAGCGCCACCGTTTCACCAAGGAGCCCTGACGAAAGGAGTAAAAATGGCAAAGGACACCCCAACGAAACTGAAGCCCGCTTCCGAGAAGAACTTGGACGGCTACGGTTCCCCGCCGATCGCCTGGAATCGAGCGCTGGAGCGCCTGCAAGAAGAGTGGAAGCTCCAGGCTCCCGCCGAGTTCGGCGGCGTCGCGGAGCCGCACACCCACTGGCTGGCCACCACGCGTCCCGACGGTAGGCCGCATGTCGTCCCAATCGGGGCCGTCTGGCACAATGGCCGCTTCTACTTCAGTTCCGGCCCAGGTACCCGTAAGTCCAGGAACCTGGCCCAGAACCCGCACTGCGTCATGACGCTCGCCGCGGCGGGCCTCGATCTCGTTCTTGAAGGCGAGGCCAGAAAGGTGACCGACGACGCCAAGCTACATCGCCTTGCCGAGGTATTCGCTTCCGGCGGCTGGGCGCCGACCGTCCGCGACGGCGCCTTCTACCACGAGTTCAGCGCGCCGAGCGCGGGGCCGCCGCCCTGGTGGGTCTACGAATTCACGCCCAAGACCGTATTCGGCCTGGCCACCGCCGAGCCGTACGGCGCGACGCGATGGCGTCTGTAGCCAGACGGAACGACAGAAAGGAGGGCCCACGTGTCAGCAAATAAGAATGTTCAGCCATCCAGTCGTAGCGACGGTGAGCCGCGAATCAGGCGACCGATCATGCCCTACGCGCTCTGGGGCGTTCAGGGGCTGCTGGCGCTCACATATCTGTTCGCCGGAGCAGCCAAACTCACGATGTCGGCCGCCGACCTGAATGAGGATTTTCCCATGCCCGACGAGTTCATGCGGTTCATCGGAGCATGCGAAGTGCTCGGTGCGATCGGTCTCATCCTCCCCGGGATCACGCGCATTCGGCCGGGCCTCACACCGCTGGCCGCCGCCGGGCTGGTCATTATCATGACCGGTGCGACGGTGCTCACGATGGCTGACGGCAATTTTGCGGAAGCGCTCATTCCGTTCGTGTTGGGGCTGCTGGCGGGCTTCGTCGCCTATGGGCGCCGGTCCTGGTTGACGACAGCCTCGCCGGGGACTGGCACAACGTCGCCGTCGAGCGGGCGCACGGTCACAACGCCGGCATCGAACACCCGCTAAACTTGCGAACCTTCACTGCCAAGGAAAGGAAGGAGGAGAAACCGTGGTCGAACGAAGCAAGAGCCTTACGGTGGCAACACCGTCGGATCTGGAGATCGTCATGACGCGCGAGTTCGATGCCCCACGCGAACTCGTCTTCGAGGCGCACACCAAGTGCGAGCACCTGACAAACTGGTGGGGTCCGAGAAAGTACACCCTCGAGGTCTGCGAGTTGGACTTCCGCCCAGGCGGCAAGTACCGCTTCGTCCACCGTGGGCCTGAAGGGGTGGATGAGCACGGATTCCGGGGCGAATTCCGCGAGATCGTGCCGCCCGAGAAGATCGTCTGGACCTTCGAATGGGAAGGCATGCCCGGCCATGTCTCCGTGGATACGGTGACCCTCGAGGACCTCGGCGGCCGGACCAGGCTCACGGCCCATTCTCTCTTCGATTCGAAAGAGGACCGCGACGGAATGCTGCAGTCGGGGATGGAGGAAGGCGCGGGCGAGACCTACGACCGCCTCGCCGAGTACGTCGCGTCGATGAAGCGATAGCGAATAACAGCGAACCGACGCACCAGTACTGCCCAGAGAGAAGGAGGAAACCACATGGTGTGGGACGACCCCAGGTCACAACACCTACTCCACCGGTACACTTGCGCAACTGAGAGTTGTGACGCACCCCTGAATAAAATGAAATGACGCCTACCGGAAAGGAGCAATGACCTTGGCCACCGACACCCCTGGAAACCAGCCGCGCCTCGCCGCGGAGACTGAACACCAACGCTTGCCCGAACACGAGCTGTTGCAGTCATTGATCGGCAAGTGGATGACTGAAGGTGAGACGATCCCGGCAAATGACGCACCAGCCCTCAAGATCCAGGCGAGCGACATCTACGAATGGGTTGCGGGCGGATTCTTTGTCGTCCACACCGCATACGGTCGTATCGGAGACGCCGATGTCGGTGGGATCGAGATGATAGGCTACGACCCCGAAACCAAGAAGTTCCGGACGCATTTCTTCGACTCCCAGGGCAACATCAGCTCGCAGGATCTTACTTACCGTGACGGTACGTGGACCTGGAGCGGCCCGCACGCACGCGCCACAGGGGTGCTCAGCGACGACGGCCGCGCGATGCCCACGCTTCATGAGTGGTCAGACGACAGCGTGAAGTGGCGCCCATCAATGGACGTCACCCTACGGAAAGTGATCTAGGAAGCATGCAGACTGCGGCGCACCTCCAAATGGATGCGCACTAAAGGCGACCTTATGAGCCCCGCAGCCAAGGACATCGACGCTTACCTCGCGGCGCTTTCGGAGGAGCAGCGGGCCGTGCTTCAGAAGCTACGCGCGACGATCAAGGCGATCGCGCCCGAAGCCGCCGAGTCCATCAGCTACGGGATGCCGACCTTCAAGTACAAAGGCAAGCCGCTGATCTACTTGGGCGCGGCCAAGAACCACTGCGCTTTGTACGGCCTGGTGCCCGACGCCTACAAGGACGAACTCAAACAGTACTACACGTCGAAGGGGACGATCCGCTTCTCTCCCGATAAGCCGCTCCCCGAAGAGCTTGTAGTGAGGCTCGTGAAAACGCGGATGGCTGAGACCGATGCGGGCGCGGTCGGATACGGAAAGAAAGCGATCAGGAAAGGAGAAAACATGTCTCAAAAGATCACCACATTCCTGACGTACAACGATCAGGCTGAGGAGGCCGCAAACCTCTACACATCCATCTTTCCAAACTCGAAGATCCTGAGCATGACCCGCTACGGAGAAGAAGGTCCCGGACCGAAGGGAAGCGTGATGACCGCGAGTTTCGAGCTCGACGGGCAGCAGTTCCTGGCGCTCAACGGTGGTCCATCCTTCAACTTCGCTGAAGGCATATCGCTCTTCGTGAACTGTGAGACTCAAGAAGAGATCGATGAGCTGTGGGAGAAGCTCTCCGAAGGGGGCGAAAAGGGGCCGTGCGGCTGGCTCAAGGACAGGTTCGGTGTCTCGTGGCAGGTTGTTCCTCGCGTCCTGGGCGAGATGCTGGGCGACAAGGACCCTGAGAAATCGAAGCGAGTCATGAGCGCGATGCTGCAGATGAGCAAGATCGACATAAGCGGCCTGAAGCAGGCTTATAAGCAGGGTTAATAGGACAGACACAACCAGAAGGAGAAAAAGGATGACCACGAATAGTCCTAGCACGATAAGGGTGGAGAGTCTGAAAGTTCCCGGCGCCACTCTCTACTATGAGGTCCGTGGGTCCGGTCCCGTGCTGCTGATGATCCCCGGGGGACCCGCCGACGCCGGAGCGTTCTGGGGCATTGCCGGACTACTCGCTGACTGGTATACGGTCGTGACGTACGACCCGCGAGGCAACTCCCGCAGCAAGCTCGACGGACCACCGGCGGACCAGAAGGTCGAAGTCCACGCCGACGACGCTCACCGGCTGCTGGCTGCCGTCGGCGCTGAGCCCGCCTACGTGCTCGGAAGCAGCGGGGGGGCGGTCGTCGGGCTCGAACTCGTCGCGCGTCATCCGGGACAGGTGGACGCGCTGGTGGCTCACGAGCCTCCCGTTCTCGAACTGTTACCCGACGCCGCGCGGTGGCGTGCTTTCAACCAGGAGGTGTACGACACTTACCGCAACGACGGCGTCGGCCCTGCGATGCAGAAGTTCGGCGCGGGCCTGGGTATTGAAGACCAAGGACCGCCGGCCGAAATGCCTCCAGAAATGATGGAGGGCATGGCTCGCATGGGCGGGAACATCGAGTTCTTCGTCGCACACTTGATCCGCCCGATCAGCGGCTATGTGCCGGACATCGCGGCCTTGTGGGCTACTTCAACGCGGATCGTCGTGGCGGCTGGCGATGAGTCACGAGCGAAACCATGGGCCGTGTACGAGGCGAGCGTCGCGCTGGCCGAGCGCCTCGGGACGGATGTGGTGCACTTCCCCGGCCATCACGGCGGCTTCGGCACACACCCCGCCGCGTTCGCCGAGAAGCTCCACGAGGTCCTCAGCGGCGACTAGGCGCGACCAAAACGGAAGGAAAGGAGAATGATCATGGGAAAAGTCATCGCAGGGTTCGCGACGTCACTGGATGGGTTCATCGCCGGGCCGAACGACAGTCCTGAACAGCCTCTCGGCGAAGGCGGCGAACGGCTCTTCGAATGGTTCTTCAGCGGCGACACCGAATTCACAATGCCCAGCGGCGGGATGA
>WNFU01015707.1_pt1 | contig 13903 bp, 14 predicted proteins | sample 5400121 | NCBI WGS metagenome assembly WNFU01 (sample SAMN13153360, study PRJNA577476) | soil metagenome | isolation source: 100 cm soil or saprolite under grassland replicate 1 | place: USA:California | collected 2016-06-15
CTGGTCGGCCTGACCGACCGCGCCGACCATCGCCCCGGCGAGCTGTCCGGCGGCCAGCAGCAGCGGGTTGCAATCGCCCGCGCGCTCATCACCGATCCGACGCTTATCGTCGCCGACGAGCCGACCGGCGATCTCGATCGCACGACCGGAGAGGAAATTCTGGGTTTGCTCGAGCGGCTCAACCGCGAGCTGGGCAAGACGATCCTGCTCGTTACGCACGATCCCAAGGCCGCGGAGAAAGCGCACCGGATCGTGCACCTCGAGAAGGGCGTTCTCGTGCATTGAGCGGTTTCGCAACCTGGATTGAGCTCATAGCCCGGGAGAGCTCGTAGCCTGGGCTGAGCGCGCAGCGCGATGCCCGGGAGCATTCAGCGCGCATGCATTACCCCGGGCTTCGCTCCGCTCAGCCCAGGCTACTCGGTTGCAGCGCTCAAGCCGCGGCCTTGCCGGGGCGCTGCCGCGGATGCAGGAGGTCGTCGTCGAGCGAGCTGTCTATCGCCGCTTGCGCCACGTCAGGATCGAGCTCGTTCAGCAGCGTGTCGATGGTCGAAGCATCGGAAGCGAGAGAATTCGTGTGCGTGCGCGGCGCGGTGCTTTCGCCCGTAGCGACCGGCGCCGGCGCGACGGATTTTGGTTTCGAATTCGAGGGCGTTCCGGGTAGGGTCGTCGCTTCGGCATAGGAAACCGGTGAAAGCGTTGCCGGCGGCGCCGAAAGATCGGTGAACGAGCTCGGACCGGCGTAGGAGCCTCCGCGCGTCCACTGCGGAATCGGGGGCGGGGCGCGGCGATGACGCACGACCATGACGAGCGCGATCGTGCACAGGGCAAAGAGGCTCGCTGCGACGTACCAAAACGCGTTGTTCCAGCCGGCGAAAAACGCAGATGGCGCGGCTGGCTGCGCGACCGGCGCTGCAGGCAGCCCCGAGGTTCGCGTTCCGAACGGTCGGAATGCTGTGGGCGTGGCTGCCCCCGTCGCAGCGAGCTGCTGCCGCTCGGAACTTGCGCCGGCTGCAGGCGCGGATCGTTGTGCGGAGCGCGACTCGGAGGCAGTCGGCGCAGGCTGCGCATTGCGCCGCGCCGCAACCGACGGCGGCGCGGGCCGTTCCTGTCCGGGTTCGCGCGCCGTCGGTTGCACTGCCGCCGCCGATGCGCCCGCGACTTGCGGGTTCAGCAGCAATTCATAGTCGCGCCGGCTCATCGTTTCGCATCCGGCCTGGATACCAAAGCGGATGGCCGGATCGATAACGGGGCTCTCTGTCGTCACGACCAGGCGGAAAGCAGACGCTGTGCGTTCAAGATTGACCTGCGCCGTCACTGTTTGCGCAGACCCGTCGCCCGCGGGCACCACCCGGAAGCAGCTGGCCTGCAGCAATTCGCCCGGCGCGGTCGAGATCGGAATCACCGCGCGCAGCGGCGATCCGAGCGTCGATTGCGCCGACGCGTTGCCGAGTGCCATGCCGTGTGCGGTCGATGACGCGATCACCGTGGCGATGAGCAGCGCCATGGCAACCGCGACGAGAAGGCGAAACGGTGCGTAAATTGACACGGCGGGTCTCGGTCCGTAATTGCGCTTTGTAGAGTGCATCTTCGCGAAAATCGGCTCCAGGCCGGCCCATAGCCGGCTTTCGCTCTCAAAAAAGCAACTTCCATGCCGTCGTCCGCATGAGCCGTGACGCTTGCACACGCGGCATAAGGTAAGCTTGCCGTTTTGCATCTGCCATGTATTTCCTTCGCCTCGTCGTCAAGAACGCGCTGCGACACAAGCTGCGCACGACACTCACGATCGTCGGCATCGTCGTCGCCATATGCGCGTTCGGACTGTTGCGTACGGTCATCGACGCCTGGTACGCCGGCGCCAACGCGAGCTCCAGCGCCCGGCTGGTCACGCGCAACGCGGTATCGCTCGTCTTCTCGTTGCCGCTCACCTACGCGCAGCGGATCCGTCAGATGCCCGGCGTGACCGCGGTCTCGTGGGCGAATTGGTTCGGGGGTGTGTACATCAGCGAGCGCAATTTCTTCCCGCAATTCGCAATCGACGCGCCCACTTATCTCGACATTTATCCGGAGTTCATGCTCTCCGCGGAGGAAAGGAGGGCTTTCCTCACCGATCGCCAGGGCGCCGTCGTAGGCCGCAAGCTCGCCAAGCAGTACGGATGGAAGGTAGGCAACCAGATCCCGCTGCGCGGCACTATTTTTCCGGGCACGTGGACGTTCAACCTGCGCGGCATCTACGACGGCGCGACGAAGACCACCGCCGAATCGCAGATGTTCTTTCATTGGGCCTACTTGAACGAGTCGGTCAAGACGCGCTTTCCCCGCCGCGGCGACCAGATCGGCGTGTTGATCGAGCAGCTCAAGGACCCGGATCAGGCTGCCGCCGTATCGCAGGCGATCGATTCGACGTTCAAGAATTCGCTGGCCGAAACGCTGACCGAGACCGAGAATGCCTTCCAACTCGGCTTCGTGTCGATGTCGGAGGCGATCCTGCTCGCGATCCAGGCGGTGTCGTTCGTCGTCATCGTCATCATCATGGCGGTGATGGCCAATACGATGGCGATGACCGCGCGCGAGCGCGGCACCGAGTACGCGACGCTCAAGGCGCTGGGCTTCGGCGGAGGTTTCGTCGCGCTGCTGATCTTCGGCGAGTCGCTGCTGATCGCGGCAATCGGCGGCGTCGCGGGCATCGCGCTCACTTTCCCGCTAGCGAATGCCTTCCGCGAAGCGCTTGGGACGTTCTTTCCGATCTTCTACGTGAGCGACGAGACGATTGGGCTGCAGCTAGTTGCTGCTCTTATCGTCGGCATCGTGGCGGCCGTATTCCCGGCTTGGCGTGCGTCGCAGCTGCCCGTGGCCGAGGGCTTGCGTGCGATCGCCTGAACAATGCGTGTACCGTTTATCTACATCGTCCGCAATGTCTTCGCGCGCCGGCTCACCACGGCGCTGACCGCGGGTGGTATGGCACTCGTGGTCTACGTCTTCGCAACGGTGCTCATGCTCTCGGCAGGGCTCAAGGCGACGCTGGTCGCCACGGGACAGGACGACAACGTCCTCGTCATCCGCCGCGGCTCGCAGACCGAGGTACAGAGCGGCATCGACCGCACCCAAGCCGGGGTCGTCGAGAGCCTGCCGGATATCATGGTTGGCCAGGACGGCCTGCCACTCGTCTCGAAGGAACCGGTGGTCCTGATCAACCTCCCGAAACGCGCATCGGGGAAGCCGTCGAATGTGGTGATCCGCGGCGTGACGCCGCGTGGCCTCACGCTGCGCCCGCAGGTGCATATCATCGAGGGCCGCATGTTCCGGCCCGGCACCGCCGAGGTCGTCGCCGGCGCCTCGATCGCGACGGGATTTCGCGGCGCTGCGCTGGGGGAGACGATGCGCTTCGCATCGCGCGATTGGACGGTGGTCGGCGTGTTCGACGCGGCCAGCACCGGCTTCGGTTCGGAAATCTGGGGCGACGCCGAACAGATGATGCAGGCGTTCCGGCGCGTGGGCTTCTCGGCGCTGATTTTCAAGCTCACCGACAGCGACCGCTTCGACGCGGTCAAGCAGACCATCGAGTCCGATCCGCGGTTGACGCTCGAAGCCAAACGCGAGACGCGCTTTTACGCCGATCAGTCGGAGGCGCTGGCCACCTTCATCAACTACCTCGGCACGACGATCTCGGTCATCTTCTCGATCGGCGCGATCATCGGCGCGATGATCACCATGTATGCGAGCGTGGCGAGCCGCACGGCGGAGATCGGCACGCTGCGCGCGCTGGGCTTCTCGCGCGGATCGATCCTGACCGCTTTCCTGGGCGAGTCGCTGCTGCTCGGACTCCTCGGCGGCGTGATCGGCCTGACCGGCGCGGCGTTCATGCAGGCGCTGTCGATTTCGACGACCAATTTCCAGACCTTTGCCGAGATCGCTTTCCGGTTCATGTTGACACCGGGAATCGCCGCTGCGGCGCTGCTTTTCGCGCTGGCGATGGGATTTGTCGGCGGGTTCCTGCCCGCCGCGCGCGCCGCGCGACTCAAGATCGTCGACGCGTTGCGCGCTGCTTAAATCGCCTGCGCGGTCGGCGAGCGCGACAAGTTGATGGGACCGATTTCGCTCTTCTCGATCGCCACGCTGATTTGGGGCTCGACCTGGCTCGCGATCACGTTCCAGCTCGGCAACGTCGCGCCCGAGGCCTCCGTCGTCTACCGCTTCGCGCTCGCCGCGATGATGCTCGCGGCGTGGTGCCTCGCGACCGGCCGCTCGCTCAAGTTCCCCGTAGCGCAGCATGTGTGGTTCGCCGCTCAGGGCGCGCTTCTGTTCGGCTTGAACTACCTCTGCGTGTACTGGGCCGAGCAACACATCGCATCAGGGCTGGTCGCGGTGCTGTTCTCGCTGATCGTGTTCCTCAACCTCGTCGGAGTGCGCGTATTCTTCGCAACACCTTTCAACCGGCGCACTGTCGTCGGTGCGGCGCTGGGCGTCACCGGCGTCACGCTCCTGTTCTGGCGCGAGCTCGCGGCCATGCAGACCGATGCGCTGCGCGGCATCCTGTTCGGGCTCGCGGCGACGGTATTCGCATCGGGCGGCAACCTGCTCGCGGTACGCAACCAGCGCTGCGGCATCCCAGTGCTGCCGGGAGTCGCCTGGGGCATGACTTATGGGACGCTTACCATCGCGGTCGTTGCCGCGGTGAACGATATCGTCTGGAGCTTCGATCCGCGTCCCGGCTACGTACTCTCGCTCTTCTACCTCGCGGCGTTCGGATCGGTGATCGCATTCGCGGCGTATCTCACGCTGCTAGGCAAGATCGGCGCCGCGCGCGCCGGTTATGTCGGGGTCGCCGTTCCCGTCGTGGCCTTGCTGCTCTCGACGGTATTCGAGCACTACCAGTGGACGCTGCCGGCACTCGTCGGAGCCGCGCTCTGTATCGCGGGCAACGTCCTCGTTCTCATGCCGCAGCCGACGACCGTTCGGTCCTGAACAAGACAAATCCCCCCACGCCTTCGACTGTCCCGGAACCGGTGTGCCGAAGGTGTGAACGGATAAGCGTGCGGGAAAGCGTTACCGGCCGTTCGCCCCTTTTGCCTTAGCTCGATGAAAGCTTCGATGAGCGGAGCGAACGGCCGTCCTGCAAGCCTCCTTAGCGCAAATGCCTGAAAGAGCTCGACGCTGCCCCGTAGACGTCGTTCACACGTCGCACCGATGCAATCCTGCGGTCGACCTCACCCGGCAGCCGGGCATATTCACCCGGGCCCAGCGTACGGCAGTCGCCCCGGAATTGCGTGTCAGTACAGAACATCCAGTAGCCTTCCTCGATCCGCATTGAAGCCGCGCGATCGCTGAAGCCCATCCTGTTGAGGTTGGGCAGCTCGCTCCAGTTGATCGCAAACGACTGGCCGCGGAAGTTCGGGTATTCGTACAATACGACGCGTCCGACTCCGACCTGCGGCGGCACCGCAACAACCGGAGCGCCCGTCACCGCAACGAGCTCTGCCGAGTTCACTCTACCGGTGAGCGTGCCGAGGTTCTCATAGCGACCTGGTACGAAGTCGAAGCATTCACCGCGGTAATAATCACGACTGCACAAGCGCCATGTGCCGCCGTAGACGATCACGGCGTCCGCCCCACCAAAGGCCGGGATCCGGTCGAGGCTACCGTGCGTCTTGGTCAGCTCGATCGCGCCGCCGCCGAAGCCGGGAAGCTCGAACAACACGATGCGGGGCTCAGCGCTGGCGACGACGATCCGCGGTGCAACGACGATCGGCGGTGCAACGACAATCGGCGGTGCAAGCTCGGTGGTGGTGACGATTTCGCGCACCGATGTGATGCGATCGTTCAACACGCCGCTTAGCCGCCTATACTCGCCCGGTCGAAGCTGCGCGCAACTGCCGCGGAAGAAAGCATCTGTGCACGCCTCCCACACACCATCGCGAACCACGAGCGAAGATGCGCTATCGTTGAGGCCGCTTATTTGCAGGTTCGGCGCCGCGCGGTGCAAGGTCAAGCTGTCGCCGCGGAGGTCCCGGTGCTCGTAGAGCGTGATCTCGCCCGCAAGCGCTACCGGCAGCGATACCGCCAACAGCGTGCCCACGAACGCACTCAAAAGTGTTTTGCGCTCAGTACTCATAAGCAATCTCCAAATCAAGCGCCGGCAACAATGCCGACATCATTTTGACGCTGGGAGACAGCCGATGGTTTACTCGATGATGCGAGTATTTTCCCTTGAGGCCGGCATGTCGGCGTATCGCCTATCGCGCTGACAGACATTGTCCGACGATCGGTGCATCGTTATTTCAAATTGCGGCTTCGCGTCGGCGACAGTAGGGAAGATGGTTATCGAAACGTATGGCAAATGGTGAGGCGTGCATGAGGCGAGCTCGATCTTTCAGCCTGAATTGCGCCGACGGCAAGACCCGGACGGTCGCTTCGTTGCCGCGCCGCCCGGGCATCGCAGAGCTCAGCCCGGGCTACACGTGTCGCGCATGTTAGCCTTCGTCCCAATGTCGATTCAGGGTGGCAAGTTCAATCTTCGCTTGCACCCTGAACCACGTCGACATTGTGCCTCCGGCCGCTCGCTTAACATTCGCTTCGCTCATGTTAGCCTTCGCCGCAATGTCGATTCAGGGTGGCAAGCTCAATCTTCGCTTGCACCCTGAACCACGTCGACATTGTCAATGAGGCGGGTGAACCCGAGCATGGCGGCGCCCAACACGATCAGCAGGTTGGGATGGTCGTAGCCTTCGGGGTGCGGAATGCGCAGCGCGAGGCCGTGGCGGATCGCGATGTAATCGACCTTCCAGCCATGGCGCGAAAGATCCGCGCGCGCGGCCGCTTCGAGATTGGCGTAGTCGTGACGGCCGCCGAGGATCTCATCGGCGACCCAGGAGAGGGTTCGGTAGAGCTGTGGCGCCTCGAGACGCTCTTCTGGTGAAAGATAGCTGTTGCGCGATGCCAGCGCGAGACCGTCATCGGCGCGGACCGTTTCGGCGGGAACGATGCGGATCGGCATGTTGAACTGCTGCACCATGCCGCGCACGATCTTGAGCTGCTGGCGGTCTTTCTTGCCGAACACCGCGATATCCGGCCGCACGAGGCTGAAGAGCTTCAGCACTACGGTGCATACGCCGTGGAAGAATCCCGGCCGCGATGCGCCCTCCAATTCTTCGGCCAGTGGCGGCGGCGTCACGCGATAAACCTGCGGCGTCGGATACATCTCCTGTTCCTGCGGCGCGAACAGAACGTCGACGCCTTCACGCTTCAGACCCTCGCAATCGGCTTCGAACGTGCGCGGATAACGGTCGAAGTCCTCGTTCGGCCCGAATTGCAGGCGGTTGACGAAGATGCTGGCGACGACCGTGTCGCCGTGCTCGCGCGCGATGCGCATGAGCTGCAGGTGGCCCTGATGCAAATTCCCCATCGTCGGCACGAACGCGACGGTGCCGGCATCGGCAAGAAACTTGTGCAGCTCGGCGGCGGTGGTTGCGATCTCCATGGCTTTAGCCTGCTCTAGCCCTTAGATGGAGTGCTCGGGACCGGGGAAGCTACCGTCCTTGACTGCCCTGACGTACGCTTGAACGGCCTGCTCAATGCTCGCGCTCCCCGTCATGAAATTGCGGACGAAGCGCGCGGGCTTGCCCGGGTAGATGCCGAGCATATCGTAGAGAACGAGCACCTGACCGCTGCATCCCGGACCGGCGCCGATGCCGATCGTCGGCACCGCGACGTCCGCCGTAAGCTCCGTGGCCAACCCGGCCGGAACCATCTCGAGCACGATGAGATCCGCACCCGCGACTGCGAGCGCGTGCGCGTCCTCGCGCAACACGCGCGCCGAGGCATCGGTCTTGCCCTGCGCCTTGTAGCCGCCGAGCCGATGCACCGATTGCGGCTGCAACCCTAGATGACCGCACACCGGGATGCCGCGCGCGACCAGAAACTCGACGCTGCGTGCGACCCACGCGCCGCCCTCGAGCTTGACCATCTGCGCGCCCGCAGCCATCAGCCGCGCCGCGTTGGCGTACGCCTGCTGAGCGCGCGCCCGCGGCGACGCAGCGGGTGTGGTAGATCATCTCGTCCAGCGTGACCGGCAGCGTCGTCGGATGCCCACCTATGACCATGCCCAGCGAGTCGCCGACGAGGAGCGCGTCGACGCCGGCACGATCGAGCAGCGCGGCGAAACTCGCGTCGTAGCACGTGAGCATCGCGATCTTCTCTCCCTGGCGCGCCATGGCGGCGAGACCGGGAACGGTGCGTGGCGAGGTCGTTGCGGTCATTGCGTTCCCAAATTGAAAAACTCGCGCCGCCCGCGCATGCCCTCGATGTGCGAGAGCAGCAGCTCGAAATGGTCGGCGTGATCGACGAAATTCAACCGCTCGCTGTTGACGATGAGCAGCGGTGCATCTTCGTACTGATAGAAAAATCGGCTGTACGCGTCGACCAGCCGCGCCAGATACTGCTCGGGAATCGAGCGCTCATAATCGAGGCCGCGCTTGTGCACCCTGTCGATCAGCGTCGCTACCGGCGCCTGCAGATAGACGACGAGGTCGGGTGCCGGAGTCTGCGGCTTGAGATGCGCGTACATCTTGTCGTAGAGCACGAATTCGTCGTCGCTCAAGTTCAACCGCGCGAACAGTGGATCCTTGTCGAGCAGGAAGTCGGCGACGGTGGCGCGCCGGAACAGATCGAGCTGGTTGAGCCCGCGGATCTGGTCGACCCGCTGGAACAGGAAATTGAGCTGGGTCGGCAGCGCGAAGCGCGGCATGTCCGCGTAGAACTGCGCGAGAAACGGATTCGCTTCCGGCGCTTCGAGCAGCGCATCGGCGTCGAGGTAATCGGCAAGCGCGCGGGCGAGGCTCGTCTTGCCGGCACCGATCGGCCCCTCGACGACGACGTAGCGGCACTTTTCGAGATCCATGGTGGCCGGCGTGACCCTTAGCGCCAAAAGGCGGTTCGCGTGCGATCGATGCGCTGCCCGCGCACGCTGCGCAGCCACATTCGGGCGGCGCCGCGACCGGGGATCGTTGCCGCAGGAGCGATGTCGAGCAGGGGACGCAGCACGAAGGCGCGCTCGTGCATCCGCGGATGCGGCACGATCAGGCGCGACTGCGAAAGACGGCGCCGCCCGAAAAGCAGCAGATCGAGGTCGAGCAATCGCGGCGCGTTGCGCCGTTCGCCCCGCTGCCGCCGCCGGCCGTGGCGGTGCTCGATGGCGCGCAGCTGCCGCAGCACCGCGCCGGGCGCGAGCGCGGTGCGCAACGCCGCGACCGCGTTGACGTAGTCCGGTTGCGGCTCGCCGGCTCCCAGCGGGGCAGTCAAGTAATTGCCGGACGCCGCGACGAGCTGCGAGCGCGGCAGGCGCGCGAGCTCGGTCAAGGCGCGCGCCAACCGCCGGCGCGGATGGCCGAGATTGCTGCCGAGCCCGATGTACGCGACGCTTGCCATTGCGCTCCTCAGTGCTCGGACGGCGAGGGCGAGCCCGGTATGTCAGCGGGCGCCGCCTTGCGCTTGCGTCCGCGACCGCGCGAGCGCCGGTGCTTCTTTGGCGCCTCGTCGGGGCGGAGCATGCGTTCGCGCTCGTCGCTGTCCGCGCGCTGGAAGCGTTCCCACCAGTCGGCGAGCTCAACAGGAATCTCGCCGCTGTGGCCGCGCAGCCAGAGAAAATCGTATCCGGCGCGGAAACGCGGATGCTCGAGCAACCGGAATGGCCGTTGGCCGGCGCGCTGCTCGAACCGCGGCTGCAGCGCCCAGGTTTCCTTGATCGTCGCTTCGAAACGACGGGGAATCGCGAGTCGCTCCGCTTGCTGCGCCAGCACGCGGTCCATTACCGCGAACAGCGCGGGCATCGGCCGCTCGCCTTTCGCCTTCGCCGCGTTCCAGCTCACCAGCACTTCGTGCCAAAGCAGCGTCGCAAACAGAAAGGCCGACGTCACCGGCTTGCCCGTCCGCACGCGCTCGTCGGTGCTCGCCAGCGCGAGCTCGATAAAACGCGGTCCCAGCGGCTGCTCGAGAATCACGTCGAGCAGCGGCAGCACGCCGTGATGCAGGCCGTGCTTGCGCAGGCTCTTGAGCGACTCGACCGCGTGGCCGGAAAGCAGGAGCTTTTCCATTTCGTCGAATACGCGCGCCGGCGGCAGGTTATGGATCAGCGGCGCCAGCTTCGAGATCGGCGCCGCGGTCTTTTTCTCGATGTCGATGCCGAGCTTCGCCGCGAGTCTGACCGCGCGCAGCATGCGCACGGGATCCTCGCGATAGCGTGTGACCGGATCGCCGATCAGGCGCAGCTTTTTCGCCTTGACGTCGGCCACGCCGCCGACGTAGTCCCATACGCTTTCGGTCGCGGGATCGAAATACAGTGCATTGATCGTGAAGTCGCGGCGAGAACGTGCACGAGCCGAAAGCGACGGCCGATGATGAAGGCGCGGCGGAACAGCGGCTTGATCTCTTCGGGTGTCGCGTCGGTAGCGATGTCGAAGTCCTTCGGCGTGATCCCGAGTAAAAGATCGCGCACGGCGCCGCCGACGATAAAGGCCTTGAAGCCCGCCTGCTGCAGCTTGCGCGTCACGTCGATCGCCGCGCGCGAAAGCTGGCTGCGGCGCACGGGATGCGCGTCGGGACCGAATATGCGCGGCTCGGTCGCGGGCCTGCCGGGGATCAAGCGCGCGAGGAAGCGGCGGATCACCGTTCTACGAAGTCGCGAAGCGACTGAAGCATCTTCCCTGTCCCAGCGGCAAAGGAGAGAAGGGTGAGGGGAGGCCGGACCAAGGCGACGTGAGTGAAACGCGTGCGCGGAAGTGCTGCAAGAGGGGCGCGATCCTGATGACTGAGATGGTTCGGACCGGGCGTGAATGATAGCACGGCGCCACCCGCGCCCGTCGCCGTGCAAGGCGCTCGCGGCGGCTTTCTCTCGTGGCAGGAACGCCGGGAATCGAGGATAATTCGTGGTTTCTGCTGTTTCCCGCGCAAGCTCCCGCCGCATTCGAAGGAGTTACCATGCCCTCCTACCAGCACGTCACGGCCCCTACCGGGGGCCAGAAGATCACGGTCAAACCGAACTTCAGCCTCGAGGTTCCCGACCAGCCGATCGTTCCGTACATCGAAGGCGACGGCACCGGTGTCGACATCACGCCGGTCATGATCAAGGTCGTCGATGCGGCGGTGGCGAAGGCCTATGGCGACAAGCGCAAGATTCACTGGATGGAAATCTACGCAGGTGAAAAGTCGACCAAGGTCTACGGCGCCGACGTGTGGCTTCCGGACGAGACGCTCTCGATCCTTAAGGACTACGTCGTGTCGATCAAGGGTCCGCTGACGACGCCGGTGGGTGGAGGCATCCGCAGTCTGAACGTCGCGCTGCGGCAGCAGCTCGACCTCTATGTATGCCTGCGGCCGATACAGTATTTCAAAGGCGTGCCCAGCCCGGTCAAGGCGCCGGAGAAGGTGAACATGGTGATCTTTCGCGAGAATTCGGAAGACATCTATGCCGGCATCGAATGGGCCGCTGAATCGGACGGCGCCAAGAAGGTGATCAACTTTCTGATGAAGGACCTGGGTGTCAAGAAGATCCGCTTCCCGGAGAGCTCGGGTATCGGCATCAAGCCGGTCTCGCGTCAGGGCACCGAACGGCTGGTGCGCAAGGCGATCCAGTACGCGATCGACAACGACCGCCCATCGGTTACGCTAGTGCACAAGGGCAACATCATGAAATTCACCGAGGGGGGGTTCCGCGACTGGGGCTATGCGCTGGCGCAGAAGGAATTCGGTGCTTTGGCCATCGATGGCGGTCCCTGGTGCAAGTTCAAGAACCCGAAAACCGGCCGCGACATCACGGTCAAGGACGCGATCGCCGATGCCTTCCTGCAGCAAATCCTGCTCCGGCCCGAGGAGTACAGCGTCATCGCCACGTTGAATCTGAACGGTGATTACATCTCGGACGCGCTCGCCGCGCAGGTCGGCGGCATCGGCATCGCGCCGGGCGCCAACATGTCCGATTCGGTGGCTATGTTCGAAGCGACGCACGGCACCGCGCCCAAATATGCAGGCAAGGACTACGTCAATCCGGGGTCGGAAATTCTCTCCGCGGAGATGATGCTGGTGCACATGGGTTGGAAGGAGGCCGCACAGCTGATCGTCAAGAGCTTGGAAAGGGCGATCGCGGAGAAAGTTGTGACCTACGACTTCGCCCGGCTGATGCCTGGTGCCACACAGGTGTCATGCTCGGGCTTCGGCCAAGCAATGATCGAGAGGATGTGACGCATCCGTCCGAGAGCAAGCGAAGTAGCCCGGGCTGAGCGCGAAGCACGATGCCCGGGACATTGAAACGGCGCCCCGGGCTTCGCCCTGCGGGCTCAACCCAGGCTACGCAAAGCGAACGCGGCGTGGGCTCGCGCGGCCCGGAACAAACAAAAAACCCGCCGTGCGGCGGGTTTTTGCTGCCTCGGCCGCCCGGGTGTCGGGCGGGAAGGCGGAATTCAAGCATTCTGGATGTTGGAGGCCTGCTTTCCCTTGGGCCCCTGGGTGACTTCGAAGCTCACCTTCTGGCCTTCCTTCAGCGTTTTGAAACCGTTCATCTGAATGGCCGAGAAATGCGCGAAAAGGTCTTCGCCGCCATCGTCCGGCGTGATGAAGCCGTAACCCTTCGCGTCATTGAACCACTTGACCGTGCCTGTTGCCATAGACCTGCGTCCTTACAAGAATGAGGGGATTGGTGTTTGGGGAGCAAGTACTATCTACGGCAAGCGCAACGGTGCTCGGTGCGGCGGCAAACCGGGACAGCAAAGACTCGTAAGCCAAACGCAAGTTTTGTACGCGCTTTGCGACGGCGAAGTCAAGTCCCGGGGCCCAAATGCGCCTTCTACTTGAAAAATCTGTTGCAATCATCAAACATTGCAAGATTGGACGGCGGATTTCCGGCACGGCATGGCGATTCAGCACCAGGACGGGAGCGTTCTCGAGGCCGAAAAAACGCGCCTCAAGCCCCCGCCGCTGTATAAGGTTATCCTGCTCAACGACGACTACACCCCGATGGACTTTGTTGTCGTGGTGTTGCAGACTGTATTCGCGATGAGCCGCGAGAAGGCCACTCAGGTTATGTTGCAGGTTCATCGCGAGGGGATGGGGGTGTGCGGGACTTACACGCGGGAAGTCGCCGCCGCAAAGGTCGATCAGGTGCTCAACATCGCCCGCAAGCACCAGCATCCACTCCAGTGCACCATGGAGGAGACGTAGGCGTTAAGTGAGCTCGCAGCAGCCGCGCCAGGTCGGCGCGAGCGCTGCGATCAAGGTTCGGACGATCATGATCGCGCAGGAACTGGAAGTTTCCCTCCACATGGCTTTTGTCGAGGCCCGGCAAAAGCAGCATGAGTTCATCACCGTCGAGCACCTCCTGCTCGCGATGCTCGACAACCCTTCCGCCGCCGAAGTGCTCAAGGCCTGCGGCGTCGACCTCGAGGAGCTGCGTGGAGTCCTGACCGACTTCATCAACGAGCACACGCCCCGGCTGTCGCCCCACTCGGATGCGGATACGCAGCCCACGCAGGGCTTTCAGCGCGTGATCCAGCGCGCGATCCTGCACGTGCAGTCCTCGGGCAAGAAGGAAGTGACCGGCGCCAACGTGCTGGTCGCGATCTTCGGCGAGAAGGAATCCCACGCGGTCTACTTCCTGAACCAGCGTGGCGTGACGCGGCTCGACGTTGTCAACTACATCGCACACGGCATCACCAAGACCTCGCAGAAGAAAGACGAGAAGCAGGAGTCGGCCAAGGACGAGGGAGACGGCGAACAGCAACCCGCCGGCGCGCTCGAAGCCTACACGGTAAACCTCAACCATATGGCGAAGAGCGGCAAGATCGATCCGCTAATCGGCCGCGAGATCGAGCTCGAACGGGTCATTCAGGTGTTATGCCGGCGGCGCAAAAACAATCCGCTG
>WNFU01011493.1_pt1 | contig 13901 bp, 9 predicted proteins | sample 5400121 | NCBI WGS metagenome assembly WNFU01 (sample SAMN13153360, study PRJNA577476) | soil metagenome | isolation source: 100 cm soil or saprolite under grassland replicate 1 | place: USA:California | collected 2016-06-15
CGGCGGTGGTCGAGATCATCGTCAACAAAGGCGCCAAGTGCCGCTACACCACCATCCAGAACTGGTCGAATAACATCTTCAACCTGGTCACCAAGCGCGCGGTGGCATATGAAGAGGCCAGCATGGAGTGGGTCGACGGCAACATCGGTTCACGGTTGACCATGAAGTATCCCTCGGTGTACCTGATGGGTCGCAAGGCCAAGGGCGAGGTGCTGTCGGTGGCCTACGCCGGCAAAGGCCAGCACCAGGATGCCGGCGCCAAGATGATCCACATCGCGCCGGAGACTACCAGCCGGATCACCAACAAGTCGGTCTCCAAGGATGGCGGCCGGACGACCTATCGTGGGCTGGTCAAGGTCGCGCCGGGCGCGAGCAACTCCAAAATCAACGTCAACTGCGACGCGCTGATTCTGGATGAGAAATCGAAGTCGGACACCATCCCGTACATCGAGGTCGAGGAGGATAAATGCACGCTGGCGCACGAGGCAACAGTCGGGCGAATCGGCGCCGAGCAGTTGTTCTACCTGATGAGCCGCGGCTTGAAAGAGTCGGACGCAATGTCGATGATTGTGTTGGGCTTCATGGAGCCATTCACCCGCGAGCTGCCGATGGAGTACGCGGTCGAGCTCAACCGGCTCATCCAGATGGAGATGGAAGGTTCAGTTGGTTAATTGAAAATTGAAAATTGAGTAATGAAGAAATTCTTCTCAAATCTTCATTCTTCATTCTCAATTCAGATCAGCGTAGGTGTAACGCCCATGTCACGGATAATTATAGAGCAAAGCGAGTAACGATATGAAAAACAGACCAAGTCGTATCCAGCGTCAAGGGCAGATCTACCGCTTTTCGGTCAATGGGGCGGAATATGCGGCATTTATCTGGCAACTAGGTGTGCAGTTTCGGGGACGAATCGAAGGGCAACCGCAGGTGCCCCAATGCACTGGCCGCTCGGCGCTGGCAGTGCGCGCGGCTCTCGAACGCGAGCTCGCCACGCATGCCGCGGCATAGCCATATCACAACAGTGGTTCACATATTCATATGGCCCACTGCTGAGAAAAGGAGCTACCTTGCGCTGGAAGTACAACGGGCATACCGCACAATGGGAAGCTGCCTTTGGTGGTTGGCGCGCGGTCGTTCAATCGCTGAGCAGACAATGTACCTGGCAGGCCGTTATCAGGCGTCGCTATCCACCCTACCAGAAGCATGATCAGACCGATTTCGGGTGGCCTCGCGGCGCGATGGCTTGGTGCGAAGAGGAAATCATGCGCCAGCACTGGCGTGGTTAGCGCGCTTGTTTCTGGCGGTATGATATCCGTTCGCAGTTGTGGTTCAGCTTTCGGCAAGACAATGAAAGGGACAATCGATGAGCGAGATAACACTACAATCACAAGAGCCAGATCTCGGCAGTGGGGATCGAATACGCATTCGGCAGGGCAAGCGGTCCATTCCGAATCTGGTGGGCCGGGTCGGGACGATTGTCGAGGTGTTCCGTGTGCCGCGCGACAGTTGCCTCGTGCGCATCGAGGGCGACGCGGATCGCCTACGCGAATGGTTTTTCTATCGCGATGAGCTCGCGACCAGCCACGTGTAAGGGAGTGTTCCAATGGCAGACCATACATTAGCGCTATCTGGCGGTCTTCATATGCCCTGGTCCTGGTGTGGGCATTGTGAGCGCACCTACGCGACCGGCACATGTCGCCTGATCCGTTTTACCCCAGACGCACTCCACCCGCATCCAGCCACGTTAAAGCTGTGTCCCTACAGCGACTGTAACGCCAGCACGGTGCGCTATCAATGGCAATGGGCGAACCTGCTGCAGCAGCATCCGGAATACCCCGCCACGCCGAGTCAGAACGTCGTCTATATGCGCTAAGCCCGGCGGCCGCAACCCATCGCTGGTACGCAGTGTGTCTGTTTACCTCAGCGATGCGCTTACGCCATGTGCGCTGAGGTATGAAGTGTGAGACTCCAGATCGGGAGAAATACAAAACCAGGCGGGCTGCCCGACCCGCCTGGTTTCGTGAAGGAGGGAGAAAGGTCGCCTGCCTCACACATCACACCGCAGCTTGTAACGTATTCGGCATCGCAGGAGTATTATCGGCGAGGAAGCTAAAATCTATGTGAGCCGAAGATAAAGCCTGGATGAGAAAGATAGATGATAGTAGATGGCGGATGGGGGATGGAGGATGGCAATCGATACTATTCTCTATCCTCTATCTTCCATCCTCTCTCCTCAACCCTCACAAATCGGCGTACCCAACTAGTTCGACCACCGACGGCGGCGATTGCTCGCGGAAGCCCGCGACGCTGATGCGCCGCAGGAGCGCCAGCGACACAACTAGCGCCAGCGCCTCGATCAGAAACACCATGATATATGCGGCGGCGGCATTGCCCGTCAACGCCTTGATGCTGTCGCGCACCACGCCGCTGAGCAGTGTACCTAGCAGGCGTGCCAAGGCATCGGCCATGCCCCACGCGCCAATGAACGCGCCGACGTGCCCGGCCAACGTCATATCCAACATCAGCGAGATATTCGTCGCGGTCGAGATGCCGCTGCCGAAGCCAAAGATAATCAGCGCGGCGATCAGCAGCGCCTTGAAGCCCAGCACGCCGCTGAGCGCGATCAGCGCCAGGCCCACCGTCGCGATCACACCGCCGACCGCGGCTGCGCGCAGCTTACCAAAGCGGCGGGTCAGCGGGCTGGCCAGTAGCAGCGCGATCAGCAGCGCGAAGCCCCAGATCGCGGTGTACTCGGTCGTGCGGCTCACCGGCACGCCAAACACATCGGCGGCGAACGGCTCCAACAGCAGATCCTGGCCCAGCAGCGCGATCAGCAGCACCACCAAATATACAAAAAAGAGCCGCGCCTGGCGATTTGCGCCAATCAGGCGCAGCATCTCGCGAAACGATCGGCGCTCGCCAGTACGCGCCAGCGCGCCGCGCCGCTCGAGCCCGAGCAAGCCCAGCAATCCTAGAGTCAGCGCCACGCCGCTCGTCACATAGAAGACCCGATACAGCGCCTCGACGCTGTAGGGCCGCAGCGCACGCGCCGCAAGGATGGCGGTCACAATCACGCTCACGATCAGCATGAACCACATCACGCCGACGGTGCGCGCGCGATGCTGCTCGCCGGCCAGGTCGGTCGCCAGCGAAAGATACGACACCGTCGCGAAGTTGAAGCCCATGCCCCACGCGCCGAAGGCCGCGATGCCCAGCAGCACCCCTTGTGCCGCTTGGCCGCGCACGGCGCTGGCCATCATAAACGCGGCCGTGGGCGCCAGCGCGGCGCCACCGGCGCACATCAGCAGCCCCAGCGCGATATATGGCGTTCGCCGGTAGCCAAACAACGGGTGCCGGTCGGAGTAGCCGCCGACCCACACCTGCAGCGGCGAAAACAGGTAGGGCAGCGACACCAGCACGGCCACCAGCGTCGCAGCCAATTTCAGCTCGCTGATCATGATCCGATTCAGCGTGCTGTTGATCGGCACCAGCGTGATCGCCACCGCCACATGGATGAGCCCCAAGCGTAGGATTTTCGTGAATGGCATACTGGAACGACCCCTTGAAAACAAAGAACAAAGAGCAAAGAACAGCCTCATGCCGTCGTTTGTTCTTTGTTCTCTGTTCTTTGTTCTCGCTTTACAGCACCTTCGACACATCCAGCCAACCCGGCTTAGCCACATTCGCCGCCTCGATCGCCGGCTGCGAGCCAAGCACCACCACCAGACCCCGATCGGCCACTTGCTCCAGCGCATCGGCGAAGGTTTGGAAGTCGGCGGCGGTGGTGGCCAGAATCTCCTCGCGAATGCGCTGGCGGATCTCGTCGGTATCGCCCACCAGGTAGCGCAGCATCGAGGTGTATCCTTTGGCGTCGGGGAGCTGGTAGGCATCCACGTCGCCGATTGTGCCGATGATGCTGCGAGCTAGTTCAGAGTCGCTGAGGTCGATCTGGCGTAGGAACGTACTCGTCTGATCGTAGACGTCGAGCGTCGCCAGGAGATTCGGATCGCGGTACGACAAGAACGTAAACCCGCCCGAGCGCTGGTCGAACACACAGAAGCCGCCATAGGCGCCGCCTTGGACGCGGATTTTTTCCCACAGCCAAGTGGTCCGTAGGTACTTCGCGATCACTGCGGCGGCGCCGTTAGGCTTATAGCCTAGCCTGTAAAGATCGGCGCCCTTGCCGACATAATTCACCTGGGCTGGGATCGTCAGACCCTCGAAGCGCGCGCCTTGATCGGGCAGCCAGCGCTCGGCCACGGCCGGCGTCGCCGGCAGCGCGCCCAGAAACGTGCTCAGCTGCGGCTCGAAGTGCCGCCAGTTATCGGCGTCGGTAGTGATATTGCAAATCATTGCGCTACGATTCACCAGCGTCTGGCGAATCTGCTCCAGCGTATCCTGCACTGCCGGCCAATCGGCATCGACTTCCTGGGCCAGCCTGCGTAGGAAGAACAGATAGCTCACACCGCCGATCTGCTCGGTGGCCCAGTCGGCCTCGTTGAAGTTGGCGCGCAGCCGGGTATTCACCACGCCATGGCCACCTGGGATGAGCCGGGCCTCCTGCGCGGCTTTCTCCTCGAGCACAATCTGGCGGAAGCGTTCCTGATTATCCAGCCGCACCTCAAGCAGCACATCGCGCAAAATCGCAAGCAGTTCGTTCGACTTCTCGGGCATCACTTTGCCGCGCAGGAACATCCAGGCCGCCGCCTGCGCCGAGCCGCGCACCACCCCGGCGTAGTTCTGCGCCCAGATGCCGCCGGTCGTCCGGCCGATTCGCTGCGAAAGCTGAACAAAATCTTCCGCGCCGGCGCCCGTCTCGAGCAGCGCGCGGCCAAACAGCGTCACATACGGCAGCAGATCGGCCGGCAGCGCATGCAGATCGAGCCCGACGTCGAGGTAGATCACGCCATTGGTGAACAGATCGTGATACAGCACCCGCGCGCCTTGATATTCCGACACCGCGATTGGGATCAGTTTGTTCTCACGCTCGAGATCGGTAAGCTGCAGGCTGGGGATGGTCGCCAGCGCCTCGGGCGAATCGGGCGTCTCCTGCATCAGCTTGAGCGCGCGCGTATGTTCGACCGCCGCCGCCAGCCCGGCATCGCTCAGTGCGGCGCGCGCCTGGTTCAGCCGCTGCTGCTCGGCCTCGGCCTCGCGCTCGGCGAGCTCCGGCTCGGGCTGCAGCAGCACAGTGGTGCGATGGGGGTTGTTGAGGAACACCTGCATAATCAGCTGCTCAAAATAGCGCTCGCCCCGCGCAACCCGCGCTTTGATCGCCGCCAGCGGCACCTCGAATGCCAGCGCCGCGAACGGGTCGCCGTCGTGAAGCCAGGTCGTGAGCGCGCGCAACATCAGCGCAATACCGCGCGGAAACGAGCCGGTATTGTTCTCGCGTAGGTTGAACTCAACTGTGTTCATCGCCGCTTCAACCGTCTGCGGATCGATACCTTCCTGCACCAGATGGGTGAGCGTCTGTACAATCAGCGTTTCGATCGCATCGGCATTGGCCGTGTCAATGCCCTTCAAGCCAGTCGAGAACATCATCTGGCGCAGCGCATCGACCATGCCAGCGCCGGTCAGATCTTCGCCAAGACCCGAGTCGATCAGCGCCTTGCGCAGCGGCGCTGCCGGCGTACCGATCAAGATGTACCCTAAAATGCCAAGCCCAAGATCGGTTTCGGTGTCGTTGGTCTCATTCAGCATCCAGTTGACGGTCAGCATGGCCTTCTTTGCGCCGTCTTCGGCACTGCCGGCGTAGGCGCGCTGCACGCGCTTGGGCTCGGCAAAGCGCGGCTGGAGCGCCACCGATGAGTCGACCTCGATCCGATCGAAATCGCGCAGATACACGTCGAGCAATTCCAGCCGCTTCGCCGGGTCGTCGTCGCCATAGAAAAAGATTCGCGCATTCGACGGATGGTAGTAATGAGCGTGGAACGACGTAAACTGCTCGTAGGTGAGATCCAGAATATGGCGCGGCTCGCCGCCCGAGTCGACTCCGTAGGTGTTGTCGGGGAACAACGATTGCTGCGACTGTTCGCTCAGTACGCTGTCGGGCGAGGAATACGCGCCCTTCATCTCGTTGTACACCACACCCTTATACGAGAGCGGGCCATCGAGCGATTCCAATTCGTAGTGCCAACCCTCTTGCTGGAAGGTTTGCGGCGTAATTTTGGGATAGAATACCGCGTCAAGATACACATCGATCAGGTTATAAAAATCCTGGGCATTCTGGCTGGCCACCGGGTAGCAGGTCTTATCGGGGAACGTAAAAGCGTTCACAAATGTCTGCAATGAGCCTTTGATCAGCTCGACAAACGGTTCTTTGAGTGGGTATTTGCGCGATCCGCACAGCACCGCATGTTCCAAGATATGCGCCACGCCAGTCGAGTCGGTCGGCGGAGTGCGAAACGTGATCCCAAAAACCTTATTCTCGTCGTCATTCTGTAACGACAGCAGCTCGGCCCCGGTTTTGACATGGCGATATAGTTGAACTTTTGAATTGAGCTCTGGAATATCCTGCTCGTGCAGGAGTTCGAAACCATGCGTCGTCATATAGTGTAATCCCTTTCTTCCTTGATCTGGCCCTTATTGTACCAGATTACGCGCAAGGCTGGCTACGCCAGTGGCGTACGTCCACAAAACAGGATTTTGTTATTCGTATCGAAGGTTTTTTCGTTCTGCGAACGAAAAAACCTTCGATACGAGATTTTTTAATCCGTGGTGGTCCAATATTCGCGTCTACTGCGTAACTCCTATAACAGGACTTAGGCGATTTGGTATCATACTGCCTGAACTTCCTGCGCTACGATATGCTTCAGCTCAAAAGAAGACGAAAGGATATCTTATGTCGAGTTCTGAGCTGTGTTTTCTGACCGCGACCGAGCTCGCCCGCCGCATCCGCTCCAGGAACATATCCGCCCGCGAGGTGATGGAGGCGCACCTCGCGCAGATCGAACGCGTCAATCCGCAGGTCAACGCGATCGTGACGCTGCTGGCCGAGCGCGCGCTCGAGCAGGCCAGCGCCGCCGACGCGGCGCTGGCCCGCGGTGGCGCGATCGGTCCATTGCACGGGCTACCGATCGCTCATAAGGATCTCTTTCGCACCAGGGGCATTCGCACAACTTTCGGCTCGCCGATCTACCAGAACTTGGTGCCCGACGCCAGCGATCTAATCGTCGAGCGCTTGCAGCATGCCGGCGCGATTACGATCGGCAAGACCAATACGCCCGAGTTCGGCGCCGGCTCGCAGACCTTCAACCCGGTATTTGGCGCGACGCTCAACCCCTACGATACCAGCAAAACCTGCGGCGGCAGCAGCGGCGGCGCGGCCGTGGCGCTGGCCTGCGGTATGCTGCCGATTGCCGACGGCGGCGACACGGGCGGCTCGCTGCGCAACCCAGCCAACTACTGCAATGTGGTTGGGCTGCGCCCGTCGGCCGGGCGCGTGCCGAGCTACCCCGCCGGCATGGCCTGGTCGACACTCTCGGTCGAGGGGCCAATGGCGCGGACGGTGCAGGATGTCGCGCTGATGCTCGAGGCAATCGCCGGGCCCGATCCGCGCGCACCGCTCGCGATCGCCGAGCCGGGCAGCCTGTTCGCGCGACCGCTCGATCGCGACTTCAAGGGGGTGCGCATCGCCTGGAGCCGCGATCTGGGCGGGCTGCCGATCGATCCGCGCGTCACCGCCGCGCTTGAGCGCCAGCGAGCTGTGTTCGCCGCGATCGGCTGCCTGATCGATGAGGCCGAGCCGGATTTCAGCGATGCCGACCAAGTGTTCAAGATCCTCCGGGCATGGAACTCCGAGAGCGGCCATGGCCATGAGCTGGATACCTACCGGCACCTGATGAAAGATACCGTCATCTGGGATATCGAAGAGGGCCGCCGGCTCAGCGGGCCGCAGGTCGCCTGGGCCGAACGCAAGCGCACCGAACTGTACCAGCGCGTGCGCGCATTCATGGAGACCTACGAGTTTCTGGTGCTGCCGGTCAGCCAGGTGCCGCCATTCGATGTGCGCCAGCCGTATGTTACCGAAATCAATGGCATGCCGATGGAGACCTATATCGACTGGATGCGCTCGTGTTACTATATCAGCGCCACCGGCCTGCCGGCGATCTCGGTGCCATGCGGTTTTACACCCGAAGGCTTGCCAGTCGGCGTGCAGATCGTCGGGCGCCACCAGGATGAGTTTGGTCTGCTACAGATCGCCCACGCCTTCGAGCAGGCCACCGGCTTCTGGCGCCAGCGCCCGCCGAACGTGTAGGACTAGAGATCTCACGCAAAGGCGCAAAGGCGTAAACCTGGTTTCTTTGCGGTCTTTGCGGCTTCGCGTGAGTAGATACTATTCCTCAGCCCGATATAGTTTCGGCTGATCAACAGAGAAAACGAAAGGCAACCCTATGCGCGAACTCCGCCAGCTGAACGGCGAGGCTGAATTCGAACAATTCGCGACGATCGGCAGCAATGCCTACCCAGGCATGCGACACTTTTCCGAAGAGGATCGGCAGCGCCTCAAGCAGCGCCTGATCGCGCGCAGCCACGACCCGGCCACCGTATTCTACGGCCTGTTCGAGGGCGATGCGCTGCTTGGCGCCATGCGGGTGCACGATTTCGCAATGAATCTACGTGGGACCAAGATTAGGGCTGGCGGCGTCGGCTTTGTCGCCGTCGAGCTGATGCACAAGAAACAACACGTCGCCAAAGATCTGATTAGCGGCTTTCTGCACAACTGCCGTGAGCGCGACCAGCATATGGCGCTGCTATACCCGTTCCGGCCGGATTTCTATCGACGGATGGGCTTCGGATACGGCGCCAAGATCAGCCAGTACCGCGTGCGACCGGCGCACCTGCCCAACGGCGGCGACCGCGCGCGCCTGCGCATGCTTACGGCAGCCGACAAGCCACGACTGGCCGCATGCTACCAGCGCTACGCCGACATGCGCCACGGGCTGATCGAGAAGACGCCATTCGAGATCGATGAGCTTTTCAACGCACCCGAGAACCGGATCGTTGGCTACGAGCTAGATGACAAGCTAAGTGGCTACCTGGTTTTTACGTTCCAGCAGGGACGCCAGGACAACTTTCTGTTCAATAACATCCTGGTAACCGAGTTCGTCTACACCGACCGCGGCGCGCTGGCAGGGCTGCTGACCTTTCTGCACACCCAGGCCGACCAGATTCAGCACGTTATCTTCAATCTTCAGGACGACTCATTTCATCACCTGCTGTTCGACCCGCGCAACGGCACCGACAATACGCTCGCAAACCTCTACCAGGAGACCAATACGCAGGGCGTTGGGATCATGTATCGCGTGCTGTGTACGCCCGCACTGATCGCGAGGCTGGCCGAATGCGATTTCAATCAGCAGAGCTGCAAGCTCAAGGTCGAGCTGCGCGACACATTTCTGCCTTCGAATAACGGCAGCAGTGTGATTCATTTCGTGGATGGCCGCCCCGCAGTCGCCGACGGCGGCGATGTCGACGTCGCAATCCGGCTCGATGTGAGCGAGTTCTCGTCGCTGCTGATGGGCACGATCGGCTTCGCATCGTTATATCGCTATGGCCTGGCCGAGATCTCCGACAAGGTTAATGGCACCTTATCATCTTGTCACCTGGTCATCTTATTACCTTGTCACCGGCTGCGTAGCACGCCAATACGTGGGCAGTAGCCGGCAATCGGGCAGGTGCTGCAGCGTGGCGAGGTCGGGTGGCAGAGATTCTGGCCAAGAGTGACCAGCAGGCCATTAATCGCGAGCCAGTATTCTGGCGGCAGCTTGGCTCGCAAGGCCTGCTCGGTCGCGTCGGGGTTTTTGGTGCGCACATAGCCCCAGATATTGCAGATCCGGTGGACATGCGTATCGACGCAGATCCCCGGCAGCCCAAAGCCCATGGTCAGCACCAGGTTGGCAGTCTTGCGGCCGACGCCCGGCAGCGCCAGCAGCGCCTCGAGATCGGCCGGAACTTGGCCGCCGTAGCGCTCGATCAGCAGTACGCAGATTTGGCGAATCGTTCGCGCCTTGGTGCGGTAGAAGCCGACCGGATAGATCAGCTCGGCGATACGCTCTTCGTCCAGCGCGAGCATGGCGGCGGGCGTCGCGGCGGCGGCAAACAGCCGCGGCGCTACCACCGCGGTGAGCGTGTCTTTGGTACGCAGACTCAGAATCGTCGCGATCAGGATGCGGAACGGCGTCTCGCGCGCCTCGCCCATCGCCTCGACCAGCGGCTGCTGATAGCGCGGCATCTCTTCGCGCAGGATCGCTAGCGCGGCATGAATGTCGAAGTCGGTCATATGATGAGCGTTCCCATCCTACTCTGGCTCTAAGGTTTGCAAACACGCCCTGTGAGTCCCTCCTTCGCTCATACCAATCCATGCTCACCTGCGTAGGACCAGCGGCATGTATATGTTCCGGGGAGCAAGGGGCTGGAACGGCACTTTGAAGGCATGCCCCTGCAGGCCGCGTATCGGCGTGTTCTTCTCTAGCCGGAGCAGCAGGTGGGCCCAGGTCGTCTCGCCGCTGTGGCGCGTGAAGGCGATCTGATCGCAGGTGAAGTTGCAGTTGCTGTAATAGTAGAGCTGCCGTTCTGTCGCCACCTGCTCCCCCGACACCGGGTCCCTGACGAACGGCGGCTCATTGTCGTCGCACTTCCGCAGCGGATCCGTGGCAGCTTCATTGACCTGCCCGGTCGGCCGGCAGTCTTGCTCACCGAGGGGCAGGTATATCGACAGCCCGTAGGCGCGCGAGAAATCCCAGGATTTGACGCCCTTGCTCGTGCTCACCGTGCCGCTGAGCGCCCTGGCAGCGATAATAACCTGGCCTGGCGGGTAGATCGTGTCGAATACGGTTCGCGCGGCGGCGCGCACGGCCTCCGGGAGGCCGGAGTCGGCCGCCAGGAGCCGCGCGAAGTCGGCCAGATCAACGTAGCCGTCGGTTGTTGGGTCGAGCTCGAGGCTGACGTCGTAGTCGAACTTCTGTGCGGCCTGGTAGGCGGCGGTGATCCGTGCGCGCACTGGGTCGTCCAGCGGCACCGGCGCGCCGGGCAGGGCGGCGAGCAGCGCCTGAGCCAGCGCGTTGGTCTTGTCCCGCAGGTCGGGCAGCTTGCTCGCGTCTACGGCGGCAATCGTGTATGGAGCTTTCGAGCCATGGTTGTAGCGCTGCACAATCGTGGTCGCCAGGTCGCGCGGAGTGGTGAGGCCGTTCAGTACGTCGGGGGCGAGGTACTTGTCATAGGGCAGTTCGGCCCACAGCAAGTTCTCGCCGGCGATGAAGTATTGTGCGTAGGGTTGGACCTCGTACGCGGTCTCGACCATACCCATCAGGCAGGCGTCGAAGAACAGCACGTCGAATTTGCCCATATCCCCCAGATTCTTGAACACCTCGCCGGTATTGACGGTCGAGAGCGAGTAGGCGGAGAGGAAATCCAGGCTCATCCCGCGCCAGCCGCCGGCCTGTGTAGTGACTGCGGCGCGGCGCTGCTCGGCGTCGCCCAGGTCGGGGGCCCAGCCGCCGCCGTGGTTGATGATCGAGAGCATGGTATGTTGCGAGCCGGGGTAGGTCTGGCGCGCCCAGCGGATGAAGTTCTGGAGCGTGCTGACGCGGCCCGTATCCAGTTCGCTATCGGCTGGGAAATTCGGCCAGAAGCTCGATCCGGCCGCCGCCGCCGTCATGTCGTTCAGGCCTGCAGCGGCGCCGGGCTGGCGCACGTAGATGCGCGAGTCACGCTGCTGGTTGCCGTCGAAGAGCACGGCCAGGCGCATGGCCGGGTTGGCGGGCAGCGCGCTGAGACGGCCGAGCAGCTGGCTGGCCGGCTCGTCCAGGCTGACCAATCGCCCGTCACTGCTGGCCGGCGGGACATCATCGGCCGCGATGTAGAGCAACACTAGCCAGGCCGGCGCGACGGCCACCCCATACTCTACCGCGCCGGCGTCGCAGCGAGCGCTACCGTTGCCATCCCCATCTGCTGGCCGGCTGGCATTCCGCTGGTCCGTGGTGGGGGGCGGACAGCCACTGGCGACAAAGTCGATCGCCGGGCTGCCGGGCTGCGGCATGTGCGTGAGAGTCGGCCCACCGTTATCGGCCAGCGGGCCGAGCATGAGGGTGGGCACGGGATTGAAGCCGCAGGAGCCGTCGCTGGCAAGGTTGAACCCGGCGTTGGTCACAGCGCCCGCGCAATCCTCGCCCTGCACGCCCTTAGCGACAATTGTGTTCTTGACCGACACCGAACCGCTCTGTTGGGAAATGCCGCCGCCGGTGCGTGCCCAGTTACCGCTGAGGGTGACGTTGGTCAGCATGGCGGTGCCGCTGGCGTTGTAGATGCCACCGCCGTGACCGCTGGTCGAGTTGCCGCTGAAGGTGGCGTTGGTCAGCGTCGCCGTGCCGGCGTTGTAGATGCCGCCCCCGTTGAATTGTCCATAGCTGTCACTCACAGTGGCGTTGGTCAACGTCGCCGTGCCGGCGTTGTATAGGCCACCACCTTCGGTGAAGGCCAGGTTGCCACTGAGGGTCACGTCGATTAGCGTCGCCGTGCCGGCGTTGGAGTTGTAGATGCCGCCGCCACCGCCGCCCTCGGCCCAGTTGCCGCTGAGCGTGACGTTGGTCAGTGTTGCCGTGCCGGCGTTGTAGATGCCGCCGCCATCATTAATAACGCGATTGTCCCGCAGCCGCGCATTGCTTCCCAGAGTTAGAACCGAATTGGCGAAGTTGTAGATAGCGCCGCCAAACCTGGCCGTGTTGCTGTAGATATCGCTGCCCTCGATCGTCACCGGTGCACCGTCCCAGGCCAGGATGGCCCCACCCCAGCCATCGGTCGTGCCCGTGGCGCGGTTGTTCCGCAGCACGCTGTTGACGATCGTCGTCTGTGATCCAGGCCAGCGCGGATACAACGCGCCGCCGTTGAGCGCCTCATTGTCCTCCAGCAGGCTGTTGATGATCGTCAGCCGGCCATAGCTGACAATCGCCCCGCCGCTGGCGCCACTTTGGCTGTTTCGGATCGTGCTGTTCTCCAGGGTTAACGCGCCGTTGTTGATGATTGCCCCACCGTCGCCGCTGTAGGAACCGTTTGTCAGCACGATGTTGCGCAGTGTGAGCGAGGCTCCGCTGTCGACCACAAACAGCAGATGCTTGTTATCCCCACTAAGGGTGATCGTGCCGCCGCCGTCGATCGTCGTGTTGGTGCTGATGATCGGGGTGCCGCTCAGGGGGATCACCGCCGTGCCGCAGTTAAACGTGAGGATGCCACCGCCGCCGCTTTGCATCGCGGCAATGTCGGCGCGCAGTTCGACGTCGTTACTGCAGTTGTTCACCACTTGGTCGGCGGCCTGAACTGGCCGCGCGCCAGGCGGGACTACCAGTGTCACAATGAGTGCGCACGCGATGAGGAAGCGGGCAATAGACCGTTGAGCCGTATGCATAATGACTCCTTACGCGACATTCCACCGGATGAATGCGTTGCATCGCTGCCTCAATGCATCTGGCTGGTCCACCCTTGCCCACTACTGTCCGGAGGTATCGATGACGCGGGCGATTTGCGCGATGCTCGACACACGCTTGGTCACGACGGTAACAACGTATGCTCGAATGGGAAACAAGTGACGGCGCGGAATGTGAATGAGGTGCTCGACTAGTTGCTCCCCCGATCGAGCGCGATGGTCTGCTCGTTCACCAGGCTGCCTAGGGCAATCCCTGTTCTCACGTTTTTTTGAGCCGTGTCTAAACCATGCAAACGATGCGGCGCATACGGCCCCACACTCTCCACCGTGCGCAGTCACACTCAGCTGCCCGCCCCGACCTCGCGCTCCAATCCATTCAGCAGGCCGATCAGGTATGGCGCATGCTGCTCGCGGGCCAGCTCCAGGCCGGCCTCGATATGCGCCGATGCCTGCGCAGCGTCACCGCGCGCCAGTGCCA